>Ga0118677_10001720_pt1 | contig 45682 bp, 35 predicted proteins | sample AliMusrvi5mmetaG_FD_86154 | JGI IMG/M metagenome (GOLD analysis project Ga0118677, IMG submission 86154) | reverse complement strand
CTTATGCTTTCCATAAAATACAATTTTTGTGTTGTTTACAAATAATTTTTCGGCAAATATAAATCTTTAAGTTCACCTGACAATTATTTTAAGAAAAATTATTTTGAAATTTTCATTCCGTTCTTTGCAGAATTAGTCAGGACATCAGTATCCACGCTATTTTTAATAAAAAAATCATATCCCAACAAAATAAACATTCCTGTTTTCAAAACCTCTTAAGTCATTTTCCCCCGAAACCTTGAACCTTCCCCCTTCAGCAGAACCACAAACTACAAACCCCTTAACTTTTTCTTCCCCCCTAACAGATATTGTTTTAATTTTGCCGTTCTAAAAAACAATCTCATGAAAATTCAATTTTTGGGTGCTGCACGCGAAGTTACCGGAAGCAAACACCTCATTACACTCAACAATGGTAAAACAATTTTGCTCGATTGCGGCCTCTTCCAGGGCAAAGGCGAGGAAACAGAGAACCTCAACAGGGACCTTGGTTTTAATCCTTCGGCCATTGATTTCCTCATCCTCTCGCATGCCCACATTGATCATTCGGGCTTGCTGCCTTTTGTGGTGAAAAAAGGTTTCAAAGGCACTGTTATTTCAACCCATGCCACCCGCGAACTGTGCGCTGTGATGCTGGCCGACAGCGGACGAATTCATGAGAATGATACCAGGATGAACAATAAAAAACGTGCAAAACACGGCTTGCCGCCTGTTGAGCCTCTTTACACCCATCAGGATGCCGACCGCTGTATGAATTATTTTATCAGCATTCCTTACAACAAGGAATTTTACGTTGACGAAGGAATTAAACTTACTTACACCGATGCCGGCCATATTCTGGGCAGCGCAGTAGTGAACCTGCAGATTACCGAAAATGGCAAAACCACAAAGTTTTGTTTCACCGGCGACATAGGCCGGCAGCATAATAAAATTTTGCGCATTCCCCAGGTTTTCCCGCAAGCCGAGATCCTGGTGACTGAATCAACTTATGGCGACAGGCTGCACACCGACCTTGAAACTGCCGAAGATGATCTGAAGCTGGTGGTGCTCGAAACATGTTTTAAGAAAAAAGGCAAACTGATCATCCCTGCTTTCAGCGTGGGCCGCACACAGGAGTTACTCTATGCGCTGAACCGGCTGATAGGTGATGGTCGTGTGCCGCATGTGAAAGTTTTTGTTGACAGTCCGCTTTCAGTGAATGCCACCAACATCATGAAACTTCATCCCGAATGTTTCAACGATGAGATGCTTACTTTCATGAAAAACGACCCCGATCCGTTTGGCTTTAACGGGCTGGACTATGTGCAGACTGAAGAAGATTCAAAAAGACTGAACAATATCAAAGAACCCTGCATCATCATCTCGGCATCGGGAATGATGGAAGCAGGCCGTGTGAAACATCACCTTGCAAACAGCATCTGCAATGAAAGAAATACCATACTGGTTGTGGGTTATTGCGAGCCTTCAACACTTGGTGCTCGTATCAGAAGGGGCGATAAAGTTGTTTCAATTTATGGTGTGGAATACGCTGTGAAAGCCGATGTCAGGGTGCTCGAATCCTTCAGCGCTCATGGCGACTACAACGAAATGATCACTTTCCTCAAATTCCAGGATCCAAAGCAGGTGAAACAAATGTTTCTTGTGCACGGGGAATACGAAACACAAATAAAATACCAGGAAAAACTGGCCAATGAAGGATTCAGCAACATTGCTATCCCTGAATTGCGGCAGACTTTTGAGATTTGAGATTTATAAATTTCACCACATAGACACAGTAGATACATAAGAAAAACACATAGTTATTGGCGGAATTCACTTTGATGAAAAATTGATGTTTCGTGAGCAGACCTATGTGAAGCCTATGTTCCTATTGTGTCTATGTGGTTAAAAAATAGCTTGAATAACTTATAAAATTCAATAAAAAAAGGGTGATTTCAAGTCACCCTTTTTCGTTAGGTAATTGGCTCTCTCAATAGCCTATTTCACAACAATCAATTTGTCTGATCCAACTATTTTGTTGCCTGCACTGATCCTGTAAACATAGACTCCCGAAGGAAGATCGTTCACTGAAAGATTATTGTCGCCCTTCATTAAATCAATAGTTCTGACGGCTTCTCCCAAATAATTATAAAGGATCATTTGAGCATTCATTCCACTATGATTTACAATTTGAACATTGCCGGATGCAGGATTTGGATACACACTGAATTCTGAAGCAAGATTGAATTCGTTGATCCCGCTGTGATATCCAATTGTGTCGCATTTGGTGGCTTTGCATAATGTGTCGTGAGTTACCTGGTCAATATCCATTGCTGTCAGACAAACAATATAGCTGCCATAACCGCTGTAATTATGGAAGGCATAGTTGGAATTGGTGGATGAATAAGTGCTGTCGCCAAAATCCCAGTAATATGCATTCTGATTACCTGACTGGGCGTTCACATAAAAATGAAAAGTAGTTCCCTGGTAAAGATACCATGCAAAACTTGCAACGCAGGTATCGGTAATACCTATTGTTACCGTATGGCAAATAGTATTTAAACAAAGTGTGTCATGCGTTGTGGGATTAATATCATAAGCAGTTAGGCAAACATTATAAGTGCCATTGCCGGGGAAAGTGTGGAAGGGATACAGATAAGTCGTATCGAGCGTGGTTCCATCACCAAAATCCCAGTGATATTCATTCTGGCTGCCCGTTTGTGCGTTCACATAGAAATGGAAAGTGCTGCCCTGGTATTGGTAATCACCAAAGCTTGCAGTGCACAGATTCCCTATGGTTATTGACTGGCAGGTGTAATTATAGCAGAGCGTATCGTGGGTCGTAGGGTTAATATCATAAACGATCAGGCAAACATTGTAAGTTCCGTTGCCCGGATAAACGTGGGATACAAAAGTCCCCGTAGTATCCAGCGATGTTCCGTCGCCGAAGATCCAGTGATAATGGTTCTGATCGCCCGTACCGGCATTCTCATAAAAGTGGTAAATAAATCCCTGGTAAAGATAACCGGCAAAACTTGCAACACAGGTAGCAGTATTACCCACCGTGATTGTCTGGCAGAGGGTATCTGAACAAAGTGTGTCATGCGTCAGCGAATCAATATCAAACACTGTCAGGCAAACATTGTAAACGCCGTTGCCGGGGAATGTGTGGAAAGGATACAAATAGGTTGTGTCGAGTGTGGTCCCGTCACCAAAATTCCAGTGATATGCATTCTGATCGCCCGTTTGAGCATTTACATAAAAATGATAGACATTGCCCTGGTACTGATAATATCCAAAGCTCGCAACGCATGTGTTTCCGATAACGATAGTGTGGCAGGTATAGTTCATGCACAGCGTATCGTGAGTGGTTGGGTTAATATCATAAACGATCAGGCAAACATGATACATTCCGTTGCCCGGGTAGGTATGAGATACCAGATGCCCGGTAGTATCCAGAGTTGTCCCGTCACCAAAGATCCAGTGATAATTATTCTGACTTCCTGATTGCGCATTTTCATAAAAATGGAAGGTGCTGCCATTGTATAAATAATAGGAAAAACTGGCAACGCATGTTGCACCAATGGTGATCGTCTGACATGAATAATTGGCACAAAGCGTATCGTGCGTTGTCGGATTTATGTCATAAACGATCAGGCAAACATTGTAAGTTCCGTTGCCCGGATAATTATGCGAAACAAAATGACCGCTTGTATCGAGCGAAGTACCATCACCAAAAACCCAGTGATAATTATTCTGGTTTCCTGTACTTGCATTTTCATAAAAATGGTAAGTAAATCCCTGGTAAAGATAACCCGCAAAACTGGCAACACAGGTGGCTGTTGTACCTATCGTAATGGTATCGCAAAGAGTTTTTGAACACAGCGTGTCGTGCGTTAAGGTATCAATATGGTATGCTGTCATGCACACATGATAAACACCGTTTCCGGGAAAACTGTGGAAGGGGTAGAGGTAAGCAGTGTCCATAGTGGTGCCATCACCCCAATTCCAGTGATACCAATTCTGATCGCCGGTTTGCGCATTTTCATAAAAATGATAATTGGTTCCTGAAACAAAGTAATAGCCGAAGCTTGCAACACAGGTATCTCCGGGACCTATGGAGAGGGAATGACATGTGTAATTGGCACACAACGTGTCGTGAGATGTCGGATTAATATCATAAACGATCAGGCATGCATTGTAAGTGCCATTACCCGGATAGGTATGAGATACCAGATTGCCTGTGGTATCAAAGCTTGTTCCGTCACCGAAAATCCAGTGATAATTATTCTGATTGCCTGTGGTTGCTGTTTGATAAAAATGGTAAGTCAAACCCTGGTAAACATAATCAGCAAAACTTGCCACGCAGGTAGCTGCAGTGGTTATTGTAACAGTGGTGCAATGATGGTCTGTACACAATGTGTCATGGTTGGTATCAATATCATAAACGTAAAGACAAACATTGAAACTGCCGTTGCTGGTAAATGTGTGCGATTCAAGATTGAAAGAGCCGCTATAGGTAGTGTCCAGGGTGGTTCCATCACCAAAATCCCAGTGATAATGATTTTGAGCGCCCGTCTGTGCATTTTCATAAAAATGATAGGTGCTGCCCTGATAAAGATATGAAGCATAACTTGCAAGACAAGTTACTTGTCCAAAAATTCTTACTGAAATGAAAAGAGAAATTACAAGAGTAAAAATTAGTTTTTTCATAAAACAAATTGGATTTAATGAATAATAATTGGAGGTGATGTAAGAGAATTTTCTCCAAATGAATTAATCGCTGTCTGAACAATAAGACAAGAAAACAATCATTAGGTTGCTTTATAGAATTGTCAAATATTTGTTATTGTGTTTTGAATAAAATTTTTTCAACAAGCCACCTACCATAAGAGAAATTGAAGTACTTTTGAAACTCTTAATAATATTGATAAAGTGGCAGATTTTCTTACCGACCTGAACGAAGCACAGCGCAATGCTGTTTTATGTACCGACGGACCAGTTATGGTGATTGCAGGCGCAGGTTCAGGAAAGACCCGTGTACTTACCTATAAAGTGGCCCATTTGCTGAGCAAAAACATTGACCCTTTTAATATCCTCGCCCTGACTTTTACCAACAAGGCGGCACGCGAAATGAAGGAACGTATCACCGGCCTTGTCGGGACAATTGAAGCCCGCAATGTCTGGATGGGAACCTTCCACTCCATCTTTGCCCGTATTCTGCGCATCGAAGGCCATCGTCTTGGCTATCCTTCTAATTTTACCATCTACGACACTGACGATTCAAAAAGCCTTATTAAATCAATCATCAAAGAACTGGAACTTGATGACAAAGTTTATCCCGCAGGCATTGTGCTCTCGCGCATTTCAGCAGCCAAGACCAGTCTTCTTTCTCCACGCGCCTACATTGAAGATTTCGAGATCGTGCAGCGTGACAAATCTGCCGGAAAACCACGGTTGGGTGAAATTTATACAAAGTACGATCAGCGGCTTTACAGGGCTTCTGCTATGGACTTTGATGACCTGCTTTTCAAAACAAATATTCTGCTCAGCAATTTTCCTGAGGTTCTTTATAAGTATCAGCAGCAGTTTCACTACATCCTCGTTGACGAGTATCAGGACACCAACTACTCTCAATACATCATCGTGAAAAAACTGGCTGCAAACAATGAGAATATCTGTGTTGTTGGCGACGATGCTCAAAGTATTTATGCCTTCCGCGGTGCAAACATCAAGAACATCCTGAACCTGAAAAACGATTATCCCGATATTAAAATATTCAAGCTGGAACAGAATTACCGTTCCACGCAGAACATTGTCAATGCCGCCAACAGCATTATTGTGAATAACAAAGACCAGATATTTAAAGAGATCTGGACACAGAACGATAATGGCGAAAAAATACAACTCATCAAAGCCAATTCCGACAATGAAGAAGGACATCTTGTGGCATGTTCCATCTTTGAGCAAAAGATGCAGCACCAGTTGCAGAACGCCAATTTTGCCATCCTCTACCGCACCAACGCCCAATCACGTGCAATGGAGGAAGCCTTGCGCAAAATGAATATAAATTACAAGATCTTCGGAGGACTTTCATTTTACAAACGCAGGGAGATAAAAGACCTGCTCGCTTATTTTCGGCTTTCCATAAATCACAAAGATGAGGAAGCATTGTGGCGTATTATCAATACTCCCAACCGCAAGATCGGTAAAACCACGCAGGAGAAAATAGTGGTTGTGGCTGATCAAAATTCCATCTCTCCATGGGATGTAGTTTCAAATATCAAACCCTTTTCCTTTGGTGCTGCCGGAGATAAAGTTGCCGACTTTGCCACGATGATCCGCAGTTTTGCGGCCATGCAAAAGACAAGAGATGCTTTTGTAGTTGCTCAGCATATCGCCAAATCTTCAGGATTGTTGAAGGATCTGAGCGAAGACACCACTCCCGAAGGCATTGCCAGGGTTGAAAACATTGAAGAACTTCTCAACGGTATCAAGGAATTTTCAGAAAGAGAAGAAGAGGAGGGCGCCGAAGAAAAACTGAAAACCCTTGAAGAATACATGAAGGATATCGCACTACTCACCGATGCAGAAGACCCTGACAAAAGAGAAGACGGCGACTATGTCTCACTCATGACCATCCATGCCGCCAAGGGTCTTGAGTTTCCTCATGTCTATGTGGTAGGAGTGGAGGAAAACCTTTTTCCTTCAAGTCAGTCACTGTCTTCACGCAGTGATCTTGAGGAAGAGCGCCGCTTGTTTTATGTGGCCGTCACAAGGGCAATGAAAAGAATAACCATTTCCTTTGCCGAAACACGCTACAAATGGGGCAACCTCAATTTCTGCGAACCCAGCCGTTTCCTGGAGGAGATCAATCCTTCCTTTATTGAATTTCCCAGGAGAAAGTCACAGGCGGTTCAGAAAGATTTTATATTCGATACAAAGCCGGTCTCAAAACCAGCCTTAAAAAATACCTTGCCTCCAAACTTTGTAAAAAAGAACCTCGTTCCTTTCAACAAGGCAGCAGAAAAACCATCAGCCGGTGAATTCCAGCCTACCGAAAACGTTATTGATCTGCTGCAGGTAGGCATGAAAGTGCAACACGAACGCTTCGGAACAGGCAAGGTGATCAATGTTGAAGGCAAAGCCGCCGAGAAAAAAGCCATGGTATTCTTTGAAGGTGTTGGACAAAAACAATTGCTGCTGAAGTTTGCAAAACTCCGCATACTGGAATAAAATTTCAGTAATTTCACACTCCTGAATTTCCTTTATTTTCATTACTATACTTTGGAAAAGTTTTCTTCACTTTTCCAAAGGTCATTGTTCAACAAATTCTTATTGGTTTTTTAATTGGTAGTTTATAGCCTGCGCTAATCAATAGTTTTATCCTTCATTTCTTTATCTCTGAAGTGTTTTCGCTTATCTGACCGGTGTGATTATCATTCTTAAAATTGAATCATACTGAATTAGGTTGGCATTTTCAATTTTATTTTTTGCTGAATATGAAAATTAAAGTTAAAGCATATAAAAAATGCATCAAATCAAATAAATTTTAGGAAATTTTCAATAGTGTTAAAATTAACAAATAATTGTTGGATTGTAAAATAATTAACATTATTATGACGTATCTTTGCTGATAATTAGTGCTGAAAAAATTGTAAGTTCAAATAAAATATACGATATTAATAGTAAAAAATAATTTTTATGAGGGTAAAGGTATACATTTTTATTGTAGTGCTTTTCTTGTTTAAAGATTCAATAGCACAAAACACATGCGTTAACGCAGATTTTTCGTTCAATAATTTTAGCAATTGGACAGGTTCTACAGGGCAAAATAGCACTGGAACATACATCAACAGCGTACCAGGCATTGTGCCTGGAATACCGAACTCGCCTCCATCTTCAGCAGGGAGGCAAACAATCATGAACCTTCCGGGCACCGACCCCAATACCGGAAATTTATTAAGTGTGTTGCCTCCCGGAGGTACTACCTCATGCAGGCTGGGCAATGAACTGGCTGCTGCCTGTGTTGGTGGCAATCCACAGGCGGAAAGACTGGAATATTCTGTTGCGGTGGGTGCTACCAACACGATATTCACCTATCAATATGCGGTTGTCCTGCAGGATCCCGGTCACAATTTAAATCAGCAACCGAAATTCACCATTTATGTCCTTGACTCATCAGGCAACGTCGTGGATCCTGTCTGTGGAATTTATGAAGTTTCTGCTACCGGCGGTATCCCCGGATTCCATCAGTGTAATCCGGAACCTGGTGCATGCAGACCCACAGACCCTGTCGTCTGGAAAGACTGGACTACAGTGAGTGTGGATCTCTCAGCCTATATCGGGCAGACCATCACAATTCAATTCACAACTTACGATTGCGATCCCGGTGTCCCCGGCGGTCACTTCGGTTATGCATACATTTCTTGTTACTGTGGAACAATGGAACTTACTCAGGAATGCCTCGGCAATACCGAATTTATTGCCGCACCCCCCGGTTTTGCACAATACCATTGGAGTACCGGCCAGACAACCGCCAATATTACCATAGCCAATCCGGTGAACGGCGATACAGTTACCTGCACCATGACCACAGTTACCGGGTGTACCGTAAAACTTTCTACGGTCATATTTATTCAGCCTGTTGTGATCGTGCCTCCGACACCCGTTATTTGCAACGGAGATTCAATTGTCGTTACCGCAAACGGTAACTATACTTACGTCTGGAGCACAGGGCAGAGTGGTCCCTCTATTTCGGTGAATCCAACCACCACCACCACTTACACTGTTACCGGAACTTCAATCAGTGGTTGCAGCAATTCTGCCGAAGTTGTTGTCACCGTGAACTCATTACCTGTTTCAAGTGCGGGTCCAAATGAAGCCATTTGTTTGGGTTCAACTGCTACCATTTCTGCTGCAGGAAGTACCGGAACGGCTCCATTGTCTTTTCTATGGAATAATGGTGTCAACACAGCTACACAGGTCGTCGCTCCGCTGGTGACAACCACTTATACAGTAACAGTGACAACTGCTAATGGTTGTAGTTCTTCAAACCAGATGACGGTTACCGTTAATGCAGTACCCACTGCAAATGCCGGGTCTGATGCAACAATTTGTTTCGGCGCCAATACAACTTTGAATGCTTCCTTAAGTTCCGGTATGGCGCCATTGTCTTATCATTGGAGCAATGGTGTGAACACAGTCTCACAAACAGTTTCTCCTGCTGCAACAACAACCTATATTGTAACCGTTACTTCAGGAAATGGCTGCACTGCTTCTGACCAGGTTGTGATCACCGTCAATCCTTTGCCCATAGTAAATGCAGGCCCTGATGTTTCCGTTTGTCTGGGAGTGAACACCACGCTCAATGCCGGCGGTAGCACCGGTGTATTGCCCTTGTCTTATGCCTGGAACAATGGCGTAAATACTCCTTCACAGATAATAACACCTGCTATAACCACCACCTATACTGTGACTGTCACAGCCGGCAATGGTTGCACTTCTTCCGATCAGGTTGTAATTACAGTAAACCCCTTACCGGTTGTGAACGCCGGACCCAACACTGCAATTTGCCTTGGCACCACTGCTACTCTTAATGCAGGCGGAAGTACTGGTGTACTTCCATTATCGTATTCGTGGAACAATGGTATTAATTCTTCAACCCAGGTTGTATCTCCTGCAACAACGACAACTTATACAGTAACTGTTACCGCAGGCAATGGTTGCAGTGCAACAAGTCAGGTTGTCGTCACAGTGAATCCTCTTCCTGCCGCCAATGCTGGTCCTGATGCCGGACTTTGTTTCGGCACCAACACCATACTGAATGCATCAGCAAGCACAGGCGTTGCTCCTTTAACTTATAACTGGAGCAATGGGGTCTGCTCAATTTCGCAAACAGTTTCACCTCCTGCAACAACAACTTATACCCTGACAGTATCATCGGGTAATGGTTGTAGTTCTTCCGATCAGGTTGCGATCACAGTCAATCCTTTACCTGTAGCCAACGCAGGTCTCAACACAGGCATTTGTTTTGGAACAAGCGCAACTCTGAATGCCGGTGCCAGTTCGGGTGTATTACCCTTGTCTTTTAACTGGAGCAATGGTGTCGCAGGAGTTTCTCAGGTTGTCTCGCCAATTACAGCCACAACATACAATCTGACAGTAACCGGTGGTAATGGATGTGTCTCTACCGACCAGGTGATCATTACAGTTAATCCCTTACCTGTTGCCTCCGCAGGTCCTGATGTAGCGATATGCAATGGCCTTGCCACCATTCTGAATGCAAACGCCAGTTCCGGAGTTTCGCCTCTTTCCTTCATCTGGAGCAATGGTGTCAACGGCGCTTCTCAGATAGTCTCTCCGTCCGCAACCACAGCCTATACTGTGACCGTTATTTCAGGAAACGCATGTACCGCTACCGACATGGTTATTGTTACTGTCAATCCTTTGCCGGTTGCCAATGCAGGTCCGGATGTGAGTATCTGCAATGGCGCCAATACCATGCTCAATGCTTCCGCAAGCACAGGCACACAGCCGCTGCATTACCAGTGGAGCAATGGCATCAATGCCGTTTCGCAATTGGTCGCACCAATTACTTCCACCAATTATTTTCTGACTGTAACTTCTGCTAATGGCTGTACAGCCACCGATCAGGCGCTTATTACAGTGAAAGCATTACCTATTGTGAATGCCGGCCCCGATGTGGGAGTTTGTTTCGGTTCCGGTACCAGCATTTGTGCCAACCCTGTTGCAGGTTTGCCTCCCTTTACTTATCATTGGAGCAATGGTGTCAACCTTCCTTCGCAAAATATTTTGCCGACTGTTACAACAGTTTTCACAGTAAGCATGACCGATGCCAATGCCTGCACTGCGCAGGATAACCTCAACGTTACTGTTTACCCTCAACCCACCGTTTCAATTGCAGCAACAACACCCGAAAATTGTGCACAGGGCAATGGCGGAATTACCATCATCGTCGCCGGAGGCACTTTGCCTTATCAGTATCGCTGGAACACCAATCCCAATCAATATACCCAAAACATTGCAGGCATCCCGCAGGGTGCGTATATTGTTACCGTTACCGACAACAACAACTGCACTGCTTTGGCTGCCGGTGTGATCACTGAAATACCACCGCCTGTTATCACGAGTGTGACAGGCAGTGAAAGTTGTTCCGGAAATAGCGATGGTTTCATAGCAGCAAATGTCACCGGACAGTCGTTTCCTTTTTCTTATCTCTGGTCAAACGGAAGCAATTCGCAGGTCATTTCAAACCTTGCCGGTGGCGCTTATGATCTCACTGTTACCGATGCCGCAGGCTGTTCGGATACCGCCATCTTCAATGTAGGAACCCACCCTGTGATCTCGCTTGCGCTCTCTCATCAGGATGCACATTGCGGACATAATGATGGCAAAGCTTTCTCAAATGTTTCAGGAGGCAGCGGAAATTTCACTTACCTGTGGAGCAACTTCCAGAACACCCAAAATCTTTCGAACGTACCTGCAGGAACCTATACTGTCACTGTGTCCGATGGATTTTGCACAGCCACTCAGTCCGTAACTTTGATGAATCTTTCAGGACCAAATTCCATCATCACCTCCAACATCAACGAAACCTGTTCTGCTTCCAATGCAGGCGCACTTGTTGTGGCGATGGGTGGCACAACTCCCTATATCTATCATTGGAATACCATTCCCGTTCAAACGAATGCAGCGTTGCAGAATGTTCATGCCGGAACGTATATCGTTACAGTTACCGATGCCAACGGATGCATTTCAACAAGCAGCGTGACATTGCTCAACAGTCCGCCGCCAATATCTTCAGTTGCTTCTTCGGTGAATGCCGCCTGCGGCTTTCCTGATGGGGCTGCAAACATCGGAATAACCGGGGGAACGGCGCCTTTTCAGTTTTATTGGAACACAACTCCGCCTCAGGCAACGCAGAATATCACCAATGTCGTTTCCGGTACTTACACCGTTACCGTTACCGATGCCAACGGATGCACATCTACTTCAACAGTCGTGATCAGCCAAAACGCCGGTCCTTTGGCAACTGTTGCTTCGCAGAATGAAATCTGCAACAACTCCAATGGCACTGCAACGGTCACCGCAACAGGCGGAACTGGCATCTATACTTATTTATGGAGCAACGGGCAAACATCAACCACATTGACCGGGCTTCCTCATGGCAATTATTCCGTCACTGTCAGCGATGGCGGCTGTTCTTCTTCAGCAACAGTCTCAGTTCAGAATACTCCCGGACCTACGGCTTCTTTTGTGGTCCATCCCAAAGTACTTAACCTGATGCAGGGCCCCGTTACTTTCAATGATTATTCCACCGGCAATATTGTCAACTGGCTATGGAACTATGGCGATGGAAGCCCCGACGGCAGCGGTACCTACAACACCCACAACTATCCCAACATCGGCACCTACATCGTTTCTCTCGTGGTCACCGACAACAACGGATGCATGGATACCATGATTGACACTGTTCATGTCAACGATATCTACACTTTTTATATCCCGAATTCTTTCACCCCCAATGGCGATGGCATCAACGATGTTTTTTCTCCCGAAGGCATCAATGTTGACCCCTATCATTTCAACATGTACATCTTCGATCGCTGGGGAAATATCGTTTACCATACCAACATCTGGAACACCGCAGCAAACTCCTGTGAAGGCTGGAACGGCACAAAGGACAACAAATTTGGGTGGGAAAGAGCAGTGGTGGATGTTTACGTTTACAAGATCTATGTTAAAGAACTTTCAGGACAAACACACGTCTATTATGGCCATGTAACACTGGTGAAATAGATTGTCTGACTTTCCGGGTTTACTTGTGAACCCGGAAAGTCTTTTTCCCTTAGCAAAAGTCACATAGTGACGACATATCGGTAGGAATAAATTCAACAACGCAATCAAAAGTCACGTAATGACGATATCTTTGTAATATTGACAGCCAAGCTATAGTGAAAGTCACGTAGTGACGACATCTTGGTAGTATGAAGCAATCAGCACCCTTAAAAGTCACGGAGTGACGACTTTTTGGTAGTAAAGGTCATTTGACAGATGATTAATGACTGATGAGTAATGACGTTGTAAAATATTTTCAAAAAAATCACCAGAATAACATCGCATCGCGAATGTGTCGGAACCCTTTATTTATCAATGGTTCCTTTACTGATTGAAATTTCAAAAAGGGATTATTCGGGATTATTTGGGATTAATTTTTTTCATGTTTTCCATTATTATGACATTTACCGAATAAATCAATTAAATTTTACAATTATGAAAGACATACTTTATGTACAAGTAAAAGGCACAGTGCCTAAAAATTTAAAGTATCTTTATTCTCCTAAGAAAAGGGTGCTTTTTGTAAACACAATGTTGACACCAAAGATCACAGTTGTGCTTAAGATGCCAACCAAATGGCTTGAACGTCAGAAAAAGCTTCGTGAGATCTATGACGGAATTCATAATGACGAACATCACTTTTTCACAACAGCGCCCAGTGATCCTTCATTAGCAGACTACCTCACCATGGTTACAAATTTTGATACAGCAATGAGGGCCGTGGCAAATAAGGAAATCAATGCTGTTGACAATAGATTACCAATCTGGAATATTGGTTACGATGGGGCTCAGGGTTTACGTCGTTATGTTGAAAAATTGTGTCGCCTGGATCCTGCAAATGCGATAACCATTGCTGCTGATGCACACATGGAGATCAAAGGAAGTGGTCATTCAAACAAAAAGAAATTTGCCGGATATTCAACCAGGGTGGGTGAAGTTGATTTGACAGGGATAGTTAAATATGATTATCAGGCAACGGAATGGGCAGTTTGCGCTGATTTGGGCGATCCTGCTAACTGGAATCTTGTGCGTATTCCGCCAACTTTGGCTGCTGAGACAACTGTTCCAGGTCTTATATCAGGGAAGGAATACTTTTTCAAGAGTCGCGTGATATCAAAAGACGGACCAGAACAATGGTCAGAAGTGATTACCGTACGTGTTAAATAAAATTTTGATCTAAATTCAGAAAGATCATGAAATAGTTTTTCAGCAGGGAATTTCAATAAAGCGGGTTGTCTTCAAAGTATCCAAGACAATCCGTTTTTTTATTTCCGCTCTTTAACAGCCTTTCAATTTCGATTTTTATTTTAGGTATTTTTACAATTCAATGATTCAAAAGTTGCAAATTTAATTATCACCTTCGAATAATTATCCTGCAAAAGGGAATGAGTCATTATCCTTACGGAGATGTCTGTTTCCGTAAGGATAATGTCTCTCTTCCTTACGGAAATGTCTATTTCCTTTACGGAGATGTCTATTTCCGTAAGGGAAATGTCTCTCTTCCTTACGGAAATATCTATTTCCCTTATGGAGATGTCTATTTCCGTAAGGGAAATGTCTCTCTTCCTTACGGAAATATCTATTTCCCTTACGAAGATGTCTATTTCCGTAAGGGAAATGTCTCTCTTCCTTACGGAAATATCTATTTCCCTTACGGAGATGTCTCACTTCCTTACGGAAATATCTCTCTCCGTAAGGATAATGTCTCTTTCAATGAATTTAACAAATGCATTGAATTATTCAACAATCAATTGCAGGGTTCTTGACAAATGAAGTGGTGTTAGATGCTTTGAGGGGATTTGGTTTTAAAGCTTGTGAAGAAGGGAGGATTGTGAGATTTTTGATTAAAGATTCTTTCAGCATGGCTCACTCATTTTTGATTTTTCAAAAAATTATTTTTAATCCCAACACCATAATTTATCTATTTTTGAGTTATTATTTAAAAATCCTCAATTATGAAAAAGTCAATTTTGTGTTTAGCATTTTTTATAGCCATTATCATGATGGCATTTGTTCCGAAAGATAAAGGGAAACCGGCTGATGCGAGCTTCAGTGTGAAGGAAATTGATAAATCAGTGGCTAAAATAACCGACTCGTTGTATGCCGGAAAATATGAAGTGACCAACCTGCTATATCGCTATTGGGGTTTTGATCTGATTAAAGATAACAAGACTGACATGATCAAAATTTATCTGCCCGACTCATTGAACTGGAGGGATAAATTGGCTTACAACGAACCATTCGTTACCTACTATTTTCGCCATCCGGCTTATGATAACTACCCTGTGGTTAATGTTACTTATGAAGCAGCCGTAAAGTATTGCGCGTGGTTGACCGACAAATACAATGCTGACTCCAAACGACATTTCAAAAAAGTATTGTTCCGTTTGCCAACACAAAAAGAATGGGAAAATGCGGCCACAGGGGCAACCGAGGATCTATTGCTCTATCCGTGGGGCAACAGGTTATTTCAGAATGGCAAATTTATGTGCAACTTCAGGCAGTATGGTGATGAGTCTATAAAAATAGATACAATAACAAAAAAGTTGGTTGTTGACTATGCTTTTCCTTCCAATAATATAGGTTGGATAGAGGATGGCGCTGATATTACCTGCCCTGTTTCATCTTATTCACCTAACAACTATGGCCTCTATAATGTTTGTGGAAACGTTGCAGAGATGGTAAAAGAAAAAGGAACGGCATGCGGAGGAAGTTGGAAAAGCACCGGGGGCGATGTTACACTTAAATCAAGAATGCATTACACAAAATCCGCAGTAGATCTGGGATTCCGGTATTTTATGCAAATTATTGAAAAGTAAAAAAGCACTTTAAATTTTCTTTACACATAACTTTTCAAATTCAAAAATCCCTACTTTAGCAAAAAATTGCGAAATGAAATTGTATCATATTCAACACGACCTAACAATAAAAATCAGCTTTAATGACAGTCTTATTACAAAAATCCTTTTGCTCATTTCAAACCCATTGGCAATTGAATCAAGAGTTTCTTCGTTTCTTGACATTCAATTAACAATTTTTTCTGTTTTGACCGAAGATGATTATCTGACATGGTCTATAAGGCGATTTCCTAAGGAATCAAAAGAGTATAAAAGTTTAGCAGATGCTCAAAGAGTTTTAAGACAAATACGAGGTTTGAAAATTAAAAGTAAAGAAGTGTTGGTAGCATATTCCAGGCTTAAGCAAAACATTGCTGATATGAGAAAAAACCACAAAGAGATTGCAGAAGATGATTTGAAAAGACTTAAAATTTGGGAGCTGATGTATTTTTGTGATAAAGAATTAATAGAATTTGGATCCCATTATAATCAGGATAGTTTAGGACTTGAGTATTACATTGAAAAACTAAAAAAGGTTCTATGCCTGGCGGATTACATCCCTGTTCTTGAACTTGACCCGAAACTTTTTCCTGATGTTATTGATTGGGAAATAATGAAACAAAAATCCAATACTGAAAAGCTTCCTGATTTTATTTGTCAGACACTATATAAAATTCCGGATATTTCTGATTTTACTGCAGAACAATTGGAATATCTCCGTGATAACATTCTCAGAAAAATATCCTCATTCAATAACCAGATTGACGATCTTCGCAAAGCCTGCCTGGAAATTGAATACAAAGAAGAAAACTGGAATGAGATAAAAGAATTACTAGCAGAAAAGCTGAACGGTTATAAGGAATTGCAGAAAGAAATTGATGTCGAAATATACTTGCAACAAGTGAAAAATTCAGGTGTTAATTTTTATGCTGAAGTCAGCATTGGCATAGCTTCAGTCAGAACAGTTGCTGAGTATTTCGAAAAATCCGGAAATACAAAACCATTTGTTGCAACTTCATTGTACCAACGTATTGAAATGTTTGGGTCTTCCACTCGTTGTGGAGTTTTTGTCAATATTAGTGTTAAAGATTATAACGGGCATAAAGAAGTGTGATAAGACACAGGAACCGATTTGATGTTTCTTCAATATTCAACCCGATTCGTGGGGTTTGGATTATTTTTTTTAATGCTCAAAATTTATTATTTTTGTTGAAATAAAAACGAACATTTTAAACCATGCTAACAAAGCAAACATTAATTCAAACCCTGGATAAACTTCCAAATAGTTTCAACATTGATGAATTATTGGATAAATTGATCTTCATAGAAAAGGTTAACGAAGGGCTGCCGCAATCTTTGAACGGAAAGACAGTTTCAAAGAAAGAAGCTGAAAAAAAACTGAGCAAATGGTTGAAGTAATTTGATGTTTTAACAGCTCAACATAGTGCAAGACATTTGACCGTAGAAAGCCCGGAAACCTAATATGGCCTTCCTCATTAACAATAAATTTTCTTTCCATTTCTGTTTATCTGATTAACAAAACTTCTTACAATTCAAACATGCTTCCTGAAAAAAAAGTACACCCAAAACAAAAACCCCGCCTGCATCCACGCAACAAACATCGTGAACGGTATGATTTCAAAGAACTGATTGCTGCCAATCCTGAACTGGCTCCGTTTGTAAAGAAGAATATTTACGATGATGAATCCATTGATTTTGCTGATCCCAGGGCGGTGATCATGCTGAACAAGGCGCTGCTGAAACAATATTACGATATTGACTACTGGAGCATCCCTAAATTTTATTTGTGCCCGCCCATTCCCGGCAGAGCGGACTACATCCATTACATGGCCGACCTGTTAGGCAACAACAATTTCAGCAAAATTCCAAAGGGCGATAAGATCAGGTGTCTCGACATTGGTATAGGCGCCAATTGCGTTTATCCCATCATTGGCATCAAAGAATATGGCTGGTCGTTCACAGGTTCTGAAATAGATACTGTAGCGATTGAATCTGCAAACAAAATTATTGAAATGAATGCTGTGCTGCAGGGAAAGATTGAGATCAGGTTGCAGAAGCAACCCAACGATATTTTCTTTGGCATTTTATACAAAGATGAATTCTTCGATCTTTCAATTTGCAATCCGCCATTCTATGCTTCTTATGCTGAAGCAACCGCAGGCACAATGCGAAAGCTGTCGAATCTGAACGAAGAAGAAATAACAAAACCCAAACGAAACTTCGGCGGTCAGAACAGCGAACTGTGGTGCAAAGGAGGAGAGGAGAAATTTGTTCGCGACATGATCCGTCAGAGTAAACTTTTCTCAACAAACTGCCTGTGGTATTCAACACTGATTGGAAAACAAACACATTTGAGAAGCATTTACGAAGCGCTGAAACTTGCCGAAGCGGTGGAGGTGAAAACAATTCCGATGGGGCAGGGGAACAAATCAAGCCGCATAGTAGCATGGACTTTTCAAACCAAAGAACAACAAAGAGCGTGGATGGGGGAGAGGTGGCGGAAAGAAAGTGACTAAAGTTATAAGTGTCTAAAGTGTCTAAAGTTTAGGGAAACCTTTCTCAATATTGAATGTAATCAAACTTAACTTTTGCTACAGGAATAGCATGTGTTGTAACCATTGTCTTTGCGGCATCTATTAGCTCAAAGTCCACAGAGATATAGTAAGTCAATGAACTATTATCTGCAGGCGCCAATGTGTTTAGGTATTGAAAAGATTTGATGAAAATTTTCAGACATTCCTCCAGTCCGCCACCGACCTGTTTGATGATCTTAAAATTCTTCAATTGCTTTGCAGAATCTAAATCAAAAGAAATTATTGAAAGCCCCGACAAATTATTTTCTTTAGCAACGGTGGAATATTGAACGTCGGAAATCAATTCTTTTATGAAAAGGTTTTCAACTCCTTTCCAAAGTTCTAATTGTTTACCGGAAATACTAAATGAAGTATCTGCTTTCAGTTGTCCGCGTCCATTGTATAATAGAGATTCGGTGGTTTGACAAAATCCAACTGATGCAAACACCAACAGTGATATTGTAATTAAGATTTTCATTTGACAGTTAGATTTAGTTTGCAAAAATTCCATACACCAACAACCTGTTATAAATAATTGTAATTCCCAGCAAAAAGAATAACCAGAAATGAAGCTTGTTCAATGATTCAAATTCTTTGTTGGCTTTGTCATAAGAATAGATTTTTGTCAGCGCATTTTTGTAGCCCCAGAAAAAAGAAAAAGGGCTGCAGATGGGAGCGATCAAACTTAGAAAAACCGGAATGGGAAAATTCAATGCTGTGGTTATTACGATGCCAATAAATATAGGGTACACAAGCAACAATTGAATAAATTGTGACCTCGTTTCACCGTTCTCAATCACCTCTTTTGATCCCATTTCAACAAAGTAATTTGCCAGGCTATTCACCAGAAAAAATAAAGCCACAGCGCCTGCCAATGCTATTGAAATGGTAAGCCAGATCGGAAAACCAAGAGCATAGCAAATATAACCCGTGTCGCCGCCGGTAAACATGGGTGCGATCATCAGGTAGCCGAAGAAACCAATATAACCGAAAGCCGACATGTAGAGATTGAACAGGAATAGCATGTTTCGCTTAGTCTGATGTGAACATATCCATTGAAAAAGAATGCCAATCAGCAGACTTATGAAAGGCCCTGCACCTTTAATAAATAGTAAGCTTTGAAGCGATATTCCATCATCAACATTTGAAACATAATTGTGGTGAATTGAAATTCCTTTTGCATGCACCATTATTGCAGCGAAGAAATGTCCAAACTCATGCAAAGTCATTTCCAGTGTTGAAGCAACCACAAATAAGATGGTTGAATTGATGATGATTTGTGTTTTTCTGATTGTGTCCATTATGATTTATTTGAACAAAGTGTTATGAGATTATTGTGGTAAGAGTTGATACAAAACTCTTGTTCTTATTATGGCTTTTATAATGTTCAGTATTTTTTCTCATTGTTGTCCGGTTAATTTTTATATCGCCACTACGTGACTTAAGTACCAATTCATTTTCTTTATTACAAAGATAACATCCCTCTGGGATTGCAGTTCCCTATGGCCTCTGAACTCCGGAGGAGTGGTATCTTTGCAATAAAAATAGCACCAGAGAAAAAGAAGCCCTGTCGGGGCGATATCTTCTGGAAAGTAATATTTAATGCGGTTTTAAACACGATTGTAATAATCTCTGCGGACACTAATGACTTTTTTTTTGAAATAATGCTTTGATTATTCCTTTTCAAAATTACAATAATTCTCTGATATTGATAAATTGATTTAAAATAGCCCTTGAAAAAAAGAAAATCTCCCTGCATGCTAAAAAGAAAAAGGCCGCCAATAAGGCAGCCTTTTTCTTTTGAAATAATAGTTCCGGAATTAGTATTTATCCCAGAAAAGTTTAGTGGTTACAAGGTCTCCACCTATTGCAGTGGAAGCAGCATTATAATTTGCACCATTCAAAGTCTGCTCTTCGATTGGATAAGTGTAACGAACCGGGTATGCTGACAAAGCATTAGGACCAGGGATCAAAACAGGGAAATCCATTCTGCGTTGTTCAGTCCAGCCTTCGAAGCCACGGTTGTAATAAGCGATCCATTGCTGTACACCGATTTTCTGTTTGAAATTGCCCGGAGCTGTTGCATAAGCAACATTTGGCTGAGCAAGGTATGTTACAGCATCGGAAGTAGCGCCACCCCAATATTCAATAGAAGCAGTAATCGCATTGTTGTAATGTGATTCAGCAGTACCGGTCACAGTATAACCACCTCTTTCAACAGCTTCGGCAAGCAGGAACTCAACTTCTGAATATTCAAAAATTGTTCCGGGGAAAGTTGGAAGCCACATTGCAGTTGCTGCATGTGAAAAGGCATGGTAATTACTGGAGTGACCGTAGTTGGCTCCAAGATAAGCATACTTATGTATGGTGTCAATGGAGGAAGTATCCACTTGTGTGAAGTAGAAGGGACGTCTTGGGTCGTTCAGGTTGTTCATGGTATCAACAAGAGTATTTGCAGCCACAAAATCGTGTCTTCCGCTAGCCACCTGGTCTTCATACATAGGATTGGTATTTGGTGCAGAACCTAAATAAATAAGTACTGCATTGTCAGCATTTGAAGATATCAGATTGGTGAAATCAACTGAATTCACTGTTGCCTGAGAAAAGGCAGGATCGTCATCTGCAAGTACCATTCCCATTCTTAATTTAAGGGAATTGGCAAATTTGATCCAGTGCGAAACATCGCCCTGATACATGTTGTCGGCAGCATCGAAGCTTCCCCAGTTAGCATCCAGTCCTGCCAAATCTACATCTAACCTTGCGATTAAATCTTTGTAAACGGTTTTGCCATCATCGTATACAGGCAGAACATAAGTAGAATTGAATGCTTGTGAGTAAGGAATATTTCCAAAAGTTTCAACAAGTACACTCCATGCATAAACCGACATGATGTCAACAATCTTAAGTTTGTTTTGTTTAACAGCAGGGCTTGGATCTGCATAAGTTGTGCTTGTAATTATCTTTGAAGATTCAGTAAGATTTTTCAGTACATCTTCATAAAGCCTGTCCCAATGGTTATCAGGAATGGTCCTGTTAACAAGGTTGTAATTGGTTTCATCAAGATAAGTTGTTTCGTTCCAATACTGATCAATAAGTCTCCAGATATTGTAGTTAACATTTGAAGTAACCATTTGCTCAAATAGTTTTTTCTGAGCTCCGGTGAAAAGCGATTCTCCGGTGGTTGTAGAAGGATCTTTGGTGTTTTTGTTAAGATCTGTTAGCTTCTTACAGGAAGCGAACAATGCAAAAACTAATAAAATTGCTATTATCTTTTTCATGTTATTTAAGTTTTAGAAGGTGAGTTTTACGTTAAATCCAAAGTCACGTGTTGATGGTAAAGAACCGGTAGAATACCCTTGCATGTTTCCGGCTCCAAGACCTGATTCAGGATCGGCATGAGGCAGATTCTTGTAAATGATCCATGGGTTTGCAGCAACCAGACTGAAAGTAGCGCCTGTAATAAAGCATTTTTTCAGAAGTGCAGATGGTAAAGAATAAGATAAACTAACTTCTCTTAGTTTTACATAACTTGCATCATAAACGAAACCTTTGTTTGGTTCAACAAGATAACCGAAGCCGTATGTACTGCTTGCGTCAAGTCTTGTTTTGTTAGGAGTCGAAACAACTTGTCCCTGAGAATTGGTTGAAAGATTTACTCCTTCTTCAATGTAACCACCTGCATCAGCATTGGTCCATCCAAGGCTGTAATCGTTGGGGTCAACATAATTTACAGGATTTCTGACAGGGTTGCCAAGATCATTGACATAATCAGTTTCCTTGTAAATACCATCAGCTAATCCATAATACATGTCGAGTGAGAAAATGCTTCCGCCTTTTTGGCAATCAATTAAGAAACTAAATGCCCAGTTTTTGTAGGTGAAAGTATTGGTGATACCACCGGTCCAGTCAGGGGTCATCTTACCAAGCACTTTATCTGAAGTGGAAGTTGGCACAGGTAATCCTGTTGCAGCATCAATAATTTTATGAGGTGTCCCATCCTTATCATAATAATAAGTATAATCGGTTCCTTCAATCACACCATAAGGCTGACCAACCTGAGCGTTAATTGTAACTCCACCCTGGAAAGAACCTAATTGCATATTATCTACACCAGGCAACAATGAAACAACCTGGTTTTTATTTGTGGCCCAGTTAAGAGTTACATTCCATTTGAAATTTTTAGTCTGGAGAGGAATACCTGTTAAGGTTAACTCAATACCTTTGTTTTGAATTTCACCGGCATTGATATCTTTGTATGTAAATCCAGTTGCTTTTGAAACTGCAAGAGGAAGAATCTGGTTAGTGGTTTTTGTGTTATACAAAGCCAAATCAAAACCTATTCTTCTTTTGAAGAAATACATTTCCAGACCACCTTCTAAACTATTTGTTTTTTCAGGTTTCAGAACTGAATCTTTCTGTGTGGTTTCAACGGCTGTCATTGGGCTGTTGAATGGAGTTAATATTTGATAATTATCAACCAGTTGATCAAATGATGCGCTATTACCGACGCTTGCATAATTCAGACGTACTTTTCCATAAGATAACCAATCCTTTTGAGGAAGTACATTTGTAAAAACAAAACTACCGGAAACAGAAGGATAATAATAAGAATTATTTGCCTTTGGTAATGTTGATGACTGATCTCTTCTGGCGGTAACGTCCAGGTAAACGATGCTTTTGTATCCAAATGAACCGCTTGCGTAAACGCCATTTACACCTACTAATTGAGCAGCTTCTTTTGTTAATGGCAGTGGACCTACACTGTTCTGTAAGGAATATAATTCAGGAACAACCAAACCGCCGCTTGTTGATGCAATGGTTCTTTTATAATCAGTCCTTCTGATATTCAATCCAAGGATGCCTTTAAAGCTAAGGTCTTTGGTAATATCTTTGTTGAAGTTGCCCATTAAATCGTAGTTATACTCACTATAATTAATGTCTCTCCTGAGGTAACCTGATTGTTCATTGTTTTGATCAATACTTCCGTCAGCACCGGTACCAACGCCAAATGGAGTGCCGATACTTCCGACAGCTCTTCTTTCTTCCTGTAAAGTGGAATACTCATCACCTGAAATACGACCGAAAATATCAAACCATTTGGTAACTTTATAATCCAATGATAAATTTCCGATAAAACGGTTTCTTCCGTCTGATTCGTAATTTTCATAACGTGTCCAGTAGTAATTGTCCCAATAAATAGGGCCTGCTCCTGGGTCCGTAGGATCGGCATAATTCCATGTTGTATTTCTTTTTGTCAGATTGTATAAATCCCATTGTTCTTTGATGTCAACATTGGTCTCGTTCCATTGACGGAAAGAACCGAGAATATTATCACTGTAACCAGTGGAATTTCTTCCAATGGCATTCTCAACAATATAATTTGCAGAACCTGTAGCAGTGAGTTTATCAGTGACATTCCATGTGCCGTTTAATAAAATATTATTTTTCTTCAATGTACTGTTAGGCATCAGGCCATCCTGATTGTAATTTGTGTATGACAACCTGTATGAGCCCTTATCGAATGCATTTTCAATAGCAATACTATTATTTAATGTCACAGGAGTTTTGAAAAATGTGATAGGCCCGTTATCAGCAGCTTTCCATGGAGTTGCTTTTTGATAATTTGGTGATTGCGGATCAACAGCATCCCATTGATATACCAACATGCTTGGATCAAAAGGAGCGCCGAAAGAAGCGTCTTCAGTAGTAGGAACCCATAATTGGTCAGGACCTGTTTGTCCGAAAGCAGAGGCAGGATATGTATTAAAGTATGCATCTCCGTTATCTCCATAATACTTTCCATAACCGGCGCCGTATTTATTTTGATATTCAGGGAAGGTACTTTTATCAACAAAACCGATAGTAACTCCTGAATTAATTGTAATACCAATTCCTTTTTTACCAGTTCCGATAGCGCCAGCACCTTTTTTCGTTGTGATCATAATGACACCGTTGGCGGCTCTTGAACCATAGAGAGCAGTAGCAGCAGCGCCTTTCAGAACGTTTACGGATTCAATGTCATCAGGATTGATATCTGATGCAGCATTTCCATAATCGTAACCAATGCCTGCTTCCGTTTGATTTCGTGAATTCGTTACCTGATTATTTACAGGAACACCATCAACTACAAACAAAACCTGGTTGTCACCGGTCAATGACTTGCTTCCACGAAGAATAATATTTGTGGATCCGCCCATGTTTGTTGTCTTTGTAACCTGAATACCGGCAATCTTTCCGGATAATGCATTTGTAACATTGTCTGTCGCAACATTCGAAACAAGGTCTCCTTTGACTTCCTGCGTCGAATATCCAAGAGATTTCTTTTCTCTTGTCACACCCAGAGCTGTTACCACCATTCCTTCTAATTGAGTTGCACTTGGTACAAGCACAACGTCAATTGCTGTTTTTGTACCAATTTCTACGTCTTGTGACACCATACCAATGAAGGTAAAAGTCAGCGTTGCCGCTGTTGCTGGAACTGAAAGTTTGTACTTGCCATCCGCATCTGTGATGGTACCGGTTGTGGATCCTTTTACTACAACCGTAACTCCGGGCAAGGCGCTACCATCAAGTTTGCTGGTCACCTTCCCTGTAATCGTCTTTTGTGCAAACATCGCTGTGGTGCACAAAAAGAGTACTCCTAGTAAAAGAGTAATTTTTTTCATGTTTAAAGATTTTAGTTAATTATAAGTTTATTTTGCTCAAAAGAAAAATGAGCACCTCTGTTTTGTTATGACAAATATATCAACATATTCTCAAATGACTCCAATATTAGAGAGAATTTTATGAGTACTATTTTGTTAATAAATTTTTTCTGGTTGATTGAGCGTTATTTATACATTGAGATTGGCGTTTTTTTTTGTTGGCACAGACACCACTTTTTTACATTTTGTTAATGAAATTCAATAAATCCAAGTAGGTTATTAAAATCAAATTAAATTATCGGGATAAAAAGAGCGTACTTTTACTTATTTATGACAACTAAAATTATGATAGAATTCAGCAGAAACACTGATGTTAGCGACCTTTTTTATTGTTACTTTTACATGTGGAGCAAGCAATAATAATTTAATATTGGAGCAAAATAGAACAGGCTATTTTTGTAATTTTGTAAGGGATCAAATTTATGGTGTTTTTTTCTCTAAAAATTTTACTTGTAAAACAACATGAAAAAAAGTAAAACATTTTTAATTGACATGCGTATAAAACCAAAAAAAAAGAAATGAACAGTCTTCGTTTTAAAATTTTTCTGAAAATATTCTTCATCACGTTTGTTGTACTTTTGTTTACTAAACTACAGGCCTCAGATGAAATGACCATAAGAAAAGTGTCTTGTCAGATTACAATACCTGTTGCAATGACAACACAGGTTTCTCCCGTTGTTGATAATCCTGCAGTAGAACTAATATATTTTTCGTGCAAGAAAACAGATAGTAAAGTGGTGTTAAATTGGCGTACTGCTTCAGAATTGAACGTCAATTTCTACATAACAGAGAAATCAACTGACAGCACAAATTTTAAAGAAATAGGATATGTAAAAGGCGCTGGCAAAAGTCTTAGAGTAAATGACTACTCTTATGAAGACCCTAATCTTGATACGAAAGTTACCTATTACCGTTTAAAATACTTTAGTTTCGATGGTCATTTTGGTTATTCAAGTATCATCGCTTTAAATAAAGATACGACCGATTACAAGCCAGATCCCAAGTTGCATGATCATCAGGATAATTAAATTGGAAAGAGATGAAAAAAAAGCTGTCATTCAATGACAGCTTTTTTTGTGCATAATATCATCTAAAAACGCCCTTACAAACCAAAAGCCTTAAGTCTTTAAATTGGAATTTGGGGCTTGGAATTTTTACGGGGATTTTCACAAATAATCTTCAATGATTCCCTTTCCCTGCCTGATGATCTCGTACTCATCATGGGTGCAATCAATAATTGTAGAAGGCTCGATCCCGCCGAAGCCACCATCAATAACAATATCTACAAGGTCCTTGTAACGTTCATAAATTAATTCAGGATCGGTGATCGTTTCAATGTTTTCCTCCTCACCTTTAACTGAAGTACTCATGATAGGATTTCCAAGTTCATTCACGATTTGCCTTGCAATTAAATTATCAGGAACACGGATACCAACCGTTTTCTTTTTGCTTTCAAAAAGTTTAGGAACTTTACTGCTACTGTTTAAAATAAACGTAAATGGACCGGGAAGCGTCCTCTTCATCAATTTATAAATGGGGTTACTGATCTGTTTTGTGAAATCAGAAATATGGCTAAGGTCGTAACAGATGAATGAAAAGTTGGCTTTATCAGGTCTGATGTCTTTCAACTGTGCGATACGTTCCACAGCTTTGTGTTGAAAAATGTCGCAACCAATTCCATAAACCGTATCCGTAGGGTAGATAATAATACCACCATCGTGCAGGCATTCCACGACCTGTTGAATGTGCCGGCTGTTGGGGTTTTCAGGATAGATGCGAATTAACATTGGTGAACTTTTTCTGATATTCAAATTTACAAATAAAGAGTCTGCTGTCGTGTCAAATTTACGTTAATTATTTAATGATTTAATCTTTGCTGAAATCTCAATAGTGGCATTGATAATGACAGCTATTAAATAATCTCAAATCATAAAAATGTAAAATGCAAAATTACAAATTCAAAATGTAAAAGTTCTGAGAAATCTCAAATCAAAAATCAAAAATCACAAAAAAAAAGGGTAAGCCCCTTATATCGCACCGCTCGACCATTTTACCCTTGCTTCCTTCCGAACCTGGGGGAGTTGAACAGGAGCTGGTCGTATAAGACTTACCCGCTGCAAAAGTATTAAAAATTTCGGCTCGTGCATTATTTCTCAAAAAATAATTTACAGTCTGAACAATTTATTACATTTGCAAGAGTTATGTAAACTGAAATTATATGGAACAACAAACACCTGAAAAAAAAGTCACCGTTTCCCATAATGCATTAAATTATGGTTTGATATTAGGAGTGATTCAAATTATCCTCTCCTTACTTTTTTACATGCTCAATGTAGAAACGGACAGTTTTATTCGCTATCTTTCTATGATCATAATGATAGTTGGAATTGTATTTGGAATATTGAATTACAGAAAGAAGATTAATAACGGGTTTATTTCTTACGGTCAATCACTGGGAACAGGAGTACTTATTGGACTTTTCTGTGCTATCCTGTTTTCCATTTATTTCTTTTTCTTTGCAAAATTTATTGACACAGATCTTATAAGTGAGATACTGCGTAAAAAAGAAGAAGCAATGGCAAGTGATCCCAGATTTACTCCCGAAATTATTGAGCAGAGTATGCACTATACAAGGATGTTTGTCCAACCCTGGATCATGTCATTGTTTACAGTTCTTGGAATGACATTCGGTTGTTTTATTGCATCTCTTATCATTTCAATTTTCACACAGAAAAAAGATAATTCGTTCGAGAGTAACTTTAAATAAAATTACACATGGATATTTCAGTGGTCATTCCACTTTTTAGTGAAGAAGAGTCGCTTGGTGAACTCTCCGAATGGATTGTAAAAGTAATGACTGAGCATAAATTTTCTTATGAGATCATCTTTGTTGACGATGGCAGCAAGGACAAATCATGGAATGTCATCGAAGAACTCACTTCCAAAAATGAAAATATAAAAGGAATAAAATTCAGACGAAACTATGGCAAATCAGCGGCTCTCAATTGCGGCTTTCAGGAAGCGCTGGGAGATGTCGTTATAACAATGGATTCCGATTTGCAGGATTCGCCTGATGAAATTCCGGAACTCTACAGAATGATCAAAGAAGATGGATTTGATCTTGTCTCAGGGTGGAAGAAAAAACGATATGATCCTATTTCAAAAACTTTACCCACTAAATTATTCAATTGGGCTGCACGTCGCATGAGCAAAATCAAACTTCATGATTTTAACTGCGGTTTGAAAGCCTACAGAAATGATGTTGTCAAATGCATTGAAGTATATGGAGAGATGCACAGGTATATTCCTGTTATTGCAAAATGGGCAGGTTTTACAAAAATAGGAGAGAAGGTAGTAATTCACCGAGAGCGCAAATTCGGAAAAACAAAATTCGGATTCTCCAGATTTATTAATGGCCCGCTGGATCTCATGTCAATATCTTTTGTTGGAAAATTCGGAAAGCGCCCTATGCACTTCTTTGGCCTTTGGGGAACTTTTCTTTTCCTCGCAGGATTTATCATTGCTGCCTATCTTGCTTACGCGAAAATTGTTTTTGCAAGTTATAAAATGACAGAAAGACCTTTGTTCTTTTTCGGATTGCTATGCATGATAATTGGTGCTCAAATGTTCCTTACAGGGTTCATTGCTGAAATGGTTTCACGCAACTCTACGGAAAGAAATATTTACCTGATAGAAAAAAAACTTGGGATATCTTAAGTAATGAACCTGGCAGATCAGATAACTTTTGTTGCATTGGTAATTTGAAATTACAATAATCATTTGAAGTTATCATAGCAACTTACTTTTCACATTAAATTCATAACTGTAATAATCCCCCTATCAGTAGTCTTTTTAAAAAGAAATAACGCGAATGACCGGAAAACGAAAAATAGTCATCATTGGTTCAGCATATCCGTTAAGAGGTGGACTTGCCACCTACAATGAACGCCTTGCAAAAGCATTCATGGCTAATGGTGATGATGTGACTATTGAAACATTCAGCCTGCAATATCCTTCCTTTCTTTTTCCGGGGAAAACACAATATTCTGAAAGCCCTGCACCCGCTGACCTGCACATTGAAGTTTCAGTGAATTCTGTCAACCCTTTTAATTGGCTAAAAGTCGGGAATAAAATACGGCGACAGAGACCAGATATAGTAATTATCAAATTCTGGATGCCATTCATGGCACCTTGTTTTGGAAAGATTGCACGCATCATTAAGAAAAATAAATTTACCAGGATCATTTCGATTATTGATAACATTATTCCTCACGAGAAAAGGGGAGGGGACAGGCTCCTTGCTAATTATTTTGTGAAATCTGTTGATGGCTTTGTTGCCATGTCGAAGTCAGTTTTAACTGATCTTGAAACTTTCGATTCTAAGAAGCCAAAGATATTCTGTCCGCATCCATTGTACGATAACTTTGGGGCTATCATACCAAAAGAGATTGCAAAGGAAAAACTATCACTCGATCCTTCTTTAAAATATATGTTGTTCTTTGGCTTTATCAGGGACTATAAAGGACTTGATCTTTTACTCGAAGCTTTTCCAGCTTGTCTGGAGAAAGACAAGTCACTGCGGTTGCTTGTGGCAGGTGAATTTTACACTGATAATAAACCTTATTTTGAGATCATCAAAAAACACAAACTTGAAGAATTTGTGATCATGCACAATGATTTCATACCTGATGAAAAAGTTGCAGAATATTTTTGTGCTGCGGATATAGTTGTGCAACCTTACAAAGATGCCACTCAAAGCGGGGTGACACAAATTGCCTATCATTTTTGCAAACCTATGATCGTTACTGATGTTGGAGGACTTTCCGAAATTGTTCCACATGGTAAAGTGGGCTATGTTGTCAACCCTGTTATTTCCGAAATATCCGCCGCAATTCTAACTTTCTATTCGGAAAATAAAGAACAAGAATTTTCTGCAAATGCGAGTCTGGAGAAAGAAAAGTATTCGTGGAAAAGCATGATTGATGCCGTGGAGAAAGCCTGCTGAAATTACCTGTTCATTCAAAGTTTAAAGTTGGGAATAGTTCAAAGTTACCTTGAGAATATTGGATTCCTTCTTCTTTGTTTATCGCTTACTCACCCTAAACAATTCTTATAAACCGAGTCTAAAACATTTCTCCAATAATCAAACATTTTTCCAATAAAAAACATCAAATAATTTCAAATCAGACAGAATTTTTATGATAATTTCAATTGGCTGAAATGCCCGTCAAATCAGCATTCCCTTGATTTTGCAGCATCTTTGAATTTGGATTTTTTACCTTAAAAATTCCTTTAACTTTTTTTAAGAAATTTTCATTTTCACACAATAAATCATATTTGTCGAGCGTTATACTGGTAGTAGAAAGTTCAAGTTATTATTCATTAAAAACTATCAGTCATGAAAACATTCATTTCAAAAATTGTGTGCCTGCTGATACTTTCAACAGGTGTTTCCTTCGTAAACGCTCAAAGACCAAATGTCTATGATGCGGACAGTGCAAAAAGTGTGGTTCCTTATTCACCCCTCCGGGAGGCTGATGTCTTCTGGTCGAAAAGAATTTGGCGGGTAATTGATATGAGAGAAAAGATCAACCTGCCGTTTTACTATCCTACTGTAGCAGTAGATGGACTTAAAAGCTTCATGCAGGTATTGCTTGATGCTTTGAAGGATTCTTCTATTACAGCTTTTGAACCTGGTGATGACCAGTTTTATATTCCGTTTAGTGTTCAGCAGATCTATGCAAGCCTGACGGATACTGAACACGTGACTCTGCCACAAACAGAGCCTCCTTACAACATGGTTGAAACGACTATCGTAAAGAAATTCGACCCGACAACGGTTACGAAAATAAGACTAAAGGAAGACTGGTTTTTTGACAAACAACGATCGGTGATGGATGTCAGAATTATTGGAATTTGTCCTATACTTGAAGAATATGAAAGCGATGGTGTGACTTTAAAAGGGTCAAAACCTTTATTCTGGGTTTATTTTCCACAAGCAAGGAATGTATTTGTAAAAGCAAAAGTGTTCAACCGTTTCAATACAGTGCAGCGTTTGACTTATGATGATCTTTTCTTTAAGCGAATGTTCGGCAGTTATATTTATAAAGAATCCAATGTTTATGATCGAACTATACAGGAATATGCGAAAGGAATGGATGCTTTGCTTGAGTCGGACAGAATTAAAAACGACATTTTCCTGACAGAGCATGATCTTTGGGAATATTAGCCGGAAGTAAATTTCAAACATTTAGTTGTGTGAGCAGTAATAATATTTTAAAATACTATTACTGCTCATTTTATTAATCTTTTACTCACGGTGGATCAGGTAATCTTTTACATACTGAGGTATTTCACCAGGTTTTCATCTGTAATTACTTTGACTTTTAACTATCCAATTATTGTCGCCATTTAATTTGAGCAAATTGTATCATCATATCTTTGGAATTTAAGCCTTAAATTTTAAACAATCCTCTCAGAACAACTTCAAAACTACTACAACAATAACGATGAACCACCGACAACAAACAAAATTTGTATCTTTGTAAAAAATAAAATTCTTTTTTATGCTTATCCGCAGTAAAGCTCCTTTGCGTCTTGGTCTTGCAGGGGGCGGTACAGATGTAGCCCCATATTCTGATCTGTTCGGTGGTGCTATTCTCAATGCCACCATCAGTATGTATGCTTTTGCTACCATCATGCCTACAGACAATGGCAAAATTGTCTTTCGTTCCATTGACAAAAATGAAGAATACTCGATCAAGTCCTCATCAAAACTGCTTATTGACGGGAAACTTGACTTGTTGAAAGGCGTCTATAATAGAATTGTAAAAGATTTTACAAAAAAACCATTGTCTTTCGAGATATCTACTTTCGTTGATGCTCCTGCAGGATCAGGACTTGGCACTTCATCTACTTTGATGGTTGCCATACTGGGCGCTTTTTGTGAATGGCTGAAATTGCCATTGGGTGAATACGACATTGCCCATCTGGCTTATGAGATAGAACGCATTGATCTTGGAATGGCCGGTGGAAAGCAGGACCAGTATTCTGCAACTTTTGGAGGCGTCAATTTTATGGAGTTTATGAAGAACGACAAAGTGATCGTAAACCCGCTCCGCGTGAAAGACCATCACCTTGCTGAACTCGCAAACAATTTGGTTTTGTATTACACTGAAACCAGTCGCATGTCTTCTGCGATCATTGAAAAACAACAGAAAAATGTTCGTGAAAAAAACATGAAGTCAATTGATGCAATGCATAAACTCAAGGAGCAAGCCATCATGATGAAAGAATGTTTGCTGAAAGGAAATATTGATGAAATTGGTAAGATACTTGATTTTGGTTGGAAGTATAAAAAACAACTGGCTGCAGGTGTTTCAAACAAGTTCATTGATGATCTCTATTTAACAGCAATGAAGAATGGCGCTACTGGAGGTAAAATATCAGGTGCAGGTGGTGGTGGTTTTATTTTCTTTTATTGTCCGGGAAATACACGGTATAAAGTTATTGAAGCACTCAATGCTTTTGGCGGGCAGGCCAAACGTTACGAATTTACAACAACAGGGCTTTCTACCTGGAAAATATAAAGGATGGTCACTCCTGCATATCTTTTGTTTACCGCATAAATAAAATCGGGAACAGCCTCTGTCAAATTTTATTAACAAAATATTGTTGAAAATTTATTTCTCCTGAATTGATTTAACTGACTCTTTCATTGAGATGTGTTTATTCTTAGTTATCAGTTATATTAATTTTTTTATTGAAATTTATGCTGATACTTATCTTCAACATTTATTTGCTGTTTAATATTATCATGTTGTTTGCTAAATATTATCTAGTACTTTTGCAAGCTAAATTTTTAAAAAATGAAAAATAATAAAGTTTTAGGTGGCGGCGAATTCCTTTTAACTAAATCAAAAGCTTTAGACGTTTTTATTCCTGAAGAATTTGATGAAGAACAGAAGATGATCTCCGGCATGTGTCAGGACTTTCTTGAAAAAGAAGTTTTTCCTAATCTTGACAGGATTGACAGCATGGAACCGGGTATTATGAGGGGCCTTATCTCCAAAGCAGGTGAATTGGGTTTGATGGGTATTTCCATTCCCGAAGAGTACGGTGGATTTGGACAATCTTTTGTCACTTCAATGCTTGCATCTGATGTTTTGGGTGCAGGATATTCTTTTGCAGTTGCTTTTTCAGCCCATACGGGCATAGGTTCTTTACCGATTTTATACTATGGATCAGAGGAACAGAAAACGAAGTATTTGCCAAAGCTTGCTTCAGGCGAATATGCAGGTGCCTACTGCCTGACTGAGCCTAATGCAGGATCAGATGCCAACTCAGGAAAAACAAAAGCCGTACTTTCAGAAGATGGTAAACATTATATTCTGAATGGTCAGAAGATGTGGATCACCAATGGTGGTTTTGCTGATGTGCTGACAGTTTTCGCCAAAATTGATAATGACAAAATTCTTAGCGCTTTTATAGTAGAGCGCAACTTCCCGGGTGTTTCTTTTAACCCTGAAGAAAAAAAGATGGGCATCAAAGGTTCATCAACAGTGCAGATATTCTTTAACGACTGCATGGTTCCGGTTGAAAATATGCTTGGCAAGAGAGGCGAAGGTTTTAGAATCGCATTGAACATTCTGCATATCGGCCGTATTAAACTTGGCGCAAACTCACTCGGTGCCGGACGCAGGGCAATTATGCATTCTGTAAATTATGCCAACGAACGTAAGCAGTTTGGTACTCACATTGCCAATTTTGGTGCAATAAAATACAAGTTATCAGAACAGGTCATCCGTCAGTTTGTCAGTGAAGGCGCTGTTTACCGCACAAGCAAATATGTTGATGAAACCATCAAAATGCATATTGCAGATGGTATGGAGAAGGCGCAGGCTTATCTTGAAGCATTGGGCGAATATGCAATGGAAGCAGCCATTCTGAAAGTTCTCGGTTCGGAGAATCTTGATTACATCGTTGACGAAGCTGTACAGATTCATGGAGGAATGGGTTTTTCAGCAGAAATGCCTGTTGACAAGGCTTACCGTGACTCCCGCATCAACAGAATATTTGAGGGAACCAATGAGATCAATCGCCTTGTCGCTTCTGACATGTTTCTGAAAATGGCCAAAAAAGCCAATTGCGAATTGTTCAGTTTTTCAAGATCAATTTACGACACACTGAATGATATTCAAGAAGACTCAACTTCTGTTACAGGATATTTTGAAAAGAAATATTTCTACGTAGAGAATCTTAAGAAAGCTGTCATTTTAATGCTCGGAAAAGCTTACGACTCCATTTGCAAACAATACAGCACCGAGCAGGAAATTATGATGAGCATTTCCGATATGCTTATTCATCTTTATGCAGCCGAATCGCTTGTTTTAAGAGTGGAAAAACTGCAGGGCATAAAAAGCGAGCAGGAATTTCCAGTTTATAAAGACATCTGCGACGTGTTTCTTTATGAAGCAGCTTCGTCAATTTACAAATCTGCAATGGATGCTTTGAATTCATTTGCCACAGGTGAAGAATATACAAAGATCATGAATGGCTTAAGAAAGCTTACCACCGTTGAACAGGTGAACCTGAAAGAAGCCAGAAGAAGAATTGCATCCAAGTTGATAGAAGATAATACCTATAGGTTTTAGAAAAGTCAGTTTTTGCGGAAATCGAAAGATTGAAATTCTTGTTTAATGAAAAGATCAAACGCTCTCTGAAAAGGGGGCGTTTTTTTACACAATTTTTTTTAATGGGAAATGGGATATGAAGGATGCTGATAACACTGGTTGGCTGACAAATTTCCAATCATATTCAGGTGTCATTTAAACTCAAATTGCATACTTTTGCGAAGTTTTTAGAATTACTCTTTTCAACTTATGTCTCATCCTTCAGAAAAATCTGGTCTTTCAAGAAAGCTTGGGTTATTCAGTGCCCTGATGGTTGTGATATGTTCCATGATAGGCTCAGGCATCTTCAAGAAAGTTGCTCCTATGGCAGGGACTTTGTATTCGTCAAACCTTATTCTCCTCTGCTGGTTGCTGGCGGGAATCATTACTTTGTTTGGTGCAATCAGCTATTCGGGACTTTCAAGAATAAACAAAGAAGCAGGAGGGGAGTATCAGTATTTAAAGATCATTTTCGGAAAGTTTTTTTCATTTCTTTATGGCTGGACAGCCTTTGCTGTCATACAATCCGCATCCATTGCTTCCATAGCTTATGTGTTCAGTCAGTCGGTTAACAATATGACAAAACTCCCGACATTCTCTGAAGCTATATCAAATATTGGTTTGTTTGGTATCATCTATCCGTTTGATAATATCGGAGTGAAAGGAATCGCAATATTGATCATCATTCTGATCACACTCATTAATTATTTTGGTGTACAATACGGAGGCTGGACTGTCAACTTTTTCACCATTGCCAAGTTGCTTGGCATATTGTTTTTACTGGGAATTTGTTTTGGTTCAGGCATTGGAAGCAGTGCCAATCTACATCAACAATCGCAACATTATGGTGAAATAAGCAGCTTGAATTTTTGGGGACTGACAAGCATTGTCTTTGCGGCTATGCTCAGTGCCTTTTGGGCTTTCGATGGTTGGGTCAACATCACGTTTCTTGCAGGGGAAGTGAAAAATCCCAAGAGAGATCTTCCTATTTCAATTATCGGGGGTGTGCTTATTGTTACCGCTTTTTACCTTGTGGTCAATTATGCATTTCTTTATGTCATGCCCGTGGATTCGTATGCTGCAATGGCGGGAGCTCAAAATAATATTGCTGCAGCAGAAATAACGAAAACAGTGATGGGACCTGCCGGTTTTATAATTATTTCATCTCTTATTCTCATTTCAACTTTCGGAACCACCAACAGCAGCATCATGTCATCGTCACGCATTTATTATGCGATGGCAAAAGAGGGCTTGTTTTTTCGCAATGTTGACAAGGCTCATTCAAAATATAAAACACCTCACAGGGCTTTATTCATTCAATGCGTGTGGTCGTGTTTGCTGGTGATGTCGGGCACATTTGATCAGCTTACGGACATGCTGATTTTTGCCGCATTTATATTCTATGGGTCCGGCGCTTTTGGATTATTTGTTTTAAAAATTAGAGATCATTATAAGGAAAAGATATTCGGATATCCTGTGATCCCTGCATTATTTATTATTTTCTGTCTTGTACTTGTCGTCAGTTCTTTTGTTCAGCGACCTGTGGAAAGCCTTGTCGGCATTGGTCTGATCCTTACAGGAATTCCGTTTTATTTTTATTGGAGAAAAAGGAAACCTATTCAATGAATTCCTGATAGAATAAGCGTTGTAAAACGCATAAAGAACAGTTGAAAATTTTATTTCGAAATTTGGCCCATCAAAGGTTTACTACGATAAATTGCTGGTGATTCAAAATTGTTTCATTAGGGAGTAATGATGGATGGTGCTGTTACTAACTTATGTTCATTTATATTCAAACAAAATCTCTGAACTGCTAACAGAAAACGCAAATTTCTTATCTTTGCTGAAATTTCTTAAATATGGATATCAGGCAGGCAATAAAAGATTCTGTTTCGGTTAAAAATAAAATCATTGATGATGCCGTATTAATTGGCTCTATTGAAAAAGCAGCAAATGAAATGATTTTATCACTGAAGTCGAAAGGAAAAGTCCTGTTTTGTGGCAATGGTGGCAGTGCAGCTGATGCACAACATCTGGCTGCAGAACTTTCAGGCAGGTTTAACTACGACCGCGATCCTCTGCCATCCGAGGCTCTTCATGTAAACACTTCGTATCTCACGGCTGTTGCCAATGACTATGGCTACGATGAAGTATATGCCCGCCTGGTTAAAGGTTGCGGAAATAAAGGTGATATTCTTGTAGGACTTTCAACTTCCGGCAACTCTCCGAATGTGATAAAAGCATTTGAATGTGCAAAGAAATCAGGAATGGTAACCATAGGGATGACCGGCGCTACTGGTGGTAAAATGAAAGATCTTTCAGATGTGTTGATCAATGTGCCCTCAGAAAACACAGCACGCATACAGGAATCTCACATCACAATAGGACATATCCTGTGCGAAATTGTTGAATCAAATATTTTCCCAAAATGAAAAATGAAGTTATTTTACTTGCCGGCGGTTTAGGAACAAGGTTGCAGAAAGCAGTTCCCGATCTGCCCAAACCCATGGCTCTTGTTTGTGGCAGACCTTTTGTTGAATACATCATGGATTACCTGATCGAGCAGAATGTCAACAAATTTATTTTTTCTGTTGGTTACCGACACGAAGTTTTTAAAAACCATTTTTCCAATAATTATAAAGGCTGCGAGGTTGTTTATTCCGTAGAAGATACCCCTCTGGGAACCGGCGGTGGTATTAAAAGAGCGTTGGAATACGCAGAATTCAATGATGTCCTGATAGTGAATGCTGATACTTTATTCAAAGTTGACATTTCTTCATTTTATTCGATGCACAGAAAGGAAAAAGTTGAAGTTTCTTTGGCCCTAAAAAATATGGAGGATGTGCAAAGGTACGGAAGCGTAGAGATCACCAGTGGAAACAGAATAACTGGTTTTTCTGAAAAGAAAAATAAACCAGGGCAAGGAATGATCAATGGCGGGGTTTATCTTCTGAACAAAAAGATTTTTATCAAGCATGTTTTTGCTGAGAAATTTTCCTTCGAAAAAGATTATTTGGAACAATACTATTACAAAATTAAATTTTGCGGATACCCTTCCAATGGATATTTTCTTGACATTGGTATTCCTGAAGATTATGAAAAAGCGCAAAGTGAATTTAAAAGAATATAACATTGATAAAACCTGGACACTTTTTCTTGACAGGGATGGAGTGGTCAACAAAAGAATAATTGGCAATTATATCCTGCGTTGGGAAGATTTTGAATTTTTACCGGGTGTGCTTGATGCCATCAAAAGCTTTAATAAGATTTTCGGAAAGGTTGTTATTGTAACAAACCAACAATGCATTGGCAAAGGAATAATAACTGAGAATGAACTTGCCGCATTGCATGAAAAAATGTTGAAGGAAATTGAAAAAAATGGCGGAGCAATTGATGCCATTTTTTACGCACCACTTACCAGGGAAAGTCTGCATAATATAGACAGGAAGCCCAATGTCGGCATGGCTCTCAAAGCAAAGAAAAAATTTCCGGAGATCAATTTTAAAAAAGCAGTGATGGCCGGTGATTCCTTTAGTGATATGGAATTCGGACACCGGTTGAGCATGATCACTGTGCTGGTAAATGAAGATCCGGTCATGGCCAAAGATCATCCTGAAGTGGTTTGCTTTTGGGCACGGGATTTGAAGGAATTTTCAACACAATTAAATTAGCTTTTATTCGTTAACTGAAAAATATTTTCAAGGTATGAAAAAACACATTTTGATATTTCTGATCGCTATACTCATTGCCACAGTATCTTTTGCCCAGGTTACAAAAAGCGATACGCTTAACAAGACCGATGTCAAAGGCAAAAAACAAGGATATTGGAAGAAGTACTCTCATGACACCCTCAAATATGAAGGAAGGTTTAAGGATGATATGCCTACAGGGGAGTTTAAATATTATTATAATAACGGGAAACTAAAAGCTGTTTCAAAGTTTGCAACCGGTGGGAAATTTTGCTCTACAATTATGTATTATCCCAGCGGAAAGAAAGAAGCTGATGGTTTTTTTACCAATCAGAAAAAGGACAGCGTTTGGAAATACTATACGGAAAATGACACGGTAAACGCTGAAGAGCATTACAAAAACTGTCTCAAAAATGGTGACTGGAAATTTTTCTATAGCAATGGTGTTCTCAATGAAGAAGTCTATTGGGTAAATGGTGTTCGCAATGGTCTGTGGAAAATGTATTATAGTGATGGTAGTCTCAAGTCGGAATGTAAGATCATCAACGATAAAAGAGAAGGACTGTTCAAATTCTATTTTCCTTCAGGAAAAGTTCTGATGTCGGGACTGTATAAAGCCGGACTGAAAGATGGAGTTTGGATGCATTTCACTGAAGAGGGTTTGGCTAAAAAGAAAGAAACTTATGACAAAGGAATTCTCAAAAAAACAGAAATTCTGATACCTGATAAAAAGGATAAAACTGAAAAAGTAGAAAAAACAGACAATATAGATAATGGTCAATAGTCATTGGTCAATAGTCATTAGTCAATAGTCATTAGTCAATGGTCATTGGTCAATAGTCAATAGTCAATAGTCAATAGTCAATGGTCATTGTAAATGAATGGACATTTGAAATTTTAATGGTAAAAATGTAAAATGTAAAATGTTGAATTTAAAATGTAAAATGCAGCAACCTTGAACACTTTTCCAATATCTAACATCCAACATCCAACATCCAACATCCAATATCCAATATCCAATATCTAACATCTAACATCTAACATCTAACATCTAACATCTAACATCTAACATCTAACATCCAACATCTAACATCTAATATCTAACATCTAACATCTCAATAAACCATGTCCCACAAAGGCAGAGTACTTATGGCAATGAGTGGTGGAATTGACAGTTCCATTGCTGCGTTGTTGTTGCATGAACAGGGCTATGAAGTCATTGGATTTACACTGAAAACATGGGATTATGCATCTTCCTGCTCTTCGAAAAAAGAAACGGGTTGTTGCAGTATTGATTCGATCAATGATGCACGCAAAGTAGCAGCCCGTATGGGTTTCCGCCATTATGTGCTTGATGTGCGTGAGGAATTCAACAAGATGATCGTTGATGACTTTATTGAAGAATATCTTGCCGGCGCCACTCCCAATCCTTGCGTACGCTGCAACACTTTTATCAAATGGGGCTTGTTACTTGAGAAGGCCGATAAGCTCGATTGTGAATTTATATCCACCGGGCATTATGCAAAGGTGAAAAATGAAAATGATAGATTTGTTTTATCCAAAGGTCTTGATGAGACAAAAGATCAATCATACGTGCTGTGGGGGCTTACGCAGGAATTTCTTAAAAGGACTGTGTTCCCGCTTGGTCCTTTAGAAAAATCTGAAATAAGAAAAATGGCTGCTCTGGCAGGTTTCGATAATCTTGTGCAGAAAAGGGAAAGCTATGAGATCTGTTTTATTCCGGATGATGATTACAGGTCTTTTTTAAATAACAAGGTTGACGGGCTGGCTGCAAAAGTTGATGGCGGTAATTTTGTTTCGACCGATGGTAAAATCCTCGGGAAACACAAAGGCTATCCATTCTACACTATTGGACAGCGCAAAGGGCTTGTCATTGCAACCGGGACACCCATGTATGTCGTCAGTATAAATCCTGAAACCAATGTGATTGTTTTAGGGAAAAAAGAAGATCTTCAAAAGAGCACAATGAGGGTTGGGAAATTGAACCTGATCAAATATGCCCGGCCTCCTGAAGACATTGAGGTGGTAACGAAGATCAGATATAAAGACAAAGGAACGAAAAGCACACTTTCAATAAAAGATGATGTTGCCACTGTTGTTTTCAGTTCATCTGTAAATGCAATCACACCCGGACAGTCGGCGGTGTTTTATGAAAATGATGATGTGGTTGGGGGTGGGGTGATCATGGTGTGACATGTTAGATGTGGGTTGTTGGATGTTGGATGTTGGATGTTGCGGGGGTTGTTTGAAAAGTTAAAATGTAGTTTCTGTTTTAATTTTTAAGTCAACAAATGAAAAAAGATATTAACTTTGTGGTGATGAAATCAAAAGTTTTACTGTATTATGCAATTGTAGGTTTACTCACGCTGGGTTTATTTTCCTGCAAAAAAACAGAGGTCAAACCTGTTGATCTTGGCTATAGTTATTATCCCTCAAATGTTGGTCACTGGGTTTTGTATGATGTTGATTCAACCTACTACGATCAGTTTCATGGCACGGTCACCAAATCACATTTTCAGATAAAAGAATACTTTGAGTCAACCTTTCTGGATAATTCAAACAGACCAACGCAAAGGCTCGAACGCTACAAACAATACGATACCGTTCCTTTTTATTTAAAAGATGTATGGGCTTCTAACCTTACGCAATCAACTGCCGAAAAAGTTGAAGAAAATGTTCGCTTTGTAAAGATGATATTCCCTATTGCCAAAGGCTCTACCTGGAATGGCAATGCCTTTAACACGCTGAATGCGCAGAACTATAAATACTCAAATATTTTTCAGCCTTACACCGTTAATGGTAATACTTTCGATTCAACCGTGACTGTTATTCAGGATATTGATACCACAAACCTTCTCAATGCAAAAAATCAGGTGGAGATCTTTGCCAATCATGTCGGACTTATTTACAAACGATACAAGGATGTTACTCTGCTGCCTCCCTACAATGATTCTATTGTCGGTGGCGTTGACTATACAATGAAAATAGTTGCTTACGGAAATTGAAAGGTGAAGGCTGAAGGTTTGAAGGGTTGAAGATACAGGACTTTTAAAAATAAAATTAATAATAATGAAGCATAGTATTCTCGTAATTTTTGTTGTGATTTTCGGTTTGCAGGCAAGCGCACAGTTGGCTCCTCATAAATATCTCGTAAAATTCACTGACAGGCACAACTCACCATATTCTATCAGTAACCCTTCGGCATTTCTTTCTGCCAAAGCAATTGCAAGGCGAAACAACCAGGGCATAACAATAAAAAATAATGACCTTCCGGTAAACCCTGCCTATATTGACAGTGTGGTGAGCACCGGCGTTACTTTGCTGTGCATTTCAAAATGGTTCAACAGTGTTACTATTTACACCACCGATTCCATAGCCTATGCAAAGATCAGGTCTTTTCCTTTCGTATTAAGTGTGGACAGTGTTACAAGGATGATGCCTGAAGGCTATAAAAACAATATCCCCGAAAAGAAGATGACGTATGAAGTGAACCTGACATCAAAAGCCGGTAATTTACTTGAAAACCCAGCATCTGTAAATGAAATGAAGATCAATTCCAATACCTATAATTATGGTTTGGCAGCGAACCAGGTAACGATGATCAATCTGGATTACCTGCACAACCTTGGATTTTCAGGACAAGGAATGACCATCGCAGTCATTGATGCCGGTTTTAATAATGCCGATACCATTCATGAATTCGACAGTCTGTGGATAAATAACCAGATACTCGGAACAAAAGATTTTGTCAACCCCGGTGGAAATGTGTTCACGCAAATGGAGCACGGTATGGAGGTGCTATCAATTATGGGTGCTAATACTTCGGGTGTTATTGTTGGCACAGCGCCCAAAGCAAATTACTGGCTGCTTCGTTCGGAAGATGCAAACAGCGAGAATATCATTGAAGAATATAACTGGGCCTCGGCTGCTGAATTTGCCGACAGTGTTGGCGCGGATGTGATCAATTCATCTTTGGGCTACACCACTTTTGATAAACCCTGGATGGGACATACCTACGCTGATATGAACGGACGCACTTGCCCGGGAAGCATTGCTGCCACTATTGCCGCCGAAAAAGGAATGATCGTTTGCAATGCTGCCGGTAACTCAGGTGGTGGCACTGCATGGCACAATATAGGCGCTCCTGCTGATGCTGACAGTATTCTTACAACTGGCTCTGTGAATGACATTGGTAATTATTCAAATTTCAGTTCAATAGGGCCAACTTCTGATGGAAGAATAAAACCTACAGTTGCCACAGAAGGCGAAGGCACAGTTGTGGTACATACAAACGGTGCGGTTTCGGGTGGAAACGGAACTTCATTTGCAACACCTGTTTTGACAGGCGCAACAGCATGCCTGTGGCAGGCATTCCCCACGATGACCAATATGCAAATAATTGAAGCCATCAAGCAAAGTGCAAGCCAATACACACATCCCGACACCCTCGAGGGTTGGGGTATCCCTAATTTTGCAGCAGCAAACCTGATTCTTTCAGGGATCAAGGTATTCAATCTTGATGATAATTCATTTAATGTTTTCCCAAATCCGGTCACCAATATTCTTTATGTAATTTTCTATTCAAGCGACACTGAATATGTGGATATTGATATTTTCGACATTGCCGGTAAAAAAGTTTTATCAAAGCCAAAACTACACAAGAATGAAGGCTGTAACTATTTTGCATTAGACAATATTTCTGCACTCTCAAAAGGTGTGTATATTCTCAGGATTACCACCAATGGCAAGAAATTGACACGTAAAATAATGAAAGTAGAATAATCAAATTCCAAGATACAAATTCCAAATTCCAAGATCCAAATTCCAAATTTAAAATCAAAAATCTCAAATCATAAATCAGAAATATACAATCATGGATACAAACAATCAAGCACAAGAGATTCTAAAGAAAGAATCAGTAGGTTATCTTAAATCAAAGATCAACCTGCAACAGGGTTCTTTAATAATGACACCTGATAAAATCAAACTCGAAGCCCACAAAACCGGAGTTGGTGGCGGAGGATTATTCGGAGCATTATTGAAAAGTAAAGTTGAAAAATCGAACAACATTTTCGAACTCGGTTATAAAGATATTCAGTCTGTAGCCCAGGGAAAACATGGTGTTTCGAAAAATGTTCTTGAAATTACCGATAAGCAAAATGTAACCCACCGCATGATCGTGAAGAATTTTGAAGAGTGGGAAACGGCACTCAAACAAAAGATCTAAAATTGTCATTAGTCATTAGTCATTAGTCAATAGTCATTAGTCAAAAGTCAATAGTCATTGCAACTCATTGATGATTGACCATTGACCATTGACCATTTGAATATCCGAAATTATACCAGAACGGAAAGCCACTAAGTTTTTAGCTTTTATCAGGATAATTAATTTCGAAAAAACCTTATTTTTTATTTTTTCAACCTTAATAGAAAAGATGACACACGCAGTCACCTTAACCTTATAACCTTATTGCAAGGAAAATAAGGTTATAAGGTTGGATTTGTGAGAATGTTTTTTTCTATTAAGGTTAAAGAACAAGAGAAATAAGGTTTTTTCTTTTCCTTTTAGGAATTATTAGCGTCCGGAGAAATTATTATAATTGCCATTAAAAACCGCATAAAACATGACATTGCCTGAAGGGGTAACATCATATAATTTCACTCCTTCCGGGTTTTGGAATTCTTTGTATTCTATTTGCTATAATAATATCATCCCTTCGGGATTTTATCGTCGTGCGTAACATCACTAAGTAATTTCTTAGTGTTTCTTCGTGTTCTTAGTGTCCTTAGTGGTAAACTTTCGAATTTCCTCTGATGTCTTTAGAAAATATTAACTCCGAAAGTTAGTCGTATCAGGCGGTAAAAAGTATTGAAATCAATCACATTCTCCTTTGTTATCCCGGCAGGGTGGGAGCCATAGTCAAGGCGATAAGTATGACTGAAAATATTGAGTTCGTAGCCGAGTTTTACGGAAAATAAGAATTTTGAAGTGCGGTAGCCTGCCCCCAGGTCAAGTCCGCCAAGGAACCCTCCTTTGTCCCGAAAAAAGAAACCATTTGAATCGTTGGCGATCCTGTTGTCGAAATATTGATAGCCGGCATTCAAACAGGTGACAAAAACCATTCTTTCGCTCAATACTTTTTGATACATGACCTTTGCATAAACGGGTATCATCAGCCGGTTGTAATATTCCGCCGAATACACCGGGGAACTTTCAAAAAACTCGCCGTTCATCCCCGAGCCTATGCCAATTTTGAACGATTCCGTTAATCCGTAAAGAATATTGAGGTTTATGCCATAAACAGGATTGCGATAAAGAGCGAATTTTGGATAATTCAAAGTTTCTATGCCTTTATAATGAAAGGTCTGAATTGTGCTTTTGCCATTCGAAAATTTTATGGGCGCTTCAATATCCAACTGCAATTTCCCTTTGTCCTGTGCAAACAGAAAAGGAGAATAGAAGGAGAGGCAGATGAATGTGAGGGTGATAATTTTTTTCATTGTTCGGGGGTTTTTGTTGTGGGCCATATTATTTCCTATTGCAAAGATAGGATAAAGTTTTAAAATGATTTGCCTGGATTATTTCATCGAATTACGAATTCTTTACGAATATACGAATTACGAAACGGCGTTTACTCATAAAGCCAAAGTTGGAATTTCGGGAAAAAGTCACGGATGTGACGACATAAAAATTCATGATTGATTTACGAACGCATAAGGAAACGCGCCCGAACCTGAGGTTATTCCTTATTTCGCTTCGTTTCTACAGGGCTTTTGTACGAAGTGAAATTTGTCATTATTTATTAAAGTTTTTATAAGTTGTTGTTATACCATTTTTTACACCTCAATATTTGCTTAACTTTTGTGCTATTTTAGGTTTTTTGACCTTCCTCTCAACTTTCGAGAGGTACCTCTCAGCTTTTGAGAGGAACCTCTCAGTTTTCGAGAGGAACCTCTCAGTTTTCGAGAGGAACCTCTCAGTTTTCGAGAGGAACCTCTCAGTTTTTGAGAGGAACCTCTCAGCTTTTGAGAGGAACCTCTCAACTTTTGAGAGGTAGCCCAAAATTCATGTTCCGCTTCAATTTTATTTCCCCTATTTCATGGATAGAGATGAGTAAAAAAAATCAAGGAAAACCAAAGTCACGGAGTGATGACATAAAAATTCCTGATTGATTTGCGAACGCGAAACGCGCCCGAACCTGAGAAATGAGAGTATAAAGCAGATTGTGTAAACTGGATATTTAGAGCCTACATCTGTCTTCAAAGATAATTAAAAATTGTTGAAGAATAATAGGCCAACTTCTAATGGACTTACTCCATGCCATTTCT
>Ga0118677_10001719_pt1 | contig 45686 bp, 41 predicted proteins | sample AliMusrvi5mmetaG_FD_86154 | JGI IMG/M metagenome (GOLD analysis project Ga0118677, IMG submission 86154) | reverse complement strand
TGCTTACGTGTTACTCACTCGTCTGCCGCTAGGTCTGCGATACGCTGCAAACCCCGCTCGACTTGCATGTGTTATGCACTCTGCCAGCGTTAATTCTGAGCCAGGATCAAACTCTCCATTTAAAGGTTTGGACGTTTTCCCTGCCCTAAGAGGCCGGTACTTCCGTTTTTATCCAAAATGGAAAGAACTGACTCTATCTTCCTTGTTTCCACCGCTTTCCCGCGAACGTCCGCGTTCCTGCGGCGAAACACACCATTATCCTTAGCGCCCTCTCGATCCCGGCCACTGCGGCCGTTCACGGACAGGACGCCAATTCGTCGGCAAACCCGATTGTCAAAGACCGAAACTTGCCCTACTGACTTCCCCGGCTTGGGGAAGTCAGGTAGCGGCAAGTTGCATTGCCGTCCGCTTGACTTCACAAGCTGACAACGTCATTATAGCACGAAACGACCGCGGCGTGTCAAGCATTATTTTTTTATGTGTTTTCTCGACGGAGAATCGCAAAACAATTTTCGCGGCGGCGCGGGGTTTTCGCGCCAGATGCCTGTTTTCAGGGATCCGGCGGGGGCCTTTATTTGCATGACTTTTTGTCATGCATGTGATATAATAGTCTCTTGGAACGATCACTCTTGGGGCTTTTGGAGTCAGGTCATTTCCGCACCGCGCGGCCTAAGCTGGCTTTCCTGACCGGGCCGCGGGGATCGGGCAAGACGACCCTGGCCAAGGAGCTTCAAACCCGCCGGGGCAGCCAGGGCGTCTACGGGGATTGGGGCGATTTTGAGTTCCGCAGACAGGCGGCCGTGACCCCGTACGCCTTCCTTGACTCATATCAGCCTCTACTTTTCAAAAAAGTACTTGCAGTAATTGACGAAATCAACCACTTTCCACAATGGAAGCAATATATGCACAATTTGTGGAGAACTCGAAGCTCTAAAATAGATTTCATTGTAATAAGCAGCGGAATTTGCAATCTGTCCGATCAGTTAAAACATAAGGAGATTTTGAATTGCAAACAGTATCATATGCATCCTTTTTCACTATCAGAGGTACTCCAGACAGTGTTTTCACCAGACAAGGACACCCCTGTAAAGGTACTCGATTCCCTACTGAAAGCCCCCCCCATCCCGGGCCGCCGTTCCAGGGAGGCTTTTGAGGCTCTTCTGCGTTTTGGCGGTTTTCCCGAATCTTTTGTGGCCCAGAACCAGAAAAGGCATGTTATTTTGTTGCGGGAACGGCATGAGCGCCTTATAAAGGAAGACCTGAGGGATCTGTCCAGGATTCAGATGCTTTCAAGCGTAGAGCATCTGGTGGCCCTAATCCTGGCCCAGACAGGGACGATCCTCTCCTTTAATAAGCTCCGGAAGGACTTGGGGGTGAATATCGTCTCAGCCAGGCTTTGGGCGGCCAGGCTGGAGCATCTGCACTTTTGCTTCCGGGTGGCGCCGTTCGCGGGCCGGCTGGAGCGCTGCCTGCGCCTGGCGCCGAAGTTTTACCTATACGATTGGTCGGAGGTGGATGACGCGGAGCGGCGCTTTGAGAACATGACGGCGTGCGCGCTTTTGCGGTGGTGTCATTTTTGCGGGGACTGGGGACAGGGGAAGCTGGAGCTGCATCACGTGCGGGACAAGGAAAAGAGGAGCGTGCCTTTTCTGCTGACGCTGAACCGGAAGCCGTTCTTGCTGGTGGGGACGACCGCGGGAGAGGTCGGCGCGACGAGAAATTTAAAATATTTCGCGGCGCGGATGGGGAAGGTGCCGGCGATGCTGGTGACGGCGGGGAGGAAGCAGTTGGGGGATTGCGACGGAGTGAGCGCGGTGCCCGGAGCTGCTTTTTTTGCGGTGATACCGTAGGGGTATGGTACACTTAGTCATGCCCTCCGATGCGTCCAAGCCGTCCCAAGCCTTCGGCGTCCCGGTTCCTTACAACGCGTCGGTGGATGAACTGCGCGAACGACTCGACATGCCCGGTCCTCTGGCCTGGGCCGCCTGCCTGGCTCTCGGTTATAAGCCCGAGCCCGAGGCCGTAGCCCTTCTGGCCGAGATGGCCAAGAACCAAGATTGGAGTCTGCGCAACCTGGCAGTGCAAGGCCTAGGCACTCACCCACAGGGAGCGCAAGCCGCGGAGCTGGTCATCAACGCGCTGGCCGACCCTGTGCAACAGATCGTGCGCACCGCCTGCGACGCGGCCGCCCGCTTGAAGCTTCGCGCCGCGCGAGCGCGCCTCATCGCGCTGTTGGCTTCGGCCGAGCCGCAGATGCGCTTCCACGCCGTGCGCGCGTTGGGCGAACTCTGGTCACCCGAGGATCACGGATCGGTCTGGGCACTCTCACGCAAGGACAAGGAAGAGTTCGTTCGCAAGGAAGCTGAGCGAACGTTGCGGCGCACAGCCTCGGAGCAGACCTGGCACCGCCTCTTCGACCTTTGGAAGCTCGACCCTCTGCCGCGCCTACGCGTCTGGGCCTGCGAACTCCTCTGCGAGTTCGGACAGAGCAGCGACCTGCCGGAACTGCGGCGCTTGGTGCGCGACCGCAACGCCCACGTGCGCAAGGCGGCCGAGTTCGCTGCGGACAAGCGGAACTTCTCTTAGGGACCCCAAAAGCAAGGCGCCAAGGCAAGCGTCGCTTAATCGACTGCCTTGGCGCCTCAAATCCCGTCGAACACCCGTCCTGAGTCCGGAACGCATCGCGACTGCAACGGCCACTTACGCACTGTAGGATGCGACACCATCCACGACTTCAGCGTACGCTCCGTTCAACCACGTCTCGTTACCGACCACTTCGACGACACCGGACTCAGGACGGGCCCGAACGAACGACATCAAGAGTATAACCGGATATCCCGATTAGTCAAGGCCCAGATGTTTCCTCAATACGAAGCGAACCGCCTGTTGACACCCCGGAATCATTAGAGTATCTTCTGGCAAGGTTGCCATTTCTCGGGTTCAAAAGGAGGAAGTCCATAATGAGAAAGATATTGCCTTTTGTTTTAGTCCTGACCGTCGGCCTGGCGGGTTGCTATGGGCCGTTCAACCTGACCAAGAAGCTCTACAAATGGAATGGGAGCGCCTACGCAGACAAGTGGGCGACCGAAGGCGTGTTCCTTGGATGCGCCATCGTGCAGGTATACACCTTCGCGGCCCTGGGCGACGCGATCATCTTCAACTCGATCGAGTTCTGGGGCGGCAAGAATCCGGTCCAAGCCAGGAACATCAAGTCCATCCGGATCGGCGAGGACCAGGCCGTGCTGAGCTACACGCCCGAGGCCAAGCGCCTGCGCGTGGACAGTTTCCACAAAGGGAAGCTCAACGAGACCGTCATCTTCGAGCCGGGGGCCGACGGCATGGCGGCCCACGACGCCAAGGGCACCGTCATCATGACCGCCAAGACGCTCGACAGCGGCATGGTCGTCCTCAGCGACCGGAACGGCAAGCAGGTCGGCACTTATGACCCCACCCGCCTGCCGAAGATGCTGCCGCAGACCAACTAGCTGCTATCAGGAACACCGAGGCACCGGCGCAAGCCGGTGTCTCGGTGCCAGCGGTATAACCGAGGAGGGACTGCAAATGCGCTGGCATCATGACATCGCCTACTTCTTCGGCGGCGCGTTCCTGGTCAACGCCATCCCGCACTTCGTCAGCGGCGTCACATCCTGGTTGCGTTCATAGGCGGCCTGGCCATGGCGCTCATGCTCGCCCACGCTTTTGCGCCGTTCTACAGTTCCCCCGCTCTCCCGGCGCTCAACTGAATATTGTTGTAGAATAACCGCGTTGCCCACGTAGCTCAGCGGTAGAGCACCCGCCTTGTAAGCGGAAGGTCGCCAGTTCAATCCTGGCCGTGGGCTGACCAATCCTATGACCCACCACTCCACCGCCCATCGCCAAGACGACGCCCACCACCCCCACTGGCCCTTGGCCACGATACTCTTCCTCTTCGTCTTCCTCATCGGCGCCCACTGCGTCCACCGGCCCGAGACCTGGCTCCATATAAGGACAGGCGCTGACATAATCGCCAAGCACAGCCTCCCCCACACGGATACATTCTCCTACACCTGCGCCGGCCGCCCCTGGACCACCGACGCCTGGCTCACCGACGTCGCCTTCCGCCTGCTCCACCACTCCCTCGGCTACAAGGCTCTCGTCGTTGCCAAAGGCATCGCTGTCGCCCTCGCCTTTGCCCTGCTCCTGCCCATCAGCGCCGGCAGCCCCCTCGTCGCCGCCGCGGTCCTCGGCCTCGGCGCCGCCGCGGCCTGGCCCGGCATGGCTGAAACCCCCGCCGCCCTCGACTTCCTCTTCTTGGCCCTGCTCATCCGCATATTGCGTCCCAAGAAGCCGTTCTCCTGGTCCACCGTCCTCCAGGTTGGCTTCGTCGAACTCCTCTGGTCCAACTTCGACGGCGCCACGGCCGGCCTCGGCCTCATCCTAGCCGGGCTCAAGCTCATCAAGACCAGCATCCACGCCGAAAAGGAAGATCGCCTGCGATTTTCCGCCATCCTCATCGCCGCCACGCTCGGCCTCGCGCTCAACCCCCGCGGCCTCGGCGCCGCAGCCGGGATATTCTCCGCCGCGTCCTACGGCCCGTTCCCTGGCTCGGAGCTCTACAAGCTCTTCGTCTTCGGCGGCGCCGCCGCAGCCTGGGTCTGCCTCCAGCAGGAATTCTTCTTGTCACTGACCGGCGCGTTTTTGCTCGGCCTCTCCTTGCTCTCCCCCGGCCTGCGGCCCCTCGCGATCATGGCCGCCTGCCCCATCCTGACCTTGGGCCTCGCGCATTTTTTCACCCCCTTGCGTTGCACGGTCAACCGCACCGCGGCCCTCGCCTTGGCGCTCTCCCTCTTGTGCGCCTGGCATTGGCGCGCTGTCTATGACGCCTACGGCCCAGCCGCCGGCTGCCGCGGGCCCAAACCCGCCATGGCCGGGGCCATCGACTTCCTCCGGTCCCATGAGATCCGCGGTCGAATGTTCAACGAGCCCGAGACCGGCTGTGAACTCTTGGCCTTGACCCTGAGCCGGCCCGTGTTCGTGGACTGCCGCGCCGCACTCTATGGCCCCTCCTTCATGAAGGACGCCCACCTCTGGCCGGAGCGCTTCCCCACATTGTCCGAAACCTACAAGTTCGACTTCGCCTTGCTGCGCAACCACCGCGCCGGCTACACGGCCCGTATACTGGACCAGGACCCGGACTGGCGCCTGGCCTACGCCGACGACGACGCCCTGGTCTACCTGCGCCGCGCCGGAGCGCACGGCCGACTGGCTGCCGACCTTCCCCCGCGGCTCGCGGCGCCGGGCCGGCTCTGGCCCGACGAGCTGGACAAGCCCCTCTCCGATCCCAAGCTCCAGCCCCAAATGATTGCGGAACTCGACCGCTGGATAGCCCAATCGCCGGACAGCATCCAACCCCTGCTGCTCAAGGCCTATTCCCTTGACCGCCTCGGCCAGCCCAACGAGGCCAGGCGGCTCCTGGGCCTGGCACGCGGCCGTCTGGAAAACGGCCGGGACCCCGAGCTGACCGCCCTGCTGGCGGCGGTGCTGGAAAAACGGGGCCAAACCGCCGACGCGTTGCAGTCCTACAGGACCGCGGCCAGGACCGCGCGACGGCAAGGCGACATCGAGCTGGACGCCTCGACAAGCCTGCGCTACTCCGAAGCCCTGCGGCGCGCCGGCGACGAGGCCCGCGCCCAGCTTTGGGAAAAGCGGGCCAAGTCCCTTATCCTGGACAAACCCTGATTCTCCTGATATACTCACTCATCGTATGAAGCTTGGCATGCTTGCGGTTCTGTTCTCCCTGTCCTTCCTCGGTTGCAAGCCCCCCAAATACTCCTACTACACCACCCCAGCCCGGGATTTCCAGTGCCGCGTGCCCTGGGGCTGGGAGGTCATGTACGACAAGGCAGGCAAGACTTTCGCCAACGTCACATTCATAGGCCCCTTCGAGCCCGAGTTCTACCTGGGCGCGCCCAGCTTCAGCGTGCGCTGGTACTCGCGCTTCGCCGCGCACCGTCTGCGCGACGGCTCCCTGGAGATGTACGGCGGCGCCGACGATTTCATCAAGCAGGCCCTGGGCTCCTTGTACCGCCGCGACCGCCAGATGGACCAGGCCGTGACCGAGCGCAAGGACATCGTGGCCGGCCGGACGGTCAAATATTTCGTGGTCGAGTCCCCGGCGCCCGTGCCGCACAAGGCGCGCTGGGGCACGGCCCTGGATTCCCGCACGGGCCAGCCCGTCAATCCGCGCAAGCACGCTTACGTGGTGATTCCAATGCCCAGCGGCTTCTACGTGCTGGCCTATCCCGCCACCTGGCAGGCCTACGACAAGTACAAAGACCAGTTCGCCGAGCTGGCGCGCAATTTCATCCCGCTCAAGGACGGGCCCGGCGGCGCGTCCATGCCGCCCCCCGCGCCCGTACGCAAGCCCGCCGGATAGAGGCCCGACAGCCAGATGCCCGCCGAGACCAAACGCCGCGAACCCGCGCGCACACATGCGCGGCCGCGCACGCGCGACCTGCGCGTCTCGGTCAAGGTCCGCGCCAAGTCCGCGGAGGTCTATCGGGCGCTGACCTCGGCCCGCGAGCTCTGCCGCTGGTGGCTCACCGGAGCGGAGACCGACGCGCGCAACTCGGGCCGCCTGCGCATGGTCTGGCCCAAGCGCAAAGAGTGCCGCAGCTTCAGCGGGGAGCGCGAGGGCTGCTTCGTGGACCTCGAGCCTGAGCGCAAGGTATCCTGGATGTGGCGCACCGGAGCGCAGCGCCGCCTGGTGCCGCCACTGTGCAGCTTCTTCATCCTACCCCGGCCCCGGGGCTGCGAGGTGACTTTGCTCCACGCGGGCTTCTCCTGCTGCCAGTCAGTGGACCGCGCCTACGACTGCTTCGCGCAAGGCTGGGAGGACGCACTGGCCAAGCTCAAGCTCTATTTAGAGACAGGCCGCACCTGCAAGCACGAAGTCCTCACCCTCGCCGGCCTCAGGGCCATGCACGCTTGCCGCAAATAGACGGCATCAAAATACTGCTGGACAGACAATGCCACCTTCTGCTTCAATATATCAGCGCCGCAATGCGCTCAAGGGGGAAATATGGTAAGAAAGCATGGAGTTTTGTCCACGATCCTGCCCGCTCCGACCAAGACCGAGACGCCGGCCCAGACCAATCAGGCCATCTCTATCGACTACCCGCAAGAAGGTGAGCGGGTCAACCCCGGCCATTATTCCATCCGGGTCTCCTCCACCGGGGAACAGACGCAGGTCTCCATCGACAACGGCACCTGGCAGAACTGCCGCCAAGACAGCGGCTACGACTGGTACGACTGGAATCCAGAAGGGACCGGCACGCACCGCATCACGGCCCGGACCCGCGTGAACAACGCCTGGGTCAAGACCAACCGGACCTGTCAGGTCGGATAACAGCCGAACAAGCCGGCGGGGCACGGGCGCCCCGCCGGCTTATTTCATTTCCAGCCCCTCGTCGACTCCCACCAAGCCGCGGCCGGCCGGAATTTCCATACAGGATATTTCCATACTGGACGAACCGGGCCGCGCCTGCTACACTATGGCTCCCGGTGCTCCGATGAGCCGAACCCTTGTCTTCCTCCTGACGGCCTTGGCCCTGGCCGCGCTGTCGCCGCAAGCCGCGGCCCAAACCAGACGGGCCGGCCGGCCCGCTCAAGGCGGCCGCGCCATGGCACGGCCGCGGCAGTATCGGCCCGGCGCGTACCGGCCCCAGCCCGCGCCCCACAACCGCGCGCCCTACAGCCGCCCGGCAGCCGCCACGATGCAACAACGGACACAACGGCGGCTATGGAACCAGCCGCCCCCGGCAAAAACGCCGCCCATCCTGGAACAATTGTGGCACGCGGCGAGGCCGGGCGCGCTCGCGGCATCCCGGACGACGACACGGGCCCGACCCATCCGCGACCCCAGGGAGATGGTGCGCGACCTCAGACAACCGCCACCACCTCCGGTCGGCATTGACGGCCGGGCATTCCATACCCAGCGGCTGGCCCAGGCCCCCTCCCAACACCTGTCCCTCGTGCGCAATGCGCCCTTGATGGCGAGCATGTCGGCCCACCATGCTGAGGAACTCACGACTTCGGACTTCTTCTGGCATGAGGCCGGCGGGGTGCGCTACTGCCACCACCACGACCGCTGGGGGCACGACTGGTATGGATTCCACGAAGGCCCGAACTTCTACTGGACGCGCTACTACATCGGGCGCTGGTGGTGGTTCGACCCCGGCCCCCAGCAGTGGCTCTATTTCGACAGCGGCAACTGGTGGTATCAGAGCCCGACCCAGCCACAAACGGTCTATGTGTACATGAACGGCGGCTACGCCCCCGCGGCCGTGACGACCGCGGCCGAGGCCGTTGCGGCGGAGAAGGCCCCGGCCGAACCCAAGTACAGCTCGGATGTGGACACGCCCAACTATCGGGCCAACGATAACGAGAACAGCTTCGCCCTGATCTTCGGCGTGGAGGATTACTCCCGCCTGCCCAAGGCCCAGTTCGCGCGGCGCGACGCGCAGACCATGCGAGCGCACCTGGCCGCCCTGGGCTATCCCGAGCGCAACATCATCTCACTGACCGACGCGGACGCGGTGCGCTCGGGCCTATCGAAATACGTGGAGACCTGGCTGCCCCAGCAGGTCAAGGCCGACTCGCGCGTGTTCATCTACTTCTCAGGCCACGGCGCGCCCGACCCTAAGTCCGGGGACACCTATCTCATGCCCTGGGACGGCGATCCCAAGTACCTGGCCGACACCGCCTACCCCCTGGCGCGGCTCTTCGCCCAGCTCAACGCCCTGCCCTCGCGCAACGTGGTGGTGGCGCTGGACTCTTGCTTCTCGGGCGCGGGCGGCCGCTCGGTGCTCGTGGCGGGGACGCGGCCCCTGGTCACCCGCATCAAGCTGAACCGCGCCGCGGTAGGCGAGCTGATGGTCTTTACCGCCTCGGGCGCCGATGAGGTCACGGGGGTGGCCCCGGACCAGGGCCACGGCCTGTTCACCTACTATTTCCTCAAGGGCTTGAACGGCGCCGCGCACGCAACCGCACAGGGCGTAACCGTGCAGGACCTCTACGACTACCTACGGCCGAAGGTCGAGGACGCGGCGCGGGTGGACAACCGCGACCAAAGCCCGCAGCTCTTCATCCCTCCGGACGGGCAGCGGGGGATGCTCATCAAAGACCTGCGCTGACCCGCCCGACCGCCTAGACCGGCTGCTCTACGAAAGCGACGGCGTCCAGCAAGGTCTTGAGGTCGCGGTGGCGCAGAAAATAGACGTAATCGCCCATGGCCGCGGTGAACACCTTCGGGAAGGGCATGTGCGCCACCAAGAGCGGGGCCAGTACGGCCAGCACAGCCTCATGGTCGTGACGGTAGCGCACTGTGGCACGCCGCCCCACGTGGGCCACGTTGTATTTGCGCTCGTAGTCGAAGTGGCTCTCCCCGCAGACCACGGAGCGCGCCCAGGCGCGGTAGAGGTCGATGTCACAGGCCCAGTCCATCATGTCCAGGGAATAGCCGCCGGGGGGCCGGACATTGATCTCCAAAGCGAAGCAGGCCCCGTCCGGGCCGACCAGGAATTCGGCGTGGAAGAAGCGCTCGCGGATGCGGAAGGCGTGCACGGCCCGGCGGCCCAGCTCCTCGATCAGGGGCGGGATGTCGCGCGTGTAGTAATAATGGACGGGCCGGTGCTGGGTCAGGATCTCCATGATGCCGGAGCTGACCCGGTGCGAGGCGCAGAACACGATGCCACCGTCGCGGTCGGTGAGCCCGTCGAAGGTTATGAGTTCGCCCGGGAAGAACTTCTCGATGACGTAGTCCTGAGGCGGGTAGTCCAGGACGCCGGCGAGCTGGGCCTCGTCGTCCACGCGGAACACGCGCTCCGCGCCCACGCCCACCTCGGGCTTGAAGATGACGGGAAAGCCTTCCCGGCGCACGAAGTCGCGGATCTGGCCGGCCGAGCCGACCGGCTCGCCGGGCAAGGCGGGCACGCCGGCCTGGATGAAGATCCCCTTCATGCCGGACTTGCGGCGGTTGAACTCCAGGTCAGAGGGCCTCTGCCCGAACACGTTGAAATCCTGACGCAGGCGCGCCTCCAGGCCCAGCCAGTGCTCGCTGTGGGAGTCCAGCCGGTCGATGCAGCCGTGACGGGACATCAGATAAGCCGCGGCGCGGTAGAGCGCCCCATAGTCGGCCATGTTGGGCAGATGGTAGTACTCGGTCAGGTCCGCGCGCAGGCCCGGGTCGAGGGCCTCGGGCGGCGCGTCGCCTACGCCCAGCACCGTGGCGCCGGCCTCCCGGAGCGCGGAGGCGAAGCGCTGGAAATTGGGCGGGAAGTTCGGGGAGAGGAGCAGGACGTTCAAAGGCCCTCCCCCCCGCACAGGACGTGCTCCAGGAAATAAGGCAGCTGCTTGCGCCACCAGACCCAGTCGTGGTTGGCCTCCAGGCCCCAAACATCGAACCAATGGGGCACGCCCTTGGCGCGCAGGATGCTGGAGAGCCGCTCGCTATCGGGCAGGCACACATGCTCCCAGGCGCCCTGTCCCACGCTGATGACGATGCGGCTCTTCCGGTAAAGGTCGAGAAACCATTCATCGGTCAGCCCCGGCAGGTAGCGCAGGGGGTCGTTGAAATAGATGTTGTCGTCGCAATAGCCGCCCAGGGGCAAGAACTGCTCCAGGCTGTAGACCCCGCTCATGGCGATGACGGTGTCGACGAGGTCGGGGTGCCGGAAGAAGAAGTTGGCGGCGTGGAAAGCCCCGCCGCTGGCGCCCGCCACCATGGTGCGGCGCGGCGCGCGCGAGCCGGTCACGGAGCCGATGAACGGGATGACCTCATGGAGCAGGCAGGACTCCCAGGCCGCGTGCCGGCGGCCGCGCTCGGCGGCCGGGACCGCGGCGTTCTTCCAGCTCTGCCAGTCGCGGCCGTCCACCGCGAAGATGCGCAGGCGGCCGGCCTCCAGCAGGGGCCGGCAGGCCTCGATCATGCCGAAGTCCTCAAAATCAAAAAAGCGGCCTCCCATGGAAGGAAAGGCCAGCAGGGGCTTACCGGCGTGCCCGTAGACCTTGAGCTCAAAATCCTCGCCCAGGCGCGGGCTGTGCCATTTCCGATATCCGGTCATCAGGGGAGCCTCGATTCATTCTACAGAATTGCTATCATCGCTGACAAAGGAGAAAATCACATGAAACCACAGGCTTGGTTCTTCGTCTCCCTCGCAGTGTCCATGAGCACCGCTTTGTCGGCCACGGCCCGCGCCACGGAGCGCGCCGACGTTCCGGACCAGTATAAATGGAACACCGCGGACCTTTACCCGACCGAGGATGCCTGGGCCAAGGCCAAGGACTCCGTGGCCGGCCGCATCCCCAAGCTGGCGGAATACCAGGGCAAGCTGGGCGCTTCTGCGGACTCCTTCTACACCGCCGTCTCCGCCTTGATGGGCCTGGACCTGGAGCTCTCGCACCTGGCGACCTACGCCTCCATGCGCTCCGATGAGGACACCCGGATCAGCAAGACCCGGGAGATGAAGCAGTCCGCCGACGACCTGGCCGTGAAGTTCGCGGCCGCGACCGCCTTCATCCGGCCCGAGATACTGGCCTTGGGCGAGGCCAAGGTACACGGCTTCGTGGCGGCCGACGCGCGCTTGAAGCCCTTCTCCCCCTGGCTCGACGACATCCTGCGCTACGCGCCCCACACCCTTTCCGCCGCCGAAGAGAAGGTTGCGGCCGAGGCTGCCATCATGGCCGACGGCGGCTCCAACGCCTACACCACATTCACCAACGCGGACCTGCCCTATCCCGACGCCGTGCTGAGCACGGGCGAGAAGATCCGCCTGGACGCCTCGGCCTACACCCGGTACCGCGCCTCAGCGGTCCGCGCGGACCGCGACCTGGTCTTCAAGACCTTCTGGTCCCGCTACAAGGATTTCGAGCGCACCTTGGGCTCCACCTTGGACGCCAACGTCAAGACCCATGTCTTCGACAAGAACGTGCACAAGTACGCCAGCTGCCTGGAGGCCGCGCTCTACAACTCCAACGTGCCGGCGACGGTCTACTCCCAACTGGTCAAGGACGTGCACGCCAACCTGCCCACCCTGCACCGCTACCTGAAACTGCGCCAGAAGATGATGGGCGTAGACCAACTGCGCTACGAGGACCTCTACGCGCCCATCGTGGGCAAGGCGGAGCTCAACTACACCCCGGAGCAGGCCAAGGACCTCGTCCTCAAGGCCGTCGAACCCCTGGGAGAGCAGTATGTGGCTGACCTGAAGAAAGGCTTCGAACAGCGCTGGGTGGACTTCATGCCCACCACGGGCAAGAAATCCGGAGCCTACTCGACCGGGGCCTACGGCGTGCATCCCTACCAACTGCAGAACTACACCGGCCTCTACGAGGAGGTCTCGACCTTGGCCCACGAGTCAGGCCATTCCATGCATACCTTCCTCTCTGACAAGAACCAGCCTTACCCGACCCACGACTACAAGATATTCGTGGCGGAGGTGGCCTCGACCTTGAACGAGAACCTGCTCCTGCAATACATGTTGTCCAAGACCACGGATACGGCCGCGAGGTTGTTCCTGCTGGGCACCCACATCGATGGCCTGCGCACCACGCTGTTCCGCCAGACCCTCTTCGCCGAGTTCGAGCTGAAGATCCACGAGATGGCGGAGAAGGGCGAGCCCTTGGTGGGCGAAAAGCTGACCGAGATCTACCGGAGCCTGCTCAAAGAGTATTACGGTGACGCCGCAGGGGTTTGTAAAGTGGACGACCTCTACGGGGTGGAGTGGGCCTACATCCCGCACTTCTACTACGACTTCTACGTTTACCAGTACGCCACGAGCATCACGGCCTCCTCCAAGATCGCGGCCGACATCCGCGCCGACAAGACCCCGAAGAGCCGGGACGCTTACCTCAAGATGCTCTCCTCCGGCTCCTCGCGCTTTCCCTTGGACCTGCTCAAGGACGCGGGCGCGGACCTGACCACATCGGGGCCGTTCAACGCGGCCATCGCGGACATGAACGCCACCATGGACGAGATGGAGAAGCTGCTGGCGGCGACCCCGAAGCAATAAGCCAGGCTCGGCCGCGGGCGCCGCTGGTGAGACTTAGGCTTGTCTTTCTCACCGCCATTTTCTATCCTTGGCTGTAGAGGAGAAAGTCATCTTCAGACGCTGAAGAGACATGGCCTTCAATCCTGTACTTCTAGTCGCCAAGATCGAAAAGCCGCAGTGGTATCAGGCCACCGCCCCGTTCGCCCAGGCCGATCGTCTCGCCGCGTCCCGGCAGCTCCTCACGACCATCATCCCGTATCTGCTCCTGATGGCCCTGATGGTCCAGACCGTCCGCCTCGGCTGCCCCTATTGGACCACCCTCGCCGTGGGGGTCGTCGCGGCCGCGTTCTTCGCCCGCATCTTCATCTTCTTCCATGATTGCACCCACGGCTCTTTCCTGCGCTCGCCCCGCTGGAACCGGAACGTGGGATACCTCTGCGGCATCCTGACGTTCACCGCGTTCCACGACTGGCGGCGCAGCCATGCCGGGCATCACATCACGGTCGGCGACCTGGACCGGCGCGGCACGGGAGACATCACGACCATGACCGTCGACGAGTATCTGGCCGCGCCGCCGCTCAAGCGCTTGGCCTACCGACTCTACCGCCATCCCTTCGTCACGTTCGGAGTGGGCCCGATCTATTACTTCCTTCTGCGCAACCGCTTCCCCACTCCGGGAGCGAAGAAGGTCGACATCATCAGCGTCCTGCTCACCGACCTGGCGCTGGCCGTTGTCGTGACCGCGGCCGGCCTGACCATCGGCTTGCGGACCTACGTCCTGGTCCAACTGCCAGTGCTCGTGATGGCCGCGGCGCTGGGCGTCTGGCTGTTCTATAACCAGCATCAGTTCGAAGGGGCCTATTGGTCGCGCCACGACGCGTGGGATCCCTGGCGCGCCGCCATGGAAGGGTCTTCCTATTACCGGCTGCCAAAGCTACTGCAGTGGGCGACAGGCAACATCGGCTTTCATCATATCCACCATGTCCGCCCCGGAATCCCCAACTACCGGCTTCAGAGATGCTTCGAGGCAATACCGGAGCTGCAGACTGTCAAACCTCTGACCTTGCGCAAGAGCCTGGGCTCCGTGCGGTTCAACCTGTATGATGAGCGCCAGCGCGCGCTGGTCAGTTTCCGCTCGTTGAAGACCCGAACCGTCGCGGCCGCCTAAGTTCGCCCTAACGACGACGCCGCGCCCCGCCGTCATTGACTTTGACCCAGCGCGCGACCAAGCCAAGGACCTTGCGTCTCTGGCGGTAGAGGAGATGCCCATCCTCGAGTTCTATCAGCTTCGCCTTCCCGGCCGCCTTGGCCGCCAAAGCCCGGGAATCCTGCACCGGGATGAGCGAATCATCCTTGCCATGGATGATCAGGCAAGGCTTGCGCGCCGCCGTCTCAACAAATCCCTCCAAAGAGAACGCCGCGCCCAAGGACCCGATTGCCTCCCTCATGGTCGCCTTCGTATATAGCCCGCAATCCTCCGGCGAATCCGCGAATATGCCGTCTATCAAGGCACTCAAGGCGGCGCCGGTCGGGAACACCGACAAAGGGGCGAGCAGAAGCAGCAGCCTCTCCACACGCCGGCACAGGGAGATGGCCAGATAGCCCCCCCAACTGTGGCCCATGAACGAAAGCGGCAGACCGTATTCCCTCTCGGCGAAGCCCAGGAACGTCTCGATCGTCGCCCGCGCCCGCGCAAAGGAAAACAAGCCTTCGCTCAAGCCCAGCCCGGGGTAGTGCGGAATCAAAACCGCATATCCCGAAAGGCACAACTGCTCCGCGATGTCGTAATTCTTCGTGGACCAGGCGGGAAAACCGTGCAAACAGACGAACAGGCCCTTCGCCTTCTTACGGCCCGCGGGCAAAAGCTCGAAGACATACATCCCTTGGTGGCGGTAGGCCCGCCCTTTGATGAGATCGTTCATAAGCCGGACTCCATACGGGATTGCAGCATGCGGTCCCCCTCGAAGCAGAAGAATCCGCGGAAAGGCTTGCCGGCCAGCATCCAAGGAATCCAATCCCTATCATCGGCCCACATCTCCGCGTAAGGGATGTCCGCGGTCTCGACCCAGAACGGCGCCGCCTCGTCCGTCTCCATCATCTCTCCCTCCGCCCCTCGCGCCGTGAAGACCGTGCAATGCAGGGCGTAGCCGTCCGCGAATTGGAAGAAAAGCTCACCGGCCGCGGAGAGGCCGTTCGGATCCAAACCGACCTCCTCCCGGGTCTCGCGGCACGCCGCCGCCGGCGCGCTCTCGCCAGGCTCGATGCGCCCGCCGGGACCGTTGATCTTGCCTGCGCCCAGCCCGCGCTTCTTGCGTATGAGAAGGATGCGGCCGTCCCTGATGATGAAGCAGAGGACGCCGCGCTCGGTCGGCTTCCAGACGCTCCAGTCCGGCTCTTTCATTTGGCGGCGGGCGGAGCCGGCAGGGCTGCGGCCTACCAGACCCGGCAGGCGCCCCCCACGTTGACCATGGGAGAGTTCTGCTCACAAGAGAAGGCCCGCGCGAACTCCGGGGTATTGACCACCACGCCGTTGACCCGGTAGCGGTTGGGGGAATGCGGGTTGGTCAGGGCCATGAGGCGGAGCGATTCGGTGGTGCGCTTCTCGCACCAGATCTGGCCGTAGGCCATGAACAGCCTCTGCTCGGGCGTGAAATGGTCTATCGGCGCCTGGGGCGCAGCCGCCAAGGCCGACTCCAGCGCCATGTAGGCGATGCGCAGGCCCCCGTTGTCCGCGGTGTTCTCGCCCAAGGTCAGCCGGCCGTTGAGCTTCACGTCTTCGGTCGCGACAAAGGCGCCGTACTCGTTGGCGATGCAGTTGGCGCGCCACTCGAACTCCCGCGCGTCGTCCGCGGTCCACCAGTCCCGCAAATCGCCCCGGGCGTCGAAATGCCGGCCCTCGTCGTCGAAGCCATGGGTCATCTCATGGCCGATGACCGCGCCGATGCCGCCGAGGTTGACCGCCAGGTCGAGCGCCGGGTCATAGAAAGGCGGCTGCAGGATGCCCGCCGGGAAGTTGATGTCGTTGCGCTGGGGATCGTAATAGGCGTTGACCGTGGGCGAGGTCATGTCCCACTCCTTGCGGTCCACGCGCCGGCCCACCATGACCAGCCGCCGCCGCGCCTCGAAGGCGCGGCCGCGCATGGCGTTGCCCAACGCGTCGCCGCGCTCCACCAGCAGGGCCGAATAGTCGCGCCAACGGTCCGGATAGCCGATCTTGTTGGCGATGGCCGAAAGCTTGCGCCGGGCGGCCGTCCGGGTCGCCGGCGTCATCCAGCTCAGGTCCGCGATGTCGGCCTGGAAGGCCCGCTCCAAGGACCGCAGCAAGACGCGCATGCCCTCCTTGCTGCGCGGCCCGAACTTCTTCTCCACATAGAGCCGCCCCAAGGCCTCGCCCAAGTCCCGGTCCGCCAGCTCCACGCAGCGCTTCCACCGCGGCCGCTGCTCCTGGGCGCCCGTCAGCCTGCGCTCGTAGAAGTCGAAGTGCTCCGCCACGAAAGCCTTGGACAGCAGCGGCGCGTAAGCGTGCACCAAGTGCCAGCGCAGGTAAGTCTTCCAATCCTGCACGGGCGTCTGGTTCAGCAAGACGTCCAGGCGCTTGAAGAAATCCGGGGACGCCACGTTGAGCTCCGCGAAGCGCGGGGCGTCGACTTCGGAGAAGAAGCGGTCCCAAGGGAAATCCGGCGCCAGGGCCCGCAGCTGGGCCAAAGTCATCTTATGGTCGAGGTTGGCGGGGTTGCGGCGGGAGACGCGGTCCTGGGAGCTCTCGGCCAGAGCCGTCTCCAAGGCCATGACCGCGTCGGCGTCGGCCGCGGTCCGGACCTCGTCGTCTCCCAACAGGGAGAACATCCGGCGCACGTGCGTGGCGTAAAGCGCGCGCAATTCCATGGACCTCATATCCTTCTTGAGATAATAATCCCGGTCCGGCAGGCCGAGCCCACCTTGGTCCGCGGCCGCGATCATGCGCGTGGCGTCCTTGAAGTCCTGATCGGAGTTGAACTGGAACGGCACGGACACGCCGATGAGGTGAAGATGCGCCATCTCGGAGAACAGCTCGTCGCGGCCGCGCACCCCTTCCAGGCGCGCCAGCTCGGACCGCAAAGGTCCCAAGCCCGCGGCTTCGATAGCCTTCTCGTCCATGCAGGCGCCGTAATAATCCCCGAGCTTGCGGGTCGGGTCGTCGCGCTTGGATTGCGGCGCCGCGGCCTGCTCCAATATGTCACGCAAGACCTCGCGGTTGCGCTCGGCCAACTCCTGGAAACGGCCCCAATGGGACTGGTCCGGCGGGATGGAAGTCCTGGCCAGCCAGCCGCCGCAGGCGAACTGGTAAAAATCCACGCAAGGAGAAGTCGTCGTGTCCAAGATGGTCGGGTCGAACCCTGGGATGGACCGGCCGCCGGACATCTCCTGCGTCCACGCCGCGGGCGCCAGCAGAGCGCCGGCCAGCACGACCAAGGCCAAGGAAGAAACCCTCATGACATTCACCTCGCTGGCTGAAATGATACCAGAATTTGCATGACTGTCCGCATGCCGCAGAGGCCGGGAGCTTCTTTGGATACCCTGAAAAACATAAAATAAGGGGAGAGCGTCTCCCCATGAACGATGAAGAAACGGTCGCGCGGGCCCGGCGCGGCGACGAGGCCGCTTTCGCCGAGCTGATCCGGAGGCATCACGCCTGGGTCATGGGTCTTTGCGCCTCCACCTTGGGCGACCGCGCCCAGGCCGAGGACGCGGCGCAGGACATATTCCTCAAGGCCTATCGCTCCCTGGAGCGATTCCAGGGCACGGCCTCCTTCTCCACCTGGCTGCACCGCATCGCGGTCAACCGTTGCCTGGACCTCCTGCGCGCCCGCGCCCGCCGCAAGACCGAATCCTGGGACGCGCTCCTGGAAGACGAGGGCGAACGCATCCATCAGCTCCTGGCCGCGCCCCCGGACGAGGAGCGCAAGCGGGAAGACGCCGACCTCGTGGCCCGGGTCATGGCCCGCCTGCCCCCGGCCTACCGGATGGCCTTGACCCTGCGCGAGGTCCAGGGCCTGAGCTACGCGGAGATAGCCGAAGCCATGTCCTGCTCCCTCGACGCGGTCAAGGCCCGCCTGCGGCGCGCGCGCCAGGTCTTCCAGGAGCGCCTGCGACACCTTACGGGCTCGATGAGCGTCTAATCAACCGAGGCCGAACATGGATCCAAGATACGACAGTCGTCAAGCCGAGAATCCTGAGTGGGCCCGCATCGCCGCGGTGTTCCTGGCCCAGCCGGCCCGGCCCACCGCGACCGAGACCGAAGCCTTCGTTGCCAAATTCATGGACCGCATCCGGCCGGAACAATCCCCCGTCCCCGAGGCGGTCGCCCCGTGGCCCTGGGCCTTGTGGCGTTGGGCGACTCCGGCCATGGGCTTCGCCTTAGCCACGTCCTTGGCGCTCCTGCTACAGCCCGGCTCCGAGCCCGGCGATCCCGCGGAGTTGTTGCTGACCGGCGGCGAGGCGGGGAGCCAAGTCCAAGAAGCTTCCCAACTCCGCGAGCCCACCACGGACGACATGCTCGCTTTGGCGATGGAGAAACTATGAACCTGCAATGGCGCCAGACCCTACCCGCACTCCTGCTCGGCTGCCTCTTGGGCCTCTGGGCCGGCGTCTTACTGCCCAAGGCCGCGCGCCAGTGGCGGCCCGGCGCCCCCGACACCGGCCGGATGCTGAACAAGTTCACCGCCGAGCTGCGGCTGGATGCCGGGCAGAAAGACGCGGTCAAGGCTGTGATCGATTCGTACCGCGAGCAGGTCAAGTCCATCCACGCGCGGGAGGAAGCCCCGTTGGCGGGACTGCGCGCCGCGATGCAGAACGACATCATGAAGCTGCTCAACCCTGAGCAACAGCGGAAATTCCTGGGAATGCGGGCGCGCTGGACCGCGCGCCGCAAGGACGCGAGATAGATGCGGCCCTCCTGGGCCGGTTTCAAACGCGGGATCTGGCTGGCCGGCCTGGTCTTGGCGGCCGCCGTGGTCACGGCTCCGGCGGAACAGATGGCGCCACTCCCTCCGGCCCCTCCTCCTGAGAAAGTCCTGACTTGGGAAGACTGCGTGGCCCTGGCCGCGCAGAAGAATCCCAGCTTGGTCTCCGCGCAATACGCCGTGCAGGCCAGTCACGCCGCCTACCTGGGCAGCTTCAACGGCCTGATGCCGACAGTCACTCTCTCCGACTCGTATTCGTCTGGCGGAGGGGGCACAGCCTCGGGCAACGGGGCGCCCGGCTACGCCGCCCAGGCCGCGGCCAGCGTCAACCTCTTCAACATGAGCGCAATCGCCGGAATCAAGTCCGCCTCCGCCAACAGCGCCCAAGCCCAAGCGGCCCGGCGCCAAGCCTCCGCGAACCTGCGCTTCAGCCTCCGCGCGGTCTTCGCCCAAGCCTATATCGCGGATAAAAACGTGGAAGTGGCCCGCAAGATCCTGGAGATCCAGAAAAAGAACGCCGAGGAAGTGGCCCTCAAGTACCAGTCCGGCAAGGAGTACAAGGGCAACATGCTCAGCGCACAAGCGCTGTTCCTGCAGGCGCGGGCCAGCCTGGCGCAGACCCTGCGCAGCGTCAGGACGGCGCGCCGGGCCCTGGACCAGCAACTGGGCCTGGACGAATTCTCCGAGATCGCGGTGACCGGGACCTTGACCGCCCAGCCGCCCCCGGAGTTCCCGCGCCGCATCGAGGACGCCCTCGCCGTCCGGCCGGACGTGCTCCTGCAGGAGGCTGTGATCAAATCCGCGCAGGCCGCCGTCACGACTGCGCAAAGCCCGCTCTGGCCGAGCCTGAACGCCAGCTACGCGCGCTCGCGCAGCGGCCCCTATGAATTCCCCGATCCCGTATACGGCTGGTCGGCCGGAGTGACTTTGAGCTATCCCCTCTTCGCCGGCGGGCCGACGGCCGCCTACTACGCCAGCAAGTCCGCCCAGGACATCTTCAAAAAGTCCGAACAGGACCTGCGCGCGGTGCGCGATGCCGCGGTGGTGGACCTGGAAACCAGCTGGGCGGCTTACTCCAACGCCCATGACCAGCTCCTCTACGCCGATGCCAATCTGGAAGCCACCCGCCAGCGCAACTCGGAGGCCGAGATCCGCTACGGCGCCGGCCTGCTCACCTACGACAACTGGGAAGTCATCGTCGCGGAATGGGTCAGCGCGGAACAGCAGGACAAACAAGCCCAGTTGACCGCCGTGACGGCGCAGGCGGCATGGGAAAAATCTTTAGGGAAGGCTTTGGGGGAATAGCATGAAAAAGATCCTTATTCTCGTCGCGGCCCTGGTGGTCCTGGGGGCCGGAGGCTGGGCTTTGAAGAAAAAATTCTCCAAGCCGGCCCGCCCGGACTTCGTCGCGGTCAAGGCCGTCGAGGCCCCCATCGAACAGACGGTGGAGGCCACGGGTTCGGTGGCGCCATACCACCGCGTCGAGATCAAGCCTTCCTTCTCGGGACGCATCGAGAGGCTCCTGGTCCGGGAGGGGGACCGCGTCAAGCAGGGCCAGATCATCGCCTGGATGAGCTCGACCGACCGCGCCGCCATCCTGGACGCCGCCCGGTCGCAAGGCCCCGACGAGCTCAAGAAATGGCAAGACGCCTATAAGGCCACGCCCATCGTGGCCCCGCTGCCCGGGCTCATCATCCTCAACAATGTGGTCGAGGGTCAGACCATAGATACGAACGGCGTCATCTACGCCATGTCCGACATCCTGATCGCCGTCGGGCAGGTCGATGAATCGGACATCGGACGCATCCACGTCGGGATGCCCGCGCGCATCACCCTGGACTCCTATCCCGACCAGAAGGATGATGCCAAAGTCTTCGACATCCTCTACGAAGGGAAGAATGTCTCCAATGTCATCCAGTATCAGGTCAAGATCAGGCTCGACCAACTCCCCACCTATTATCGGTCACAGATGACGGCCAACATCAGCTTCATCCTCCAGCGCAAGGACAAGGCCCTGCTGGTCCCGGCCGGCGCGGTGCGCGAGAAAGATGGCGCGAGGCAAGTCCTCACCCCCAATCCCGAGCCCGGCGAGAAGGACGTCTGGCGCGAGGTCAAGACCGGCATCGAGAACGACCTCTCCGTAGAGATCGTCTCGGGCCTCTCCGCCGGCGACACGGTTTTGATCCGCCAAGCCAAGTATGTGCCGCAGTCGGCAGCGGCCAGCAGTCCCCTGTCCATGGGCGGTCGCCCCAGCGGCCCGACGGGACAAGCCCCCAGAGCCAGCGGAGGCGGCGGAGGGCACTGATGTCTCTCATCGAGATCAAAGGCATCACCCGCTCCTATCAGGTGGGCGGCAGCGAGCTGAAGGTCCTCAAGGGGATCGACCTCACTATCGAGGAAGGCGAGTTCGTCGCCATCATGGGCCCTTCCGGCTCGGGCAAGTCCACCCTGATGCAGATCCTGGGCCTCCTGGATCGTCCGACATCGGGCCAATACCACCTGCTCGGCCAGGACGTTTCCCGGCTCTCGGATGATCAGGGCGCGATCCTGCGCTCGCGGACCATCGGCTTCATCTTTCAGATGTTCAATCTTCTGGCCCGGACCTCGGCCTTGGACAATGTGGCCCTGCCTATGATCTACTCCGGCGCGCCCAACCGCGAGGAGCGCGCTCTGGACGTGCTCAAGCAGGTGGGTCTGGAGGACCGCCTCCACCACCGGCCCAACGAGCTCTCCGGCGGCCAACAGCAGAGAGTGGCCGTCGCCCGCTCACTGGTCAACCATCCTCGCATCATCTTCGCCGACGAGCCGACCGGAAACCTAGCCTCGGACCAGGCCGAGGACATTTTGAACCAGCTCCAGCTCTTGAACCGCGGCGGCATCACCATCATCATGGTCACGCACGAACCCGAAATCGCGGCGCATGCCAAGCGCATCATCCGGATCAAGGACGGCATGGTCGTGGCCGACGAACTCACAGCTAACGGAGAGAAGGACTCCTCCAGGGGCGGCGGCGTGGCTCTTGCAACGACGGCGACCCAACGCGGCGCGGCATTTAAACTCGACCTCACGCACCCCGAGATGAGCTTTGCTGAATTCAAGGAGTTCAGCGCCTCGGCCCTGCGCGCATTGGGCGCCAACAAGGTCCGCAGCGCCCTTTCCATGCTGGGCATCCTGATCGGCGTCGGGGCCGTCATCGCCATGCTGGCGGTGGGCAAAGGCGCGCAAAAGGCTATCGAATCCCGCATAGCAAGCCTGGGATCCAACCTGGTCATGATCATCCCCGGCTCCACCTCCATGGGCGGCGTGCGCGGCGGCTCGGGCAGCTACAGCCGCTTCACCCTGGAAGACGTGAAGGCCGTCTCCAAGATCCCCCATGTCTCCCGGGCCGAGGGCAACGTCAACGGCTCGGGGCAGATGGTCTATAAGGACCAGAACTGGAGCACCCAGCTCACCGGCGCCACCCCGCTCTATGCGGACATGCACAACGCCCAGCCCTACTACGGCCGCTTCTTCACCGACGCGGAAGACAAGCACCTCGACCGCGTGGTCCTGCTCGGACAATCCGTCATCAACAATCTCTACCTCAAGAAGGAAAACCCGGTGGGGACGATCGTCAAGATCAACCACCTCAATTTCAAGGTCATCGGGATACTCCCCATCAAGGGCTCGACAGGATTCCGAGACCAGGACGACATGGCCCTCATCCCCCTGCGCACGGCCATGAAGCGGGTCGTAGGCAAGATCTACGTGGACAACATCTCCGTAGAGGCGGACGGGCCGGAATCCATCAACCGGGTCATAGCCGACGTCCAGCGCCTCATGCGCCGCCGCCACCACCTGCCCGACTACAAAGACGATGATTTCACTCTGCGCAACATGGCCGATATCCAGGCCACGCTGGCCGGCACGACCCAGACTTTCACTCTGCTTCTGGGCATCGTGGCCACGATCTCGCTCTTGGTCGGCGGCATCGGCATCATGAACATCATGCTGGTCTCCGTCAGCGAGCGCACGCGCGAGATCGGCCTGCGCAAAGCCGTGGGCGCGGCTCGGCGCGCCATCCTCTCCCAGTTCCTCATCGAGTCCGCGGTCCTCTCCACCATGGGCGGCGTGATAGGGATCATCCTGGGCATGACCGTCTCCTTCACCCTGTCCAAGTTCGCCGGCTGGGCCGCGATCGTCACCCCTCAGGCCGTCATCATGGCCTTCGTCTTCTCCGCCAGCGTCGGAGTGATCTTCGGCTTCTGGCCCGCGCGCAAGGCTTCGCTCCTCTCTCCCATCGAAGCCCTGCGCTATGAATAGCCTCATCACGCTCGGGGGCGTCACCCGCTCCTACCGGTTGGGCGGCGGCACGCTCCAGGTCCTCAAGGGGATAGATCTGACCATCGAAGAAGGCGAGTTCGTCGCCATCATGGGCCCCTCGGGCTCGGGCAAGTCCACACTCATGCAGATCCTAGGGCTCCTGGACCGTCCCACATCAGGGCGCTATCACCTGCTGGGGCGCGACGTCTCGCGGCTCTCGGACGACCAGGGCGCTATCCTGCGTTCGCGGACCATCGGCTTCATCTTCCAGATGTTCAACCTCCTCAGCCGGACATCGGCTTTGGACAACGTGGCGCTGCCCATGATCTATTCCGGTACGGCCAACCGGAGGGAGAGAGCCCTCGAGGTTCTGACTCAAGTCGGACTGGCCGACCGCATCCACCACAGGCCCAACGAGCTCTCCGGCGGCCAGCAACAGAGGGTGGCCGTCGCCCGGTCCCTGGTCAACCATCCCAGGATCATCTTCGCCGACGAACCCACCGGGAACCTGGCCTCGGACCAGGCCGAGGATATCCTGAACCAGCTCAAGCTCTTGAACCGCAGCGGCATCACCGTCATCATGGTGACCCACGAGCCCGACATCGCGGCGCACGCCCGGCGCATCATCCGGATTAAGGATGGCATGATCGTCGCGGACGAACGCGGCCAGCCGGAACCCGCCGTGGCGGCGGCCCATCCCGAGTTCCCGCTCGATCTTCGGCATCCGAAAGCCAGCCTGGCCGAGCTCCGGGAATTCAGCCTCTCCGCCCTGCGCGCCCTCGCCGCCAACAAGGCGCGCAGCGCCCTCTCCATGCTGGGCATCCTGATCGGCGTGGCCGCGGTCATCGCCATGCTCGCCATCGGCAAAGGCGCTCAGAAATCCATCGAGGCGCGGCTCTCCAGCCTCGGCTCGAACCTGCTCATGCTCTTTCCGGGCGCCCCCAGCACGCGGGGCATCCGGGGCGCCATCGGCGACACCAGCCGGCTGACGCTCCTAGACGCCAAGGCCATCCGGTCCCTGAGCCCGCAGATCGCCGACCTCTACCCGGAAGCGGAGGGCAATGTGCAGATCGTCAACGGCGACAAGAACGCCATCACCGAGATGCAGGGAGTCACCTCCAGCTACGAATCCATCCGCAATGCCAAGCCGGCCTATGGGCGGTTCTTCACGGACCGCGAGGACCTGGCCCTGGCGCGCGTCGTCCTCCTGGGAACGACCGTGGTCCGGGAGCTCTTCGGCGCCGAGAACCCCGTCGACAAGACGGTCAAGATCAATCACATGAACTTCAAAGTCATCGGGATCCTCCCCGCCAAGGGCGCCAGCGGCTTCAACGATCAGGACGACATGATCGTCGCCCCCATCCGGACCGCCATGAGGAGAGTCCTGGGAACCCAGTACCTCCACGAGATGGCGATCGAATGCGCCTCCGCCGAGGCGATCCCCTATGTGATCGGAGACATCCGCGGTTTCCTGCGCCATCGCCACCGCCTGCCGGATTTTAAGGAGGACGACTTCACCCTGCGCAACAACGCCGAGATGCAGGCCACGCTGTCCGAGACGACGCGAACCATGTCCATGCTCCTGGGCGTCGTGGCGGCCATCTCGCTCATCGTGGGCGGTGTCGGCATCATGAACATCATGCTGGTCTCGGTCAACGAACGCACGCGCGAGATCGGCCTGCGCAAGGCCGTGGGCGCGGCGCGGCGCGCCATCCTGGCGCAGTTCATGATCGAGGCGGCCGTGCTCTCGACCGCGGGCGGCATCGCCGGGATCATCCTGGGGGTCACGGTTTCCGTGGGCCTGTCCACCTTCGCGGGCTGGGCCGCGGTGGTGACCCCGCAGTCCGTGCTCCTGGCCTTCCTGTTCTCCGCCGGCGTCGGAGTGATCTTCGGCTTCTGGCCCGCGCGCAAAGCGTCCCTGCTGTCTCCCATAGAGGCATTGCGTTACGAGTAGGGCGCCCGGGGCGGTCCGGCGCCAGCCATCTAAGAATGTTACCGAAGGCTAGGTGATCGCCATCGGCCGGTCATCTTTCTCTTCTTTTTCTTTCTGTGAATAACCTGAACTTCTGGGGATAACATGAAGTCCTCTTCGGCGTGCTGCGCACGCCGAAGCCCGGCCCGCGTAGCGGGCCGGCAGAACCGCTGAGGCCCGCCCCGCGGGTTCTACCGGTTTGTAGATATAAAGCGTAGAGGGAGACCTAAGGAGGTGGCTTAGAAAACTACTTCGCGCCAAAACGGACCGAAAGTGCGACGGTAACTTCTTTAGTTTGACCACCCATTTGGAAGTAGTCGCTGATCCCATGCACAGGATATGGCGAATAGTATCGGAAATTCCGGAGTCCATAGCGGACTTCCAATCGAAGCGGCTTTACCGGCGAAATCCATAAACCTGCGCTGCCCATGGCCATGGCACGATCGCCGAAACCATAACTCCCCCCCCATTGGGTTGTCGTAACATGACTGTCGCCAAAGCCAAGTCTGATTCCAAAACCGAGATGCTCTCTTGCGAATGACGAACCGACTTCTGCAATCAGGGCATATTGCAGAGCCTGATAGGGATCAATTTTAAGATCATCTACCTCGATACCCATGGCAAAATGGCGGCAAAACTGTGCCAGATAAGACACCCCGAGCATAGTCCCTTGGGTAGCCGGATCGTACCCAGTCGAACCTGGATACAGGCGCCCCGCATGAAACTCCAATTGATGAACCGTCTTCCATTTCCCGTCATCGGCCACCGATTGTTCTCGGCTGACACGCTGAACCGGCTTATTTGAACTCCCCGGCGAGTCAGTGGCATCAGATGGCGGACGCGCTCGGAAGATTTGCTGGACCGGCTTCGCTGGAATCACCGAAGCGCCATCGGTATTGGCCGACGGTTTCGCTAGGCTAGCTCGTTGGGCTGGCTTGGCTGGAACTGCCGGAAAACCAGCGGTGTCGGCCGCCGGGTTTGCTAGGCTGGCACGCAGACCTGGCTTTGCCGGAATTCCAGAAGAACCCGCTGTAGCGGCCATCGAATTCTCCAGGCTGGCTCTTTGGATCGGGGATGCGTCATTCGATTCTGCCGCTACAGGCAACGCCGAGGACAACCCTTTGACGGCCTCTTGCGCTTTGTCACGGACAACAGCGTCTGCATCCATGGCGACCTGTTGCAAAGGCGCTAGTGCCCGGTTATCCCCCAAGCGGCCGAGGGCGCGGGCGGCCAGGGCACGGACTTTGGCGTCAGGGTCTTGCAGGAGCGCAATCAAGGGCTCGACTGCATGGGTATCACTGAATTTTCCCAGCGAGTTCGCAGCCGCTCCGCGCACGGCGCTGGACTGGTCTTGCAGGGCCGCTATCAAGGGCTCGACTGCGGAAGAATTGCCCAATTTCCCGAGCGCGGTGGCCGCTTGCGCGCGGGCCGCGGGGTCGGCGTCCTTGAGCGCTTTAATAAGGGAGTCAAACTGGTCCGAGGGGACGGCGGCGGGCGTCGCGGTGGAGACGGCAGGGATCGGCGCAGGCGTGGTTGTGGTGGACGCCGTGGCCGCGGGTTCGGCGGGCCCAGTGCTGGGTTTCGTTTCCTTGGAACTGTCTTGAGCCCGATCCGAGCTTCCTCTGAATGGATAGATGTAGATGGCGAAGTTCACGGCGTATTCCATGCCGCTTACGCCGGTGCCTTGCGACTTGAGGTTGATGTACATGGGCGAGAAATCCACGGCGAGGCTGAGCCAGTGCGCCAGAGGCATTTCGCCGCCGACGAATGCACTGGCTTCCCAGCCGGTGCCTTTGGTGGACTGGGTGTTGAACTTGATGTAGCCGCCTTCGGCGCCGGTGAAGAGGGTGACGGGGTTGAATTTGCAAAAATTCCAGTAGCCGCGGCCGGCGATGAGGTTGATGCCGTAGCCGGTGGCGAATTTACCTTCGGCGGCGGATCGGCCAAAGTCGTCTTTAACGCTGACGTAGGGGTAGCCAAGGCCGAGGCCCCAATCGGCGCGGCAGAGCGAGGTGCAGAGAAGGATGAGGATTAATGGTAGGAATGCGCGGCTCATGGGCCTGGTGTCCAGACGCAGCGTGAATATTTTAAGCTTCACATTATCCCATCCGGCTCCGGTCTCATTCGGGTGCGGCTTCGCGCGCGCCAGCCTCGCTCCTTCCGCGAGAACCCTCCCAAAGCAGGGCCAAGCGCCAGATACTTGGCTTCGCAAGGCGAACACGCGACGGGCGCGATCGCCAGCCAAGCACTTCTTCTCACGAGTCGACACCCCCCGCTTTACCGCGAACCCTTTGAGGACCTGAAGATCGCAGGCGACGCTGTCTTGGCCCGTGCTGCGCTTTTCGCCCTTGCCATGCTCTTTGCCTTTGCCGCCAAGCCAGGTCCGGTGACCGGCAGTCCTAGAACATATTGAATGATGCGTGGATACAGTTGCCCCATCGTATATTGCGAAAGACGATCATATCCCCATTCCAGCGGGTTTCCCGTCAGGATCACCCAGCCCGAATCGAGGTGAAACTCCACCAGCGTAGGCAAGCCGGTTTTCACCGATGTTGCATACACCTTGGTCCCTGCCGGCAGATTCTGGAATTCTTCATGGCTAGAGTAGTAGCCGGTTATTTGTGAGGGCATCCCATGGGTCAACGTCGCATTCTGATCGACAATGTTATTAGACAGATCATAGTCGAACGAATAGGCCACATTCGCTGGCAATGTCAGGCCCGCCATTTGCATCGAGCCATTCGCCCAGCCTTTGTCGCATGCTTCCCACAGAACAGTTCCCCCGTTACTGATGAACCGGGTGAACCGACCGTTGCTTTGCGCGAGCTTGTCATAGAATAGCTGCGCCTGGTCATTGGAAATGATCACAAGATCGTTTGTCGGAGACATTATGTTTATCGCCATCTGTGCGGAGTCGAGGATTTCATACTGTGCGCTTCCAGTGCCTGGAGAGAAATTAAGCGACGCCATCATGTCCTCGAACGCATTCGAGTTCCACGGCAGACCGTCTCGGAAGAGTTTGATGTGCTTCGAAGTCCCCTGTGCCGTTTGATTGTGATCGACATAAATATGGACCTGGGCCGAACCGATCACCCCGTCAGTGTTTTTGACTTGGAGTTTTGCAAGATACGGGCCCTCGTTGCTGTAAGCATGGGACGCCGTCTTGTTCGTCGACCAAGCAGTGAAGGTATTGGTTCCGGTGAAATCCCATTGGACCTGCAATGAGTTCACCGGATACTGGCTGTCGGATGAATTGGAAGCGTCAAAGGTGACGGCCTGTCCAACCACGGGGGTAGATAGGCTTACAGATATTGCGGCTGCGGGCGGCACTTGCTGCGTGGCTACGGAAAGGACTCCGTTGGCCACTTGGACATCATATTCCAACTTGGGAGGGGCCAGGACCATGTCCCAGAGGAATGGGATCTGCGTATTGGCGACAGGGCCGATGTCCTTGAGCACTTCGAGCCCATCGAACGCGTTCGCAAGGCCCCCAACTATCTGCCCAGCGCAATCCAAGAAATCCACCGTCTGGACGCCCGGCCATTCCTCCCACACCCACAAGGCGATCGAATCCCAATTGTCTTTGACTACGCCGACGGCATCCGAGAGAAGTGACTCCGGAGAAACGTCATCCTTAATGTCTTGGACGATTGTGTTGGTTATGTCGGCGCTAAGAGCGGATAGATTTGGAAAGTCCGGCTTGTCCGCAAAAGCGATCAACCCCTCGATCTCGCCGTCGTTCAGGGGGCAAGACGCGATGTCATCGACAATCATGCAGAAGAGTTTCAAAAAGTTCGCCCAGGTCGCTTGGCCCTGCCCAGTGTGAAACGACAGCCAATCTGGTTCGGAATAGTTGAATCCCTTGTAGAACGTGATGCCGTATCTGCCGTCTGCTCCCAGGTTATATTCTTTGGTTACCGGGTCAGTGAGGCAAACCCCCGTCCAGCACAGTGACAAGACGCCGTCCTTCCCTTCGATCAGCCCCCTATATTTTTCTCCCATTCCGGTTTGGTTGACCGTCATTCCATAAAAATTCATCTTGGGATTGACAAAATAGATGTCCGGGCCGGAGACGTCCGCGAGGCATGGGTTCCCGTCGGTGCCTATCGTGCATGAGGTCGCAGTCTGTGGCCGAATATTAGCCCCATGCGGCCGAACTACAGGCGCTCTGCGGGCTTGTGGATTGTTCGCCCCATATTGCTTCAGCGCATTAATACCGATGAGCACCGAATCCCTGAAAACTCCTGGGAAAATCGCTTGGTTCATGGCGTTCTGCGGTTCATGGATCAGAGCGGACTCGATCTCTCCCACAAGTTGCGAAAAGAGTGGCTCCTGTTTTGCTAATTGAAGTATCTGTCTTTTGTCGCTCTCTGAATACCTAAAAAAAAGAGGATTCAGAACGATCAAGCCTAAGGCGGCCTGAGTGCTGGTTATTTGGAGGCTATTATTTGCAACCGCATCATTCTCAATATACGCCGGCATTATGGTATTGCCGCCTTGGTCCCTGATAAAGACCAACTGAGACTTGCCCTCGTTAAGCACGTTCAGAGTGAAGTTGTTGCTGGTATCGATACCGGTCTGGCCGACACAACTTACGACTGTCAACGACGATGCCGCGATCGGCGAGCCGGCGGGCAGGACGATGCTGCCATTGACCCTTTTTGTGGCCACCGGCTTGAGTTGAGCTCCGAAGCCGGCAACTGGGTTATTCTTTCTGCTATCAATGCGTTCCGCCAACTGCTGAACTTTGTGCTTGATGGCGTTAATTGGGCCGAAAGAAACGGCATGCGCCGGGACCGCGCAACACAATGTCAGCGCGACGGCGCCAATCAACGCATACCACTGTTTAGAACGGGAAAATGATTGCATCGTGACGGGCATTATCTACTTCTTTGCTGGCGCAGGCGACGGCTGCAATTCCCGCATATAACTCTCATGCGCCGCCTTTCTTTGAGCGGCATACTTCTCGATGATGGCTTGTCTATCCTTAGGCTGCTCGGGTTTCGATAAAGCGGAAAGCTCAGCCCGCTCCTTATCGCCCAATGCCTTCATGCTCCATGAAATGAGTTCGCAGCGCATCGAACTTGGCCTTCCTCCGCTGGCGACAAGGAAAAAAGACGATAGCGCGTGAGCGGATTGGCGTGCTCGCGCGCTATCGCTTCTATTCGACTGCTGCATAAACGCGCCGCCTATCTAGGGGACATCCACCTCGGCCGGCGCGCTGACCGTAGTGGCCAACACCGTACCGACCGGCATTGCAACATCCCCTCCAGAAATGAGAAAACCAAACAGGCAAAGGATCGTGACAGCGATGGCAAGCACCATATTGTCGCTACCATCCAGGTTGCGCCCCCCAGAAATCATGACTGCCCCGCCGTCAGGTAGCTTGATTGAGTTGACCTGAATTCCAATTACCCCAGGGAACCCCAATAACCCTTTCTTCTTGGCAGTGGTCACGGTACCCTGCGCCACAGCGCCCGCAGGGATAACGACCCGCCCCTTGACCGTTATGTCCGAATCGACGGACATGGACACGATATCCCCAACACTGCTGGTCGCCGATGAAACCGGGGTAAGCAATTTCACCGGGACAGTCGTGCCAGGCGGTATTGTAACGTTGACGGCAAAAACGACAGACGGAGCGACACTGCCCCATGCCAAGGTCAGGACCAGGGCGCCACACAAGGCTCGAAGCAAACATCCTTTCTTCTTCATCATACGACCTCCTCTGCTAGTTTAATTCGAACGGACCGATAACGACTCTCTTGCTCCACGAACTATTTCGATCAGCGGCGAGACCGGCTCCATATATGCCGCCGAAATACCACGCCGCCGAGAACAGTGACAAGACGGCGGCCACGCCAAGCTGACCCTGGCGAATTGCCGAGTACGTCCCCCATATGAAAAGACCGTTTGTAACGACCGCCGCCACCGCGGTTTTTGGGCTGTGCGCATAGGCGTATCCGGCTCCGGGAGCGACCGCATTCAGCGCCATTGCCACATTCGGTGACACCCGGCCCAATTCCGCGCTCGATGCCGTTCTTTGTGCTGCCATAGAGGCTTGCGTTGCCCAGGACGAATCCAAAGAAACGCGCCGAAAAGAATCTCTTGCACCTTCCCAATCACCCAAATGCCATTGCGCGAGCGCTAACCGGTAATCGGCTTCGTCCCGCAATGGGGCCGCACAACCCACCGAAACCTTTCGCCAAGAATCCCCAGCCGCACGGAAATTCTCCAAAGCGTAGAGGCCGCGGGCCTCATAAAACCGCGCTACGCAATCAATTTCAGATTTCTGCGGCACGGACAACACGCGCCTGGCAAGCTTAAGCGTGCCCCAATAATCCTCGGAGCGAAAGGATGCATTCAGCCACCTCTCGTAATGTTGGGCCGAAACGAATTCCGGCTTTGCTAAGAAAATCGCTCGCTCATACTCTATAGTTGCCTGGGCAAACCGCTGGTCCCGCATCAACCGATCCGCAAAGCCAAAATCTGGCGACGCAGACAGCGCCTCGATTGGCATCCCCAAGGACAGTTGGCATGCCAAGATCAAGAATCCTCCAAGAAAGTGATGCCGGTTTCGGCTCATGGGACCGGGTCGCTGTATCGCAAGCGGGAATCAATGATCACCGTTGGGTAATACTCAAGGTCGTGTCCGCATCGGTGCAGCCGGTCTGCGCCCAGGAGGGTGCCCCAGAAGAAGCCGTACCGTTCGACAGCATTCGAGGCGTAGGTAGAGCAACTTGGAGCCATCGGGCATGCGCTGGCTTTTGCTGGACCAAAAAAATGCTTATAGGCGCTAATGGCGAAGGATACCGGACGCGCCACGAAATCGCCCAAGGCCTTCTGATCCAATTCAGAAATCATCCGCGAGCGGAGTTCTTTCCCCCTCTCACAATCAATAGCCTTTGCTGGAGAAAAACCGCAGAAGACATGAAATACCGCAAACAGCAGTACTATCCGGCTTCCAGTCGCCTTCAGTGCCTCTGCTTCGCTACGGGCGGCCATTCTTCCCTGGCCCAAAGGCCAGCGCTTGCTGGCCATGGGGTCAGATCGCCGTATGGCTTATAGTGAACGTGCTACCAGTAAGTCCTGGGATTGCGATTTGAACCGCCGCAGCGCCAGCCGCCGGCAAATTACCAGAAGCAGTAAAAGTACTGCCCGAAGAAACCACTTTTAGAGTAACTGCTTGGCCTGTGGTTATTGTGGCATTATACATCGTGTCATATTCTCCAGGCCTGTATGTATCACCTGGTATATTTATCCCATTAATTGTTACCGTTGCGTTGGTCACATTACTCCCATTCGCATCAGCTATAAACACCATAGCCATAGCGTTATTGCCATAAAGGAGGGTATCCGAGATCGAAAGATTCCCAACAATAATTACTGACGGTTGAGATCCGCCGCCTCCGGATGACTTGCTGCATCCCAAGGAAGCGGCGCAAAGGATACCCAGCGCGACGGCTAAAGACAGACTGTTTTTCGAGTTCATACAGACAAACATTTTTTTCATTGAATTCCTCCTCCCGACGCCTGTTCAACAGCAGAGCTTGACGTGCGAACTTGGCCTAAGTGGTCTACAACGCCTTAGCATTGGTGCCACCAGTCCCCGTGGTAAAAGTGTATGTCTGAACGATATTATCCTTCAGCTTGATGACAAGCGTCCGGGTTTCAGATTGAACTCTTGTAGTGTGTGCAAAGACCCCAACTACCGGGACATAGCTCAGCGCAGAATGGCTAGCGTTCATTGTCGAGTGTTCATAGGTCAAAATATCCATTCCCTGATCATCCATAGAAGTACCACTGGGAGCGCCAAACATGGATATGATTTCTTGCTTGGTCGTCTTTCCCTTTTGAATCTCAGATATCCGGGTCTCGTCAAAAGCTCTTCCTGACTCTACCGTCGCGCATCCACTCAGCAAAGACGCCATAGCCAACATACAGACAATCATTCTTTTCATTAAATACCTCCTCCTCGACTTCATCTGCCCCGACACACACGAATGACCGGTATATTAACATCCATGCTGTTACAATGTCAATAAGACATTTCACATATAATGTCTGCAATGATGTTTCCCACTCCGCCTAATAGCCGTAATATGTCCATGAATGAAAATCGACCCAAAGGCGCTGTTGGCCTCATTGGGCTCCGGCATCAGGCAACGGCGCACCCAGGCAGGCCTCACCATCGCCCAGCTTGCCGAACTCGCGGGCGTTGACGCCGGATTCCTCGCCTATATTGAGACTGCCAAGAAATCGCCAAGCCTAATCACCACGGCCAAACTCGCCGCGGCCCTACGGATACCACTGGCCGAATTATTCGAGGATGCTCCGAAAGAGGGCACCAACGTGGAGCACAAGCTACAGCACCATCTCCACTCCCTCCTTCATGGCCGCAGCCCCTCCCAGAAGGCCGACCTGCTCGATCTGTTCAAGAAGCTGAAAGACCCCGAGAAGGTCCAGGCTCTGCGCCGCATTCTCGGCAAATAGTCCCTGCCGCTTCCGGCTTCGACGCGCGGTTCGCCCATCCCATTCCAAAAGGCGGCCAGCCCCACAGGATGTTGGCCGTGAATGATATGATACGGAGGATCTCGCCGCGGCTTGACAACCACATGAGCTTCCGCCCGCCCACCCGCCTTGACTTCAACTCCGTGAAACTGGCCTAATGTTAAGAATCCGCCCCGCGGCTGATTCCAAGGAGAAAATCCATGAGAAGCGTCCTGGTTCTTATAGGCACCATCGTCATCCTCTTGGCCATGTGGGCCTTCCACACTTACAACACCCTCGTCGGCTCCCAGGAGACCGTCAACTCGAGCTGGTCCCAGGTCCAGAACGTCTACCAGCGCCGCGCTGACCTCGTGCCCAACCTCGTCGAGACCGTCAAGGGCGCGGCCAACTTTGAAAAATCGACTCTGACCGCGGTGGTCGACGCCCGCTCGCGCGTGGGCAGCTTCACGGTGGACAAGTCCATCTTGAACGACCCGGAACAGTTTAAAAAATTCCAGCAAGCCCAAGGCGAACTGGGCCAATCACTGAGCCGGCTGATGGCCGTGATGGAGAACTATCCGCAGATCAAAGCCACGGAAAATTTCCGCAGCCTGCAGGACCAGCTGGAGGGCACGGAGAACCGCATCGCCGTGGCGCGCCGCGACTTCAACGATGCCGCCCGGTTATACAACACGGCCATCCGCCGCATGCCGGCGAGCATCGTGGCGGGTTATGGGCATTTTCTGCCGCGGCCTTACTTCGAAGCCGAAGCCACGGCGCAAAAGGCGCCTCAGGTAAAATTCTAGCCGGATGCCTTCGCGGAGGCTCTTCGCCCTATCCCTTCTGCTTTGGCCCGCGGCCCTCTGGGCCGCCAAGCCCATCCCGCCTGCCCCCCCCTCCTACGTCCACAACGAAGGGGTCGTTTCGCCGGAGGCGGAGGCCCGGCTGGCGCAGACCTTGCGCGGCTTCGAGCAAGCCACCGGGCACCAATTCGCCGTGGCGCTGTTCCAAAGCCTGGATGGGGAGGCCCTCGAGGACTATTCCAACCGGCTCTTCCGCGCCTGGAAGATCGGCGACGCCAAGCGCAACGACGGTCTGCTCTTCTGCCTCTTCCAACAGGACCGCAAATGGCGCGTGGAGGTGGGCTACGGCCTGGAAGGCACGCTCACCGACCTGCAGGCAGGCGCCATCGCGCGCGAACAGGCCGTGCCTTACTTCAAGAACGGCGACTTCGACGGGGGCGTACAGGCCGTAGTCGAAGGTCTCTCGGCCCGTCTGCAGGGACAACCTCTGCCGGCGCGCGCCGACAAGGGCGGCCGATCCGACCTCATCATCATCATCTTTTTCGGTGTTCTCCTGGCCATCCTGAGCTGGGCCCGCCAGATGGCATTCGGCGGTTACTGCGTCGGCCGCAGGTCCGGCGGCTACTGCCGCGGAGGTTTCTTTCCGGGCGGCGGATGGTCCGGGGGTTCGGGAGGCTTCGGCGGATTCTCCGGGGGCGGCGGTTCTTCGGGAGGAGGAGGCGCCAGTGGCGGCTGGTAGACATCCTTTGGCCTGGACAAGGCTTTGGCGGCGTCTGTTCAAACCTTTCCTGAGCCGAGGCGAGAAGGCGAGCATCGCCCAAGCCATCGCGGAGGCGGAGCGGGGCACGACCGGAGAGATCCATGTGCACATACTCAGCCGCACTCGGGGGCGGGATCCCCTGAGCTTGGCTCAACACTTCTTTCATAAGCTCGGCTTGGACAAGACCGACGGCCGCAACGGGGTGCTGCTCCTAGTCTCTCACCTGGACCATCGTTTCGCTATATGGGGCGACGAAAGCATCCACGCCAAGGCTGGGGAGACTCTTTGGGCGCAGGCGAAAAAAGTCCTGTTGGCGGACTTCGCCGAACGCCGCTACGCCCAGGGCATCGAAGCCTGCGTGCGCGAGGTGGGCCGGGAATTGGCGGCGCACTTTCCCAAGAACTAGCCCGGGCCCAGAAAAGGCCAGCGCCCTAACGCGGTCTCCGAATCTTAAAATGACGGGCCTTGGAGAACAGCTTACATTACAAGATTTAAAGGTATTTAAATTGTAACAACATCCCTATATGCTGTTCCCTATGAGTTATAATGACCTTTATAATGACTCTATAGAATCAAAGGAAGACGGCATTTGGGTGGTGGACCCGCAAGACTGGCCCGATAGCCACTATGCAGGAAGCCCTGACGCTTGGGGCAAGAAATCAAAGGACCTCTGGCTCGAAAACATCGTTCTTGCTGTTCTGCCCTGGGCGATCGTCTTGGGATTCACAGTGCTAGGCGTTCTTGCGCTTTTAGGGCTTATTGCCATTCATTAAGCAGCCCGTTCCCTCCTGAAATCCATCGGGCAGCCCATGCCCGGTCTTCGGCGCTAAAAAGGCCGGGGTTCTAGTCGCCTTTGGCCCAACGGGCCCAGCGCACGCAGAAGCGGAGGCTTACGGAGCGGCGTGGACCGGATCGATGAGGAACTTCGGAGGGCACTGGCCGTTGCCGGAGCCCGCCACCTGGGTCGGCATCACCTTGAGACCGCCAGCGGGCAGGGGATTGCTCAAGGTTATATGCAATTCTAAAAGCATGTCTTGATTGTTGGCGTGAGCGCACGACAGGCTCAGAGAAGATGAGCTGCCCGGGCCGAAGTCCTGCTCGAACGCGGCGGTCAGGTCGGCTTTGTTTACGATATTGCCCACATTGGCGGTGACAAATCGTCCCAGGTTGGAGTTGGAGGCCTCCGCGACGAAGCTATCGGCCTTGCTGAAAAAGGTGTCGGAATCCATGCCGGAACAGGTGCCGTGCTTGTACCACTCATGATTCTCCAGGCAGGATTGCTGGCCCGGCATGAATTTCGCCATGCCGCTCTTGGTCTCGTCCGACAAGTTCAAGGCCGGCATCTTGCACCATCCGGCGGGATTGTCGAGCTGCTGCACACTCGGGTCCACCCCACAGAAGCCATAGGTATGCTGAGAGTCTCCGTTCTTGCTGGGCCACAAGCCGTGCAAGACCAGGTTTTTTGCGGCGAACTGGTCAGCCGACATGCCCTGACATTCCGGCTTGTCCTTCTTGGCCTCGCAGAACGCCGGCTCCCAACTCAGAGCCAATGTGTAATAGTCGAATTGCCCGGGCGCCGCGCCTGCATCACCATCGATGTTCCTCGGCCCCGACCGGGAGACCGCGACACCGGAGAGGTTTCCGCCGCCCGAGGCATTGCGCGCTTTCAGATCAGACAGCACCCCGCTCACGTCCCCGCTGAAATCCGAGTTAAGCGCGTCGCGCAGAGTCCGTCTTTCAGCCGCCGGCAGCACGGGGGAAGCTTGCAGGCTGCGCCTCTGGCCGTGGATGAGCAAGCCGGAGGAGATGACAAGGACGCCGACCACTACGGCAGCATTAAATTTTGTCACCACACCACCCCCGGGATGATTTCGGCGCTTCATATTACTATATATAGTGTTTCAAACCTATGGACGTCAATCGGCTAAAGACCTGTCTCGCTCTGGGCCTTTAGGCCTAGTGTAGCGGCCGGTCCGGGGCCATTCTCGAAGCGCCGCAGGCTGGGCGTGAGGAGCGCGGCCAGGATGATCATGGCCCCGCCGAAGCCCACGACATAAGAATGCTGGTTGCGCAGGAAGCGGACCAGGAAGCCCCCCAGACCGACCGAAACCAAAACCTCCGGAATCACGATGAACATGTTGAACATGCCCATAAAGATCCCATACCTTTCCTTCGGCAGGTGCTCGACCAGGATGACATAGGGCATGGCGACGATAGAGGCCCAGCCGATGCCGGCGGCGATCATCGGGAAGTAGAGCCAGTGCGGGTCGTGGATGAAAGGCACGCTGAGGAGGCCCGCGCCACATACGAGCAAAGCCGCGCCGTGGGCCAGGCCGCGGCCCAGCCGCCGGACCAGGAAAGGCATGCACAGGGCGAAGATCGGAGTGGCCAATCCCTTGACCATGGTGGTATGCGCGGCCCAGCGGATGCCCTGCTCGTAAAGCTCGGAATTCGGGTTGTCGGCGCCAAAGACGTTGTGGGCCACGGCCACCGCATAGTACATCCACATGCAGAAAAGTCCCATCCAAGTGAAGAACTGGATCACGGCCAAACGCTTCATGACTTGAGGCATATGCAAGTAGCAATCGAGTGTCTCGCGGGCCCATTTTTTGAGGGCCTGCGCGGCGTTCACGGAAGCGGCCGCCTGGAACTCCGCCAGATTCTCCGGGGGATATTCGGGGGTGGTGACCACGGTGTAGAGCACCGCGAGCAGGAAGATGGCGGCGCATGCGTAAAAGGAGAGTTGTATCGGCGTCTTGCCGTACCTGGCGAGAGCGGGGATGGTGCGGTTGAGGTCAATGGAAGCGATGTAGTTGCCGATGATAGTGCCCAGCCCTATCATGAGGCTCTGCATGGCGTAGCCGGCAGGCCGCTGCGCTGAATTCTGCTTATCCGCAACGAAGGCGCGGAATGGCTCCATGCTGATATTGAGGGAAGCGTCCAAGACCCACAGCAGGCCCGCGGCCATCCACAACGAAGAAGCACCGGGCATCGCCACCAGGGCCGCCGTGGCCAAGAGAGCTCCGAAGAAGAAGTACGGCCGCCGCCGCATGCGCAAGGAGGGTATCCAGGTCTTGTCGCTCATGTAGCCGATGACGGGCTGGATGATGAGGCCGGTCATGGGAGCCGCGAGCCAGAGCCAGGCCAGTTGGTCGGGCTTGGCGCCGAGCTTCTCGTAGACGGAACTCATGCGGGCGAATTGGATCTCGAAGCCGTGCTGGATCCCGAAGAATCCGATGCTCATGTTCACGATCTGCCAGATGGTGAGATCGGGCTTCTGTGGGCTCGTTTGGCTATTGGTCAAATTATGGCCACCCTAACGGCACGGCAGTCCCCCTCATAGGGGGACTGCCGGCTTCGGCGTCCTGCGGACGCCGAAGGATTCAAAACGACAACGGCTAGTCTTCGGTCTGCTCGCTCAGGAAGTTCTGGATGCCCATCTGGGATATCTGATCCTGGCGCTCCTCGATGTGGTCGATGTGGCGGTCCTCGTCCTTAAGGATGTCCTCCAGCATCTCCCGCGTGGCGTTGTCCCTGACGGAGACGGCCTGGGCGATGGCGGCGTTATAAGCCTTGTTGGCGCCCAACTCCTGCTCATGGTCTCCCGCGAACATCTTGGGCACATCGGCGCCGATGAGCATCTTGCGCAGGACGCTGACGGTCGGCCGGCCTTCCAGGAACAGGATACGGGCGATAAGCCGCTCGGCGTGCTTCATCTCGTCGATGGAACGCTTCCTGAAGTGGTCGTGGAGCTTGCCGTAGCCCCAGTTCTCACACATCTCGGCGTGAACCATGTACTGGCTGATGGCCGTGAGCTCGTCCGACAAGAGCGAATTGAGCGTGTCGATGAGTTTCGCGTCTCCCTTCATAACGACCTCCCCCCGATCCCAGGGCACTTCTACGACCGGCACCCGGAGCGCGGTGAACATTGGGATTCTACCTTTTTTGTCATTCACCTCAGGTCAATGCGGCTTCGCCTAGAGGCGTGGCCGGTGAGTAGCGCTTCGGCAAGACCGTTGCATTTCACCGGTCCAGAAATACCGTACTGGGGCAACATAGAAAACAAAGGAGGGGAATTAGCGACGGGCCAGAAACGCCGTATTTGAGATGCACAATAGAGCACCTCTGCGTCTTGGGAATCCAGGGAAAAGGCCCGGTCGAGCTGCGAGAGCGCCGAATCGGCCTGTCCCGCGATAGCCAAAGCGAGAGCGCACTCGGAAACCAGCCCGGCGGATGCGGAATGACCTAGGGCTATGCGGCTGTAAGAAGCCACCGCCGCGGCAGTCGGCCCATCTTTGAGGAGGCCGCGCGCCGCGTCAAGATCCTTGGTGGCGTGAGCCAGCGCAGGCCACCCCAGAAACACCAAAATGGTGGCCCAGTTTCTCGCTTTATGCGACAAGACCAACTCCTATTTCAATGATTTTCCGCACTGCATTCCCACCCATTTCCAAAAATCGGGGTTTAGCTGACGGTATTGATCCCCCAGTGCAGGCTCCATCAGGAACGAAAACTCCTCAAAAAAGGAACATACAGTCTTTGTCGACTCCTTGGTCTTGCGGCGGTTGTCGAAATAGAGTTTGGCCACTTCCTCGATCTTCGCATAGAACAAATCATGCTGATTAAATGAAATCGAATTGACCGTTTTCGCTGAATAGATGGGGCCCAAATCCTTAATCTCCTTGGGCCGCAATCTTTCACAACGGACGGGCTTGTCGGCAAAAGCCGGGACTTCGACAAAAACAATCGGAGTCGACATGGTTGCATGGTGAGGCGTCACATTGACCGGATAGAACAAGACGCGATAGGCATTCTTACCATCGTTCTTAAAGGGAACAGGGAAGGTCCAGTTCATTTCCACATGGAACATATTCCCACAGGCAGGATCGATTTCTACACGTTTTATTTTTTTAAGCAGCCTCAATTTCTTTTCCTGCTCGAGCATCTTCCTAAACGGACTTTCTTTTGACAACAAATCCACGTCAGTTGCCAAGGAGGGCGCGGCTGCGAATTCCTTCAATGCTAAGCAGAAAAATATCATCAAAGGCCAAATTCTTTTTCTAGACAGGTTGGGCAGCATTTGTATTCTTTCCTTTATTGCGCCTGCTTAGGGGGAGGGGTGGCCGCGACAAGTTGTCTATGGTCCTGTTCCCATGCAAGCTCAAATTGATCGACGGGGACAAAAACATGTGTTGTCCCCCGGGCGGTATCATTGATATAAAATCCCAAGGTCTGGTTATTGCACCCAAACGAATCGCAACTCCCCGCCGTGCAACAGTAGACCCTGGTGCATGTTTGCGCTTTGACTACAGCAGGCAATAGCGCAATAACAAGAACAACCAAGACTCGACAAATCACTGCCATTTCGAGATTCCAGAAGACCCGAAACGCCATGGCATGTTCATCTTGGTGCTCATAATCTGCGCGTTTGCGATTTTGGCTGGCAGAAACGTCGACCGCTTGAATGCGGGGGTTCCCAAGACAAGACGCCGGCTGAAGAATCCCTGATACAATTTCGATGCTACTATATGGATACTTGCCTGTCAATTTTACGAGCGGCTCTGACATCCCCCGACGATGTTTGGTAATATGCTGACAGATGCCATTGCGCGCGGAAAGCGGCGCCAAGAGCCGCTTCGACTGGATTTACATCGCCACCGTCGGCGGGCTGGTCCTATTGGGCAGCCTCGCGGTCTGGTCCGCGGCCAACCCCCTCCCCCATTTCGGACAGATCATCCAGAGGCACCTCATCGCCTTGGTCCTAGGCACGGCGCTCTTCATCTTCGGCATGAGCTTCAACTACCAGGTCTTCCAGGACCAAGCCAAAATCATCTACGGCCTGACCTTAGCCGCCCTGGTCTGCGTCCTGGCCGTGGGTGCCGCGCACAAGGGCCACAAAGCCTGGCTCAACCTCGGTCTGTTCTCCTTCCAGCCCTCGGAGCTGGCCCGAACCGGGATGATCCTGGTGCTGGCCGCCTTCCTGGTCCGGCGCGCACGCCGGACGGCGGAGTTGGAAACCGTGCTTTACGCCTTCGGCCTCATGGCCCCCGTCCTGCTCCTCATCCTCAAAGAGCCCGACCTGGCCACCGCGCTCTGTTTCTTCCCCATCCTGCTGGGCATGCTATTCTGCGCCGGCGGCAACCTGCGCCACCTCGGCGCCATCGCCAGCTACGGCTCCTTGGCCTTCGGCCTGCCCGTGCTCATCACCTGGTGCCAGATACACTACGACGAACCGCCGCACAACTCCCTGCCGGACCTGATCATGCGGACCTCGCATTTCGGGCTCACCGCCCTGGGCGCCATCATCGCCGCCGCCCTCCTTAGCCTGGCGGCGTGGCGCCTATCGAAGATGCTGCACCAACGCATCCGGGGCGCCGTGTTCGTCGCGATCCCCGTCATCTTCGCCGCCGGCCTGCTCTCGGGCATCGTGGTCAACGCCAAGCTCAAAGGCTACCAACGGAGCCGCTTCGCCGCCTACGTGGCGCCCCAGGAGGACATCCAAGGCGCCGCCTACCACGTCCGCCAATCCCAGATCGCCATCGGCTCTGGAGGCCTGCTCGGCAAAGGCCTGTTCTCGGGCACGCAATCGCGCCTCGGGTTCCTGCCGGAGCGCCATACGGACTTCATCTACGCCGTGGTGGGAGAGGAGATGGGATTATGGGGCACCATGAGCATCCTCGGCCTCTACCTCCTCCTCATCTGGCGCGTGATCGCGGCCGGGCGTGCGGCGCGCGATTTCTTCGGCTTCCTGGTGTGCAGCGGGCTGGCTTCCGTGCTCGCTTTCGAGCTCACCCTCAACATGGGGATGTGTCTGGGCCTTATCCCGGTGGCGGGCATCCCCCTGCCGCTCATCTCCTACGGGGGGTCGAGCCTGGCCATCACGCTGTGGTCCTTGGGCATCGTGGCTAACATCTACTCGCGCCGCTACGCGCTGCTCTAATCCACGATCACCACGGCCCGCCGCCGGCCACGCTGGAATATCCAGGCCAGCGGGGCGCAGAGCAGGCAGATGAACACCAAGGTGCGGAACACGTCCATGAAGGACAGGAGCATGGCCTGCTGCAGGACTCCCCGATAGACCATCTGGTAGGCCGCCTGCAAGGGATTTCCCACCCCGAGATTTCCCAACGTCGCGGAGATGCCGGCCAAGCGGTCCTGGAACAGCGGACTGGTCGGCGTCAGGTGCGAGACCAAGGTCACCTGGTGGACCTGGGCCCGGCGCAGGTTCATGGCCACCAGGGAGGCGATGCCCACGCTGCCGCCGATGTTGCGCAGGAGCGCGTAGATGCTGGTGGCCTGGTATATCTCATCCTGGCGCAGGGTGGCCATGCTCAGCGTCGTCAAAGGCACGAAGATAAAGCCCATGCTGAAGCCGTTGAGGACCAGCGGCCAGGAGATGTTGCGCGGGGCGATGTCGAGACTGAGGCCGCTGAGGAACCACATGGTCGCCGCCATGCCTAGAAAGCCGAGCATGAGCAAGAACCGGTTGTCCACCAGCTTCGTGACACGTCCCACGACGAACATGGAAAACATGGACCCGATGCCGCGCGGAGTCATGGCCAGGCCGCACTGGAGGGCCGGATAGCCCATCAGGCTCTGCATGAACATGGGCAGCAGCGCCGTCGTCCCGTAGAGCACCGCCCCCAGAATCCCGCCGAACGCGGTCCCCAAGCCGAAGTTGCGGTTCTTCAAGAGACGCAGATTGGCCACGGGATGCTTTTGCCGCAGTTCCCAGACCACGAAGGCGATCAAGAAGACGGCAGAGAGGACGGCGCCCCAGCGGATCCAATGGGAGCTGAACCAATCCAGCTCCTGGCCCTTGTCCAGGACGAGCTGCAAGAGGCCCACGCCCAGCGCCATCAGTCCGAACCCCATGTAATCGAGGCGCGAGCCCGCCACGCGCCTGAGGTACGGTGGGTCCTCCAGGAACATCTGCTGCATGAACAGGCCCGCCATGCCGATGGGGATGTTGATGTAGAAGAGCCAGCGCCAGGAATAGTTGTCCGTGATCCAGCCGCCCAAGGTGGGGCCGATGATGGGAGCCACCACGATACCCATGCCGTAGGCCGCCATAGCCTTACCGCGCTCCTCGATGGGGAAGCTCTCCAGCAGGACCGCTTGCGCGAGGGGCTGCAGGCCCCCGCCGCCCAGGCCCTGGAGGATGCGCGCCGTCACGAGCTGCGGCAGGCTGTGGGCCATGCCGCAAAAAACGGAAGAGATGGTGAAGAGCGCCACGGAGAACGCCATATAGCGCTTGCGGCCGAAAATGCTGCTCATCCAGCCGGCGGCGATGAGGATGATCGCGTTGGAGACGAGGTAGCTGGTCAGCACCCACGCGGCCTCGTCCACGGTGGCGGAAAGATTGCCCGCGATATGGGGCAGGGCCACATTGGCTATGGAGGTGTCGAGCACCTCCATGAAGGTGGCCAAAAGGACCGAGACCGTGACCAGCCAAGGGTGGTGGCTCGGCCGCCACTCCGCCGCCGGCTCATGCGCCATGGCGTTGCTCTTAGCGGAGGTCTACCATCGGGTCGACCGACATGCCCGGGGACAACGGCGGCAACGACCCCGGAGGGCCGTCGAACACGATTTTGACCGGCACCCGTTGCACGACCTTGACGTAATTGCCCGTGGCGTTCTCCGGAGGCAGCAGGCTGAAGCGCGCCCCGGTCCCGGCCTGGATGCTGTCGATATGGCCCCGGAACTCCCGGCCCGGAAAGGCATCGATGCGGATGGCGACCTTTTGGCCGGGCCGCATGCGGGTGAGCTGGGTCTCCTTGAAATTGGCCGTCACCCATACTTCTGGAGGTACGATTGCCAGAAGTGATTGTCCCGCCTGCACAAACTGGCCAGGCTCAACTGCCTTCTTCGTTACAAAACCGTCAGAAGGCGCAAGAACCTTTGTATAGGAAAGGTTCAGCCGGGCATGGACCACTTCAGCCATAGCCTTGTCCATATCGGTAGTGGATACATCTGCCTGGGAACGACTCTGCTTAATCTTCTGGGGTGCAGAGCGGGCTGCTACCAGACGGGCATCTGCCTGGCGCAGATTGGCTTCAGCGGCTTTCAATACTGATTCTGCTTCAAAAATCATCGCTTTATGGGTGTCAACATTCTTTTCCGCTGCAGCCAGTGCCGCTGCGGAAATGTGCTCGGCAGTTATAGCACGATCCAGATCCTGTTCAGAGACTGTCTGGGTTGCCGCCATTTCACGATAGCGTTTCAGATCCGCATCATCAAGTTGATGCCTGGCATTCGCAGAATCACTCTCCGCTCTGGCTTGGTCAAGAGCCGCCCTGGCCACGACGATTCCTGCAGCGGCTTTTTGAACTGAGGCTTTTACCGCTTCCACATTATCCCTGGCTTCATCCAGTTCCGCCGTAACAGTGATCGTGGTCAGTTCAACAGCGATACTTCTTGACCGGCTGCTCGCCTTTGCCGATTCAAAAGCAGCTTTAGCCGCATCCAGCCGGGCTTCAAAATCGGCAGGATCCAGCTCGACCAGCAGATCACCCGCTTTGACATACTGGTTGTCTTTCACTTGGACGCTGGACACATAGCCTGTCACCCTCGGGCTGATCGGAACGATTGTTCCGTCGATAAATGCATCATCCGTGGATTCGTAAGACAAGGAATGAAGGTAATAGGGTATGCAGAATGCCAACAAAAGGATTGCCAGCCCGGCCGCTCCCCACCGGATGATTTTTTTGCGGCGGGAACGCCCGTGAAGACTCCCAAGGACATTGCTCGGACTTGCGGATTCCATTTCTCCTGGGGCCATTTCATTCTTTTGGGTTGTCTGTGTCATCATTTGCTCTTTTTTTCATATCGTGGAAATCGTTTTCCGCAGACGGAAGCGTATAGGAAAGTTCCGGATTCAGCACCCCTGCTACACGCAGGAGCCGCATATAGTCCACATTCCGGTTAAACCGTGCGGTTGAAAGTGCCAGTTCAGCAGAAAGAAACTCATCCTGTGCAACCAGACGCTCCAGGTTCGTCCCCAGTCCGGCATTAAACGCCGCATCTGCCTGCCGCAGCCCCTCCCGAGCCGCTTTAACCTGAATATCAAGCTGATTGATCTGCTGATCATCCCCCCGGAGGTTATTAATGGCAATTCGCAGGTCTTTGAGTACCTGCCGCTGGACATATGACTCGGCAAGTTTAGCCTGACGCAGACGGGAATACGCAGTGCGGACATCGGCATGAATCAGTCCCGCAGAAAAAATCGGGATATTGACCTGGATCAGCGAAGTCCAGTCCACATCTGCAGGGAAGGTGTTCCGAGACATGTAGTGCGTCAGATTAAGGGAAACAGATGGAAAATACTCACCCCAGGCCGCCTATGATCTATTTAGCTCCCGCTCGTACCTGCAAGCTTTGCTTACGCCGGAT
>Ga0118677_10001718_pt1 | contig 45702 bp, 33 predicted proteins | sample AliMusrvi5mmetaG_FD_86154 | JGI IMG/M metagenome (GOLD analysis project Ga0118677, IMG submission 86154) | reverse complement strand
AATACCTTTTGGGTGTATTCGCAGTATTTTTTGCCAGCTACAGTTGCACTGAGACGAATTATACCCTTGGGGATCTGACGGCTCCTTCAAACATTGTGATCAATACGACCATTGTTGGGGCAACTACTGCCAATCCAAATGGGGATGGTTCAGGCGATGTAAAGATTGCCGTTACCGCAACCAATGCACTCTCTTACAAAGTGGATTTCGATGCAAGTACACCGCTTGATTTGGTCTACCTTCCGGATGGAACCACCACCAAGAAGTACACAACCCTGGGTGTCAATACCTATAAAATCACGGCTGTTGTTTATGGCAAAGGAGGGACCTCCTCTTCTTTGACAAAGGATGTAACCGTCAGGAGTGATTTTACCGTAGATCCTGCCATTGCTTCCAGTTTGATTGGAACAGGCAGTAAAACCTGGGTCGTCGACAAGAGTGTGGCAGGACAGATGGGTGTGGGTCCCTGGTCTACCTCCTCTGTAACTCCCGAATGGTGGGCTGCAGGAGTAAATGAAAAGGTTGCTTGCTGCAACTGTTTCTATACTTCGACTTTCACCTTTGCCAAAAATGCTACCACCGGAAGTTATACTCTTCAGGTGACCAGTCCCGACGGAGCCTTCACAAAAACGGGTTCACTCACCACGCTTCCTGGTATTCCCGGTTCTGGTGACGAAGGTTGCTACAGCTATTCCGGCGGTACTTCGCCATTTACTTTTGTTCCCTCCAGTTCCGGAATTGCAGCCTCGGCTCCTTCCACCAAAACGGCAATTTTGCTGGCTGGCAATAATACCTTTATTGGTTACGGTGCGGTTCAGAAGGAGTACGAAATCATGGTGATCTCCGCTACCTATCTGTACCTTCGGGTACAAGGTACCGAGACCGGAAATGCCTGGTATCTCAAATTGAAAGCGCTATAGTTTTCATTCAATTGAAGCCGCTTATCTGAACGAGATGAGATTTAAAATGCTTCATAAATCAAATAAAAATGGGGGAGGAATTACTCCTCCATTTTTATACTTTTTCCCGATTTTAAACAGCCGTTTAATCAGGGCATTTTAATGCCTGGCACTGCCTGATTGTTCAGTCATACAGATTTCATCAATGCGGCTTTTTTTATTGCCTTTCGATGAACAAGTGATTTTCACATTCAGTATTTTGCAAGGGTAATGGACGATCCTAAATATAAACTTATGAATTGTAAAATTATTGCCTGTCTCTTCTTTTGCTCGCTCCTGTTTGCTTGCAGTAAAGGCAGCGATACCACAACTCCCCCAATAACTCCGGCAGCCACAATCCCCGTCGTGACCATTATAGGCACGAATCAACCAATTACTGCCGCCAACACCACCATGCAGTTTTACGTGAATCTGGATAAATCTACCACGAAGGATGTATCCGTAGATTATTCCTTGGTCGATGGTACAGCAGTCTCTCCCAAAGATTATGTTGCCTCCTCCGGTACCTTGACCATCCCTGCCGGGAAGGCTCAGGCGACCATTGATGTGCAGATCAAGGGGGATCCGTCCAACTTGAGAAGAGCCAATGTTCAGTTTACGGCTCAACTAAGCAAACCACAGTCATGCACACTGGGCACTGCGACTGCAACCGGTATTATTTTGACAGAAGATGGTACCTATCTGCCTACCGACAACACAGGATATTCTACACCATTGTCCTATCCGGGATACAACCTCGTTTGGAGTGATGAATTTTCTGCCGCTAATTTGGATTTGAATTCCTGGAACCAGGAGCTTGGAAATGGTTCTGGTGGCTGGGGAAACAATGAACTCGAATACTATACTAACAGCTTGAAAAATGTATTTCTTTCCAATGGTAATTTGGTTATAGAAGCAAGAAAAGAGGCCGTTGGCGGGTTCAACTATTCCTCCGGAAGGATGACCACCCAAAACAAGAAAACCTTTAAATTTGGTCGGATTGACATTCGTGCCAAATTGCCTGTTAGCAAAGGAATGTGGCCTGCCCTATGGATGTTGGGGGCCAATATTAACTCAGCTGGATGGCCTGCCTGCGGTGAAACGGATATCATGGAATTGGTAGGTACCTATCCCGCCAGGGTAAGTGCCACGCTGCACTGGAAAGATGGTGCAGGGGCCCACGCCTCCAAGGGAGCCAATTACAGTTCAACGAACGGTGATTTTTCGCAACAATTTCATGTTTTTAGTGTTGTTTGGGCAAAAGATATCATGAAATTCTATGTAGATGACAATCTTTATCTGACGGTCAACGCCTCGGATGCAGGTGCAACCTATCCTTTCAATGCAGATCAGTTCTTCATCTTCAATGTTGCCGTGGGTGGTGACTGGCCGGGACCACCGGATGCTTCTACACAGTTTCCGCAAAGAATGTTTGTGGATTATGTTAGAGTCTTTCAATAAACAGTACAAGCCAATCAGATCATATTCAAAATTCATGTCCTTTTCAACTCTTCAGGTACGACCCATGCATTTTATTCGCTCTTACGGCTTTATCGTATGGATAAACCTGATTTTTGCCCTTCTTTTTGTGTTGGGTTGTTCCAGTAAAAAAAATGTGCTTCCTCCTGTTCCGGTAATCCCTGTCACCCCTGTTCCAGGTACTACAACCAAATCCGATGTTGCATTTTGGTTAACGAATCCGGATATGCAGGTCTATTTTAAAAAACAGGGCACGGTGATGAATTTCAGCAATTCGTCCAATTACAATCCCAGCATTGTGGTGGATACAACACTGACCTATCAAACGATCGATGGGTTTGGATTTGCCCTGACGGGCGGAAGCACCTCCCTGATCAATCAGTTGACTTCGGCCGACAAGGATGCCTTGCTGAAGGAACTTTTTACCTCAGACAGTACCTATATTGGAATCAGCTACCTTCGAATCAGTATGGGTTCTTCCGATTTGGATGCCAGCGTGTTTTCCTACGATGACCTGCCAGCGGGCCAGACGGATGCAGATCTGCTGCATTTCAGTTTGTTGCCGGATACTTACAATTTGATTCCGATTCTCAAGGCGGTAGTGGCCTTGAATCCGGCTGTCAAAATTCTTGGAACTCCCTGGTCGGCACCCGCCTGGATGAAAACCAACCAAAGTGCCTATGGAGGAAGTTTAAAACCCGAATACTATTCCGCCTATGCCAACTATTTTGTAAAATATATCAAGGCGATGGCTGCACAGGGAATAAGAATTGATGCCATTACCCCCCAAAATGAGCCACTTAATGCTTACAACAACCCAAGTATGACGATGTCGGCTTCCGAAGAGGCGGAGTTCGTGAAAAATTTCCTGGGCCCTGCCTTTCAGACCGCCGGTATTTCCACGAAAATTATTGTTTACGATCATAATTGCGATGTGCCAGGTTACCCTTTGGCCATCCTAGCCGATGCCGCTGCGAAAAAATATGTCGATGGATCGGCATTTCATCTGTATTCTGGTGACATTGCTGCCTTGACGCAAGTACACAATTCCTATCCCGATAAAAATGTCTATTTCACAGAGCAGTGGGTGGGTGGTCCAAGCAATTTTGCAGGAGACCTGAAGTGGCACGTCAAAAACCTGATCATCGGTGCAACCAGGAACTGGAGCAGGAATGTCATCGAATGGAACCTGGCTTCAGATCCAAATTATTACCCGCACACCGTGGGTGGATGTAACACTTGTTTGGGTGCAATTACCATCGGGACGGCGATTAACAGAAATGTTTCCTATTACATCATCGCACACGCTGCTAAATTTGTAAAGGCAGGTTCGGTAAGAATAGATTCCGGCAATGTTGGCACCTTGTCCAATGTTGCATTCAAGACGCCAGAGGGTAAAAAAGTGCTGGTTGTACTCAATGAAGGAAGTGTATCCTCCAGTTTCAACATTCAGTTCAATGGGATGATTGCAACTACCCAGCTGGCTGCTGGAGCAGTAGGAACCTATATATGGTAGGCGGCAGTGGGTTAAATCTCTGTCGCGTACTGGTAAAGGATCGAAAATTTTTGTGTGCCCCGAAGGTTTCGATGATAGCTTCTGCTCATCAAATTATTAGAAAATTACTAGGTCAACAAGTAAAATAAAATTTTATAAAATGAATTCATACAAATTATCTGCCGTGGCAAGTGTTCTTTTAATATTGCTGGGATTCGTTGCTTGCGACCATCCGGCTAAACAAAAGGATAAAATTGAAAACAGGATAGATCAATTGCTTGCTAAAATGACGCTGGATGATAAAATTGGGCAGATGACTCAGATCGATCCGGGCTTTGCAGGAAGTGAGGAGCAATTGAAAAAATCTGTCAGGGATGGCCGTTATGGATCAATCTTGAATTTATTCGGTGTTGAAAAAGTAAATGAGATCCAAAAGATTGCTCTGGAAGAGAGCCGTCTGGGCATTCCCCTGTTGATCGGAAGGGATGTGATTCATGGTTACCGCACGATTTTTCCCATTCCTTTGGGCATGGCTGCTTCCTGGGATGCAGAAGCTATCCGTAAGGCATTCAGAATCTCTGCCATTGAATGTTCTTCGCAGGGCATCAAATGGACATTTGCACCCATGATTGACATCACCTGGGATCCAAGATGGGGCCGTATTGCAGAAGGCTGTGGAGAGGATCCATTCCTTGCCTCCGCCTTGTCAAAAGCTATGGTGGAAGGGATTCAAGGCGATAAGCTTACAGATCCCACGGCAGTAGCAGCCTGCGCCAAACACTATGTTGGATACGGTTTTTCGGAGGGTGGCCGTGATTACAATACTACGTATATCTCAGAACCGATGCTTAGAAATGTCGTTTTAAAACCTTTCAAAGCCGCCAAAGAGGCCGGAGCGCTGACTTTTATGTCGGGCTTCAATGACCTGAATGGTGTTCCAGCATCCGGGAATGAGTTCACCCTGAAGCAAATTCTTCGCAAGGAGTGGGGGTTCGATGGATTGGTGGTCAGCGACTGGTCATCCATTTCAGAGATGATTTCTCATGGTTTCTGCGCCAATGAGAAGGAGGCCGCTTACAAAGGAGTCAAGGCAGGAGTCGATATGGAGATGTCTAGTCAGACTTATGCCGGTAACATAAAAGCCTTGTTGTCAGAGGGAAGAATCGAACAAAAATCGGTAGATGACGCGGTAAGAAATATCCTTCGCGTAAAATTTAAACTGGGGTTGTTTGAAAATCCTTATGTAAAATTGGACGCTCAAAATCAGATGCTTCAACCTGATTTCATGGCTCACGCCCGGAAAATTGCCAGAGAAAGTGCAGTCTTGTTGAAGAACAACAACAAAACTTTGCCTCTTAAAACCAAGATCGGTTCCGTAGCGGTCATTGGTCCACTGGCGGATTCTCCTCGCGACCAGCTCGGCACCTGGGTTTTTGATGGCAAAGCAGAAAACTCGGTAACTCCCTTAACCGCCATCAAAGAGTTGTTGGGAGCCGAGAAAGTAAATTTTATCAAGGGTTTGAATTACAGTCGGGATAAGGATAAAAAGGATTTCGAGAAGACGGTTGCGCTCGCTAAAAAATCGGATGCCATTCTATTTTTCGGTGGTGAGGAGTGGATTCTCTCCGGTGAGGGCCAATGCCGCGGTGAGATCAACCTGCCAGGTGCCCAGGAAGAATTGTTGACAGAACTGGCTAAAACAGGCAAACCATTGGTCGTTATCCTCATGGCGGGTCGACCATTGGCCATTGGTGCGACATTGGGGAAAGCCGATGCCCTTTTGTATGCCTGGCATGGTGGCTCGATGGCCGGACCTGCATTGGCCGATCTTATTTTTGGCAAGGAATCACCTTCCGGTAAATTGCCCGTTACCTTCGTAAAAGGGTCGGGTCAGATCCCCTTTTACTACTACCACAACAACACGGGACGACCTGCCTCTGAAAAATTCTGGACCCCCCTTGACAGCATTCCTGTAGTCAATCCGCAAAGTTCTCTGGGCTACAAATCCTTTCAATTGGATTACGGTTTTACCCCGCTTTTCCCCTTTGGATTTGGGTTGAGCTATACTTCCTTCAAATATTCAGAGTTGAAGTTGTCCTCCCTTTCCATGTCTAATTCCGGAAGCATCGAAGTGAAAGCGATGGTGACCAATTCGGGAGAGATGGATGCCGATGAAATTGTTCAGTTGTACATTCGCGACAGGGTAGGATCCATTACTCGTCCGGTCAAGGAATTGAAAGGATATCAAAGGATAAACATTCCGCAAGGCAAGAGCAGTCAGGTCGTTTTCAAGCTTCAGGCGGAAGATCTTGGATTTTTCAACGGGAAAGAGCAGGTCATTGAACCCGGGGAATTTGACGTGTGGATTGGCCCAAACTCTTCGGAAGGGCTTCACGGCGAGTTCTCTATTCAATAGCTGGTGCAGTCGTTTTGGGATGTTATACTAGTGCCCTGTATGTTGAATCGGATGATTCCAATTACTTTTGTAGAATAAAGGCCGGTTTGTGGCGTTCTTAAAGCGTAGCTTCTTTTTTTAATGAAATAATTTTGACTTATGAATTTACGGAATTTCTTGGCGTATGCATTTCTGAGCAGCGGACTGTTGGTTGCGGTCGGACCTTGCAAGGCATTGAAGCCGTTCGAAGGAAAATACAAGTTGGTCTGGAGCGATGAGTTTGATTATTCCGGATTGCCGGATGCGAAAAAATGGAGTTTTGATGTGGACGGAAACTCCGGAGGATGGGGTAACAATGAGGCCCAATTTTACACCAAAGACCGCCTTGAAAATGCGGAGGTGAAAGATGGACTTCTTACCATTACCGCCCTCAGGGAGGATTATGAAGGCAAGAAATATACCTCGGCCAGGTTGAGAACAGCCACAAAGGGCGATTGGCTTTACGGCAGGATGGAGATCCGTGCCAAGCTCCCGGATGGCCGTGGAATGTGGCCAGCCATCTGGATGCTGTCGACAGATTGGCACTACGGAGGATGGCCGGCTTCTGGGGAGATCGATATTATGGAAAATGTAGGTTACGATCCATTCTGGATAGTTGCATCTGCCCATACCCAAAATTACAACCACGTTCAGGGAACCCAGAAGAACAACAAATTGAAGGTAATGGATTGCTACTCCAATTTCCATGTATATACGCTGGAATGGGAGGCATCGGAATACCGGATTTTTGTGGATGACCAACTCTATTTCACTTTCAAAAACGAAGGCACCGGATATAAAGTCTGGCCGTTCGATCAGAAATTTCACTTGTTGCTCAATCTGGCCGTTGGTGGCAACTGGGGTGGTTCAAAAGGCATCGATGATACAATCTTTCCCCGTTCCATGGTCGTGGATTATGTAAGGGTATATCAGAAATTTGATTAGAATTGTTGGTTTTCTACGGTCCGAAAAGTGAAAAACAATAATTTTATAACAGGAGATGAAACCATAACCGAGTGGTGAAAGTTCATCGGTCTGGCGTAAGGTCACGAATTGGTTTTGCAGGAGTCAGATTTCATTTTGCATCAAAATACTACTTATACAGGCATGAAGAAGCTCAAATTTTTATCAATCACACTGATCCTGATTATTTGTTTCAATTCAAATGCTGAATCGGCAACCAGGATTCTGAAAAAAAAGGGAGCAAAAAATGCGCCTGTTCAATTTTGGATGACCTCTCCAGACACTGGAATTCGCTTTCAAAAGCAAAGCGTGAATCTTACCTTAGGCGAAGAAGACAAAACCTTGTTAGTCGTGAAAGTCGATGAAGGCCAGACCTTCCAGACCATGGATGGATTTGGTGATTGCCTGACCGATGGAAGTGCCATGCTGCTGAACAGGATGAGCCCGAAGGCAAGAAAAGTCTTGTTGAATGAGCTTTTTGGTACCAGAGGAAACAGCATTGGTATCAGCTACCTTCGGATTTCGTTAGGAGCTTCGGATCTAAGTGAACAACCCTATTCCTATGACGATTTGGAAGAAGGACAGGTTGACCCTAAGTTGAATAAATTTTCGATCGCTGCGGCAAGAAAAGATTTGATTCCTGTTTTGAAGGAGATTCTCCGGATCAATCCATCAATTAAAATCATGGCATCGCCCTGGTCACCTCCAACCTGGATGAAAAGTAACAACAATTTCAAGGGGGGGAGCCTGAAAAAAGAATGTTTTGGAGTTTATGCGGACTATTTTGTCAGGTACATCCGTGACATGAACCGCGAAGGTATTTCAATCGATGCCATCACCATCCAAAATGAACCTTTGCATCCGGGCAATGTGCCCAGTATGCTGATGGTGGCCGAGGATCAGGCACTCTTCGTCAGTCAAAACCTGGGACCGGCATTTCAGGCTGCAGGTTTAAAAACCAAGATCATTGTTTACGATCACAATGCCGATAAGATCAGTTATCCTTTGACCATTCTGCGCAATCCGGAAGCGGCCAAATATGTAGATGGTTCGGCCTTCCACCTCTATGGCGGACGGATCGAAGCACTTGCGGATGTTCACGCAGAGTTTCCCCAAAAGAATCTCTATTTTACGGAACAGTGGGTGGGTGCTCCGGGAAATCTGGCTGCCGATCTGGCCTGGCACACCAAAGTGCTGATCATTGGTGCTACCCGCAACTGGTGCCGCAATGTACTGGAGTGGAACCTTGCTGCGGATTCAAACAACAACCCTCATACAACCGGTGGATGCACCAGTTGCCTGGGAACCATTACTTTGGAGGGAGATCAGGTGACACGCAATCCTGCCTATTACATTTTGGCCCATGCAGCAAAATTTGTCAGACCAGGCTCCGTCCGGATTGCCTCAAATTACCTGGAAGCCTTGCCCAATGTTGCCTTTAGGACGGAAGAAGGAAAAATAGTGGTGGTGGTGATTAACGACTTTCAGGAGAGGAGAAAATTCAACATTTCCTTTTCGGGCAAAGCCTTTCAGGCTGAATTGGAAAAAGGGGCCGTAGGAACTTTTGTGTGGTAAATACAGTTTGACTCAGGAAATCTTCCAGCAAATTTCATTGCGGAAAATCGGTTCTTTAGGATTCGTAGCTTCGTTTGTATTTTGCCACCAGGTTGTTTCTCATTTCAAGCACGGCTGCCGAAATACCAACTTTGAAAAGGTGTGGCATGATGAACCTCTTGTGTTCTTCAGGTAGCTGATTTGCCCTCCAATTGAGGTATTGATGGCATTCCATCGCAGAAGGCATCGGAACCAATAAGGCTCCTTTATCGTAGACAGGCTGTAGCAATTGTTCCTTTCTGAGGCCGCAAACCTCGCTTCTTTTATCCGGTTGGGTTGGATGGTACAGCCAGATGCAATCCGAAGGATCTTCCTTTTCCAGCAATATTCCATCGCGGTAAATATTTCCCTCCTCGTCAAAAAATCTCCACAACATTTTCTTTCCCGGAAGGGTATTCTTTTCAATGTTCTCGGATATTTTCATGCTCGGTTTACCGTCACTCTCGCACAATTTGTAAACGCCATCGAGGGAAGCATCCGGTTTCCCGGTAACCAGTTCCGTTCCAATGCCAAAACCGTCGATGGGAGCTCCCTGATCTTCGAGACTCTTGATGACGTGTTCGTTCAGCTGGTTGGAAACAAAGATTCGCACCTCGTTTAGGCCCTCCTTGTCCAACATTTTGCGTGCCTTTTTGCTGAGGTAGGCCAGGTCACCACTATCCAGCCGGATTCCGACTAGCTTTTCGCCTAGCAGGGCCATTTCTTTTGCCACCAAAATGGCATTTGGAACTCCACTTCGGAGCGTGTCATAGGTGTCGACCAAGAGGATGGAACTCTTGGGGTTGATCTTCGCATAGCTGCGGAAGGCCGTCAATTCACTTTCGAAACTCTGGACCCAGCTGTGCGCCATTGTTCCGGAAACCGGGAGATCATACAGAAATCCTGCCTGTACATTGGAAGTGGAGGAGGCTCCACCAATGATGGCCGCCCTACTGGCCTGCAGTCCACCTAAACCGTGTGACCTTCTGAGACCAAAGTCAGAAAAAGATTTCCCATTGGCAGCCAATTTTACCCGGAAGGCTTTCGTGGCAATAAGGGACTGAAAATTCAATATGTTAAGCAACAAGGTTTCGATCAACTGCGCCTCAATCAGGTTGGCTTCGATCCGCACAATTGGTTCATTCGGAAACACCAGTTCTCCTTCTCTGACAGCCAGAATTCGTCCGTTAAAATGAAAATTGCTCAGGTATTGCAAAAATTCCGGTTTCATGCCTAATTTGCCCAGATAGGCAATGGCTTCAGCATCAAAGGTAAAGGTTTGAAGTTGTGCCAAAAAATCCGCCAGCCCTGCAAAAACGAGAAAGCCACCCTGAAAGGGATTGGTTCTAAAGAAATAGTCAAAAACAGCGCGTTCCTGCTGTTTTCCGGCATAAAAATAGCCCTGTGCCATGGATAGCTCATAGAAATCGGTGTACAAGCCGTTTATCCTGACAAGTTGAGCAGTCATTTTATCTTTCTATGGTTTGTGACCTGTTGGGACCAACCGAGACAATGGTAATGGGAACCTCCAGGTGCTCTTCTATGAACCGGATATAACTGTTGAGGGCTTCGGGAAATTTGGAGGTATTGTCTACTTCCGTCAGATCGGTTTTCCAACCGCCTAATTCTTCGTAAACTGGAACGACCTTGTCGTCAATTTCGTTGAGAAAATCTTTTGTCAATACGCCATCGATCGAGTAGGAGGTGCAGATCCGGATAGATTCAAACTGGTCCATCACATCCGCTTTCATCATGATCAGGTCGGTAACGCCATTGATCATGATGGCATAGCGCAGTGCGACCAGATCCAGCCAGCCGCAACGACGAGGCCTTCCCGTGGTGGAGCCGTATTCGTTGCCGATTCTGCGCAATGTCTCGCCGGTTTCATCCAGCAATTCGGTCGGGAAGGGGCCACTGCCTACACGGGTGCAATAGGCCTTGAAAATGCCATAAACCTTGCCGATTTTATTGGGAGCGATGCCGAGTCCGGTACAGGCACCTGCCGTGATCGTATTCGAGGAGGTTACAAAGGGATAGGAACCGAAATCGATGTCGAGCATGGTTCCCTGGGCACCTTCGGCGATGATGCTTTTTCCCGCCAATAACAGGTCGTTGATGAAGTGTTCACTGTCTATCAACTGAAATTGCTTGATTACTTCAATGCCTTCGAACCACTCCTTTTCATAATCGTGGAGGGCCTGCTCGTAATCGAAGTCGTAGAATTTGGTAAGCATTTCGATGTGTTGATCCACGCGTGCCTGGTATTTTTCCTTGAAATTGTAGAGGATGTCGCCGATACGCAGGCCGTCCCGTCCTATTTTATCCCGGTAGGTAGGTCCGATTCCCTTGAGCGTTGATCCGATTTTGGAAGCTCCTTTGGCTTTTTCAGATGCGGCATCCAGCAAACGATGGGTGGGCAGAATGAGATGTGCTTTTTTTGAAATGTAGAGTGTCTTTGTCAAATCAAATCCAATATTTTTCAAGGATTCGATCTCCTTCTTAAAAATGGAAGGATCTATGACGACTCCGTTGCCAATGATGTTGATCTTGTCTCCACGAAAAATTCCGGAAGGGATGGTGTGAAGGACGTGCTTGATGTTGTTGAACTCAAGCGTATGCCCGGCATTGGGACCACCCTGAAAGCGGGTAATGACATCATATCGTGGGGTCAATACATCCACCACTTTTCCTTTTCCTTCATCTCCCCATTGAAGACCCAGCAATACATCAACTCGCATTTGACTATTATTTATTGATTTAACAAAACCACGCAAAATTAAGCCATTTTTAGCAGAAATGGTCACAATTCCAACCTCTGACTGTCAGAATTAAAATAAACTTCATACTGTTTTCCTTTCAGGGCCTCGATGATTGCCGGACATAAAAAAACCTCCTAGAACAGAGGCTTTCTTACTTATATTTTCGGTCACTCACTTCGACTCTTCTGATTCTCCATAGAGGTAAAGGGAGTGGTGCGACAATTTGAAATTATGAAGCGCACAGGCATCTTCAATAATCTGTCGGATGCGTTCATCGTGAAATTCAGTCACCTTGCCAGTACGAATATCAATAAGATGGTCGTGCTGCGTCGTAGCGAGGGTTTTCTCAAATTGTGCAATATTCTTCCCGAATTGATGCTTAACCACTAATTTGCAGTCAAGAAGGATCTCGATGGTATTGTACAGAGTCGCCCTACTGACACGGTAATTTTTGTTTTTCATCGAGATATAAAGTGTCTCAATGTCAAAATGACCGTCGCGGGAATAAATTTCATCAAGGATGGCATAACGCTCAGGCGTCTTACGATGCCCGTTTCTTTCAAGGTATTCCGTGAAGATATTCTTGACCGTTTCTTTGTTTTTCTGAATGCTATTCATACTTAAACTAAGTTAAAATAGAGTGTAAAGATAATTTTTTTTTCAAGATTGCTACTTATCTAAAAAAACTTTAACAACAATATTTGGGGGGATGCTCCCTGAGGATTTATCTTGTTGTTTACATCCCTGATCTTGAACACCTCAAAATTCAATTTTAACACAATGATACCTATTTCCCGCTCATGGTTTGCTGTTCTACCAACGCTCCGAAATGCAAATACGCTTGATACAGGGCACTGTATCTCTGTGCGTTGACAGGGTTGGGCACATATTCTGTTTCGAAACCTCCACCCATGGCTTGCTGGGCTTCAGCGATGGTGGGATACAGGCCGCCAACTACTGCTGCCGCCATGGCAGAACCCAAGGCACAGGCCTGCTCACTTCGCGCAACCAGTATCGGTTTGTTGAGGACATCCGCCACTACCTGCATGACGAAGGGTGATTTTTTTGCAACGCCGCCGAGGGCAATAATGCCCTCAATCGGAATGCCTTCCCCAATGAAACGGTCGATGATTTTCTTAGAGCCAAAGGCGGTTGCTTCGACCAATGCGCGGAAAATGCCAGGTGCTTCGGAACCAAGATTTAATCCGAAAATGGCACCTTTGAGAAGTTGGTTGGCATCCGGTGTACGTCGTCCATTGAGCCAGTCGAGGGCAAGGATTCCGGTTTCTCCGATTTCTATCTTTTCAGCCTCGCTGGTAAGCCAGGGAATCAAGTTTTCGACTATTTCTGAGATCAACTCATTTTTGGTGTTTGCATCCAGTTTAGTGGTTTGTTGGATCAATGCAATGGCCGGACCGGCCAATAAATTCTTGAACCAGGCATAGACATCTCCGAAGGCCGATTGTCCGGCTTCCAGACCCAACATCCCGGGGATTACGGATCCATCCACCTGACCGCAAATGCCTTTGACGAACTTATCACCGACCTCTTCTGACGGAGCGATCAGGATGTCACAGGTAGAGGTTCCCATGATTTTACTCAGAAAGTAAGGTTTGATTTCGCCACCCAATGCCCCAATGTGGGCATCGAAGGAACCGGCTCCCACTGCCACCTGTTCGCTCAGTCCCAGACGCCTGGCCCATTCAGAACTCAGGTTGCCTGCCTTTACTTCGCAGGTATGTGTTTCTGTGTATAACCTTGACCTCAGTCCGGATAGCAGGGGATCCAATTTTTCCAGAAATGCTTCGGCAGGAAGCCCTTCAAATTCTGCGTGCCACATCGCCTTGTGACCTGCAGCACAGCGGCTTCTTTTGAGAGAGAGGGGATCATGGTTGCCTGTTAGCAGGGCAGGGATCCAGTCGCAGTGTTCAACCCAGGAATAGGCCGATTTACGGATGGAACTGTCTGCTCGCAGCACGTGGAGAATCTTGGCCCAAAACCATTCGGAGGAATAAATTCCACCTTCAAATTTGGTGTAATCCACTCCGCCCCAACTTCTGGCGAGTTGGTTGATCTCTTCGGCTTCGGCGGTAGCCGTATGATCCTTCCAAAGGACAAACATGGCATTGGGATTTTCAGCGAATTCGGGTAGCAATGCCAGCGGTGTTCCCTGCCTGTCTACTGCGACAGGAGTGGATCCGGTTGTATCAATGGAGATCGCAACAACATTCTCTGCACTACCTTCAGGAGCTTTGGCCAGTACATCCGTAATGGTTCTTTCAATTCCTTCCAGATAATCGAGTGGATGCTGGCGAAAACGGTTGTTGACGGGATCGCAGTATTTTCCGGCTTTCCACCTGGGATAGTAATAAACGCTGTGTGAAATTTCCTTTCCGTTTGCAGTATCCACCAGGACGGTACGAACGGAGTCGGTACCATAATCAACTCCTATTGTGTAATTTGACATAGTTTGACATTTGTATTAATATAAAAAGTAATAGTTTTCATTTTTGATACATAAAGTTTCTCCAATTGACCAGGAGAGCAACGGAACCAAGTTTCCGGTAACCAACAATTTATTTCTGTCCGTAGTATGCACCTTTTCCGTGCTTGCGCAGGTAATGCCTATCGAGCAGAAACTGATCGATTGATGCCACCTTGTTCAGGGTCAACGCATGATGGGCCATTTTGGCGACTTGCTCCAATACTACCGCATTGTGAACAGCATCCGCTGCATCCATACCCCAGGAAAACGGACCGTGACCAGAAACCAATACGGAAGGAACCGATGCCGGATCTACATTCAGGGTTTTGAAAGTCGCCACAATGACGTTGCCGGTCTCGGCTTCGTACTTTCCTTCCACTTCCTCCTGACGTAGTTTTCTGGTGCAAGGGATCTCCCCATAAAAATAGTCTGCATGCGTGGTTCCCAGTGGAGGGATGGCCAGACCCATCTGCGCCCAGCTGGTGGCCCACTCGGAATGCGTATGGACGACTCCTCCGATGGCACCGAATTCCCTGTAAAGAATCAGGTGCGTCGGTGTATCAGAAGAAGGTTTCAATTTGGAATCGACAGTTTTCCCATCCAGGTCTACCAATACCATATCTTCCCAACTCATGGATTCATAGGCCAATCCGCTTGGTTTGATGGCGATGACACCCCGTTCCCTGTCAATCTCCGATACATTGCCCCAAGTGAAAATGACAAGACCGTGTTTGACAAGATCGAGGTTTGCTTCGAATACACGCTTTTTGAGTTCGGTATACATTGTTTCGTTTATATTTGGCTGTTAGCTATTAGTTTTTCCCCTACCAGAAATACACATAAAACGTCACACAGGCAGCTACTACCCCCAGCGAAGCAATCACATCCCACTTGTTCCAGCTATTCCGGAGGAGGGTTTTGTAGTCGCCGTTGAAGGTGATAAACTCAATCTGTTGAGCGGTTGGTTTTGGCGTGAAAAACGATACCACTACCATCATCAACATGATAAATACAAGCAACCAAACTTCGAAGATAAGCCAATTGGTTCGCCAAAACCAGGTGGTGGATTCCCAATGCCACCCTGTCATGATGTCTTTACCTGTATGAGTGATGATGTTTGTGAGCAGGCGGATCATGCCAAGAATAAAGCCAACGATCATGCCTGTCTCCCCAGCCTTGGGTGTAATCCGCTTGGAAAATATGCCGAGTACGAATACGGCCACCATCGAAGGAGCAAGCAATGATTGAATGCCCTGGATATAGTCGTAAAGGCTGCCAAGACTCATCATGATTGGTATCCAAATAATTCCAAGAAACACAACAACAATGGTTGCAATACGGCCTACCAAAACGTATCTGGCCTCACTTTTGCCTTTGAACATTGGCTTATAAAAGTCTTCAGTATAGAGTGTCGCGCATGAGTTGAAGAATGCAGCCAAAGAAGCAACCAGGGCAGAAATAAAACCGATGGTTACGATCCCCTTAACTCCGGCGGGTAGCACAAACTTAACCATAGAACCAAAGGCCATATCAGGATTCGCTAATGTAAAACCGCTGCCGGGACGTGCCGCCAATGCAGCTGCAACCATACCCGGAATCAGAAACATAAATACAGGCAACAATTTGAAATAACCTGCAGCAATCGTCCCTCTGCGTGCACGCATCATCACTACGTCGCTGGCCTCGCCTTTTCGCTGTCCGAGTACACGTTGAACAATGTGCTGGTCGGTAGCCCAATACCAAAGACCAATGATTGACGCTCCGAGAAACACCCAAATACCAGGATATTCATCATACAACGGGTTGCCCGTTTCGAAATGGAACAAGTGGTTTGTACCGTATGCAACACCGTTGGCTCCTACGTTGAGAGATTTGGTATAGTCGATCATTGCCGTCCAGCCATGAGCAACACTGCCTCCTCCCAGTGCTGACAAGCCTAAGAAAAGCACAAGGAATGAACCAATGATAAGTATAGGCGTCTGAATGGCCGATAGGGTCATCACACCTTTCATGCCACCCAATACTGTAAATATTCCTGTCAATAATATTAAACCAATAGCCCCGTACCAGAAAGGCAAGCCAAGAAGACTCTCCATGAAGATGCCACCAGTAAAAGCGGTTACACTCACTTTTGTCAGCACGTAGGCGATCAGCGTAATGATAGAAAGCCAGGAACCGGTTCGGGGAGTGTATCGGTTTTTGAGAAAGTCGGGCATGGTGATGATTTTCCCCAACTTGTTATTCATCAACTGGTAAAAAGGCACAAAGAGCCATCCTAAAATCAGGATCATCCATCCGTGCATCTCCCAGTGAGCCATGGCAACACCTGACTTTGCACCTGTGCCTGCGAGTCCCACAAGATGTTCGGAACCGATATTGGCGGCAAAGATAGCCGCACCAATAATATACCATGGCTCCCCTTTGCCAAACAGATAATCTTCACTGTCGGCTCCTTTTTGCAAACGGTTGTGCTTTTGAATGGAATGCCATACAGCCCAGCTGACAGCCAAAATGCCGACCACAATAATTGCCCAGTCGAGCCAAATAAATTCTTGAGAAGTCCAATTCATACAATTAAGCGTATTAGTTTGATCAGTATTTAAAAGAAATGAAAAATCATTAGTGTCCACTTAAATAAAGCTGATTTTCAGCTGGTTATAATTTAGTTCTTTGATATCTTTGTAGTCTATATTTGTAAACAGCTCTTTTACAGGAGTTTTGTCCAGTAGAGAGATACCTAGCACCTGTAATATTTCGTAGGTTGAACGGTCAATTTTGAGATCATATCCTATAATTGCCACCAGGCAGTATGCACTTATTGCGCAGAAAATTTGGATACGGACAGCATTTTCGGAAGTCCCCCAAAAGGATTTGATCTTCAAATGCTGCTTGATCCATTTAAAGAACAGTTCAACCTGCCAACGATTCTTGTACAGTAAGGCAATTTGCTCAGCAGTGAGCTCCATGTTGTTGGTCAGAAAGACAAACGTGCGATTAAACTCTGCATCATAGAATTTCACTCTGCGTATCTTCTCGGGATATTGTTTGGAGACATAAAACCCTTTCAATTTTCCAATTTGATCGCACATTACACCTGTTGATTTGTCAACCTTGCTAGAGTACATCCGTTCAAAATTCAGATTGGATTTTGCTCTTACAACAAAATATGCCGATAGAAGTGTAATCCTGTATAAACGAGTGTAATCAACATATCCACGGTCGAAAATGTAGTAAGCATCACTTTCGTAGGGAATATGATCCATTGCCTTTACATCGTTAACTGTTGCGGCTGTAATGTGAATAAAAGCAGGTATTTGAGTAGTGATATCGAAAAGCGTATGGAGTTTGATGCCTCCTTTTGCTTTACGAAACTTCGCCCACCAAAACACATTCAAGCACAGATCGATTGTTGAAGAGTCAAAAGCATAAACTTTGCCTTTAATCTCAAAATTGTCATTTGCCCGTTTATTTCGAGCAATTTCAATAAGATGGTAGGCAAACTCCTCAAATATTTTGCAGTTTCTGCTCTCATTTGCTTTAGATAAATTACTACGGGTAACATTTTTACCGAATCCAAGATGGTATGTTTTCCGACTGTGAGCATCGATCGCAAGTACAAGATCACGGAGGCTGTCACGATTTGTAAGTTGTCCGAAGATCATACAAAGCATCTGATTCCAGCAGCTAAAATGGCGAACATATTTATCTCCAGAATAGCGTGCAACGATACAGTCAAAAACTCTTTTAGGTAAAAACTCTGTGACCTGTGCGAAAATGTATTTGCCTGTGTTCATGATAGAAAGAATTTATCACGAATTTCAGCATTTCAAATCGACACGTAGCTAAAAGCGCTGTAAAATATAGATTATCAAGTATTTCAAAGAACAATATTTAATTTATAGTGGACACTAGTGGGTTTATCTGACTAATTAATAAGCAGATTCACCAAACAAATTTGATTTTCATTTGTTTCAACCTAAAAATAACACCATGAACTGGGCAGAAAGCAAAAAAGGGTACGAGACTTTTTTGAGACTGGAAAAATCTCTTTCTCAAAATTCAGTTAGTGCATATGTCAATGATATCAATAAACTTATCACATTCATTGAAGAGCATTATCCTGCGACCTCTCCTGATACGGTCAAACTTGTTCAACTTAGAAAGTTCGTTGAATGGATGAATGAAAAGGGGGTAAGCCCAAGGACACAGGCACGGACAATTTCAGGAATCAAGTCCTATTATAAATTTCTGTTAATTGAAGAGGTAGTTGAAAATGATCCGACTACCTTGCTGGAGTCGCCAAAGATAGGGCGCAAATTGCCTGATGTACTTACTGACGCTGAGATCAACCGTCTTATCGATTCTGTCGACCTGAACAAGCCTGAGGGGCTCAGGAATAAAGCCATCCTTGAAACGCTTTACTGCTGTGGGCTCAGAGTCTCCGAACTTGTCAGCCTGCGCGTGTCAAACCTGCATTTTGAGCAGGAATTCATTAAAATTTCGGGAAAAGGAGAGAAGGAGCGTTTGGTTCCAATCAGCAAACGTGCCATCAATGAAATCAAAAAATACATTGTCGGTTACAGAAAAAAGATGAAAATTGACAAGCAGAGCGAAAATATCCTTTTCCTTAACAGAAGGGGAAAGAAACTTAGCCGCGTCATGATATTTACCATCATTAAAAGACTTGCACTCCAGTCCGGTATAAAAAAACGGATCAGTCCGCATACCTTCAGGCACTCGTTCGCCACGCACCTTGTCGAGGGAGGCGCCGACCTGCGCGCGGTTCAGGAGATGCTCGGGCATGAATCGATCACTACCACCGAGATATACACGCACCTTGACCGTGATTACCTCCGAAGCACGATTATCCAGTACCACCCGAGGTCATAAAGAATTTTCGAACTAAACGGAGAGAGAATTTGAATTATAAATCGCGATAGCCCGGTTGCATAATCGCATACTAAAAATAGTACAACTCCATTTTCAGGGTTTATGAATGTAACAGGCAGAGATACAGTCTTTTTATATGTCTTCTTCATTCAATCACCCTTCTCCCTCCTATCATCCCGGATCATAGAACCCTTTATCCCTCTAGCAAGCCGGTGTTAACCTGTAGCTATGGTGTAGCTATCCAGTGGCTATGAGGTAACCGCCCTGGGTAACTGAAACGAGTCGTCAATCAGTCTGTGCATCCTGTGTAATATTCAATGTCATGATTGTGACCAGGTAATTTCCGTATGGCAAAATCATCCGGGAGAAAATCCGGGGGATTTTCTATCTTTATCGAATGATTAGAGCAACTGTTTTTATTGCAGCAATATTCCTTTCCATGCATTCTGTTTGCCAGAATTGGGTTAAGATATATGGAATCGATTTAAATGCAAACGCTTATTATGTTATTGAAACATACGACCATGGCTATATTACTGCTGCTCAAATCCAGTATGGAAAATACACTTGGATTTATAAAACAGACATTAATGGTAATTTACTTTGGGACAAGAAGATCGGTACCGGTTTGGAAAATTTGTTCTTCTCACCCATGAATATCGAACAGACGCTGGATAATGGTTATGTGATAGCGGGATCAACATCCAAATACGGATCTTACGATGCATTTATTATTAAAATGAACTCATGTGCTGAAATAGAGTGGTGTAAAGTGTTAATTACACCCTCAAATTTTGATGAAGGCTTTCGGGTTAAACAAACACCACAAGGGGACTATCTGTTACTGGGAGGTTATTTTGCAACCAATCCCGCATCAAACGTCTCCCTATTTAAATTCAATACTTCAGGAGACCTGGTATGGCATCAGTTTTATCCCCTGGATAGTATCTATTATCAGGATGAACCCTATGATGTTCTGGTGGATAATGATGGCTATTTAATCGTGACCGACCGATATTTTCCGGATCCGGGAACCATTAGCCCGGATATTATCCGTCATCACTTTATCAAGACTGATACAGCCGGGAATCAGCAATGGGAATTGATCTATGGAGCAACTAATTATTTTTATGGTTGGCCATGGACCGCAAAAAAAAGTATTAGTGGCAATTATTACGATGCTGGAAACCAGATTATTCCAGACTCAGGATATACCCCGTCACTTGTTAAGGTGCTGCATGATGGCACTCAATCGTATCACAAGTCCCTTCTTTCTGGGACTTCTTATGGAGGTTTGAGCTCGATAGATTTTCTTTATGATTCATTATTGGTTATGGTTGGAGGCTGGACATTAAATGATACAACGTATGATGCGTTTTTTAAAACAGATACGCTCGGCAATGTCAAGAAGATAAAAAAAATATTTCATATATCCAGTTCATATACTAATACTGCAAAGACCTTTGATAATAAATTCATCACTATCGGCAATGATGCCACTGGCGGTTCCTGGAAAATCTATGCAGTAAAAGTCAATTCCAATCTTGAATATGACAGCATATACTCCCAACCGTTCACTTATGACAGTTTGTGTCCGCATCCGATTGTTTCCTCTACCATAAACCCCGATTGCAGCAATGTTTATGTGGGTGTTGAGGAGCCATTTACTAACCCGGAGACAACCAGGATGAAGGTTTATCCCAATCCTGCCAGGGGCGACATCACCATTGAAATGCCCAGATACCTGGTGGTTTCCAATAATGCCGGTGCTGTTCCCTCAACAACAGTGTATCATCTTTGGGGCTCATCCATGCTTGAAGCATATGACCTGTCAGGAAAAAAGGTGTTTGAGAAACCGGTAACCCGTTCTGAAAAGGAGGTTTCGCTTGATGTGTCCAAATGGGACAGGGGCATCTATAATTTCATTCTTCGGTACGGCAAACAAACGGTGGCAAGCGAAAAGGTCATCGTTCACTAATTTCGCAGATCATGTGCACTGTTGCCGGTCAGGTGTACAGGTATCTTGAATAATGAAATGAACTATTATTTAAAAGGCGAATTCGGCTCCTTTGCCATGTGGTTGTAAACCATTTTATCCATGAATTTCGGGAAGAATTTATTCAGGAGGACGGTCATTTTCCCCATTGTGGTCAGCGTGAGGCGCTCTTTTTTCTTTTCAATGGCCGTGATGATCCGGCAGGCGACCTCGGAAGCTGGCATGAGTTTTCCTTCATCGAGCGGGGTTTCGCCCTGCGAAGTGCCATCCTTTGAAAGCGCCACATTCCTGATGTTCGAAGCGGTAAACCCGGGGCAGGCGATCAAAACATGCAACCCTTTCTTCATGTTCTCGATGCGAACCACCTCCAGGAACCCCTGCATGGCGAATTTCGAGGCTGAATAACCGGTTCGCCCCGGAAGGCCTTTGTATCCTGCAATTGACGATACTCCGACCAATGATCCTTTTGTTTCAAGCAGGTATGGCAGGGCAAATTTCGTGCAATACACCGTTCCCCAGAAGTTGGTGTCCATCAGCTGGCGAATGACGTCAAGGTTCACTTCGCTGAAGAGCGCGCGCATTGAGATGCCGGCATTGTTGACCAGGATGTCGATGCGGCCGAATTTCTCCATCGTCTTCTGAACCAGCGACTGACAGTCAGATTCCTTGGTAACATCAATACGGAGATCCAACATATCCGGGGATAATTTAAACAATTCAGGATCAGAAACACCGGAGCGGGAGGCAGCGGCAATTTTTGCACCGCGCCTTGCGAATTCAAAAGCCAGTGCCTTTCCTATTCCCGAGGAAGCGCCGGTGATGATGACTACTTTGTCTTTCATAAGCTAAATTGTTGTTTTGCATTCTGACACCCTTTGAAGGTTCCCCTGAGAAACCTCATCCCACCAGGTTCGAGTCCATTCAAAGGGGCAAGGAAAATATGTATTTGCCTGCTAACAAGTGATTTAGAAGGCAATATCCTGTTTAGCGGTTCAGGAGCTTACTCCTTTTCCTGCAAAAGTAATTATTCCATCCTGATTTTATATCTTTGGGGAGTATTTACAATTAAGTTGAGCGATGACTGAGCGTGAGTTATTCTACAGGTACCTTGGGTTACCTTCATTTTACCCGATGGGACTGGAGATTGAAAAGGCGGAGGGGATCTATCTTTATGCCGCCTCCGGTGAACAATTCATCGATCTTGTTTCGGGGATAGCAGTCAGCAATACCGGGCATCGCCATCCAAAGGTACTTGACGCGATCCGTGATCAGCTCGACAGGTATCTCCACCTGAATGTATACGGCGAATTCATCCAGTCGCCGCAGGTTCGCCTGGCCGAAAGGCTGGCCGGGCTGTTGCCCGAAAAGCTTGATTCCGTATATTTTGTCAACTCGGGGAGCGAAGCCATCGAAGGTGCCCTGAAGCTTGCCAAACGGTTCACCGGCCGCACGGAGATCATCTCGTTCATCGACTCCTATCATGGCAGCACCCATGGAAGTCTGAGCATCCTGGGAAATGAGGCCCTGAAAAATGCCTTCAGGCCCCTCCTACCTGATGTGAGGCTGATCGAATTCAACAACTACTGCCACCTTGAGAAAATATCAACCCGGACGGCCTGCGTCGTGATCGAACTGGTCCAGGCCGAAGCGGGAATCATCCCCGTGGAGGAGTATTTTCTGCGGCAATTGAAAAAACGATGCGCGCGAGATGGCGTTTTGATCATCGTTGATGATGTGCAGATGGGCATGGGGCGGACGGGAAAACTGTTCAGTTTCGGGCATCATGACTTTATACCGGATATCCTGGTCCTTGCCAAGGCCCTGGGAGCCGGTATGCCGCTTGGGGCTTTCATTGCCCCGAGGAAGATGATGGATACACTGGCATTCAACCCCGAACTGGGACACATCACCACATTTGGCGGTCACCCGGTAAGTTGTGCTGCCGCGCTGGCAGGTTTGGAAGTACTTTTATCTGACGGATTGATCCCGATGGCCGAAGAAAAGGGTAAAATGTTTGTGGAAAAACTATCCGGCGCTCCGGCCATTTCTGAAATCCGCAGGGCGGGGCTGGCGATTGGTGTCGACCTGGCTCACCCTGAAAAAAGAGGCGCTTTCATGGAAGCAGCCCTTAAAAACGGGCTGATCATCGACTGGTACCTGTTCAAACCTGCCACTTTCCGCATCGCCCCTCCCCTCACCATCACGGATGATGAGATTGACCTTGCTTGCGGGAAGTTGCTCATGTCATTGAGGGAAATTTTGTGAATATCGAATATTGAATATCGAATACTGAATGTAGAATAGTGAATTAAGTTGGATTCGTTGCGTCATGACAGTATATCTTTTGCCTGAAGAGCCGTTGTTTCCGCCTGTTGATGAAGCGGAACCTGACGGGCTTATCGCCATTGGCGGGGATTTGTCTGTTGAAAGATTGCTGCAGGCTTATGCACAGGGCATCTTTCCATGGTTCAGGGAGGAGGAGGATGTGTTCTGGTACTCGCCCGATCCGAGGATGATCCTGTTTCCGGAACATTTTAAAGTTTCAGATTCGCTGAAAAGAACGATCAGCAATAAAAAATTCACCATTAAGTTTGACACCGCCTTTGACCGTGTGATCCGCGGGTGCGCCGCAGCACCCAGGCCCGGCCAGGATGGCACCTGGATCAGCGAGGATTTCATCGATGCATATGGGGAACTTCATGCGAGGGGTTTTGCCCATTCCGCGGAGGTGTTTTACCAGGAAGAACTTGTCGGAGGACTTTATGGTGTTTCGCTGGGCGCTGCATTCTTTGGTGAAAGCATGTTTTTCAGGATGAATAATGCCTCTAAAGTAGCATTTCATGCATTGGTTGAACGGTGCCGGCAAAATGGGTTCAAATTCATAGATTGCCAGGTGGAGACAACTCACCTCATGGGGCTCGGAGCTACGCTGGTTGACCGGAAAGAGTACCTGCTGTTACTTGCAGATGCCTTGAAAACATGTACCATTAAAGGATCCTGGACAGCTTAATTAATGCCGAGTTTTTTCCTGATCTCTTTCGGGATGGCATTTTTATGAACCATGATGTCCATGGTTTTCAGCCTGACGTAGGGTTCTGATGCATAGAAATATCCTTTGTAAGGACTTCCTTCCAGTCCCCATGAGTTCTTGATGAGGTAGTATTTGGCCCCGTTCTGATCCTTTGCAATGCCGGTAAGATGCATGCCATGGTCATCGGTGGTTTGATAGTTGTCAAATTCAAGCTGGCGCATCTCCTGGGTAATCTTCTTCTCCGGGTTTGGTTTATCGAATTTGAACAGCAGTTTATCTTTATCGGTATCCGACATTTTCGACCATTTTCCGCTTTCCATGCCTGCAATTTCAGTGGCATTCTTGTCAGGAACCACAGCGACACCGCTTTTCCATGCAAAACCTTTTTCACTGACATCGGCTCCCCACACAACAGTATAGCCTTTATTTATCGAGTTGTCAATCACCTGGAGCAGTTCGTCAAGCGGAAGGTTGTAAACTTCGCCCATTTCCCAGTTATCAGGCACTTCAAGGATAAACTTTGAGTAAAACGGATGATGAGTATAAGAACTCAGCTCAACATAATCATCGGGATTGAGTCCCATCATATCGGCAAATGATTTTGCTGTATAATCCTTGCCCTTGTATGTGAATTTTTCAGGAAGTTTTCCAAGATAGGCATCGAGTAATCCATCGAAGCCCTGGTGCCATACCGGGGTGAGTTTTTTATTGGAATTCTTCAGAACGGCATCTACATCAGCTTCCAGCACAGCATCCATTTCGGCATGGACCGGGTTCGGTTCATTGATGGTCATTCCTGAATAAGCCTCCTCAGGCATCATGCCATAGTTGCGGAGTACACTGGTTACATCGTGGGCGGCTCCACCCCCACCAAAATTATGCTTCCCATTAAACCTTATGTATATCAATGCTTTATCGGAATATGCATGGCGTACGCAAAACATTTCAGACAAGTTAAAAGTGTCCTTGCCGGTGCGGAGAAGTTCAGATTCGAGGAATGAAATCGCTGAATAGCTCCAGCAGGTTCCCGAACGATACTGATTTTTAATGGAAGTAGCCGGAAGTTGTTTTACGATCGTAAAAACATAGCCTGAATCGGATTTTTTTTCTTTCTCCTGGGAAAAACCGACAGTGACAATGGAAAGGAAAAGACATACGAGGATGAATGGGGTAAGTTTTCTCATAGTTGAAGAGTTAGGGTGAAAAAAAATCGTGACGCGTGACAGGTGAAGTGTCACAGGTGACAGAGACACAAGTAAATTATAGCCTGTTAATTGTAGGCCAAATGTATGGATATAACCCTAACGTGACAAGAAATTTCTTTGACCGGGCCAAATTTGACGATGAACGGGGGAAATCGGGATATTTTACGGGTTTCTATTCGAATGGGTGCGGGTGGTCGAAATCGGGACGATAGAATTCACTGCTGTCGAATTCCTGGATCCAGCCATTGAACATTCCGAGTTTTTCCATCTCCTCAACAACTTGCAGGTATTCGGTTTCGGTGATCCCGCGGCCGAGTTTCGGATGATTCTCAACATTTTTGGTCGGGTAGTACTGCGCCATCAGCGACACATGAATCCTTGGCGAAAGCTCTTCTGATAAAAATTTCAACACATGGAGGCTGTTTGAAACATGACCAGGCAAAACAAGGTGGCGAACGATGATCCCCGATTCGGCGGCATGATTATCGTCGACAATCAGGGCAGCCCCTTTCTGGCGATACATCTCCCTCAGTGCCTTTGCAGCAATTTCAGGATAATCCCCTGCTCCTGAATATTTCCGGGCGAGTCCGGAATCCCTGTATTTAAAATCGGGCAGGTAAACATCGATGATTCCCTCAAGTGTCCGAAGCGTTTCAGGTTTATCATAACCATTTGTATTGTAAACCCATACCGGTTTGTAACCCAGCGATTGGATGATATTGATGATCATCTTCATCTGAGGAATAAAATGAGACGGGGAGACAAAACCAACCCTGTTGATTCCAAGGTCGAGGATGGCGGTGATCCGGCTGATTACTTTGTCAAGGTCCGCATGATGAATCGTGCGGTTAGAACTGTTATTGCTGATCTGGTGATTCTGGCAATAGATGCACTGAAGGTTGCAGTGGTCGAAAAAAATATTGCATATCCCATCGGTGCCGCTGATAGCCGGTTCCTCGCCCCTGTGGATGCAGATGCTGGCAATGTTGAAGGATGCATCGCTTTTGCAATAGCCTGTTTTTCCGGCCAGCCTGTTGGCATGGCAGTTCCTCGGGCACAGCGCGCAATCTTCAAGTTCATCCAGCGGGGTGATAAAGGCATCAAAATTCAAGGCAGAGGAAGGTTTTTTCGCTATTTTTGGCAATTAAAGTGCAAAACTACGGATAAATGATGATCGAAACGAAGAACTACACGCATGTCATATGGGACTGGAACGGTACCCTGCTCGATGATGCATGGCTATGCGTGGATGTGATGAATGGCATGCTTGAAGAGCGCGGACTGCCCCTGAAGACGCTGGAAGAGTACAAGGAATTATTCGATTTCCCGGTAAAGGGTTACTATGCCAGGCTTGGTTTCGATTTTGACCGGGAGCCGTTTGACGAAGTTGGAATGGAGTTCATTGTTAGATACAACGGGCGGCAGGGTGAAACCGTTTTGCACACGGAGGTCCCGGAGGTGCTTGCGGGTATTGCAGCAAAGGGAATAACCCAGCATATTCTTTCAGCAAGAGAGCACAACGAACTCATTTCCGAAACAAAATCGCTGGGAGTTTTTAATTTTTTTGACAGGATCCGGGGATTGGATGACCATTATGCACATGGAAAAACTGATGTGGGATTGCGACTTGTCGCTGAAATCGGAGTACCCAGAGAGAAAATATTGTTCATCGGGGATACACGTCATGATGCCGAGGTTGCTTCTCAGGTTGGCATCGACTGCATTCTGGTTCCAATTGGACATCACAGTGAAAAACGCCTGCTGGCTTTGGGCCAACCGATGATTTACTCCCTCTGTGACTTAAATGAATTATTGTGATTATGATTCGTAATATATTTATTTACTTTATTTTATTCCTTTTCGTAATTTCATGGACGACAGCACTGCCGCAAGCTACCAAGGGAGAGAGCATCCGCATGCATTCGATCTCCCTGACCAGGAAAAAAGCAAAGGTTAATGGAGACAACAATACGCTCGTAGGCTTCGTCAGCCTCCTCCCCTATGAAAATTCATCTGCAGAGGTACAATATGCTTATGACCTGTTGAAGTCTTTTAAAAAGTATGCGACAGAATTTCTGACCATCAGGGAGTTTGAAAAACAGTCGAAGAAAAACGGGCGGTTTTCGATGGTCTGGATTCACCGGCCTGATACCATTCCTTTAACCAGTGCAGAAACCAAAGGCAAGCTGGTTCAGGCAATAAAAACATATGTTGAAAATGGTGGCAGACTGCTCCTTACATTGCAGGCCGTGCATTATCTCAATGTTCTCGGGTTTGAAGCACAGATGTTGCAGGACAGTAACAAACTCTGCCGTGATGAAGGTAATGGGCGCCGGCTCGGTTTTCATGCCTTCAGGGGCCACCCCTTGTTTGCCGGGCTGAACGGAGGTGCCTATATTTGCAGGCCATTGAGGGATACGACCGCTATGATTACCGGTTTTTTCGGAAATCGTTTACCACAACAGGGGAATGTGGTGGCCGTAGACTGGGATTATATTTTTCTGCGAGAAGATTCGAAACTGGTTCTTGATTATACTCCGGGTAAGGGAAAAGTACTTGCGGTGGGCGGCTATATGAATTTCTCCATTCCAAACAACAATGCGGCGCATCTTTCACTATTCACACAAAATTGTATTCAGTACCTTCTGGGGCCTGGCAGCGGACAGCCTGCTTTTTACTGGAATTACTCGCAAAATACAGTGACTGCCTGCTCTCCCCGCGCTCAGACCGATCAGCTTCTTGTGGCTGTTCCCCCCTCTGTAAAATGGGATATAAAGCCGGATAGCCTGACGCTGAAACGAAGCCCATCCACTGAAAATTTCTGGGATTTAGCCGGAGAGCGGTTGTTGACAATGGGCACTGAAAAAGGCGGCATTGAGGAGGTTTGGGCCTATCCTTTCATGGCTTTTCGTGATTATGAGGCAGGTATCAGGTTTGACAAGGAAGACACCATCTACTGGCTTGGCAATGAACACCCGGAGATCGAAGTTCACCCTGCATTTTTCGCACGACAATATAAAATCTCAGGTGCCAGCCTTAAAGAGATTATCGTGAACGATCCGACTGAACCCAACGGGGTAATTCATTATGAATACCAGGGAGATTCCCCTGCCGGGCTGATCATCCGGTTCAAATCAAACCTGCGGTGGATGTGGCCATATTCCGAGCGGGTTACAGGTTCGATTTGCCATGACTGGGACAATGACCTCGACGCCATTGCCATACAGGATCAATCGGGCGACCTGAATGTGATGATCGGTGGAACGAAAAAACCATATCAGCATCTTTCGGGACAATTTGATGGATTTACCTTTCTCAAAAAGGAGAACTCATTTCAGGGCATCCCAACCGGGAAAATCCAGTCAGCCGGGTTATTTTGCTATAAACTCAACGCGATTGACAACCTGGATGTGGTTTTCAGCGCTTCTGACGAAGGTTATGGCAGTACCCATTCACAATTCAATAAGACACTCCACGAACCTGGCCAGGTTTACGGCAATGCCCTGCATCATGCAGCTGATTTACTTGCCAACAGCCTGATGGTCGAAACACCTGACCGGAATTTCAACAAAGGTTTCCGCTGGGCTTTGCTGGCGACCGACCGGTTTTTCGTCAATACTCCCGGGATGGGGAAAGCAATGGTAGCGGGCTATTCAACAACCAGACATGGCTGGGATGGTGGCCACCAGGTGAATGGCAGACCCGGTTATGGCTGGTATTTCGGACGCGATGCCGAATGGAGCAGTTTTGCCTTGCTCGATTATGGCGATTTCGCCAAAGTGAAGTCCCAGCTTGAGTTTTTCGGTAAATACCAGGACCTGAACGGAAAGATCTTTCATGAGGCAAGCACTTCAGGGGTTATTCATTACGATGCGGCAGACGCCACTCCCCTGTATATTGTCCTGGCCGGCAAATATTTTCGCCACACCAACGATACGGCATTTCTGCGGAAAATATGGCCCGGTGTGAAACACGCAATCAATTTCTGCTTCTCGACAGACACCGACCAGGATCACCTGATCGAGAACACCAATGTCGGCCATGGTTGGGTGGAAGGCGGCGAACTATATGGTTCGCATGCCACGATCTATATGGCCGGGATATGGGGAGCAGCCCTCGATGAAGCTGTGAATATGGCCAAATTCATGAACGACATTGAATCGGAAAGTTATCGGCTTGAGAGTGAGGAACAACGAAAACTCATCAATACCGATTTCTGGAACAACCAGCAAGAATTTTTTGCTTATGGTAAGAACAAAGACGGTTCGTTCCGCAGGGAAAAGACAGTCCTTCCCACAGTACCGGTTTATTTTGGTATGACAGACCGGGACAAGGCCACCCGGGCATTGAAAAACATAGCCGGGAACGCTTTTTCCACAAACTGGGGTGTGCGAATCCTCAGGGAAGACAGTAAATGGTACAATCCGACAGGTTACCATTACGGCAGTGCCTGGCCCTTGTTCACAGGCTGGGCATCGCTGGCCGAGTATGCCACCGGCAATCCGATCCAGGGATTCTCCCATCTCATGAACAACCTGAATGTTTATCAAAACTGGGGCCTTGGATTGGTTGAAGAGGTGCTGAACGGCGCTGAATACAAGCCTTCCGGGGTTTGCGCCCACCAATGCTGGTCGGAGACCATGGTCCTTCAACCTGCCATTGAAGGCATGCTCGGATTGGTAATCAAAGCGCAGGAGCGTAAGATTTTTCTTGCTCCTCAAATTCCCCCACAATGGGATTCATTGTCAGTTCAACATATCCGGATTGCAGACCAGTTGGTGGATTTTCATTTTGAACGGAAACCAGGAACCAGTGAATTTCAATTTTCTCTTGATCGTGGGAAGCCCGTGCATATTGAATTCATGCCCTCACTCCCGGCCGGAACCCGTTTCAACAGACTTACAATCAACGGGAAAGTGGTGCCCTTTACCAGCTTCAAAACTTCCCAATCGATGACGCTTATCGTTTCATTTGACCTGGGATCGGCTTCAAAGCTGCTGGTTGAAACCGAGTCGGGGATCTCTGTATGCCCTGCTGTTTCTGCCCTAAGGCCCGGCGATCCTGCAGAAGGCATGAGGATACTCTCCTCCAACCTTTCGGGAAATCATTACCAGGTGGAAGTTGAAGGAAAAGCAGGAAGCAGCGGAATTCTAGAGGTTTGGTCGGACAGCCAGGTTCCGGAGCGATCCGATAATGCCAGGTTCCTGGAGCAAACAGGAAGTATTTACAGGTTTGGGGTGGATTTTGAAACTTCGGAATTGAAGTACGTGTCTAAAATGATAACCATTGATATGAAATAGCATGTCTGTACAATATTTAGACGGAACCAGTTTAAAAAAACAAAAATGAAAATTCAGGATAAGAAAACAGCAATTATTTCAGGTGCCACAGGCCTTGTAGGAGAACAACTGCTCAACCAGCTATTGGCTGACCCGACTTATGGTAAGGTCATCGCAGTTGTGAGGAAAAAGATGATAATGACCCATGAGAAGCTGGAACAAAGGGTCACCGACTTCGGACAATTGCCTGGAGCGCTTCAGGGATTGCAAGCTGATCATGGTTTTTGCTGTCTGGGGACAACCATCAAAACTGCCGGAAGCAAGGAACAGCAGTACCTTATCGACCATGATTTTGTGGTTGATTTTGCGAAAGCCTGTCGTGCAACAGGTGTAACCCGGTTCTCCGTAGTTTCATCCATTGGAGCAAGCCCCTCATCAGGGAATTTTTACCTTCGAACCAAAGGTGAAATGGAACAGGATCTTCAGAAGATTCCATTTGACGCACTTTTTATTCTTCAACCCTCCTTTCTGATGGGCAACAGGAAGGAGTACCGGGCAGGTGAAAAGATTGGCATTGCCATCATGAAATTTCTAAAACCGATGATGGTGTTTGGGTTAGCGAAGTATCGCGGTGTACCTGCAATAACCGTTGCACGCTGCATGGTCAGGGTTGTAAATTCAGATGACCACGGAATAAATATAATCAGGTCAGATAAAATCAGTTGAAATTTCGATAATTAAAAAACCAAGCCTATGCGTAATTATTCATTTCCAACCTTGCTGATATTACTTTTCAGTCTCTGGGCATGCAGCAACGACAGGGAAAAGTGCAAACAGGAGATCATACAGACTGAACATGCTTTCGCCAGGATGGCTGCTGACAAAGGAGTTGCCGCGGCATTTTCCTATTATGTGGCAGACAGTGGTGTAATAAATGCAGGTGAGAAACTTTTCCGGGGAAAAGAAGAGGTCAGAAAGCATTATGATGCCTGGACGATGAAAGATGTCAGGCTAACCTGGACACCCGATTTCGTTGATGTTGCATCTTCCTGCGACTTAGGTTACACTTACGGAAAATACTCTTTCTCTTTTCGGGATTCAACAGGAAAAGTAAAAGAAAGCAAGGGTATCTTTCACACAGTGTGGAAGAGGCAGGCCGATGGTTCGTGGCGGTTTGTATGGGATTAAACTACCTGTCCGACACGATTTTAAAGGCATTGAACAGCATGTCACTGGCAACTGCATTGGTGGCATGATAGGTGGCTTCCAGGATTTCAGAATCGTTCCAACCCAGGCTTCTGAGTTTGTCTACATCGCCTTGTTCAGTGGAATTGGAATTTTTCACAACCTTCAGCACGAAAAGCAGCATCGCCAGCTCTTTTTCTTCCAGCGGCGCCTTTGACGGATCAAGCTGTATTTCGGCAATCATTTCAGGCAGAACGCCATACTGCAGCAGGATACCGGAATTCACCCCAACACAATAGGCACATTGTTCCTTTTCCGAAACCAACAGGCGTATAAATGCCAGCAATTTGCCTCCAATGGTTTTATGCCGCATGAAATATCCAAGGTTTCCAACCTGGTTTTCCATCACATGAATGCTGGGACTGTAAATTTTAAATGCATTGGGTATAAATCCCATGGTGTTAATCATATTTTCATAGATCTCTGCCACGCGACCGGTGGCCTGATCTTTTTCAATGAGGTTGAGTAATGACATGGTGTTTGTTTTTTAAGGTTTAATTGATATTGTGGTAATAACGTGCTGAAATAGCATTTGCAAAGATGCTAAAAAATAATCAACCGGTGCAGGGAGGAAAAAACTATCTTACGGAACAGGAAAAAATATTACTTTCATCCCTTAAATCACCTCTTATTTTCTGATCAGATGAAAACAAAAGTTTACCTCCTTTTTTTCCTTCTTGCGGGTTCTTCTGCATTTGCCCAGCAATTCAAGCCTATCGAGGATTATGTACGTATCAGCGCCGGGGCAAATGATCCGCTTTACACTACCTATGCTGCATCCATGGCCCGGTCGCAGCTATACGGAGACAAGGCTTATAAGATGGATTACTATTCCGATTGCCGGCCGGTAAGTTACTCTTCTGATCATGCCGGAACAATGTTCTGCATATGGAAGATTGATGAAGTGGTGATTCCCTCGATCGGTGAATTTCTTGTAAAACCGGTCGTAAAATTCTCATTCCCCGATATGGCCATCCTGGAGTATGAGCCGTTTAGAGGGATCCATGTACGGGAGACCTTTTTTGTTTACAGTTCCTCCATTGCCCTGGTGGATATGGAGGTTAAAAACACTGACAAAATCATCCATGAACTGGCAGCATATCCTGTTTTATTAACGGGAGATGATTCGTTAGAAATCGTAGAATACAACAAAATTTCCAATGGTTATCTGATGCACCATTATGAGAGCCCTTACCGCCTTATCAGCAGTCTGAAGCCGGAAAACGGTTACCCGTCAAGGTTCACGGATTTCTTTACCAGCAACAGGGAACCTGCTTCACATGGTGGCTATTCAGGGAATATGAACGATTTCTACAACGTGATTAAAACTGACTTTTATTCAGAAAACCGGGTTGATTTACTCAATATGAAGGTGGAAGGCTCGGTTGATTTTATCGCGCTTCACCTGAAGAAACGACTGAACCCCGGGGAATCGGTCAATTTCAGGTATCTGCGTGGAATCCAGGATCAGAAGGACGATGCGGCCAAATTGATCAGGGCGGTCGATTCAGTTAAGAATTTCATGCTTAAGATCTACTATGAAGACAACCTGATTCTTTATTCGAAAGTACCCAGGATCGCTTTTAAAAACCAGTCGGAAAAATTAGCCTACCTGAGTGCTTTCAACCTGGCCCGCGGCTGCATGTATCCGGCTTCGGGAAAAACGAAATACAACTTTTATGCATTTTCACGCAACCCGATATGGGGATGGGGTCACGGGCACCAGGTACTGCATGAATCACTCAGCATGATGGCTTATGCATCCATGGATCCGATATCGGCCGAAGGCTCTCAGAGGGTATACATGGAACAGCAGCGCGAAGACGGGTTGATCGCCTATCGCCATGGCCCCCGCGGATTACAGGATTACCCGCATAAGAACGAACCTACCACCTCGGCCCCCTTTTTCAGCTGGATCAACCTGGAAGTATTTAAGGCAGGGAAAGACAGACAGTTCCTGGCAGAGGCCTATGCTTCGGGAACAAAATATGTGGAATGGCTCATTAAAAACAGGGACACCGATCATGATGGTACCTTCGAATGGGGGCCAAACGGCATCATCGAAAATGTGCGTGACTGGTACAATGCCGTTTTCCAGGTTTCTGCCGAACGTTATCTTGATGTTGACAAAGAAGATATTTCAGACGAACTGGAATGCCTGGATCTTACGCTCATGGTAATTAAGGAAGAGCGCAGCCTTTCAAAGATGGCCGACATCCTGGGTAAAAATGCCGAGGCGAAAAAATGGATGGGACTGGCCGACACAACCTCGAGACTAGTGAACGAAAGAATGTGGGATGAAACCACCGGTTTTTACTATTCTGTAAACAAAAAAGACCACACATTTCAATTTATGACGCGTGACCTGAAAAGGCAGGAGATTATCGGATTCCTTGCCTTATGGGCAGAAGCAGCACCTAAGGATCGTGCGGCAAGATTGATTCAGACACTCACCGACACAACGAAATTCTGGCGAAAATACGGTGTTCCCACACTGTCGGCACAGGATAAATGGTACAACCCAAATGTCGACTATTGCTGCAAATGGAACGGCCCGGTATGGATGCTATGGGATTACCTGGTTTACGACGGGTTGAAACACTATGGCTACAATGAACTTGCCCATCAGCTGGCCGGAAAAATGGTCAGTGCCGTAAATGTTCAGCTCTCCAAGAACCACAACTACTGGGAATCATACAGCCCCGACAATGAAGTGTTGAATTGTCCTCCCAACTATATTTGGGATGCCATCATCGCTAAATTGCTGATGGATGAAAATCAGAAATAGACTACCTTTGCAGGTTGTTAAATAGTTTTATGAAAAAGTTTTTTTTACCGGCCGGTATCTGCGGATTGATGATTCTGTTAGCCATTTCATCCTGCAATACAGACTACCGCACGGACATTCAGCATTTATTGTCTCCCGCGGCTTTGCCATACCTGAAAAACTGCAAACTGATACAGGTATCCAGTTATGATACTTCCGGGGGCAACAACGACCGCATCAGCATAGCCCCGGGTAAAAAAGTCACAATTTTCAATGTTGAAGGCCCGGGAATGATAGTAAGGATGTGGTTTGCCATAGATTCAAGGGATCCCTATTTTCTGCGGCGGATTGTAATCCGGATTTTCTGGGATGATGAACCGAAGCCCTCCGTCGAGGTGCCGATAGGTGATTTCTTTGGATGCGGTTTTAAATATAAACAATACAGTTCTCAATACCTTGGAATGACCAGCGGCGGGTATGTTTGTTATTTCCCGATGCCTTTTGAACGCTCAGCTCGCATTGAGATTGCCAATGATACGAGACTTGATGTGAACGGGTTTTTATACCAGGTTGACTATCAAAAGTTTGAAGGAGCCCTGGAGTCGGATGTGGCCTATTTTCATGCCCAGTGGAACAGGAGTATCAGAACCAACTACGATTCAAATTTTGTCATGCTCAGGGCCGAGGGAAAGGGACACCTCGTAGGTATTAACCTTAACATACAATCCTATAAAGGCGGGCTTGGCTTCCTTGAAGGTGATGATATGATATATGTGGATGGTGAAAAAAAACCATCCATCCATGGAACGGGAACAGAGGACTTTTTTTCTTCCGGATGGTATTTCAAGGAAGGAGAATTTGCCGGACCTTATAACGGGTTAATTTACAAAAATGACACCCTTGGGCAGATCGCCGCCTACCGCTTCTACATCACCGATCCCATACCTTTCAGGAAAAACATTAAAGTCACCATTGAACATGGTCACGGAAACCAGGATATTGCCGACTACAGTTCTACTGCTTACTGGTACCAGATGGATCCCCATAAACCATTCCCATCCTTTCCGATAGCAGGGCAGCGAATTCCTTTGAGGATTGTGAAACCGGCACACATGTTCGAGGCAGAAAAGCTTAAATTCAACCTGGAGGGGCTGAAGTCGAAAGTGATGGATATGTCGGACGAGGGGCCCGAATGGGGCGAAAACAAACAGATCGTGATCGAATCCCACGAAAATTCATCTTTCAGACTGGATATAAACGGGTTAAAAGAGTCGATGTATGATATGAACCTCTATTATTCCATGAGCCCTGATTACGGCAATGCTGATTTATTTGTAAATGGCATCAAGGCAGGTAACATAAAAGGCTATTCTCCGTACGTTCTTCCGAATGGGAAGGTAACCCTCAGGGACTTAAAAAACCAGGGACAATCAATTGACATCAGATTTGTGATTACCGGAAAAGATCCTTCTTCGAAAGGGTACTTTGTTGGGTTAGACGGGATAAGCCTGGAGCCGAAGCGCGTTTACATACCTGAATGGTACATTCTGGGCCCGTTTCCAAACCCGCGAAAGGCTGGTTCAATAAGGCGCGGTCTTGATTCCGTCTACCTTCCGGAAACAATGATCGACCTGCAAAGTGATTATCATGGTTCAGGGGGGAAACCAATTCGATGGACTTACCTGCAAACCCCTGAGAATGGCTGCGTGTCGCTCATTGACAGAGTAACTCCCCATGAGTTTGTAGTTACCTATGCTCTTACTTACATCTATTCACCAGATAACCGCAAAACAACGCTCTTTATCGGGACCGATGATGGTGGCAAGGTGTTTTTCAATGGCAGGGAGGTATTTCGTTACCTGGGAGAGCGAGTTGCAGAACCCGATCAGGCTGAAATTGAACTTGCTATGAAACCCGGGTGGAATAAACTTCTGCTGAAAATCGAAAATAACTTTGGCGCTTATGCTTTTTATGCACGGCTGATCGACACGGGTAATAAACTCATTATAAGCGCCAATCAGAAATTGGCCCCTGACACGAAAAAATGATTGGGAAAAACTTCAGAGAACTGGTCGTTTCTGCCTGTCTGCTGATTCTTATTGCATCAGGCTGTGAAATTGCATGGGGTCAAACAACCATGAAGCAAGGCCCTGCGGTGCCTGTAAATTTTTGCATCCATCCCGAAGAGCTGGAGTTGTACCGGATGATCAATGAATACCGGAAGCATTATAACCTTCCCCCCATTTCGCTTTCAAAATCCCTGTCTTATATTGCTGCCTTACACGCCAAAGATCTCTATCTCAACCACCCTGATCAGGGATCGTGCAATTTTCATTCCTGGTCAAACAAAGGTTCCTGGAGTCCATTCTGTTATCCGAAAGATGAAAACAAGAAAAGTTCAGTCTGGGATAAGCCCCGCGAGTTGACGAAATATCCGACCAAAGCTTATGAGATTGTTTACTGGGAGAACAAGCCCCTGGTGAAGGATACGATCATCATGGTATGGAAAACGGAAGAATATTTTAATAATTTCCTGTTGAATTCAGGGAAATGGCAGGGAAAGAACTGGAATGCCATCGGGATTGCAGTATATGAAAACTATGCCTGTGCATGGTTTGGTGAAGTTTCAGATCCTGAAGGCGATGTCATTGTTTGCGGTACAAAACCGGTAAATAAGGCGCAGGATACGGTTAAGCAGGCTCCTGTGGTAAAACTCCCGGTAAAAACAAAAAAAACCAAAACAGGCAAACCAATGATAAACAAGGGAGACAGTCTGGCTCTCAAACATCCGGATACAGTCACCTTAAAACCTTCCGGGCAAATACCTGTAAAGCAACCTGGAGTAACCTTGCCAACAGATTCAATAACTGCAATTTACAACATTATCATCAAAACAAATCTCTCCCTAGATGCAGCCACAAAACTGGCCGATACGCTCAAAGCAGGTGCTTACCCGGGAGCAACAGTACAGGAGAAAAACGGAAAATTCAGAATTTCGGTCTTTGAATCAGCAGATAAGTCTTTGGTCATGGCGAAACTTAAGGAGGTAAAAAAGAGTTACAAAGATGCATGGCTGCTGAAGAGGTGATCACATCAGAGTTTCCCGTAAAACAGGTCCCGCTGAAAAAGAGCATGTTCATGTTCCAGCAGCCATTTCTTACGCTTCAGTCCACCACGATAGCCGACAAGCCGGCCATTTGATCCGATAACCCGGTGGCACGGAACGATGATGGAAACCGGGTTGTGTCCGTTAGCACCCCCAACTGCCCTGAATGCCTTGATATTCCCTGTTCTTTGGGCCAGTTCAAGGTACGAGACAGTTTTTCCGTATGGGACCTTGAGAAGTTCGTTCCATACCTTCAGCTGGAATTGCGATCCTACCAGATCTAATTTAAGATCAAATTGCTGCCTTGAACCGTGGAAATACTCCTCCAGTTGTGCGATGCAGATCCGCAGGCAGGATGGTACCGGCTGCGGTTTGACTTTAAAATTAAGGAATGACAAGGTCCGTATGCCATTTTCCGAGCCTGTTACCTCAAGATGACCGACAGGAGTTTTCAGAAAGGCCTGGTGTATTGGGTTCATTTCACTTGGTTTTCGTTTTACGGCTGTTCCACGCTAAAAATAACATGATGAGCCCGAAGGCCAGCATGCCACATCCCGACCACAGGTTTATGTTAATACCCAGTGACCGGTGGTACAGTGCATCATCTCCCCTTGTCACAATTCCGAACCCCGTAAGTAGGAATCCAAGGAGGGAGAACATCAGGCCTATCGGAAATTTAATATCTATGCCCATAATGGCTGGCTATTTAGTGAAGGCAATGAAAGCAATGAAAGCAATGAAAGCAATGAAAGCAATGAAGGCAATGAAAGCAATGAAAGCAATGAAACCCTTTTAAAGACTAATTGTATTATTTGCATTGTCTGCATTGTTTTCATTATTTTCATTGTCTGCATTGTTTGCCCTGTTTTTCTCACCAGAATAATATCGTTAAGATTGTTCCGATTGAAAGCACGAGGATTGCAAGAGTAGTTGAGCGCTTATACCAGGGCACATTGGTTTCAACATGTCTCGGAGTCATTGAATAAACAAGCCCGGCCAACTCCTCGTCCGATTTTTTCTGCCTGGTTGCAAGTGATAATCCGACAGTGACTAAGGCACTGGTGGTAAAGGCGAAGATGGCAGTCCAGAAGTTCTGGGCCATTTCAACTGGGTAAGCATGGTACTTGCATATCCATCCACCTTTTACGAGGGTATCTGCCCCCGCCGGGAAGGTAACTCCATGGTGGATCAGTGCAATGATGAAGCCTGCCAGTAATCCTGTAAATGCGGCGTGGCCGGTGGTTCGTTTCCAGAACATTCCCAGGAAGATCACGGCAAACAGCGGGGCATTGATCATGGAAAAAATCGTTTGCAAAAAATCCATGATGTTGCCGAAAAGGCTTGCCAGATAGGCCGCTGCAATGCTAACAACCACTCCGAAAATGGTTGCAAGCCGACCAACTTGCAGATAATGTTTATCGTCGGCTGCCTTGTCCCGGGTAACAGGTCGGATATAACTCTGGTAAATATCATAAGTCCATACCGTGTTGAAAGCTGAAACGTTTCCTGCCATGCCAGACATAAAGGAGGCCAGTAGTGCTGTTATACCAAGTCCCAGCACCCCCGCAGGCAAATATTGCTTGAGCAACATGATAATGGTGTAATCCCAGATTGGTTGCCCGGCTTCGTTGAGAGGCAGCGTAAATCCTTTACCCGGAGTATTCATCAGTACAAGCGCTGCAATACCGGGAACAATGATGAGGAACGGGATGAACATCTTGGGCAATGCACCGATGAGGGGCGTATTGCGTGCCGCAGTGGGCGATTCGGCCGACATGGCACGTTGTACGATCAGAAAATTAGTACACCAGTAACCAAAGGAAAGAACAAAGCCAAGGCCCGCAAAAATGCCATACCACTCCACCCCCATCGGGTTTTCCCTTGCCTGCCCGGTATATTTCCAGGTGGTTGTCCAGGTGTCGGCCGCAAAACCCTTTGAAGTGACAATCGGAGCCAGCTGATGCTGCAGACCCTGCCAGCCCCCCAGATCCTTCATACACAGGACCACAATGGGCAACAACCCGATAACAATGATAAAAAATTGAAGCACTTCATTGTAAATAGCGGAAGAAAGTCCGCCAAGATAGGTGTAGGCCAGCACAATGGCAGCCGATAAAACCAGGCTGAGATGAAAGTTCCATCCCAGTACTTTTTCCATGAGAATGGCCAGCGCATACATGGAAATTCCGGAAGCAAGGATGGTCATAATGGCAAATAGGATGGCATTGAGGCCACGTGTTTTTTCATCATACCTGAGTTTCAAATATTCCGGGACCGAGCGGGCTTTCGATCCATAGTAAAAAGGCATCATGAACAGAGCCAGAAAGACCATGGCCGGGATCGCACCGATCCAATAGAAATGCGTTGTAAGCATCCCGTATTTGGCCCCGGATCCGGTCATTCCCATTACCTCAAGTGCACCAAGGTTTGTTGATATAAAGGCAAGTCCTGCAACCCAGGCCGGCATGGACCGGCCCGCTTCAAGGAAGGCACTTGCATCTTTCATATACCGTTTCAGTGCCCAGCCGATGCCAAGGACGAAAACAAAATAGACAATCATGACGGTATAGTCAATCCAGCTTAAAACAAAACCTGAGTTAATCATTACGTGGAGGTTAGTATCCTCATATTTATTCTGAGGATAAAAGGCAAACAAATTTAGAAGAATATTTTGTAAATGGACGAATTTAAAAAACAACCTTGCAAAAAGATTCTCCGTGACTATCTGACACACATTTTGTTCCTGAAGTCCTTTACATTAAATTCAGCGTAATAATCAACGGCCCAGTCATTACAAGAAGGGCTGGATAACTAAAGAAACTGCGGCTTTGTCCGGGCTTTATCTTAAAATAACGAGGAAGGCACCGGTTATATATGCCAATACCCAATAGGAAAAGGCGATTTGCGACCATCGGATGAATTTTTGCGACAACACCGCTTTCATCCGATGCCTTCGTACGTTTAAATAAGAGAGGATTGTATCGGTTAACATTCCTGCAAGCGAAGAATACCCTATTATCCCGTGGAGGGAAACCACTTTGCCTGAACCGATGATCATACACACTGTAGCGGTAAGGTCGAGGATTATTCCGATGGTGAGAAAGGTGAGGACATTCCTGTTGATGAACTTTTTACGGCTTTGAATAACGATGGCTGTGGCATAGGAGATCAATGCCAGATTGACGATGCATATGCCTGAAATGAGAAATGGGTTCATATTACTTTTTAATGCACAAAAGTATCGATTTTTCAGATGACAGGCTGCCCGTCGCGTTTCAATGATTTCGATTCACAACGATTTTCTGAGAGAAAGTTAATAATCGAATTCTGTTTATCCAACAGATCAGTCAAATCGTCGAATTACAATGGACCCGCACCGGGTAATCCATTCCTGGTCTCCATCAGTAATATAACTATTTTTGCAGAACTCCGAGAAAACAGTTTATCATGACTTCATTCCAAAAAGAACGACCAATGAAAAACGGAACCCTTGTTTCATACGCAAAAATTTATGACGGAAACGGGTTGCTGGCTCAGGCACATTTTGGATTATATGCAGCACAATCGGTCCCTGCCGGATCAATTTATAACGACGACATTGAAATCAGGGAAGTCAATGCTGAAACGGAATGATATTGTGGTTTTCCGTAAAGAATAATTATGCTTTCCCGCTATTGATTGTCAAAATTTTTTGAAATATCTTTACTGTTTGGTCAGTTGAATTGATCTGTTTTTGTATTGATTTAAATCATTCACCATAACGCATCACCATATGAGACGGTTTTTTAAGGTTGGAGCCATCATTGTCACATTTTTTTTGTTTCTCAGCTCCGGAATAAAAATATCGGGTCAGACAATTTCCGAGCCTTTCAGGGCTGATACTGCGAAATACCCTTACTGGATCAGGATGATGCAGGATCCGGGAGCCAACTATCATGCCACTGTCAGTGCGTTTGAAAAATACTGGAAGAACAAGCCTGTTGCAAAAAACGAAGGCTGGAAAGTGTTTAAAAGATGGGAATACCTGTTGCATGGCAGAGTAGCCTCAGATGGCATGAAACCAGCGCCGGATGCCGTATTCAACGAATGGAATTCATTTATGCACTCCAGCCATTCACCTGCAGGAAACTGGGTTTCAATAGGCCCTTCCACCATTCCATTGCCAGGACCCGCAGGATACCTGGGTATAGGGAGGTTGAACGTTATCGTATTTCATCCATCCGATCAGAACAAAATTTATGCAGGAGCCCCTTCCGGTGGTTTATGGATGTCCAATGACAACGGTACAACCTGGAGCCCTGCTACCGATAATTTGCCAACCATCGGGATATCAGCCATTGTTGTTGATTTTTCCAATCCCAGCAACATATTGGTAGGAACCGGTGATCGGGACCACGGTGATGCTCCCGGAATGGGGGTTTTTAAGAGTTCCGATGGGGGGGCAACCTGGTCGTCTTCCAGGACCGGCATGGGAAACGTGATCGTATGCAAACTGGTACAACATCCGGTAAACCCCCAGATCTTTTTATCGGCAACGACCAGCGGAATTTTCAGATCGAACGACGGAGGTGCATCCTGGACATTTATCACAGCCGGGACCTTCAAGGATATTTGCTTTAAACCCGGTAATCCTGATGTTGTATATGCAACATCCATGGGGAATTTTTTCCGGTCATCGGATAATGGTCTCACATTCAATCAGATTACCTCTGGGTTGCCATATGTTGCATTTCCGATAGATGAACGCGGGGCCATTGCAGTGACTTCAGCCGGTCCGAATTATGTCTATTTTGTACAATCCAATGCCAGCGGTGGATTCCAGGGGGTTTACCGTTCAACGGATAACGGTCTCACCTTCACGGAAAGATCCACTTCACCCAACATTCTCGATGAGTCCTGCGACGGGAGCGGAACAACCGGGCAGGGTTGGTATGACCTTGCTATTGCAGCGGATCCTGTCAATCCGGAAATCGTCTATGTTGGTGGCATCAATGTGTGGAAATCTGTTGACGGGGGTGTTTCCTGGGCAATCCGATCGCACTGGAACGGTGAGTGCAGTGTACAGGTGGTTCACTCTGAGTGCCATTTCCTCGGATTTTCACCCTTAAACAGCAGGTTGTATGCGGGTAACGGGGGAGGAATTTATTATACTGCAAATGCTGGTACCACCTGGACGGATTGTACGGCAGGTATGGCAATCGGGCAGATATATAAAATTGGCCAGGGCCAGACAGAACCGCTGAAAACCATCTGCGGATTCCAGGATAACGGGACGCAGACCTATTTGTCCAGCGGTTGGATAGCCACCGGCGGACTGGATGGGATGGAATGTGCGGTGGACTTCCAAAATTCCTCATATACCTATCACAGTCAATATTTTGGTTCCATCTTTCGTAAAATCGATAATGCCAATGAACTTCAGATTGCCGGTAACGGAATTTTCGGAATTGATGAAACCGGCCCCTGGGTTACGCCATTCATTCTCAGTGAAAACGATCCGAAAAAAATGTTTATCGGATATAAAAATGTTTGGAGGTGCAATGATGTCACTGTGAGTGCTCCGGTATGGACAAAGATTTCAACAACTGAAACAACAGATTGTTCTGTTCTTGAACAATCGCCTGCCAACATTGATGTTTTGTACGTAGTGAGGGATAACCAATTACAAAGAACCGATAATGCCAACGCCACTTCACCAACCTGGACGTTGTGCACCCTTCCCGGTGGGATGACTCCCACTGATCTCGAGGCACATCCGACATTACCAAATACCGTCTATGCAATTTCGGGTTCGGGTGTTTATAAATCAACAGATAAGGGGTCATACTGGACATTGTTGCCGGGATTACTACCTAATATTCCAATCAATACGATTGTGTACGATAAAAATAGCAGTGAAGGACTTTATATCGGAACCCAGACAGGAGTTTTTTATAAAAATTCCACAATGTCGAACTGGGCTCCATTTAACACGAATCTGCCGGTAGTTGATGTAAGGGAACTTGAGATTTATTACAACAGCAATTCTTCGAACAATAAGATTGTGGCAGGAACATATGGCCGTGGACTCTGGAAGTCTGATCTTTATGCGGCTTCCACTGCAAATCCTGTAGCGAATTTCAGCCTGAACCCGGTGGTGCCATGCCAGGGACAGACAGTTCAATTGACGGATCTTTCAACAAACAGTCCCACTTCATGGACATGGTCCTTCACACCCTCGACCGTGACATTTGTGAATTCGACAAACAGCAATTCACAGAATCCCCAGGTTCAATTTAATACAACTGCTGCTTACACGGTTCAACTAATTGCAGCTAACTCCTATGGTTCTTCCGCCCCTTTCATAAAATCGATCTCCATAGGGGGAATCATTGCTCCCCGTTCGGAATCCTTTGAATCTGGTATTATTCCGGAAAGCTGGACCGTTGTTAACCCTGATGGTGGAATTACCTGGAAAACTACAACAGCCTATGGGAATGGAGTCAGTGCAAATGCGGCTTATATGGACTTTTACGATTATTATTCACCGAAAAATGGTCAGGTCGATGAAATGATTACGGAGCCAATAATTCTCACCGGCACTACAAAACCATATCTGACGTTCAAGGTTGCTTATCGTCCATATCCAGGTATAAAGGATTCCTTAAAAATTTTTATTTCAACGAATTGCGGAAATAGCTGGGGGTCAACACCGGTTTACAATAAGTCAGGCAGTGTGCTGGCAACAGGTGCAGATCTTACGACTCCCTTCATCCCTTCAGTTTCTGCCGATTGGCGTTTGGATTCGGTGAACCTGGCACCTTATACCAGTGGATCGGTAAAAGTTAAATTTCAAGCGATCAGCGGTTTTGGAAACAATCTTTACCTGGATGATATTTTTATTGGCGAACAGGTTCCTTTCATTGATGTAACAACTCCTAATGGGGGAGAAAGCTGGCAGCAAGGCACAACCCATTCTATAACCTGGACGGACAACATCAGCGAGAATGTTAAAATCGAATTGTACAAAGGGGGAACATACAATTCACTGATTGCCGCTTCAACTGCAAGCACAGGAACTTTTTCGTGGACAATTCCTTCTGTTCTGATTGCGGGAACCGATTACAAAATAAAAATTACAAGTGTTACAAATAGCGGGATTTATGATTTCAGTACATCGAATTTTTCCATTTCCTGCATCACTTTTATTGCGGGTTCCATTGCTTCAAACCAGAGTATTTGTAACAATACCGCACCTGCGCAGTTAACAGGAATATCACCTTCAGGTGGCAGCAGTCCCTATAGTTACCAGTGGCAGAGTTCTCCGGATAATGTGACTTTTACCGCGGTTGCCGGGGCGACAAATCTCAACTTTTCCCCGGGAATTTTGACTTCGACAACCTATTTTCGGGAGGTTCAAACTTCGTCAGGCGGCTGTGGATCGCTGAATACCAATACATTAATAATAACCGTTCTTTCAAACCTTCCGGTAAGCGTATCTGCCACTCCTTCTGCTAATCCGGTCTGCGCGGGGACTTCGGTCACCTTTACAGCCTCGCCGGTTAATGGCGGATCGACTCCCCTCTACCAGTGGAAAGTCAATGGTACAAGCATATCCGGGGCGACCAATTCAACCTATTCATATGTCCCAATTAACAATGATGCCGTTATTTGTGTGCTTTCATCCAATGCAATCTGTCCCAGCGGCAACCCTTCCACGTCAAATACCGTAACCATGAACGTGAACCCTCTGCTGCCGGTAAGCGTATCTGTAACCCCTTCTGCAAACCCAGTCTGCGCGGGAACTTCTGTCAGCTTTACAGCCTCGCTGGTTAATGGCGGATCGACTCCCCTCTACCAGTGGAAAGTGAATGGTACAAGCATATCCGGGGCGACCAATTCAACCTATTCATATGTCCCGATTAACAATGATGCGGTTATTTGTGTGCTGACTTCCAATGCCACCTGTCCCAGCGGCAATCCAGCCACTTCAAATACCGTGACCATGAACGTAAACCCGCTGCTGGCGGTAAGCGTATCTGTAACCCCTTCTGCTAA
>Ga0118677_10001717_pt1 | contig 45707 bp, 34 predicted proteins | sample AliMusrvi5mmetaG_FD_86154 | JGI IMG/M metagenome (GOLD analysis project Ga0118677, IMG submission 86154) | reverse complement strand
TACGACGGTCGCGCACCATATGATTCTCAATGAGCGCAGCCTGGGCCCGGGCATGTGGAAGGAGGTAACAAGCAGAATACAAGCGCATTTCATGTCCGACGGCGCTGTTATACAGGCTTCCCCGAAAGTCGAACGCCGCCGGCGATAAGCCCTTGATTTAATTAAAAATTATCCCAAAGCTAACACGGTCTTAACCTGCTGTGGCTATACTTTGGCTGAAAGAATAAAAAAGGGAAAGGACAACAGCATGACAGCACCCGTTCTTTTTTACCCTTTCAGAAGCCGCGGACAGACGAATCATGAAAAGCTTCGTGAGGCCCTCGGCATAAACTGCGCCACGCCCGATGCCTTTGCCGCCTCCCTTCCCTTTGCCGGAGGCGACGCGACTGCGGGGGTTGAAAACGAGCTGCAAACCGTGGTGATCGGCGCAAAGGACTCTGTTGACCTGCCCCGCTCAATTGAGGAGTCCAACTATTATAAAAACATAATTCGGCGCACCTTGTCCGGCGATACCTCGCAGCGGCTTATTACCGAGCTGGACCAATATCTCAACAACAACCACGATAATGTCTGGGAACACAGCTGGGTGCGGTTTCCCTACCGGTTATTGAGCTCCTACGCGCGCCAGGTTTTTCATAATGATCTGTGCGTCGATAAAAGCGATCCGGCCAGCCATCAGCGCAGCGATGCCGAAAAATTTTTTATCAGGGACCGGGGAGAGGACTGCATCCGGGTGCCGGTCAGCTATCTGCTGAAGCTTGCGCTTGCCGATAGCGTCAGCGCTTCGGCATTCACGCCCGAAGCCGTGCACCGGTCCGGCAGGCGTTTCATGGATCATTTTTTAAATGACAACACCTCGCCGGAAACCTTTTCATTCTACACGCCGGCGCTGCTGCCGGAGCGAGGCATGGGCTTGCAGCCGGCCCGTGAAACAGCGCTGCGGTTTTTACTGACCCAGGTTTTGATTCAGTACGGCGAAACCCGGTTCGGGCTTGCCGCAAGCGGCCAGCGCGTACTGGCCTATTTTGCGCCCCATCCGCCGGTGCGGCAGAAGCGCCTGAACGGTATTATCAGCGATGGGTTCTACCGCGAGCTTTTCATGAGCCCCTGCCTTTCGGGCTGGGACCACGGCCAGGACAAACATCAGTACATGATACTCTGTCATCAAGTGCTGTCCCGCAGCCAGCTCAATACTCTTGCCAAGCTCAAGGAGGCGGGCATCATCACGCGCGATCTGGTCGTGCTGCCGAATCTGTCCAATATCAGCCTCGCCAATAACGGGACCCATGTCAGTCTCGGAAGCCGAAAACTGACGAGCCTGCTCGGGGCAGCGAATTCCCCGTTCACCGCGGCCGATGAAAAATACCAGGGGGATCTGGCCATAAAAATCGTGGAGCATTTTCTCCCCCTGTTTGTGGGCACGTACAGCGCCGCGCCCTACCGGCTTGAGTTCGGCGATTTCCATCCCGAAACGGTCCTGGGATTCCTTCCCCATGAGCTTGATTATACGCACTTGCGCATGCTGTGGCGGCGCTGGAAGCTGAAGGCTGAAGTAAAAATCATGGGCCAGCCGCTGACGCCGTTCGGCCCGCCCGCCCTTGACCGGTTTGTAAGCGGACTGTTCAATCTCAAGGGTGATTTTGTTCAGGATTACCGCTTGATCGATTATCCGGTTGCGCTCATGAGCACTGACCAGAGCCCGGCCCTTGACGGCTCAGCCGGCAATGACCTGCGCCTGAAAAAAGACTTGGCTGATCTGGGCGTTTTCGACGAGCGCATGTCGCCCTATCTGTTCTACCGGCTTCGGCAGCAGGCGGCCATGGGGTTTTCGGGTTTTGAAGGCCGCTATTACAGCCTGTTTGAAACACTGCTGGGCGATATGGCCGATGCAGTCAATCTGCAGACCCTGCTCACGGCTCTGGCCTATAAATATATTGTCGGCGGGCAACTCACGCACGGGCATATTCCCGACAGCCCGACCTGTGAAAGCGAACGGCGGCAGGTTTTTTTCGGCGCGGCAATCGGCATACCCACATTTTACGTGCGCATCGATACGCAAAACCTGTTCATGGCCCATATTTTTGGTAAAATGAAAAAGACCCGCACCAGCAGACGGTATCCAGAGTATGTCAGATGCCATAATGATGAGTATCGGCGGGCGCTGCTGACCATTATTCGCCAGGATGGCGCTGATCTTATCGAGAGCATGGGCATGCAAGGTACCCTGGAGCGCTTGGAAGAGCGGATCAACAACCCCGCGGCAACAGCTGCCGGCCGGCTCACGGCGGGCATTCTTGACCAGTGCGGCGGCCGCTCGGCCATGGGCATGCCCGCGGGCGATTTTAATGCCGCCGCCGAAGGCTATTATCGAACCGTGCTGAGGCGCAACCATACCGAGGAAGCCCTGTCCGTCTGTCTTGATTCGCCGCGGCTGCTTGACCGCATGGCGCTGGAAGGCCGCGGGGAGTTTCGCGAAACGCTGGCCGAGCTGCTGGGCGGGGGCAGCGCCGCGGCATTTATCGAGGGGATCATTACCGGATTTGCCGCAGGCGGGTTGTCCGAGGAATTGCTCCGAACATTTATTGCGTTGCTGCTGCTGTGCATTGAAGCAGAAGAGGCGGCGGCCGCAGTTGAGGAAACGCACAATGAAACTACCGCAGCAGCATCAGTATATTGAGAGGGACACCCGCCGGGTCATGACCGAACGGCTGTATGGCGACCGTATTATCTCCTATTTCTATAACAGCGAGAGAGAGCAATCATCGGCGCTTTTCCGGGCATTATGCTCGCCGTACGCATCAAGTCTCTTAAGCCTGGTAAATTATGAACTCCCCGGGCTGTCGCGCCTGACAGGGGCGCACCGGTTTGTTCAGCAGCTGGGCATAGACCTTTCGGAATGCGTTGAGCCGCCCGAGCGGTTGAACACGGCAAAAAAAATATTCGAGCGCCAGATACGGTATTGGGAAACCCGTCCCATGCCCGAAGATCCGTACGCGATTGTGTCGCCGGCGGATGCCAGAATGCTTGTCGGGTCTCTGGAGGAAAATTCCCAGTTTTTTTTGAAAGAGAAATTTTTCAATCTGGATGAACTGATTGATCCGGACTGCTCCCTGTGGCTGGAGGCATTTGCCGGAGGCGATTTTGCCGTATTCCGCCTCACGCCCGACAAATATCACTACAATCATATGCCGGTTGCGGGCCGTGTGCTTGCCATCTATAATATTTCCGGCTGTTATTATCCGGCAAATCCGTCGGCCGTGGTCACGGTGGCGACCCCGTATTCAAAAAATAAGCGCATAGTGACCATCATCGACACGGACACGGAGGGCGGCACGCAGGTCGGGCTTGTGGCCATAATTGAAATAGTTGCGCTTATGATCGGAGATATTGTTCAGTCCTACAGCCGCGAACGCTATGAGAGCCCGCGGATGGTGTATTGTGGCATGTTTTTGGAGAAAGGATGCCCCAAGAGCCTCTACCGGCCCGGCAGCTCGACCGACGTCCTCATTTTTCAGAAAAACAAGATCCGCTTTTGCGAGGATATCATCGCCAACATGCGCCACCAGGGCGCCTGCAGCCGCTATTCAGCGGGGTTCGGCGCGCAGCTGGTTGAAACGGACGTGCAGGTCCGCTCTCTTATCGGCCGGGCCATTGCCGCCGGCGACGGAAACCGCGAACCGGGTGTACGGCATGACGCCTGAACTGTTCACCCTGTGTCTGGCCCTGCCCATTGTGCTGCTTCTCGGGTGGGCCTTCAGGCGGCTGCCGGATGAGCGATGGCAGATGCTTGCGGCAGTGCCGCTGCGCAAGTATCCCGACGGGACCTGGTCCGGCGTCAATCTGACCTGGTACGGCTTTTTCAGCGCAACCGCCTATACTGCCGCGGTTGCGGTATTTACTGTCCTGATGGCCGCTGGCGGGACTCCCGCAGCCGGCATTGCCGCTATGGCGGCCGCAGCTCTCGTGATCTGCATTCCGGCAGCGTCCCTCATCGCTCGCCTGGTGGAGCGCAAGCGTTATGTGTTCACCGTGGGTGGGGCGGCATTTGCCGGTATTATCGCTATTCCTGTTGCAGTGGTTGCTCTCCAGGAACTGATTGGCCGCGGCAGGGGCTGGAACCTGCAGGTGCTGCCCGTGCTTGCCGCGATCAGCACCGCATACTGTCTGGGTGAAGGGCTTGGCCGGCTTGCCTGCATCAGCTTCGGCTGCTGCTACGGCATGCCTCTTGGTCGTGCGCCCGGCTGGATGCAGCGTCTGTTTTCGGGCTGCGCGTTCGTTTTTTCCGGCGCAACAAAAAAAATCGCCTATGCCCACGGGCTGGACGGAACGCCCGTTGTTCCCGTGCAGGCCGTTAGCGCCGCCATCAACTGCGCCTGCTGCTGTGCAGGCTGCTGGCTGCTGCTCACCGGACACGTGCGGGCCTCCTTTCTCCTCACGGCTACCGTAAGCCAGCTGTGGCGCGTAGCTTCGGAATTCTTCCGGGCCGACTACCGGGGCGGAGGCGATGTGTCAGCCTATCAGATCATGAGCGCAGCCGGTAGTGTCATCGCTTTTGTTTTTATGCTGCTACCGTTTTCGGCTGTTGCCGCCCTTGTCGATATCCCCGCAGGCCTGCGCATCTTGTGGCGCCCCGCAGCTATTTTCGGTCTTCAGGGGCTCTGGATTTTTATCTTCCTCTACACCGGCTGCAGCATGGTCACCGGCTCGACTTTGTCATTCCATGTCAGACATAGCCGGGTGTAATTTTTTCTAAAATTAACACTTTCTTAAAACCATGTTTATCAAATCTTAAATAAGAACAGCTATAAGTATAAGCAGAGTAACGCTGATTCCCCCTTTCAGCATCACTCCTCCTTTGGGGGGGCCACCCGGCCCCCCTTCCAATTTTCTTCAAGATCATGGGGCGGGAAATAACAATAATCTTCAGACCCGCCCTCCCGTGCTTTTCATAAAGAACTTTTTTAATAGCGCTATTAATTAACTGATATTTAACCGGCAGCTTATTCAGCATTAAATCAGAAATGCAATACTGGTACACAGGAACAACGAACAACAACACGGTCACGTCATATCCGGAAGCATGCCGGGCAAGATTAAAAAAAATTTCAGAAAAAAACATCTACGGAAAGGATTAAGATGAACTCAATTATCAGAATAATTACGGTAAGCTTTATGATCAGCCTGCTTGTCTTCGGCATTGCAGGCTATGGGGGCTCGAAGTCAAGAAGTCTGCCGCTTTGCGAAGCGTTTGAAGACCTGCAGACAAGCTTCGCCTTCATGCTGCAGGAGAGCGTACCTTTTGCCGTCGTCGGGACCGCCCCGGGCACAAGCGGGATTTGCTTTGGCGACAGGACTGTTTCGTTGCCGATTTATTTCGCACCGGAAAATATGCGGCCTTTTTGAGTTAGCACGCCCCCGGCCATGCAGCCGATCATACCTTGCCCGAGAAAACATTGCCGAAAATTTTGCTGAAGGAGCTTTCTATGATGCCAGTACAGACCCGAGATAAAAAGGCCGAACGCCAGGAAACAGCAAACATAGTTATTTTTCCGGAGCGCCCGCCCGGTGATGCTTCCGTGTGGCGCGCCCTGGTTGACCGGCTTGATTTCGCCCTGCAGCCCATCGTGAGCATTCATACCGGCATGAGCCTGGGGTTTGAAGTCCTGCTGCGCAAAACCGACATAGAGGGCTATTGCTCTATTCAGGATTTTTTCGATGCGGCCTTCACAGCCCGGATGCTCTATACCGTTGACATGCTGCTGCGTGAAAAGGCGATCAATAAATTCAAAAGCCTTGATTTTTACGACAAATGCCGCCTGTTTTATAATATCGACAACCGCATGCTGCAGATGCCCGACTATCATCCGGGCAATACGTCCCGCATGCTTGAACAGCATGGCCTGCCGGCCAGCACGGTCTGCTTCGAACTGTCGGAGCGTCACCAGTTCGAGTGCTTCAACAGTATCAAGACAACCCTGAATATCTACAAGCAGCAGGGCTACCGCATCGCCATCGATGATTTTGGATCAGGATTCTCCGGGCTGCAGCTGCTCTACCATTCGGAGCCTGACTACATTAAGATCGACCGGTTTTTCATCGCCGGCATTTCCACGGACCCCAAAAAGCGGCTGTTTGTATTGAAAGTGCTGAGTCTGGCCCATACGCTCGGTATCGGGGTCATCGCCGAAGGCGTAGAGTCGGTTGATGAGTTCCTTGCATGCAAGGATATCGGCTGCGATTTCGTACAGGGATATTTAATTCAGGAGCCGCAACTCGACAGCAGCCGCATGAGCTACATATACGAACAGGTTCCCGCCTTTAGCCGGGCGGAACGCCGTCGTAGGAATTCCGACCACAGCATCATTACCGACCAGATGGAATTCATCAGACCCATCCGCATCGGTGGCACGAATATGATGGAGGTTTTTGAAGCTTTTCGCATACACAAATCGCAAACCTTTATTCCCGTGATAAATGAAAAAAACGAGCCCCTGGGCCTTATTATGGAAAAAGACCTTAAGGAATACGCCTATTCGCGCTATGGTAAGGACCTCTTGCTCAATACCGGCCTGAGCAAAACCCTGCACGACTTTATCTCCCGCTGCCCCGTTGCCGATGCATATAGGGACCTCGAGGAAATTCTTGATATTTACGCCCTTGATGAGCGCTCCGAGGGCGTCATTCTCACCAGCGGCGGACGCTATATGGGTTTCATGAGCGCACAGGCCCTGCTGAAGGCCCTGAATGAAAAAAATATCGCCATTGCCCGGGACCAGAACCCCCTCACGAAACTGCCGGGTAACACGCTGATAAACGCCTTTATCGCCGAATCCCTGTGCGATCTTGACCATGATTACGTGTATTTGTATTTCGATTTCGACAATTTCAAGCCGTTTAATGACGTGTACGGTTTTCGCGTAGGGGATCGGGCACTTCTGCTGTTTGCCGACCTGCTCAAATCAAGCGCCAACGGCAGCACGTTCATCGGCCATATCGGCGGGGATGATTTTTTTGCCGGTATTCTGCTGAGCGAAAAAAACCGCGAGCATATTCTTCACCGCACGCAGCTCCTTATTCAGCGCTTCAGCGAGGACATCATGGCTTTTTACAGCCCCCAGGACCGCGGCAACGGATATCTTAACGGTGTTGACCGGGACGGCACGCTGCAGCGGTTTCCATTGCTCTCCGTGAGCGCTGCGATTCTGTATCTGCCAAAAAACCATGGTGCCTTGTCGCTTGAGGACATAAGCCAGCGCATGGCGAGCCTTAAAAAAGAGGCCAAGCACTCGCCCTCGGGCATCAAGTGCGAACACCTGTAACAAAAACATTTTGCCCTGCCGGCAAAAGCAATAAAAAGGATTTTTATGATTTTTTCAGATATTATTTTACGCCTGACCCTGCCCCTGAACAAAATCAGGCTGCGCTCAAAGCTGCTGGGGAGTTTCGCCATCATCGCCTGCACCACGCTGCTCACAGGTTCTATCGGCTGGAGCGTGGCAAACAGGCTCAGCTCGCATCTGGTTGATGTGGGCACGGTCAGACTGGCCGGTATAGAAAATATTTTACGCGCCAGTACCCAGTTCGAGGCCATCAAGGCCTCGGACATGATATTGGTTGATCCCGGCAACAGCCGGGAGGAGCGGCAACACCAGTACGAGGCTATTAGGCAAGCCCAAAAAGCCTATGCCCATGAGCTGAGCCTGTATAACGGCCTGCCCCGCTCGGATCAGGAAAAACAGCTCTACGATCAGCTTCGCGGGGCCCTTGCGGCATGGGAAAAAGAACACCAAGGGTTTCTTGATCTATGCCGCGAGCTTGACGGCCTTGCCATCGACAATCCGCTGGCCATGAAAACCGATGTCGAGCAGTTCCGGGGAGATCTCTATAAGCTGCAGAGCCAGACATCCTATCTCATACAAACCAATACGACCTTTGAGGGGGGCGATGATCCGCGGCAATCGTATTTCGGCCGCTGGCTGGACCGTTTTTCGAGCCCGAATCCGGAACTGCAGCAGACGGTGCAGGCGATTGTGCCGGAGCATCAAAAATTTTACGCCGCCGTGGCCAGAATAAAAAAACAGGTTACTCTGGGGCGTCTCCAGGATGCTTCGCTTGCCTTTTTTACTGAAATGATCCCGGCCGCTGAAACCATGTTTGCTCTTTTCGACAAGCTGCGCACCAAAGCTGCGCAGGCTGAAGAACTCTATACCCGCATGACGGTGCAGGCGCGGACGAGCATATTTCAGCAGCAGAAAATCGTTCAGGGCATACTGGAACAACTGATTAACCTGAATGAGAAGTCCGCGACCGCCTCGGTAACCGAATCGCTCCAAAGCGCGCACTGGGCCCGTACAAATGCACTGGTGGGGTGCGTGCTGGGAACGTTTTTTTCACTGCTTCTCGGCATGCTTTTAAGCCTGCATATAACCGGTTCTCTCGCCCGGGTAATGAACGGCCTGCGGCATGGATCAAAAAATCTCTGGGAAACCTCGGTTGCCATGGCAAGCGGCAGCACAGAACTTTCGCGGTCGGCGGAAATGCAGGCGGCCCGGCTGCAGGAATCCTCAGCGGCCCTTGAGCAGATTGCGCAAACGACCAGGGCCAATGCAGACAGCAGCACGGCTGCATCGCATACGGCCCGCCAGGCCCATGAATCATCAACCAGCGGGACCGTTCATATGCAGGAACTGCTGAGCGTCATGGAGCGGATTGCAGCATCGACAGGCCAGTGCGCCACCATCATTGAAACAATCAACGGCCTGGCGTTTCAGACCAAAATGCTGTCGCTCAACGCCGCAATTGAAGCAGCTCATGCCGGCGAAGCCGGAAACGGATTTGCCGTGGTTGCCCGTGAGGTGGGCGTTCTTGCGCAGCAGTGCGCCGAGTCGGCCAAAAATACCGCGGCGCTGGTCAATGAATCGCGCGGGCATGCAGAAAGCGGGCTTAAGGCTTCACAGTCAGCTGCAGCGGTTTTTGGTGACCTTGCCCGGTCAATTGCGGTAATCAGGGGCTTGAGCGATGATGTTTCCCGGGCAAGTGTTGAGCAGGCCATAGCCATTGAACAGATATACGCATCGGTTGCGGACATGCAAGCAGTGACCGAAGCAACCACGGATCAGGCGCGCCGGGCCGCTGCAACCGGCAGCGTTTTGTCCGGCCATGCTGTCGAGCTGAATACAATGGTTGCGGTGCTCCACGGTGTTATTGACGGCGCCCGGGCCGCGGCTGCGGGAAGCGCCAGCTCCCGGCAGAAGTCAGTTCCTGCCCGGGTATATACTGGGGAAATTGCTGCCGAAAGAATACTTGTTGCCGGATAGGAACTGCTCTAAGATAAGACAAGAGGCCGGAAACACTACCTGTTTCCGGCCTCTCATTTGTACGGAATTTTTTACTGTTTTTTTGTTTTAATGCCCCAAGCTCAACGGCTCTTCAATTTTCATATGCTGGCCTCGGCAAGACCCGCGTTGCTCTCGCCTGAAACCTTTCTTATTATACGGGCGGCTTTTTCAAGGGAGTTCAGAAGTTCTTCTGCAGTGTCGTCGCTGTCCAGCAGGTTGAGCACATTGCCCAGCTCCTGCCTGCGCCTTGTGAGCGCGCTCTTGCGTATGCGCGCGCCTTTTTCCGTGAGCTTCACCAGCACGATCCTGCGATCGGTTGTATCCCTGACACGCTCCACAAGCTCGTCTGCAAACAGACGGTCAATCATTGCCGTCATGGTGGCGTTTTTGACCATGGTGCTGCTGCTGATTTGCCCCATGGTGTATGTCTGCCCATCCTCAAACGCCAGCAGCGTCTTTAACTGTGACGCGCTGACCGGAAGCAGGGCATGCATCTCTTCCCTGAACTGAAATACTTTGCCATATACCTTTGTGAAGAGCCGGCGCACCTCAGCCATGTGCCGCTCAAGATTTGCAACATACTCGTTAGAAGCAGTGAAACTCATCGGGGGCCCTTTTTGATATGGGGGTTATTGCTAATAATTGGTTTGTTCCCCTCTTTTTGGGGCGAAATCAAACCATCCGCTATGCCTTGGTTGCTGACTTATTGCAAATTCAAAAAAAATCCGTAGTGAGGCGTTGTTGTATTCAGGCAACTGCCATAAGCGCATCACTGCGGAATCGACTTCCCTGGTTCTGTATCTCCGGTACATGCATATCCTGGCCATAAAGGTTCAGGCTGCGGATATCGACATAAGCGCTATAGGGCAGGATCGCAAGATCGCTGCGCGGCCCGGCGCCGCCGAGGGCGGCCCGGACCATGGTGGATGAGGCTGCACAGGGCAGGGCATCAAGAAAATGCACGTCAAGGCTGGTTTCGGCAGCCGCATCATGCGCACATCGCTGGATAAAAGCCGCATTAACCGCGTGCAGTGCGGGCGTATAGGAAAATATCCGCGCATCCTTGTGCATCTCGAGCTTCGCAAGCGTATCGGGGTACTCGGTTCCGGGATAAAACCTGCGGCAATGGTCGCCCCCCGCAATATAAAACATATCCATGGGCTGCTGCCGGTTGAGCTTGAGAAACCGGAAGAGATTGGTTTCTCCGTCGCAGCCGCTGTAGCGGGCGAGAGAGCTGCAGGCAAACAGCGGCCCGAACAGTTTCAGTATATCTCTGGCCATGACATACCGCAGATCGGCTGATCCCATGCCGGGCTTTCGATTGTCGCGGCCGGAAATAACATAGACGACCTTGTCAAGCTGCAGCCGCGCCATGGCCCGAAGCCCGATGAGCACATGGCCCCAGTGCAGTGGGTTTGCCGCAATCGGGTACAAGCCCACCCGAAGACGCCGGGGATAGGGCTGGCAGGGTTCATCATCCTGGCAGGTGCGCACCCAGGCGCGCGGATCAATATCGCCATCACAGCAGAGATCTTCAATTTCAAAAAGATGTTCGGCCGCTGTTCGGTAAATAGCGGCAAACGGCTCGTCACCTGTCTGCATCCCCAGTTGCTGCGCCATGAGGCCGAGTTCACTGAGCAACCGCTCGCGTATGCCACGCAGGTAATAGATGCTCAGGGAATTCGCTAAAAATTCATTTGTGTTGGTGCTCATATAACCATCTCCTTTTCTATTTTTTAGTGTCTGGCTGAAGTATAGCCGCGCTTTATTAAGCCGGAATAAGGAAAGGGTTAGGTTTTGATTAATAAAATTTTGCGGATTACCTGCGGTTGTTCGTGAGATGTTTTACCACGGCAGGCGGATGATGAATGTGGTGCCCCGGCCCGGCATGCTTTCAACATCGATCGTGCCGTTGTGCAGGAGCACGATATGCTTGACGATGGAAAGCCCCAGGCCCGTGCCACCCAGTGTTCGGGAGCGGGATTTGTCAACTACATAGAAGCGCTCGAAAATGCGCGGCACATGCTCTGGCGGGATGCCACTGCCGGTGTCGGCGACCGTGATGACGGCAAATTCACCCTCGCGGCAGGCCGCGAGGGTGATGCCGCCCTGCTCGGTGTATTTCAGCGCATTATCAAGCAGGTTTATAAACAGCTGTTCAAGCATAACGCCGTCGGCCCGCAGATCGGGCATGCCGTCGCTTATGTCAAGTTTTAGATAAAGCTGTTTTTCCCGGAGCTTGTCCTCATAGAGGATCAGCACCTGATCAAGCAGGTCCTTGAGATTCAGCGGCTGCAGGTCGGGCTGCTCCTCGCGCTCAAGCCGCGCAAGGGCCATAAGGTCTTTGGTGATATTTATCAGCCGGTCGGTATGGCGTTTGATGATTTCAAGATAGCGGCGGCTGGCGCCCGGCCCGTCCTCCTCAAGCATGGTCTCCACAAAGCCTTTTATTGCCGTCAGCGGCGTGCGCAGCTCATGGGATACATTGACCACAAAATCTTTTTTCATGCGCTCCAGGCTTTTCATTTCCGAAACATCAAGCAGCACCAGAAGTATGCCCCGGTTGTGCCCCAAAAGCGATGCGCTGCACAGAAACGTGGTCTGCCCGTGTGTCACTTCCCCGATATGCCGCTGTTTTCCCGAGCGAACTTCCTTGATAATGTCCCCGAGCTCCGGCGCGCGAATGACTTCCCAGTAGAATCTTGCCTCCAGCGGCTGCTCCGGCAGCAAGCGCCTGAGCGCCTCATTTACCAGCGTGATTCTGCCGTCAGCGTCAAGCACCAGCAGGGCTTCATTCATGGAGGAAATGATATTGGTGAGCTCTTATTTTTGGAACGAAACTTCCTGAAACAGGCCACGGATTTTTTCGGTCATGCTATTGAAGCTGTCGGCCAGTTCCCGGAACTCATCATTATTATAAATAAATACCCGCGCGCTGAAATCGCCCGCGGAAATGCGTTTTGCAGCGGTGCTGAGCGTGCGGATGGGTCGGGTAAGGCGCCGCGAGATGATAAATGACACCAGAAGGCCGATGGCCAGAATACAGAAAGTCACATACAGAATATTGGTGGTGAACTCGCTGAGAATGCGCTCGATGCCGTGCATGAAAAGGCTTGCGCGAAGCACGCCGGTAATGGCGGCATCTTTGTGGATCGGCACGGCCACATAGAGCATATTTTCCTGCACGGTCGTGCTGTAGCGCAGGGCCGAGCCGGTGCCTCCATGAAGGGCCATGAGGACTTCGGGCCTGGTGAGGTGGTTTTCCATGGCCGCGGGATCGCGCTCGGAATCCGCTATGACAACGCCCTTGGGATCAATCACCGTGATGCGGGTGTCAATGGCCGGGCCGAGGCTTTTGAGCATGGCCTCAAGCTCGGCTGCCCGGTGCTCCGCCACCAGCGGCGATACCGATAGCATAAGCGCGCTGCACAGTTTTTCAAGCTCTGCGGCGAGCGTTTTTTCATACTGCTGCCGCGCAATGCGAAAAGAAAGAAAGAATACCGCCCCCGCAATCAGGCAGGCAAGCAGCGCGTACCCGGCAAAAATTTTTACAAAAACCGATTTTTTCATTCTTCCAGCTTATATCCAACGCCGCGAATGTTTTTGATGAGATGGGCCGCCTCGCCGAGCTTTTCCCGCAAATGCCGGATATGCACATCAACCGTGCGGTCGATGACCGCCTTTTCATCGCCCCAGAGGTGATCAAGTATTTTTTCCCGCGAAAACACCCAGCCCGGTTTCGTTGCCAGCAGGGCCAGTATTTTAAATTCCGCCGAGGTTAGCTCGACTACGTGGCCATTGACCGTGGCCTCATATCTTTCGCGGTCAATAGAGAGCCCCGCTATCTCGAGCGGCGCAGCCGGGCCGGCAACGGTATGCCGCCGCAGCACGGCCTTTACCCGCGCCACCAGCTCTTTCGGGGAAAAGGGTTTGGTCATATAGTCATCGGCCCCGAGCTCAAGGCCGAGAATTTTGTCGGTTTCCTCGCTTTTTGCCGTCACCATGATGACGGGCACGGCGGCAAACTGCTCGCGGCGCCGTATGTTTTTGCATATTTCTATGCCTTCCATATCCGGCAGCATCAGATCAAGCAGCACCAGCGCCGGCACGGTCTTATCGATAAACCGGAGAAACTCAGCGCCGTTGTGACAGCCCTTTACGCTGAAGCCCGCCTTTTCAAGGTGAATTGTCATCAGCTCGATAATATCGGGCTCGTCTTCAACAATGGCGATAAGTTTTTTCATCATTTGCTGCAGTTTGCCGTAAACCTTTCTGTTAATTTTTTTATCATACAACTAGATGCCCATGAGGAAAAATCGAAACATTCCACGCCATTATTCTTATCGGCAGTTTATTAAGAATAAATGAGACTTGTGTTAATTTTTGGTTAAGTTTAGATATCATGTGCGCCGGTGCTGCTATTCAGTTCCTTTGGTGATTTTTGTGAGCTTCCGCTGTTTGATGCATAAGCGCCTCCAACTATGAATAATTCTGGTCAATATTCTTATTGACAGCTTCAAGAAACAGTATCATAGTGCGCAATCAATTTTACTCTTGCAGAGAGAACCGCCATGCACTGGCTGAAAAGAGCTTTTAAGTTTATTATCGGGGCTGCCCGCAATCCCAATGATCCGCATGTGTTTCACAAGCTGTCCCTGATTGCCTTCTTTGCCTGGGTCGGCCTCGGGGCCGACGGGCTTACCTCATCCTGCTACGGCCCGGAGGAAGCGTTTCTGGCCCTGAAAACCTATCCGTATCTGAGTATTTTTGTGGCGCTGGCATCAGCCATAACCGTCTTTGTCATCAGTGCCAGCTATTCACAGATTATCGAATGTTTTCCGTCCGGCGGGGGCGGCTATCTGGTCGCCAGCAAGCTGTTGTCGCCCACCGTCGGCATGGTGTCCGGGTGTGCGCTGCTGATTGACTATGTCCTGACCATCACGATTTCCGTGGCCTGCGGGGCGGATGCATTATTCAGTTTTCTGCCGGAGACCTGGCTGCATTACAAACTCGAATTCGCCCTGCTGGGCGTGCTGGGGTTGACCTTGCTCAACATGCGCGGCGTGAAGGAATCGGTGGTGCCGTTGATCCCGGTATTTGTGGTGTTTGTCGTTACCCACATTTTTGTGATTTTCTTTGCCATCTGCACCCACCTGAACAATGTCCCGGAAGTCGTCCACGCCACCGCGCAAAATTTGCAGGTTGCGCGGGGGGAACTGGGGCTCCTCGGGATGCTGCTGATGATGCTGCGGGCCTACTCCCTGGGTGCCGGGACCTATACCGGCATCGAGGCGGTCAGCAACGGGCTGCCGATCCTGCGCGAGCCGAAGGTGCAGACCGGGAAGCGCACCATGGCGTATATGGCCGTCTCGCTGGCGTTCACGGCGACCGGCCTGATGATCGCCTATCTGTTGTTGCGGGTCGAACACCAGAACGGCAAGACCCTCAATGCAGTTTTGTTTGAAACGATGACGGCGGGGTGGGGCAGCGGGGCCAAGTGGTTTATCCTGATCACCCTGATTTCGGAGGCGCTGCTGTTATTTGTTGCGGCGCAGGCGGGATTTTTGGACGGTCCGCGCGTGTTGGCGAATATGGCGCTGGACCGGTGGATGCCCACCAAGTTTGCGACATTGAGTGACCGGCTCGTCACGCAGAACGGGATCCTGCTGATGGGAGCGGCGGGATTCTTGATGATGTGGGGGACTGGCGGGGACGTCAAATACCTGGTGGTGCTCTACAGCATCAATGTCTTCGTCACGTTTGTGCTGTCACAGCTGGGCATGGTCCGCCACTGGTGGCAGGAGCGCCATGTGGGCAACTCGTGGAAGCGGAAGATTCTGATTAACAGTGCCGGCCTGGTCATGTGCGTGGCGATCCTGATCTCGGTGGTCATTTTAAAATTTAACGAAGGCGGTTGGATCACACTGGTTTTGACCGGCGGGCTGGTCGCGTTGGCGCTCGCCATTCATCGCCACTATACCTACACCCGCTCCCTGCTCCAGCGGTTGGACACGCTCGCGGAAGCCGTTGAAACCAGCGCCCAGGCGCACTCGGGTCAGGAAATTATTTGTAACCCGAAAGATAAAACCGCGGTCATTCTGGTGAGTGGATTTAATGGGCTGGGGCTGCACACTTTGTTTGGCGTGCTGCGGGTGTTTGCCGGGCATTTCAAGAATTTCGTCTTTATTCAGGTGGGGGTCGTGGATGCCGGTAATTTCAAGGGGAGTGCGGAGGTGGACCGGCTCCGACATCACTGCCTGGAGGAACTGGATCGATATGTCACCCATATGCACGCGCATGGCCTCTACGCCGAATGCTTTTATTCCGTCGGCACGGATGTGGTGGAAGAGCTGTCGCTCATTGCGCCGCGGGTGACCAAGAAATTTCCGAACGCGGTTTTCTTTGGCGGTCAATTGGTGTTTCCGCAGGACACAGTGGCTTCCCGCTGGCTGCACAACTACTCCGTTTTTGCCGTCCAACGCCGCTTCTACCGGCAAGGCATTCCGTTTGTGCTGCTGCCCATCCGCGTCTGACCGGGTGGGTGAGGCAGGTGGGAATCCGCTCCGCACCATTTCGGATTCGGGTCCACCGTCCTTTCGAGTTGCCAGTGGTGGTGGTTTCGCGTAGATGGTGGTGGCGCGCGTGCGCCCGTAGCTCAACTGGATAGAGCATTGGTCTTCGGAACCTGAAAAGGCACTTTTTGAAATTGTGTATTTTGCTCAACAAATACACGAAACCCGCATGGTTAAAGGGCGAAACTGACTTTATGACTTTTGCACTAAGTGGCACTCTTTTGCACTGTTTGGCAAAGAAAATGCCAACCAATGCCAACCAGAACAGCGTGACAAATGGTGGGGCTGATCGTGGTTGGCGCTGAGCACTGAAAATTGCCAACCAGTGCCTTGATCTTGGCCTCGTAGATTATGTGAGGCGGTGGGCTGTTGCTTGGATTCCAGAAACGCAGGGAACTGGGGCGAAGGAGAAGTTGATGCAAAAAAATGATACTCCACTATCACCGCAGGATCGCTTGAATATCGCGATTTCTGAATCGACTTGTTTTCATATCAAGTTGGCCTAATGTTCTGGATGAAGTAGCCTTCCAACCCACGACGGCTGGGGCAACCATAAAGTAGTGGAACTGTGGATTACCATGAATGACTTTCGACTCGATCACGAAATGCGCGGTCTAATCAAAGTGGTGAAGGTAACTGGTTCGCTCGACATGGAGACGTTTCTCCGTCTGGAAAAGTTCCTCAACACGTTATTCCAGCAGCAACACTTCAATGTGCTAATCGATTGCAAGGATCTAATTTACATCGCCTCCAGTGGGCTAGGCGCGCTGGTCGGATTAACGAAACTAACCCGTGAAAGTGGCGGTGATCTCAAACTGGTCAATGTGCCTGAGCGGATCCACAAAATCGTCGACTTGCTTGGATTTACCACGGTGTTGAGGGTTTACACCAACGAAGAAGAAGCACTCGCTAGTTTCACCAAGAGTTGATGGAGAACGACGCTGCAGGGATCAGACATCGGTATCGCCATGGAAACAACAACAGAAAACTTTGGCTATAGATGAGGATGGTATGACAGACAATAGAATTGATAAACCCGACATGCTGCGGGTGGTGTTTGATGCATTACCCTCACGGGTCTTTGTGGTCGATGACGATGTGCGAATCCAGGAATATAATTCGGCTGCGGCAGACCTCTTGATGGCTGACAGGAAGACCGTCCTGAAAAAGCGTGCTGGGGATATCCTCCATTGTGTCCATTCGGTTGAAGTCCCAGAGGGTTGCGGCCGTGCACCTGCCTGTAAGACCTGCATTATCAGAAATTCAGTCTCGGAAGCTTTTCAGGGGAATCGTATTGTGCGCCGTCGGGCAAGAATCGAACTGATCAGCAACGAGCAAAAGACCGAGATTTATGCTCTGATTACCGCGTCTCCATTTTCTTTCCAAGAAAAGTTACATGCGTTGCTGGTGATTGAAGACATCAGTGAAATTGCCGAGCTCCAACGCCTGATTCCGATTTGTTGTGTCTGTCGGAAATTGCGCGATGATAAAGAAGCCTGGATGGGAGTGGAAACCTATTTCAAAAACAGTTGGGATGTGGACTTCACGCATGGTTATTGCCCTGATTGCTTTAAGATCGAGATGGACAAAGTGAAAGCCGCCAAAATAGCCAAACAGGGCTCGCAGAATTAACGCCCGATATCGCTCACCAAACAACAGGGGCGACCCCGTTGCCAGAATCGCTTTCAGGGCATCATCGGCATTGACCTGGGTGCAGAACTTCTTGTCCTGCAGCCTGTTTTTCTTGATACCCACTGGTCTTGTCGTTGGCAACTGTTCGGGCGACGATTTCCTCATGTAGCGGATGACGGCATAAGACCAGTCTTTGACCTAAATCTACCGCAAACTGACAAGGGGCATAACAATGAACACCGTTACCCACGCCTTGCTGCCAGTCATTGCCGCAGAACTTACGAGCGATTCCTCAAGCAATAATAGTTGCGGGCTGGTTTGCCACCGGCTAGTAGAGAGGGACGATCATCATGAAGAAATTCAAACCAGCCGAGCAGGTCGCTGCGCCTCCGCCTGACACCTTGGTGAAGACGTTCCACGAGCTACAGGTCCATCAGATCGAGTTGGATGTGCAGAACGAGGAACTGCGCCGGGCGCAGCTTGCGCTGGACGCAGCGCACGCCCGCTATTTTGACCTCTTTGATTTGGCGCCGGCGGGTTATTTCACCCTTAGTGACAAGGGGTTGATTCTGGAGGTGAACCTTACCGCTGTGACCTTCGTAGGCGCAGCGAAGAGTGCGCTGGTTGCCCGTCCATTTTCCAGTCTCATCAGCCCGGCGGACACGGACCGATTTTACCTATTTTTCCGGCAACTGCTGGTGACGGGTCAATCGCAGATGTGTGGCGATCTCCAAGTTCGCAAGCAAGATGGCACGAGTTTCTGGGCAGCGTTACAAGGAAATAGGACGACGGATGCGACTGGCATGCCCGCGATCAATCTCATCTTGTCCGATATCAGCGCGCGCAAGCAGGCGGAAGTCAGCCGGGCTCATCTGGCGGCGATCATTGAATTTTCGGAAGACTGTATCATCAGTAATGATTTGACCAGCATCATTACCAGTTGGAATAAAGGTGCGGAAAACCTTTTCGGCTATTCGGCCAGCGAAATGATCGGGACTTCGATCCTGCGCCTGATTCCGGTGGCGCATCAGACCGAGGAACAGCAAATTCTGGATACGATTGCGCGGGGTGGCTGTGTGAATGATTTTAAGACAGTGCGCCAGACAAAGGCTGGCCGGCTGATTGAAGTTTCGATTACGGCTTCACCGATCAAGAATGTGGCCGGCCAGAATGTTGGTGTGTCGAAAATCGCCCGTGACATCAGCGAACACAAGCGGGCGGAGGCAGAATTGCTCTTGCAGGGCAAAGCCTTGCACGCGGCGGCCAATGCGATTGTCATTACAGATCCGACAGGGAACGTGGTTTCGGGTAACCCAGCTTTTACCGCGTTGACAGGTTATGCGGTCAGCGAGGTGCTCGGCAAGAATCTACGGGTTCTGAAGTCCGGTGAGCAGGACGCGGCGTTCTACCGGCAACTCTGGGAGACAATCCGCACCGGCCAGGTCTGGTCGGGTGAGCTGATCAACAAGCGGAAGGACGGCAGCCTGTACACCGAGGAAATGACCATCACCCCGGTCCGGACGGCGTCGGGGGCGATTAGCCACTTCATTGCCATTAAACAGGACGTCACCCGACGCAAACAGGCGGAGCATGCGCTGGAGGTCAGCAACCAGCAACTGGTTGAGATGGCTGCCGAATTGCAGCTGACGCAACAACAGATGGTTCAGCAAGCCAGCCTGCGAGCCTTGGGCCAGATGGCCAGTGGCATTGCTCATGACGTTAACAATTCGCTGTCATTAATTGTCGGGTTCAGCGAGCTGCTCCTGAAGCACCCGGAGCAACTCACCGATCAGGAGAAGTCGCTGCAATACCTCCAAAACATCCACACCGCCGGTCGGGATGCATCCGACGTGGTGCGGCGGCTGCGGGAATTCGGCCATCAGCGGGCAGTCGGAGAAATTCCAACTGCTGTTGATCTCACTGGATTAGTGAGGCGCGTCATCGAGTTGACTCAACCCCGCTGGAAGGATCAGTCCCAGGCGATCGGGCTGACCATTCGGATGACAACCGATTTGCGCGAGGTGCCGCCGATTGCCGGTGAGGAGTCAGCGATTCGCGAGTTGTTGACGAACTTGGTTTTCAACGCTATCGATGCGCTGCTGGTCGGTGGAACCATTACGCTGGGGACGGAATTGGACGGGAAGTTTGTCAAGTTATGGGTCAGCGATACCGGGATCGGGATGCCCGAGGAAGTTCGGAAGCGATGTTTTGAGCCGTTTTTTACCACCAAGGGTGACCAAGGGACTGGGTTGGGCTTGTCGATGGTGCATGGCATTGTGCGGCGCCATGGCGGGACAGTGGCGATTGCCAGCGCCCCCGGCCAAGGGACGACCGTCACTCTGCGGCTGCCGATATTTTGCGCCAAAAGCGCGTTCGCGATTACGGACAGCCCCGCTCCACTCACCCGGTCGCTACGCGTGCTGGTGGTGGATGATGAGCCTCTGCTCCAGGTCATAGTCGGGGCGTATCTAACCAGCGATGGCCATCAGGTCACCACGGTGTCGAGCGGTGAATTCGCATTGCCGCTGCTCAAAAACAACCCCTATGATCTGGTGATTACTGACAAGTCGATGCCTGAAATTAGTGGCGAACATCTGGCAATGGCAATTCACGCACTGAATCCCACTCTCCCGGTGATTCTGATGAGCGGGTTTGGCGACTTGATGAAAGCAGAGAGTGAAATCCCGCCGCAAATCAGCACGATCCTGAGCAAACCGATCACCGAAGCCTCGCTGCGTGAGGCGCTGGCGAAAGTGTTCCCGCCGTAGTTGGCAAACTTGCGTTCGCAAGCACAAGCTGGACGACCAATTCGATTGCGAAGACAAGGCAATAAAGCGTTGTCATCATTTTATTGGTGAAGATTCCTCATCGATACCACGGGCCATGATAATTTTATCTTTGCTCAGCTTCAAGGAGGTGATTGAGTTGGTGTCATTCAACGGCTCGAAGATCACCAGATATTTGGCACTTCGACCGATTGTTCGCAAGACGAACATGGGCATTGTAACTACTGGCGAACCTGTCAACCCCTCCGCCAGAATTAGCTCTAGCGGTTGGGCGTCCTGCGGTACGACCCAGAGTTTCAATTGCTGCTGAGTCAGTGATTTAAAAGTTACAGTGCTGATCCCATTCGCCATCGCCGTTTGGAGTGACTTGACGTGTTGATAGCCGCAAATTTTGCCCAGTGTGCCGGGGCGGGGCTCAAACTTCAGAGAACTGGCTGCGAATTGGCCATCAATATGCAGCACGGAGTCAAATTGGTGATCACGGCCATTTGCCGTGTGTGGCCAGGACCGGAATAGCCAGTGCCTCAGGTTTAGCAAAAGGTTTAGCAAATAATCCCAATAGCTGAACGTATTGGGTCGTGCCGACAACCTGTCGATCAGGCAGTCGCCTTGTAGTTTCACAGTGCGTGTTATCCGAAAGCCGTCGTAGGTGGTGTCGCTGGAAGCTGTGGTAAGTTTTATCGCTGGATCGAACCGCTCTAATTTACCGCTCACTCGGTTGGTCGCAGAGTCCACCGGCCACATCAGATCTTGCTTGCCGGCGGGTTTTTGCGAGACGCCGTCGATGACCAAAGTGTTCTGACTGATGGTGTGTGAGGTCCACTCTTTTTTCCAAGTGGTTTCGTACGGCATGCTGGGGAAGGCAGGGATCCAAAGTCGCCCCTTGGTGTAGAAAGCGATGCCGAGCTTATCCGGGTGCCCGTGGCCGCCACCGTAGGAACCATACGTCAGCGCCACTGCCGCTGAATTGAGCTGACGCGTGAAATCACCGGTGGCTTGTCGCAGCACCACCAAGCCGGTCGAGGGGAATAGCGAACAGCCATTCTGGTGTACGCCGGTGTTGGCAAAGTGACCATCGCCAAAGACTTTCACAATCGCGCCAGCCCGGTCCTTTGCAAGTGGCAGTTCAGCCGTCAGTGCCTGCACGTCGCTGACTCCGCCACCGCGGTCGATCTGGATCGGAATCTCCTTGCCGTCACGCAGCAGTGTCGCTTTCTCGCCAGTAACGTGCAATTCGAACAGGTAGGGCCGATTTAGCTCGGGGAATCGGCCGGTCAAACTGATCTTTTTACACGGATCGCCACGCGGGGCAGCGCCAAATACCAGCCAAGTCCGGTCTCGACCGCCGAAGTCTTGGAGGTGGGTCATTGTCCAAGTTAGCGTGAAATCGCTAACATCAGTGTCATTGAGCAGAAACCGGTCCCCTTGCGATTGACCGCCATCGTCGGCCGTTACCGAGTTTACCTCCAGCCGAAATGTCCCGTCGATGAATCCCCACTGGATTGGTTGGTTATTTAAGGAGACATTTTCAATGTGGTAGTTGTACCGGTAATAATGGAGGAAACCCACGCGCCCACTAGTTTCATCCAAGCTGCACAGCAGGCAGGCTGCCACCGGACTATGGCAACGACTCCAGGCAACCTGCTCAATCCAGCCAGCCTGAATCTTATTGGCGCTATCGCCCATCGCCAAACAACTCAAATCCGGAAAAGCCGTATACAGTGGCGCCTCAAACATTAATCGTAGTGACTTAGGCGCTAGGCTCGTGCCGGTCGGATAATGCGACCCTTCAACCGTGTTGTTATCCGATGGGACGGCCAGATTGTAGAGATCAACCCCGCAATGGGCCATTCCTTCGGTGAACGGCAGTAGGGCTTGCAGGACAAACCGGTGATAGCCTTGGGAGCGTTCCCAAAACATCCCATCATCCCGAATGTCATGGGCGACCAAGTGCTTTAACCCATATCGGCTATTGACCGCATAATCCACTAGGTCACGATCTCGAACTGCCAGCCCCACGAGTCCGATGGCGGCAATATGCCATGCTTGGAAGTTGTAGCACCGAAAGTGCAGATCCGAGCTGCGTGGGTCTTTTGCATAGTCGTCAATCTTGAAGCATTCGACGGACGCTCGTAAGAGGTCGTTCTCAATGTGCTGCTTCTGATTGCCGGTGAGCTGGCCGCAATCGGCGACCAGGTCATAGGCTTGCGCAAGTGGGGAAATCCACTCGGCCTCTGAGAGTGAATTGAGTGTAAACCTGGCCCGGTGATTCTTAACTGGTAACGTTGGGTAGACATCAGCATATGACAGTAAACCAGAGCAGACCCATTTTGCGTAGGGGGGTTTTCCATTCAAAGCATAGGCCCGGGCGACTGCGAGCAATTCTTCTGCGGAGTCGACCTGGCCCGGATTGTCGAGTCGTGTAGTCACCGGCCAAGGTTTGATGATCGAGTTATTGGCATTGGCCATGATGTCCTGCAAGATTGCACTGGCCCAGCGGTATTGATTCCCGCGTTGTTGTGCTGCAGCAATCGCTCTGTCCGTCAGGGCAATGTACGGACGTTTATCAGGAAACTTAAATTCAGAACGATTCCAGTCAGAAAGCTGGTTTTGCTCCAGCGCAGGAAGCGATGGAGTTGATGCCGGATCGGTGGGGTTAGCCTGAGTAGCCCATGTTGACCAAAGGACAAGAATGGTGGTGATGCAACTCAGCATCCAACTCCGTCTCAGCCGCCTAGCAGGCAGTTGATAAAAGCCACGGCTAGCCCGTCGATCCAGCGCTCCCTCGGAATGCGGGTTCGGAAGTTGTTGGTAGGGCGTGACCGCCGGGCGCGCCGCAATCCACAAACCATCGGATTCCGATTCTTTCAACAGGTTGCCAGACCCAACTTTCAAACCACAAGAAAAGACAGTCGTTACCAACACATTAATAACTGCACGGTGGCAGTTACGACAGAATGTTCCGGATGGTAGTGCAAATATAATCGAGCTCGTCATTGGTGAGGGTGGGGTAGACCGGTAGCGTGACCACGCCCTGCCAATGGCGCTCGGCTTGAGGGTAGTCCGCCGCTTTTAGTACGTACCGCTCCCGGTAGTAGGTCATTCTGTGCAGAGGCTTGTAGTGGACCGACGTGCCGATTCCCGCTTCGTTCAACTTTTCAATAAACTGGTCGCGATTCATCCGTCTGTCCGCGTTGAGAACCACCCAAAACAAATGCCAGGAATGATCCGGATAGGGGACTTTACAGACCGGTAGGTCCAAGCTTTTTACTCCCGCCAGAGCGTGGTAATAAAACTCGGCGCATCGCTGCCGCTCCGCGCGAAACTCGTCGGCCCGTTCCAGTTGGGCGATTCCAATAGCGGCATTGACGTCAGGCATGTTGTATTTAAAGCCTGGGGCAACGACATCGTACTCCCAATTCGCTTTTTTAGCGGTGAACCGATCCCAGATATCACGATTAATGCCGTGCAACCGCATCACTTTAGCGCGTTTGTAGATCTCCTCGTTGTCGGTCACCAGCATTCCGCCCTCACCGGTAGTGATGGTTTTGTTGGCATAGAAACTGAAACAGGTGACATCGCCAATCGAGCCGATCATTTGTCCCTGGTACCGGGACGGGAAGGCGTGGGCTGCATCTTCGATCAGCTTCAACCCATGCTTCCGGCAGATCTCCAGAACACCAGCCTGCCCGCTGGCGTCCGTCTTCTCCACGCTGCCCGCTGCCCGCTGCCCGCTGCCCGCTGTCTTCTGCCATGTCATCTCCGCCGCCTGCCCGCCAAAATGAACGAGCACCAACGCTTTGGCAGCGGGATATTGACGAATGGCTGCTTCCAGAATGGCTGGTGTAATCAGACAGGTGCCGTATTCAACATCAAGGAATACTGGGTCGGCTCCTAGATACCGGATAATCTCAGCCGAGGCGGTGAAGGTCATCGTCGGAACAAAAACCTGATCCCCCGGCCCGATACCCAGGGCTTCGGCGGCAATGTGCAGTGCTGCGGTCGCCGAATTAACGGCACAAGCGTATTTCCCACCCACTTTCTCACCGAACCGTTTTTCAAACTCCACACACTTACCGGCGGTGGTTAGCCATCCGCTTTCGATTACCTCGCGGACGTATTGCAGTTCATTGCCGTCACAGATGACTTTGCTGAATGGTATTTTTTGCATAAAATTAATTAGTTAATAACAGTAATGGACCAGTGCACTGCCCGATTCTTGGTGGTGTTAAAAACTGCCCATAAAATTAGAACGAGCCCAACCAGTTCAAACACAAGATAGTGTCCCCACAACACGGTCACCGATAAAAACGGCGGCAGCCGATTCATTAGTAGCTCAATTAATGGCCGTCCTCCGCTACTCCAGTCAATCCATCCGAACAACGGCCAGAACATCGCGTGGGGATCGGTATTGGCAAAGTCGAGGACTGGGTGCAACACCATAATACCCACATAAACTAGAAGCCTAGAGCGCATCCGCCATAATACCAGCATTGCTGCAGAGTAAAACACCAGCATCAAATGATCCGGATAATCCGGCCGCAGCCAGTGCAGCGACTTATCCAGGATATCTGGCAGCAGCGACGCAAAAGCGAACAGGGAAAGTCGACGCAAATCCAACGATGGCTGTTTCCGCACCTTTTGAACCAAGGTGGCGAGACCCAGCGTAAAACCGACATGTCCGGGAATTAACATTCAATCACTGGACTTTTGCAACAACCTTGAGGGTTTTGAAGATGATTCCAATATCTCCCCAAAAACTTCGGGTGTGAACATACTCTTCATACAGACTTAATTTGTGCGGCAGAATCTCCTCCCGATAGATGCGTTCGGGATCGGTCGAACGAGCGAGGATTTCTTCCTCATCCCGATACACAATCGACGCCGGATCAGTGATTCCTGGCCGGACCGTTAATACCTTGGCCCAGCGATCCGGATAAACTTCCACCCACTTGCGAACTTCCGGACGCGGTCCAACCAACGCCATGTCACCGGCCAGCACATTCCAGAGCTGCGGCAGTTCATCGAGTTTCGTTTTGCGGAGAATCCGGCCAATGGGTGTAATTCTGGTCGCATTCCCAGCATCGAAAGATCCTTTTTCAGTCCCTTTCCGAACTTGCATCGTGCGAAATTTAAACAGCACAAAAACACGGCCGTATCGCCCGATTCGTTCTTGGCAAAAGAGCGCCGGCCCGGCGGAAGAGAGGCGCACTGCGATGGCCAAGACCGCGAGCAGTGGCGCAATTAGCAATAATGCGAGCGCTGCCAACAGCAAATCAAAGCCGCGTTTAACCATGAGTCGTGACACCGGTATGCAGTTGATCGGAAGCAGTTTTCTGGATCCAGCACAATACATGAGTGCGCAATAATGGAATGGCATTAATAACTGAATACAAGCCGGGATGAACCCGGCAGACTCGCCGAGCAATCGGTGGCGCCAACGTCACCCGCTTGACTGTAATCTCAGCCTTTGGAAACAACGTCCGGATGCGCTTCACCGGCACCCCACGCACATCCGGGTTGTTGGGATTGTTATAGATAAAATCATACCAGAGCACCCCTCCGCCTGGTTTTACCCAGCTCCACATCTTGTTCGCTAATTCTTCCTGAAAGGTGTCGTCAAGCAAAGACGAAAACACCGTCGATTGAAGCACCACGTCTTGCGAGGCTAGAGGAATGGCTGCGCCTGCTGCATCACCCGCACGCACCATCCCGGCTGGCAGGACCTTGTTAGCCTGGACGACCCGGTCGTTCAACAACTCGATCCCAATCAGATTATCTGGCTGAAAGCCAAGGCGCAGTAACTCCAGCAGGTTGCCGCCCGCACCACAACCGACTTCTAACAACTTCGTGTCCGCAAAGTTGGACAGGCCTAGCTTTGCAAATAGTCGGAGCATTACTCGCTGACGTTCATGCACGCTCTGCCACACATCAGGATTTAATAGGCTGTAGCGGTCGATGTTGATGTCGTTCTTACGCCGTTCATAGCGGGCACGCACAGCATCTGTTTCTGATGGGGTAGTCATTTTAGCGGGTGATTTGTTCGAACGTCTTCCGTCCGTGTTTTCTTAACACAATGAAATCAATCACCCCACGCAAAAAACCCCAGCCATATCCGAAATGGTAGGCGGCAAACACCGGAAGCATGACCGGTAGATGCTTCCACAGGGATGGACGGCGGCAGGTAATCAGCGATGCAACCAGATTGGCGCATAAGTAGAGCCCCAACGCGCCAGCTAGCAGCCCTCTAGCGAAAACAAAAAACGGAGCCAGCGCAACCAGTGCCAATAGAGTGGCAACAAAGCCGCCCGGCACGAGATGCCGAATCGAAGCCGGTATACGGTGCTTTTGGATGACTCGGACTTTCCAGTAGCCATACTGCATGTATTGCTTAAATAGCATCAGCAGGGACGATCGCGGGTAGTACCACGACTGGATGTCCGGACTTTGCCAGATCTTTCCGCCGGCGCGGTTTAGTCGTAAATTTAGTTCGTCGTCTTGGTTGCGAACCAACTCCTCGTCAAATAAGCCGAGCCGCGTCAGTGTTTCTTTGCGCCAGCAGCCCAAATAGACCGAGTCAACCGGACCTTCAAAGCTGGCGCGGTGTGATCCGGCACCACCTGAGGAAAATGGCGATTGAAAGGCGCACGCAATAGCTGTCTGCAAATACCCACGCCCTCTAGCTTGCCAAGGTCCGCCGACATTGTCGGCACCGGAAGATGCCAGTATGGCAAGGCAACGCACGATGTAATTGTGGGCGTATTCCGTATGGGCATCCATCCGGATGATGATTTCTCCGCGCGCGTCACGAATAGCGGCATTGAGACCAGTCGATACGATCTTGCCATCATTCTCGATGATGCGGATGCGCGGATCTGTACGCGACATCTGCTCAAGGATGTCTCTAGTGCCATCATCCGACATACCGTCAGCAACAACGACCTCAAACCCACCGGGTGGCTCTTTCTGCGACAAGATAGCATTTAGTACGGACTGAATGTACCGGGCCTCATTGCGGCACGGCATTATCGCTGAGACGGATGGGATGTTGTTCATGACTGCTCCAGGCAAGCCGCGTAAGCCGATTGCAGGTTGCGGCCGATGGCCTCCCATGAAAAGTGGACACGGCTCGTTTCGCGCCCGGCGCGAATGAGCGTATTCCGCAAGTCCTGATCCAATGTCACTCGTTGCAAGGCGGACGCCAGGGCGGTGGGCTCATCAGCTATCAGACAGTTGACCCCATCCCGTGCCGGGAGGCCCTCAACCATACCCATGGTGCCAACCACCGGCCAGCCATTCGCCCAAGCGGTAATTACCCGAATCTTGATACCACCGCCACAGCGCATCGGCACGACCACCGCCGCGCAGCTCCGGGCCAACCTCGCGAGATCATCCACATAGCCGCGCACGTCCACGCCTTGGTTTTGCCAAGCAGAAAGCCGATCACGGAGGGAGTCTGAAACAGAGCCCGCGACCACCAACCGAGCATCCGGAATCAAGGCGCGCACTAGAGGCCAGACCTCATTGAGGAACCACATAAAGCCTTCCCGTCGCGGCGGCCACTCCAAACTGCCCAGATGTAAGAAACAGGCTGGTGTCGCAGGTGCGCACGGAATCGGATCAACCTCAGGCATTGCAACGCCGGTTTGCACTAAAACCATCGGGGTCTGGGGGGCAAAGGTCTTCAACACCGCACTGTCAGCCTCGGAAATAGGCAGGCATAGATCAGCGTTCTGGCACCAAGTCGCCTCTTGTGTTTGGAGCAAGGCCGCTTCCCTTTTCCAGATAGTCCGGCGAAACCCTAGTGGGGTAACATCCGCCATTCGCTGGCAAATGGCAGACTCGACATTTGCGGATCGCAAAACCACCTTCACCCCGCAGCGCCGCCGGATTTCTAATGCGTTCTCCATGTGAAACACGCCGCACGACTGCACCAGATCGAAGGGCCAATCCGCATGCAGTAGACAGGCGCGCTCCACCACCTCCGGAATCGCCCACTTGCACGCCACATAAGCCCGCCTAGTGAGTAGGGCCTGCACCATTGCGGTGGCACGTCGCAATCGGGACAATGGAACCACGCCAGCCAGTAACGAGGTCGGATAGCACGTGGTTTGCGCCTTGCCATCATCCACCAGCAGGACCCGGACTTCCACGCCCTGTTTCACAAGTTGCTCAACCGCGCCATGGACGTCCGTGGCGTAGCCGCTGTCAGGTGGGATGGCGTAGCGGGTTGCGAGTATAAGTAATCGATAGCGAGTCATGGTTAGATTAATATCGGATAATATTTAAGAGAATCTGGCGTTATGTATGCGTTATTTAAGGAGCATCCGATGATAAACGGATCCCACTTGTTCAGTAAACTGTTCGAATGAATGTTGTGTTTCCAGTGACTGCCTCCCTGCCAATCCTAAACGCTTACGCATCGCCGAGTCATCTGCGAGTTTTTCAATGGCTTCCGCCAACAACGATGGTTGATGCGGAGGGATCAGTACACCTGTTTTACCATGAACAATCAACTCGGGCGTTCCGCCCACGCGCGTTGACACCACTGGCAGTCCCGAGGACATCGCCTCCAAAATTGCAAAAGACTGGTTTTCATGCAAGGACGGCAAAACAAATATATCGGACGCTCCAAGCAGCGCCGATACATTCGGCGTAGCCGTGTGAATGACTGCGTGCCGGCTGGTGATCCAACATTGGAGGCGTTCCCTGATTAAATTGACATCCGGGCCGTCGCCCACCAACAATAATCGAAGGGCGGGCTGATGTGGGGCAAGATCAGCAAATGCCTCAACCAAAGTAAGTAATCCCTTTTCGCGCGACAGTCTAGCGACGCAAATTGCCACCACATCAGAGGTAGACCAACCGAATTGTTTCCGAATATTTTCGGATTCAGCAGCGTCAGCAGTAGAGTGCAGGGGGAGTGCGTTATTGATGAACCCTAGGTTTACCCGAGCCCACCGACGTATTACCGGCTTTGCTGCACCGTACTGCGATACAGCAAATACTCCATCGGCACAGAATACCGTCATCGGCTCAAGGATGCGCGCGATAACTTCCCGACGCCACGGTGAACGAAACTCTGAGTCCTCAATAAAGCCATGAACTGTTAAGAGACGTCGGGAACCACCGCATAGCATTGCTCCCATCATGCAGTTGAAACCCTCGGTCTGCAGCCCGTGCAGATGAACTAGATCCGGCGCAAATAACCGTACCTGCTTACCTATTTCCAAAATCACACGGCGACTTACGCCAACGCTGGGACCGGGATAAAAACAGACATCAAAATGATACTTCTCAGCTAGCCGAGAATCTTTGATATGCCGGATATATGTCCAGATTCCCCCCATTGGTCCCGATGTTGGGCAACACTGTAAAACGCGAGGCTTGCCACTCATAACGACTCCTGTTGAGGCGCTGTTTTTAGGTAACCCACGGACCGTTCCTTACGCAACAAAACCGGAGTCGAAATGACCAGTACCAGCCAGAAAAATTTGAGAAACAGAATTGTAATCGCACAACCCGTGACCAGCACAAAGAACAGGCCGATTAGTGCGACTTGACGGAGTAAGGAATCCGACAGTTTAACTGCAGTCCTGATGCTCAAAAAAAGCATGCCAGCCAAAAGGCACACACCCAATACACCAGCGGCGGTAAGAGTGTAGAAATAAATATTATGCATGTCGCGAAATAGTTTATTCACATAGCCACCCAGTGCCGATTCGTTAGAACCTAGGCCCCAGCCAAGCCAAGGACTTCGCATCCATAAATCAAAAGAGCTGGAAAATATATAATCTCGACCGGCGGTATCCCCTTCGAAAATCGTGTTCTGCACCCGACTAACTATGCCTTCATCATGGAAAGCGATGACTCCTACAACGAGCGCCACTATCCCTAAAAGTAATACTTTGCTCGCCGGATTGGACAACGCACTCCGGGTAACGAGTACCAGAATCAATGCAGCCATCAAGGCGATTAGCCCGCCGCGGGATCCCGTAAGTAGAATAGCCGCCACGAATATTGCGAAAAGTGGCAAACCTAACAGAAACCAAGGCTTTCGAATGGGGTTGCGGTTATTTACTAAAGCAACAATTAGCCAGACTGCAGCCAACCCCAACACTGCTGACTGGAAATTTGGGTCCATATTTCCTAACGATGCTCGATCCTTTTCCAGCATAACCTCACTTAACCCAACCCCGACCAGTAAAAAGATGGAGGTCACGCAGGCACCCATGATGTAAGCGTAAATTGCCAGTATTCGATTCGCTGTTTCGGCCAGAACAGGTGTTGCTATATGATAAAATACGAGCATTTGTACCCATGTAACATAACGAGCCAAGGCATACTCAAACACACCTGACTCAATAAAGAGAGTTCGAAGCAACGCTATAGTCATGAGGGAAAAGCTAAGTATCGTCACAAGTTCCGGTCGGCGCAGAACCAATTTGGGACGGAGAGCACAGGAGGCGAGAAGAAAAATTCCCGCAATACGAGTAATCGTGAAAGAGGATGTCGTATCATCTCGCCCTAGGGATTCCAATGGAATCAAGCCAATGAATACCAGCAGTGTGCCTCTAATGACCCACGGTATCTTACTCACGCCAACCGGCGGTAAACTGCGCGACTTGACCGCGCTATCTTGTAACCAAAATGCCATAAAAGGTTTCTATATTCTACCGATCTAAGGTACCTGAACGCTCCGCAACTGCCGCCTAATCTCTAGCCATCTTGATGGGCAAGCGGTGCGTAATAGTGCTATCGCGGTAATGTGAATGTCTTTCGCTGTCGTTACTGAAAGAAGCGACTTTATAATTGTTCTAAAGGCTCCGCCGACAGCCCCGACATCTTTCTGTTCGCGCGCGCACATAGTGTAGAGCATGTGCGCATAACTCCGAGTGCTCCTCCGAAGATTAGGTGCTACCAGACCCTGTTTCAAACGGTCACGGCAAAGCTGTGCACAGCGATCTAGACTCACAGCGATCTGAATGCCATTAGCATCCATGGCTCGCGCGCAACTCGATATATGGTAGATCGCAAGGATCTCAGGCACATAAGCGACTGGTGCTTCCCAGGCCAATCTCGTCCAAGTATTTATGTCTTCGCCGTGAGTCTGAAATATAGGGAATCCACCTACTTTCTGCAGTATGTCTTTCCTGATTAGAACAGAAGAGGAACTCATGCCATGCCCTCTACATGTCACAAAACAATCAAAGTAGTTTTCCAGTCGGCCACCTCTTTGATTTGGTAACCAGGGACTTTCCGAAGTTGAAAGTCGAAAGTTAGTAAACACCACTCCTATTTCAGGATATTGCTTAAGTGTCAAAATTACCGACTCCAAGAATCTAGGCAGCCATTCATCATCTGCGTCGAGAAAAGCGACGAAAGGACATGCGGATTCTGCTACACCTCGATTACGTGCCGCGCTGACACCCATGTTGGATTGGCGTATGAGTCGGATCCGAGGATCCTTTATATTCTTAATAATGTCACCGCTGCCATCGGTGGATCCATCGTCTACAACAATACATTCGAAGTTCGTGACGGATTGCCGCAGGACCGAATCTACCGCTCGACGAATATGCGGCGCTTTGTTGTAGAGTGGAATAACAATGGAAATCATGACGCACTGTTGCTGGGCTTTAAACACTCGCGGAGTGCCACGCCGGCTTTCATTGCGTTTGTCTGGATGATTGGCAACTGCAATTGCAACTCCCGTTGAATGCTGTCCTTCTTCTGTAGTAACCCTAACATCCGTTTCGCCAAAACATCTTCTCGCTGTAGTTTATTCGCATCCATGCAGTACTCCGTATGGCCAAATAAGTCTTCATTAATTCCCCAAGCCTTGGTGCTGTAAGCTAGACTGAGGGTCGGCACCCCCATTGAGAACGCGGCAATCGTAGAGTGAGTTCGCGCACCGGCAAAAGCAATCGCTTTGCCAATCACCCATTTTAATTGGGCAGCCGTATAGCCGTCACCCAAGACTGTAACACGGGCAGAAATGTTTACGATCCGTGCCACCGCTTGAAGAAATATGAAATCATTATTTCCCGCATGCGCACTCATCACATGGGGAATCAAAATCACAGGAAGGTCACATTGGGATAGCAATTTTGCAACAGCGCTGGCGCATACTTTGCACCACTCATCCAAATTCATGCCGGTCATGTACTTGGCGTTCAGCGGGCTAAAGTTTAGCCCAAGAAAGGTCGGGGGTAGGTCAAGATCAGTAATCGGCTGCGGCTCCATGAGGAACGCCGGATCTGCCACATGCAGTATGTTCTTCAATCCTAAATCTCGCAGATAGCGATAAGATCGCGACTCGCGTGCGGTGATTAGGGTGAATCGGGAAAGATGCGCAGTCATCTCACGTTCAAAGGCCGGGTCTTTATCAAATGGACCCACTGATGCTCCCCAAAGAACAAGTGGCACACCATGCCGCTCTAGCCAGCGGTCAATATCCATGAAACTTCGTGGATAGCCATAGTCGATCGTGTAATTGTCGCCCCCAACTTGGAGCGCAGCCAAGCATTGTGATACTTGTGGCGGTAGACCGTTTATGCAGAAGTCTGTTTTTAATCCCAAGAATCGGGTCATCTGATACTTCAAATAATCAACACTAATCCGCCCCTTAGGTCTGAGCCATGCGTGTTGCAATCTCGGGAAAGCCTCCTGCGCAGCTTGCGCAGCGATTTGCACCTCTGTGCCGAAACTCGCCGTACTGTAAGTCGCCTGATTGCCAAACGACGCATCTAAGATGTGCGTCGTGCCACGTACAATCGCTTCACAACCCCGGTTCAAATAAGGGCCGTTGCCGACTAGAAGGAAGTGAGGTGATGTCATGTACTTACCGAGGAATCCAAAAGTGGATGAATCGCGAAATTGCTACTCTAGCGTAAATAATACAATTAGCGACGAGTAAAAGCGCATTCCAACGCCGCTGCGGTGACTGCATTCTGGCGGCAAACTCGAACAATATTCTAGTTCCACTAATACGGGCAATACCATAGGCCTCTTGACTAGTCTTTCGCATGTCCTCACGCACATCCAACAGGAGTCGCTGGAACCAAGATGGACGCACGGGCGCAATCCGCTTTCGCAGGTAAAATCCCTTTTTGCCAGCCATCCACAGACGGTTAGTCAACTTAGAATTCTTTTGTTCTACTACGCCAGCCTGACTGGTAATCACCTTTTCGATTGAGATAGTTCGCATCGTGATGGTTTCCTGCTTAATACCATCCTCAATCAACTGCCGTGCTGTTTGGGAGCGGATTAGGACAATGCTTGTGCCGCGACTGTCTTCTGCATACTCCGGCAACCAGGCATCCATAAACGCAATATCAGCCGTCTCGGCGAAGATATCATCGCAGAAGGTGCAAGCGCGTGGCGTAAACATACCCGAACACCATGTCTGAGCAAATATATCCCTCGACTCACACACGCCTTGGCGGCCATTGCGTGTCTGTGCCTGTATCTCAAAGTTACTGGCCGGCCGGTTCGGATTCTTAGAGCGAAAACTGAGACGCGTTACCTCTAGGGGATCAAGTCCCATATGACGGATTAGATAGTCGGCAAAGTACTTAGACTTCATCTGTCCACACACGAGACCAGCTAGGACGGCAATTCGCCGCCTAAGGAGGGGGATTCGATGTGAAGCCAATCGAATTGCCTTGGCAAAACACGGCAGTGCCATAACAGCGTATCGCCCGTCGTTCTCCATTATATGACGAAGGACGTTGGACAGCTCGACAGGATAATAGGCTGATTTAGCGCCACCGCGAACTTCTTCGGCGGTTGAAAATACAGCAAACTCAAAAAGGCATTCTGCATCGGCTTTTGGACGAACGCAGATAACGTGATCCACGGTTCCTTTTTCCAGCAAGGCGGCCAAAAACCAGCTGGCCATTCCGCCGGAGGCACCGCGCTCCCGGTATTGCCCGTTGGCATGCCCGGCATAGGCGTTTAAGTAGTACCCCGTCTCGGGAGTGTGCTGAATTGCCTCTATGGAGCCATAGTGAGCAGCCGCGAGCGTGTCTTCATTCTCCTTATGATCCTGAAATGGGCAGACGGCCATGCAAAGATGACACGTTGATAGGCATCCATCCCCATCAATTGGCACCCATTGCCCGTTGACAGCCCATTGCATACTTAGGTTCCCTGTCGGGCAAATTCCTGCGCACACTCCGCAACCAATACAAAGATCCTGCGCAACCGTAGTGGTGCAGACATTTGTTTTAGGTTCTGATGTCGTGCTCATCCGTTTGTTACCGGCCTCCACGGAAAGAGCATGCGCAGTAATTGTGATCGCTCTGCGCGGTCCAGAATCACCGCATAAATAAATACGGCGGACATGGTGCCTAGTATGGTTCCGGCCGCGATAAGTTTGAACCACGAGCTAATACCGAGCCACCCGGTAATCAACCATCCTAAAATGGCTAATCCCATGGTAAATGCAATAACCGGAATCGTTTCATGGTAAAACGATGTCCACTTTAACCCCAGGAATTTCGCTGCATAAACTGGTGTAAATACCAGATTCTTTGCCGTTAGCATAATAGCACCAGCTGCAGCGACACCGTACATACCCCAGCCAGCGGTACCCACAAGGATAACAGCCAATGCCAGATTCATCAGTCCCATTACGCAGGTCACAATTCCGGGAATTCTAACCCGATTGGTTGCAACTTGAATATTAAACAATGGGAGTATAGCAAGATTAACACACAAGTGAAATGTCATCAATGACATGAGCGGTGCCAAGTATGAGAAACTAGCCCCCAACCAGAGCAAGAGTAGCGGTTTTGACAAACCACAGATCAGGCCAATCGGTATCGCAATCACAAGACCGAGAAACTTTATCGCTTGGCGTGAGTACTGGACCAAACCACTCAAATCATTTCGCGAATAGAGCGTGATAATAGTTGGACCAAACACCCCCGCAATAACTCCAGCAAAATTGCGCAATAATGCTGACCATGTCATTACAGCCCCATATTTTCCAGTAGCATCGGAACCCAGCATCTGATTAATGACTAGAAGATCAATGCTCAAATACAAAATGGATCCCACGGTATTGATGACAATCCATGACCCCATCCCGGTCATTGCGCGTAAAGAGGCGCGGCTAAACCATGATAGTTTAATTTCCAACGTAGGCGTTAAATACCGCCAGATCAGAATGGCGCCAATTCCGGTGACGCCCGTTGCAATAAATAGGGCAAAGCCAACATGCCACACTCTGGGAGTGCCTGAAGAAAAAAGGACAACGATGATTGCAACACGGACAATCGCACTAAGTATATTTACCCAGTTCGAAAGGTCAAAACGATTGCGACAGAAGGCGGTAATGCTGAATGCGCTGCTGAGCGTTGTCAGAAAGAACACACCGATGACTGTCAGAAATAGCCACGCGAAATCATTTTCGCTACCCGTTGGCACTTTGAAAAACCAGCCGGCATGTAGCGAGAGCCAAATGCACGGGCCCAGCAGAAGAATCAGGATTCCTGCGCTACCCCAAAAAGATGTGTTAAATATTCGATTGGCCTCAGCATGCTCGTTTTGCTCCAAGGCGATCGTCATGAATCGACCAACTGCCGAGTTTAGCGCGAGAGTGAATATTGCCAGATAGGTCGTCACTGTAGTTGCTAGGGGAATCAAACCATATGCGCCAATACCCAGATGGCGAATCAGATACGGGGTTAGCCAAATGCCAATCAATATGTTGAATCCAAAATTCAGAATATTCGTGACGAGGTTGATTGAAAATCGGCGGTGCGACATAGTAATGATAGGTATTGCCAGACTAGGAATCAACTTTAACCTGTCGGTGTTCCTGTAGTTTCATCGGACTTGTGTGGCTGCTGGTAGCGTTCCGTGTAGCGGCCGTGATAGGGGTAGTAGTAGCGGTATCTTTTCAATTCGATGTTGTTAAGCACTGCACCGACCAGATTCGCATTGCAGTTGTGTAACTTCTGGAGGATACGTACTATGAATTCGCGCGTAACTGTTCCAAACTGGACGACAAAGAGTACCCCGTCGATCTGGGGTAGCAGAATCAAGGCGTCGCTTACGGCGCTGACCGGTGGCGTATCAATCAGGATGCGTTCATACCGCTGGCGGGCGACGGCGAGTAACTCTTGCATTCGTGGGGACCCTAGCAGTTCTTGGGGATTGCTTGGCACGCGTCCTGCCGTGATTATGTCGAGGTTGGGGACGTTTGTCGGCGTAACAATGGTTTCAAAAGCGATGTTCGATCCGAGATATGCCGATAATCCTTTGTCGCTGGAAACATCAAAAGAGCGATGTTGGTTGGGGTTGCGCAAATCCGCGTCAATAATTAGGGTGCGCTCGCCGCTGTGGGCAAAGACGGCGCTGAGGTTTGTCGTGATGAACGTCTTGCCCTCGCCCGGGATGGTGCTGGTGATAAGCAATACCTTGGCCTGTTTGCTTTGCGAGCTGAGCACGAGGCTGGCGCGTAGGTCGCGGAAGTGTTCGGCGGCCAACGATTGTGGCTCGGTTTGCGTCAGGCAGACACCCACGTTTGTTGATCCGAATTGAACTCGGGGTACCACGCCCAGCACGGCCACACCGAGAGACTCCAGATCCTCATAACTCTTGATTTTTTCGTTAAGGTGTTCCGTCAGAAAGCAGGCGGCAACGCCACTCATTAGCCCAAGGATCGTGCTGAGCGCCAGTACCAACAACTTGCGTTGCGTCGGGAGCTTGGGCGGTGTGGCGGGATCAACCAACCGGACGTTACTGGTCTCCAGCTTGCCGGCTACGCTGGTCTCTTTCATCCGAGTGATGATCGAATCGTAGAGTTGACGGTCGGCCTCGGCATCACGTTTAAGCGCGCTGTACCCAGTCAGGATCCGATCCAGATTAAGCGCTTGCTGTTCTTGCTCTTGTAATGCCGCAGCAAGGCTTTCTTCCTTCGACTTGGCCAACTGATATTTTCCGCGGGCGGCTTCGATGGCCGTTGTACCAGCCGACGCCAGTTTTTTAGTCAGTTCATGCAGCTCAGCTTGCGCGGTAACCATTGTGGGGTAGTCCCCTTTATAGCGTTCCAGCTGGCTGGCCAGTGTGATTTGCTTCTCGTTCAACTGGGTTTGTAACACTTTGACCTGCGGATCGGCGGCGATCAGCGGGATCGTGATGACCAGTTGGCCATTGGTGAGTGCTGCTTCGATCGTCTTCCACTCGGCTTCTGCCGCAAGCCGTTCGGCGTGCGATTGTGTCAGGATGGCCGATAATGTCTTCAGTTTATCCACCACAATGTTTTGGCGTTCCTCAAGTGAAACCGAGTGATTGGCCTCACGGTATTCCAACAAGGCAGTTTCAGACTTCGTCAGCTTCGGCTTGATGTCTTCCGCCTGCTGTTGCAGCCATGTGACGGTTTCTAGCGACGCCGATAATCTGCGCTTAAGATTCTCGTGAATGAATTCCTCTGCGAGGCCGTTGGCCAACTGGGCGGCCAAGTCCGGTACGCGATGTGATGCGCGGATCGTGATTAACCTACTCATCCGCTCAGCCGTGATGGTTAGACATTTGCCCAACGCTTCGGCAATGTCGGTTGTCGGTGGAAGTTTCTTAAGAAGAAACCGCGGATCTTCCTCGAGTTTCATGGTCTCAGCCGTCTTGCGCATCAATGTTGGGCTTTGCAGGATTTTCACCTGAGTATTGACGTACTGGAGATCACGCGCATCGGTACTCACCACGTCTTGAATGTTCAGGACTTTCATTGTTTCGGATTCAACCAGAATCTGAGCTGTCGCCTGATAGATTGGTGTCTGCCGCCAAAGCCAGAGTAACGTCAGACCGATGATTGTACCGGCGGTGAGGAGCAGTAGCGACCGTCGTTCCCAGAGGATGTGAAGTTGACGTCGCCAATCAATCATCATGGGCTGGCGTGAGGCAGTGTAATCGGATTCTTGCTCAGGGTTTGGCATGTCGTCCTTAGAAAATGGTTTCGGGAACCGTCACCACGTCGCCGGGTCGCAGCACAATGTTTTGCGTGTGATCCCCGCTACGCATGATCGCTGCAACGTTAATTACAATTCGCTCTTCACGGCCACCTTCCGAACGCAGGACGCTCACCCGGTCTGCCGCCGCAATGTCGGTAAATCCGCCAGCGCGGGCAATCGCCTGCAGCAGGCGCAAGGGTTCATCCGTCGGCAAATCAAACGTCCCCGGACCCTTGACCTGGCCGAGCACGGTCACTCGCCGGTTGACAGACCCCTCAATCAGAATTGTCACTTGTGGATTGACTAGGTATTTCTTGCCCAATTGACTGGTAAGTTGGCGTTCGACTTCGGACCCGGTCAGCCCGACGACGGCAACGGCTCCGAGCAATGGGTAGTTAATGGAACCCGCCGAGGAAACACGGGCTTTGACGGAAAGATCGGCCTCTTGAAACACGGTGACCTGCAATGCGTCGAATGGTTGAATCCGATAGTCAACTGCACCGGCGGCAAGGCCGACGGGAGTTGTTAAATCCGGTCGTGCCGGTGAGCGGAAAGCTGACGGCGCCGTCGTGCAAGAGGTTAACCCCAAGCACACCGGTAACAGCAACAAGAGTAATAAGTTGAGGAGTCCCATTCCTCGTAAGGCTCCGCAGAACCCTAGGTAGGGCGTGATTGCCACCGGTAAACAGCGTGTGGCGTCTCGCTCCAAGCTCGGCTGTCCGAGCCCGCCGTGGTTTCTTTCGATAGCTTGCTGGATTGACCTGACGCCCGTTCCACTTATAAAATCCACAACCCGAGCTTTAATTGACGTCTTCATCTCAGTAGTGGAGGCACACGCGTAAGCTGGCGGTATTCTGCATCGCTGGGCCTAATATGGTATAGTTTTTATCAACATATCCGTAATTAGCACCTAGCTGAAGCCATTTTGTTAAATCATAGGTTACGTCTACCCAAGCTTTCAACTGCTCACGAGCATAGTCTTCGGCAATGTTTGTCGCTGAACTTTTCGCGTTAAGGTAATCACCGCCGAATGAGAGTCTGACTGTTCGAAACAGACGGTAACTCCCTGTAAAACCTAGCTTATTCCTAAGATAAGAACGATCCAGATAGACATCGGACGGATTGATCGTTCGTGATGCCTTTAGTGCGACAGTAGTTCGGTCGGTTAGTTGCGCCTGCAACTCAATTGATGCGACTGGCTCATTCCAGTCGGACACAGAGGAACTATAAAATTCGCGATGTTGATAACCAATTTTTGCGATCCCGATAATTTTGCTTGTAAGTTGGCCGCGAAAACCGACATTCAGTTCTTCATAGAGGGCATTCGCACCGCGATCCATTTCGACCCATCCCTGATTGAACTGACCAAGTAGATCGGTTTTTGGAAGCAGGTGGTAGTAGAGCGTTCCGCCAACGACAAACTGTCGATAGTCGATATAACCGTGTGTCAACCACTCATGAAATTCCTGATAATAATCCAAACCACTCGAGGTTTTTGAGTTGAGTCGGTACTCACCACTGACTGCGGTCGTATAGAGTTGGATACGAGAAAGTCCGTAAACTTCAGAATCGGGCGAGCTATCATCCGAAAATGACTGCTGTAGTTTGATCTTGGCATGGTCAAACTGCGCCTGCGTATCCAATGTGGTAAACTGTTTGTATGTATTGAATTGCTCGTATGTAAAATATCGCTCTAATGCTGCGCGATAGTCCAATCTGATGTACGTCCGTTTGAGCTGTCCATATGAAAAGCCAACACGTGGACTGACGACTTCTGAGAAGTCTTTAAGCGGGGTCGTGGGGCTCAACAATATGTTGTCATTATAGCTGGTGGCCACATCCAGCGAAAGTCGCGGCGTAAAAGGTTGCGACTGCGCTGGAACGTCCACCGCCGCCACCGTGATGGCAAATAATAAGCCAATGATTGATAGCAGGTGAAAGGGAGTGGGGATGATGCGAAGAGACGTGGCTGATGGACGGAACCGAGAGGATGCAGTTGCCGCGGCAGGGCGGGCCGTCCCTAGCCCGCCGTTCTGCTGTTCCTGGACTTTCCGCTTAGGCAAGACCGGTTCACTGCGCTGAGCAACATTCCGCGGCAGCGCGCTGGGGACAGCACGCCCTACCACAGCCGCTGACTTAAAATATGATGGCATTTTCATGAATAACTCATTTTAGCTGGTGTTCTGTTCGTAAAGGGATCATTGCGGAATATTGGTAATCCGCTCGATGCCGTCTTTGAGATTCGCAACATTGAAGTTGATGAGCAAGCCGAGCGGTTTGCCAGTGAGTCGCAGATACGTCAGGAGTCGTTGCTGGTGGACCGGTTGGATTGTTGCCACTGACTTCAGCTCGACAATGATGGTATCGGCAACCAGTAGTCCCAGATGGAAACCGTCCGGTGAAACTACTATGTTATGAAAAACGACCGGCACCGGTAGCTGGGTTTGGACCGCCAAGCCGAGCCGCTGGAGTTCCGTAACGAGGCAGGTTTCGTAAACTGATTCCATCAATCCCGGCCCCAGTTCGCAATGCACGGCAATCGCCGCCCCAATCACTTGGAGTGATAGTTGGTTGAGCTCCGCTTGTCCTAGGTTCGAGCGTGGGGGGAGGGTGGAGTCGAGCGTTGTCATTTGTTCACCTGGGCTGCCGGTCTTGATCGGGGATTAATGTTTGTTTCATGAGGTTCTTGCAGAATGGCCGCAAGAAAGCGCAAAGACCGCATAAAACGCTATTTCTCTGTGTTCCTTGCGCTCTTTCGTGGCAAATTCGATAGTTTTGAAAGTGGCACTCATGGTCGCAAAATTCAGCACATCAACTCCTGTTTGTCACCAGCTCGAGTTCGAGGGGTTGATTGGTTGGGCTTAAAATTACACCCGCCGAGCGATTGCCGGTAATCACAGGGACGGGTTTCAACGGTCGACTCGGGCTCGCGATTCTGCCATGGTTCGTGGGCGCATAGTCGGCAACAATGCCTTGCAGGGTGGTCCGGATCCGGCTGGCGTCGTAGGAACCGGCCGCGCTCACCAACTCCGCCAGCGCTTGCTGGATGTATTCACGGGCGGCTGTATCCGCCAGATGCTCACGTTGAAGGACCATGATTTTCTTATGGGCTGTGGGGACAATGCCTTCCCCGTGGGTGATCAATTCTTCAAACAGCTTTTCCCCAGGCCGAATGCCGGTATAGACGATCTTGATGTCCCGGTCCGGTTCCTTGCCAGAGAGTCGGATCAAATCCCGCGCCATATCTGCAATCTTGACCGGTGTCCCCATTTCGAGAACGAATATCTCGCCACCATTGCCAAGCGCGCCGGTCTGCAAAAGCAATTGGCAAGCCTCAGGGATGGTCATGAAATAGCGCGTCATCTCTGGATGTGTGACGGTGACCGGGCCGCCTGCCTTGATTTGGCTTTGGAAGAGCGGGATGACCGAGCCCGAGGATCCCACCACATTGCCGAAGCGGACCGCCATAAAGTGCGTTTTTCCCAGAGGCCGAGATTGCAGTAAAATTTCCGCCATCCGTTTGCTGGCGCCCATGACGTTGGTGGGGCGCACGGCCTTGTCAGACGAGATGAGCACAAAGCGTTCGACGCCGTGTTTTTCAGCTGTTTGCATGACGACTTCGCTGCCAACCACATTGTTATGAATTGCCTCCCAAGGATTTAATTCCACCATGGGCACATGCTTGTAGGCGGCGGCGTGGAAGACGACCTGGGGCCGGTGCTTGCCGAAGATATGGTCCAGCAGGGGCTGATCTTGAACCCGCCCCAAAATGGGGACAACGTTAGCGAGATTTCGGTCCGACTTCAGTTCCAGTTCGATCATATAGAGGTTGTATTCCGAGGCATCGATCAGGATCAATGCGGCGGGGTTGAACCGAATGATCTGCCGGCAAAGTTCGGAGCCAATGGAGCCGCCCGCACCGGTCACGGTCACGGTTTTTCCGGTCAGATACGAGCCGATCTTCGCTAAATCAAGCTGGACCGCTGGTCGTCCTAATAAATCCTCGAAATCCACAGGGCGCAGATCATTGATTGTGACGTTGCCATCAATGAGAGCGGACAGGGAAGGGAGAGTCCGGAACGGGATTTTCGATACCTCGCAGATTGTGATGATTTCCCGCATCCGATCCCCGGTCACCGACGGCATGGCAATTAACGTTTCGGCAGCATGAAACTTTTTCGCAAAGTGGCTGAGGCGGTTGACAGGGCCCCGAATCGGAATGTCATGCATCGACCGCTGATGCTTGGCGGGGGCATCGTCGAGGCAGCAGACGATTTCATAAGCGGACCGAAAATTGCCTTGGACCTCCCGGATAATCTTATCCGCGGCATCGCCAGCCCCAATGAGAATCAGTCGGCTGCGCGGGGGCGGGGGATAATCTGTTTGATTTTCCATTCCCGGCAGTCGTAGCCGAGTCGAGAAATACAGCCGGATGCCTAGTCGGATACAACCGCAGAAAAACAGAGTGAAAATGCTGTCTGCGAGAAAGACCGACCGGGGATAGCCTTGAAACCGGTTCACAAAAGTCATCCCGGTCATGATGATTAACATCGTCAGGAGCGTGGAAGTCAGCAGGCGCCAAGCATCGGGGAGGCTGGTATAGCGCCACATCCCACGATAAACACCGGTATGGGCAAACGTCAATACCTTGGCGAGAATGACCCAGGGCAGAATCATCTGAATGGCGTGAAACTCGGTACGGGGTATCGCGGCGCTATAGCGAACCACATAGGCTAAAATCAGCGAGATCACAAACAGGCAAACATCTGCTGTCAGAATAATCCAAAAATGCGGATTTTTTAACTGTTTTAACATCGGCGTGGACGATCAGACTAACGGTCGAGGAACGGTGCCGTGGACTAAGTTGTGCATTTTCTGACGGCTAGTGATCAAACAATAGGTGCGCGACCCCCCCCGATGACAGCGATGACCGTCAGTAGTTTGACGACCACCAGCACCTGAGCTTGGGTGAGCATCGGAGCGGCAGCTAGGTCTTCTTTTCCGTCCCTGATTAGCTCGGGTTCATTGGCATTTTGCATATCCCAAGCTTAGGTCAGTCGCAGGGCGGTGTCTGTCGGTCTAGTCGAGATGCTTTCTGTCCTGACAAGCTGGATAGAGTTTGTAGTGGAAATCCCTACACAGCCGTCAGGGAGCGGGTGAATGATTGGGGGTTGATGCGAACGGCGGGCGACAGCCCGCCACCGGGTAAATCCGGGGTACGGCGTAGACCGCGATTAGGAATCGCGGGCAGGCCGCCGGGCGCGCCGTTCGACTTGCTGAGGCAATTGGATCCGGTTATTAGTGATGTCAGGTGTCCAATGGTGCACCCTACACCAGCTTGGGGCCAGGGCTGATCTCAGCCCAAACGGCGAGCTACGACGCTTCGCTGCTATGAACCCAATGGATGGCGTAACGCAGCAACTCACCGGGCTTGGTCAGGGCGAGCTTCTCACGAATGCGGCCGCGGTAGGTGTCGACAGTGTTCGGAGCAAGCGACAACTGTTTCGCGATCTGGCCTGTCGTATAGCCGGTGCCGATCAATCGCAGGATTTCTAGTTCCCGATCCGAAAGCTGTTCCACGGTTGCGGCTGCGACAGTGAAATGCGTGCCAGTCATCCGCGTGAGGATCTGCTGGGTGATGGTTGTGCTGAAGCTAACCCCTCCGGTCGCAATCGTTCGGATCGCTTGCAGAATAGGAGCGCTGGCTTCTTGTTTGGTGATGTAGCCTCTAGCTCCGGCATACAGGGCACGTTCGGCATAAATTGCCTCATTGTGTGTGGAGAGCACCAATACCGCCAAACTGGGGAATTGGATTTTGAAATCTTTGATTAATTCCAGTCCGTTCGATTGCTTCAAGGTCAAGTCCACAATCGCCACCCGCGGACTGGTTGTAGCTGCCGTCGCCAACGCCTGATCCCGGCTTTCCGCCTCGCCGCAAACCATTAAGTCTGACTCCGGGTTGATAATCGATTTTAACCATTCGCGGACTAGGGGATGATCATCCACGATCAAGACGCGCGTCTTGATCGATTCGGTATTTTTGATGGATTTTTTGGTGGTCACGATTGCTGCCAGAGCTTTAATCATAAGGGGCTGCTGTTGATCCGTCAACGACGGATGATTCTCAAAGTGCAGTAGCTTCTGGGACAGGCAGTGGTTGTTGGCTACGGCGAGGATAAACAAACAGAACAAAGCTGTAAGCCCAGCACCTGTGCATTGCCTTCAGATACGCCGACAATGATATGTTACATCGTGGACGAAGATGGTGGTGGACTTTCACCGCGCAATGAAAGTTTGCCTCTCAAGCCCATTCCCGTCTAATCGCGCACTTGGATGGCATTGAGGGCGGTGGGGATGCGAGAATGTGCTACCGGTTTGTTGCGGGAGCGGTATTTTGGCCATTCAGGAAGCCGCGGTGGGCAGATGCGAAAAAACTTAATGTTCTACTCAATTATAGACATAAGTCTTTGAATATAAATGATTTTATAATGATGTTGTAATATGTCTGATATGAATAACTTACGACTTCCTCCTAAAATCACCCATTATCATAAAACTTGGGTTATAGGCGGGGTGAGTGGGCTGTTCGGAACTGCGCCGTATAAGACGACAGCCAGAACTGCATTAAATACGCAATTCTGGCTCCGTCGGTCGTTAGGTATGTTGTCAAATATGGTGGATTGGTCGTTTGGGACTAAACACTAACCACGGTCCAGGGACCTTGGGCCAAGTGGTCGGCCAGTGACTTCCCTAGGCTCAGAATGCAGGTTTCCCCGCGCGCTAGGGCTGCACTCACCGCAGGTATGCTGAGAAATGCGGGTGGTGTCGGCTGGAAGCGGAAAGCCTCGTGACGATAGGCTGACAGCACGCCACCTTTAGTATTAACAAAGCCGTCTTGATCAGCGTACCAATCAACAACGGCATGCGTAACGATCAAGTATCCGTTGCTTTCCAGCCGGGCGACAACGGGCTCATGGTGGCTGTAGACTTCGGAAGGCGTGCAAGGACGACCGACAACGCCAAGTATCACCATGCCAAGCTCCATGCCGCATGGCGGATCGCACAGGAACCTGATTTCCAGTTGAGCTACTTGCCACCGTACAGCCCGGATTTGAACCCGATCGAGCGTGTTTGGAAACTGACTCGCCGCCTTTGCTTGCACAATCGCTACTTCCCGACCTTGACTGGAGTGCTGGAAGCCGCCGAAGGGCAGTTCGAATACTGGAAACAGCCCAACGAATCGTTGCGAAAACTATGCAGCATTGCCTAGCATGCGCATTTATTTATGACGCTGTGTATAGCGATCATGACTCGATAGCTCGTGCTGACGTCGTATCGATTAGTTACTAGCTCGCCGCATAGGAATGATTTTATCATCCGCATCGGAGTTAGGGCGTAAATCCCAAAACCGTTTCGCAG
>Ga0118677_10001716_pt1 | contig 45708 bp, 37 predicted proteins | sample AliMusrvi5mmetaG_FD_86154 | JGI IMG/M metagenome (GOLD analysis project Ga0118677, IMG submission 86154) | reverse complement strand
ATCGCTATCTGGGATTTTTCCTGTGGCGTGAAATTCTTTGGTTGTTTGGTCATATGTTTGTGGTCCTCGGAATCCATCTCATTGTACCAGATTTCGTGTCCAGGATTTCCCGACCATTATAGACGTCCGTCACGACGAGGAAGACAAAATCGTTTTCGACGCCACTCGGTATGTTTTCTTTTCAGAAGATCAAGAAGGAGGCCTTCGGGGGATTTGAGACGGTTTTGCGGGAAGGAGTTTCCTCCAATCTGGCGGTGCCGGAAAAGGCAGTGGTCGATTTTCTGTATCTCAATAGGAACATCCTGAACGGAAGCCGTGAGTAGTTCGAAGGATATCGATTCAATGAAGACTTCGCTTTCGATGAGAAAACATTGCGGGAGTTCGCTTACGCGTTCAACAATGCAAAGACGACGATGTTAACCGATACTTTCATCAAACGATATGTTGCCGAATAAGGAATTTTTCAGGACGTACGCGAAAGAGAGGAATATTCCGTGGCAGGACAGGAATATCCTGTTGGAATACCTGCAGACGCAGATTCTGAAGGCACTTTCGCTGTCCGACTACAACGACCGCCTTTCGTTCTTTGGGGGACCTGTCTTCGTTTCGCGTACCGTATCGACCGGTTTTCGGAAGATTTGGATTTCGATCTCGTGAAGAAGGACGGTTTCGATGTCGATGCCCTGATGTCGGCTTTCGTGGGCAGACTGGAAATGCAGGGGTTCGAAGTCGATGCGCGAACGAAGACGACGGAAAACATCCATATCGTGTTTATCCGGTTTAAGAATGTCTTGCGAGAGTTTGGATTGAGCGCTCCGAAGGATGAGAAAATCCTGGTGAAGTTCGAGATCGATTTTAATCCGTATCGGAACATCCGGACGGAAACGAAGTTCGCTGATAGCTTCAATGAACGGTTTCCGATGTTGGTGAATACGATCGACACCTTGTTTGCGCAGAAAGTGCTTGCCATCGTGTTCCGCCCATACCAGAAGGGGCGTGATTTTTATGACCTCGTGTGGTTTTTGAGTCAGCGGGATATTGAGCCGAACTATGAGATTTTCAAAGAAAAAGGAATCGACATCAAGAACCGGCGGGAACTGATCGCTTTTTTGGAAGAGCGGGCTGCCGCAAGCGATCTGGAACAGGTGGCAAAGGATGTTGAACGGTTCCTCTTTCATCCCGAGCAGGCAAAGTGGATTCTCAAGCTACCGGAATATCTGAAGGGTTTCGAGAAATAACCGATAGTCACTTTTTGTCGCTAGCCGTTTTCGAAGTGGTCAGGTGAATGCTATGAAAATACCGGCTCTATGCCGGTATTTTTTATGGTTCACGCTGTGAGGTTTTGTTGCCAGCGCCAGGAATCGGTGAGGGCTTGGGAGAGGGGGATTTCGGCGGACCAGCCGAGGGTGCGGCGGATCTTGTCGGCGTTCGCGTAGCAAGACGAAATATCGCCCTGGCGACGGGGTCCGATGGCGTGTGGTACTTTGACCCCGGTTTCCCGTTCAAACGTGTCTACGGGGATGATCCTCGGAGAAAATCATTTCGTGAGAGCCGCTATTTCGGTTACCAGATGAACGGCTGGACGGTACCGAAAACACGCGATTACGGCGTTTTGGAAAAAATCCGTAATCATGCTACGATTTGCGCAGTGTAATATGTGTCTCAACGGCATGAAATTCGATCTTACGGCGTTTTTCGGAAAGAAGGAGAACGTCTATCTGGTACTGGCTCTCTCATTCGGTCTCATCATGGCGGTGTTCAATCCGCCCTTCGACGGCGTGCCGGACGAGCACGCGCATTATTGGAAGTCGTGGGCTGTCGCGGAGGGGAATTGGCACTGTACCGATCAGGACGCGATTCCGCAGACGGCGTTCGATTTGCCCAGTCAAATCAAGCCTGTAAAATATCCCGGAGTGGAGGGAGGGGAAAAATTCGTAGTGGCAGGACTCGCGCAACGATTGAAGGCTGTGGATACGGGTGGGAATGTCGTGATAAAGGGTTCCGTCTGCACTGTCCTACCGTTCGGATATTTGCCGCAGGCTATCGGTTTGGATCTCGGGAGGCTGTTTCATCTTTCGCCACTTGCGGATTTTTATCTCGCGCGGATATTGAATCTCTTGGCAGCCGTTTTCGTGACCTATCTGGCTATCCGAATCGTTCCTTTTGGGAAAGTTCTTCTTATGCTTGTCGGGTTGCTACCGATGACGATCCAGCAGTTCGCATCGCTCGGATATGATGCGTTACACATATCCCTTATCATGCTGTTTATCGCATATGTTCTGAGGCTTGCGAATGATAAGAAGGAGATTCGGAAAAAAGAAATCGTCATATTGGCACTGTTGTCGATAGTGGCACTCAACGTGAAGCCAGGATACTTTCCGGTGGCAGCCATCGTGTTCCTGTTGCCGAGTGCTAAATTTTCCGACAAACGAAAGTATTGGGCGACCGTGGCAGGAGTGGCCAGTCTTAACATCGTAGCATTTATGTTGATCAGGGTATTTCTCAACGGCGGTGAGGGTGTTGTTAACGGCGTCAATCCGAACGACCAGCTCCTCTTTGTCGCCGCACATCCGCTCCATTTCCTTTTCGTGATGTTGGATACGATTTATGGGAGACTTTCGTTCCTAGTGGAGTCTTTCCTGTTCAAGCCGGGCTGGTTGAAACAGTCAATGCCATTTTATTATTATTTCCTCGTGATCGTGGGGATGGTGCTTCTCACGCGTAACGATGATGATGCCGGAGCCGAGGTCTCTCTGACGAATAGGCAACGGTTCATCCTGCTAGGCACATTCCTTGCGAGTTTCTGCCTGGTATATCTTTCGATGTATCTCGTATGGACGAAGGTCGGTGCGGATAAGATTTCCGGAGTGCAGGGGCGATATCTTCTTGGGATATTTCCGTTGCTCCTGTTCACTTTTTATAAATCGAAGTTCAATCTCAGATTCGATTTCATAAGGAAACATCATAACATGGCTTTTACATTTTTCGCCATCCTTACGTTCTTTCTCGCGTTGCGGACCATGTATGGTATGTATTATGACAAGTCGCTGAAGACGCAGAGCGTCTATATCCAATATCTTGAATCGGAAAGATAATAACATGCGTACAAACGGCCATTCATGGTGGGAGTACCTTTCACCGCTGAACGCGCTTAGGTTTTTCGGGATTTTCATAAGCATATCGATGGTGCTTATGTTCAATCTGAATTGGATTTTTCATGTTCCTTTCCGCGCATGGGTTTTTTCGGTCGCGTTCGTACTCTCCTATTGCGTTTTTCGATATGCCGGGATGCCGATCGTTTTTTTGAAAAATAAGAGGGACCTGTATGCATTCCTCTTGTTTGGCGCCCTTCTTGTCATGTTCGGCGTCTATTCTTTCGGCGGAAAACTGGATGAGCCGAAATATAAGACGCCGGATCCGGCCTTCCATCATATGTATATGACGGATGGTGCCACGACCGGTTTCATGTCACAGTTTGTCGAAGGGAAGATTTATGGGGATTCTGGGAACAATATATCGTTTCTGAATCATCAGGAGCGATATTTTCCGGGATCCATAGCTCTGTTCGCGTTTCTTAGTGGTGGACTCCCATTTTTAAAGTCAATAGTCATTCTCCAGGTTTTCAATATCGTGGCATACGCCTTGGTCGTGCTGTATCTTGCCTATCTTTTTTTGCAGGTGGAATTGGAGTCGAAGCCGTGGTTGTTGATTCCTACCGCTGTTCTTCTTGGTATCGGATCGACGTTCGATTTTTTGCAGACGTCCTTTTCCACCCAACTTTTCGGTATGTATGTGCTTTTGTTGACATTTGACCTGCTCTTTTTATTCCGCCACCGATTGATCAAATGGTTTCTTCCCGCGCTTCCTCTGGTAGCGGTATTACTTACGTATTTCTATTGGATACCGGCGGCCGTGTTTTTTGTAGGAATACTTTTTATTCCGTACATTTTTAATCATCTAAGGATGAAGAACTATCATGCCGTACTGGTAACGGTTGCGGATCTTTCCAAGATGGCCTTTCTGATGGCCCTGTTCGGAGTCGGCTACCTATGGTTCATAATCGATGTCCGGTATCTTTCCCAAAGTACGGCTGAAGGCGGTTTCAGTTTTTACAGCGAATTCATCGATTCATTCATACTGCTTGTGCCAATTGCCGTCGTTTATTCCGTCCATTCGATCAAAAACAGGGAAATAGATCTTTCAGTCTCGGCGACGATGGCATCTCTGCTATATTGGGCCGCTCTCTATCTGGCGTATCTCGGAAAATACTCATCGAAATATGCGTTTATGAAGGATTATTACCTCCTTCTCCCGCTCCTTGTGATCGTTCTGATACGGTTTACGGCTCTCGCGTATGATTTGTATAAGGAGGAAGGTATCCATGGTATGTTCCGGAACAATTATATCCGGACGGCGGTGCTCCTTTCGTGCATCTCGGTCGCATGCGTGTATCCGGATGGATTTTCCCTCTATGCGAGAAATATAGACATCCTTACGTCGAGCAAGACCAGTAACCCGCAGTTCACCGTCGAACAACAGGAATTGCTGGACCGTATCAGATCAAAATATCCCGATCTGTTGGAAAACGGACGGCTGTTCATTGTCGCGCCGTTCCAATCGGCCCTATGGGCATATTCGTATTCCGGTATCTGGCCCAGGACCCCGTCATTGCTTCGCCCGAACGATATGGCCAATGGCGCGGATTCACCTATGGGTTTTTTCCTGTCGGCCGACTATGAACAATGGTTGATGCGCGACCAGAATCACGTGCTCGCCTTCTTTGATACGGGAGAAAGCGACAGCTGGGTGAAATCGAACGGATTCTCGTTCGATGACTACGATGTTCTGGAGCGGGTCGGAAAAAATGTCCTGTTGAAACTCAAGGACAGGGAGACTGCCGTTTTTGATTTTCCGGAACCGTCTTCCGAGTCCGATGATAAGGCCATGCAGGCGTTGCCGGCGGACGTGGAATTTGTCGCGGGGCGGAATGGACTCGTCGGCATCAGCGTGAATGCGGTGATACATCAGAAGAGACTTGCCGGAAAGTACGTTTTTGACCTGTATGAGGGGGCTTGTTCGTCGGCCGTCAAGATGATCGGTGAATCTGTGATTGGAAGCGACTCCCTTCGCGTCAAGAAAAACAAAGGTGTCGTAGACATACCTGTCGGGGAACGAATGGATGATTCGGAAGGCAGGCAGTATTGTCTAAAGGTGACAAATAGTGAAGGGGATCCCGATGCGTTACAGGTGAGAAAAAGGCTTTCGTCGCAGAAATACCTATATGTCTCGAAAGTTGGACGGTGAGGGACTTGAAATCATTTCGAAATCAGAAAAATTCCGACGAAAAGTAAAACGGCCCCGATTCCCTGCGTCATATTGATTCTTTCCTGCAGAAAAAAGTAGTTTACCATTATGACGAAAATAAGTCCCAGGGCCGTGGTACCGAAGGTCGTTATTGTCGTGGCGGCGTTCTCCAGTCTTGGTACTTTCAAGACGGCATTGTTGGTCATGATAAACGCCATCCTGGAGAGCAGGGCAAATACCATGGACAAGATGAATCTCCAATTAAGGACGAGGGAAAGTATTTTTCCCCATTCGAAAAGGTTTCCGGAAATCAGGTCCCTGCTTCCGAGGAGAGCGACAGAGGTGGCAGTCGATGCCGAAAAAAGAACTATCCAGAAAAATGCCGTGAGCATACGGTTATTTTTTACAGTTTACGATTATATCCGACGTGACAAAGCTGGTCATCCAGTCGGGAATCTTTGTTGAGACTGTCCCATACGTGACATCGATGCAGGAAAACTGTCCGGATACCAAATCGGTAATTTCCTGGGTGTCGTATTCTCGGACATGGGTTGGATCCTTCTTGACGAGATACGTATAAAACCAATCTTTTCTGTTCGGCACGACGATGAGGAAGTTCCCTCCTTCTTTCAGTACCCGCTTCGCTTCAGAGATGGCTCGTGTCGGCTGGTCGAGATGTTCTACTACCATGCACATCACGACGGTATCAAAACGTTCGCTTTCCAGCGGGATATCATAGCAACCCGAAACGAGGAACGTTGATTTTTTGTAATGTTTTCGGCATTCATCGATGAGTGTGGAGTCGATGTCTATCCCAATTCCGTCTCCGAGGTAGTGAAGAAGATACCCGGTGCCGCACCCGATCTCGAGAATTTCCCCGCCTTGTCGCGTAAGATGTTTCAGTGTCCGATAGGTACTGACCTTGTCGAGATCCTTCTTATCTTTATCGGAGTATTGTTTTATATAATCGGGTTTTGTTTTGAATCTGTACATAATCTCTTATAAAGTGAGTTTAGCTTGTCCGCGGTCGTATTCCATGAGAAGGCCTTCTTCTCCAGACAAAGAAATTCGTTTCGTGTCGCCATGACGATTTTTTTGGCGAGATCATCCGAATCGGCATTTTTAAAAAAGAGAACCTTTCCTCCCAATACTTCCGGAAGTGACCCGGCGTCACTAGCGATGACGGGCACTTCAAGAGCCGCTGTCTCGACGGCACTGAAGCCGAATCCTTCCGTCAGTGAAGGGACGATGACCGCTAAAGCGCTTTTTCGGAGACTCGGCAGTTCGGAATAGGGGATGGTATCAGCGACAAAAATTCGATTGGTGAGACGCTCTCTTTTGATGATTCGTTCGAAACGTATCCTTTCCGATAGTGGATCATTACTGAGTATGAAGCCGAACGTATAGGACATATCAAGCGATGCATCCAATTTCCTGATAGCGTCGAGAAGTACGAAAATCCCCTTCGGTTTTCCGGGACGGCCCGTGTATAGGAACATCTTATTGATCGGATTCGCGCCGAAATATAGGGTGATGTCCGTCTTCGCGACCCCGGCGTTCCAGAGTGTGTCATCGATACCGAGATGGATGGTCTCGATTTTTTTCCGGTCGATACCGTATCGGAGAAGGTCCGTTTCAGTGGCATGGGAAACGACGTGCCAGGCCGTATATCGCTTGGTCACTACGAACCATTCAAACAACCAGAAGGCGAGAGATTTTAATGGATTCTTCTCCACCGATAGCCATTTATTTCCGATAGCTTCATGAACCGTGATAATGCAGGGTTTTTGGTATCTTTTTGAAAGCGTGTATGCGGTAGGCGCCGCAGTGTAGGTTGTCGTGTGGACGATATCCGACCATCGTACATGTTCCGCTATATCCCGTTCGGAAAGAAGAGGATGGCCGAAAAGAGATCGGCTTTCGAAATAATGGATGGTTGCACCATGAAAATCGCGCGTTCCAGTGATGCCTCCGGAGTCGCTAGTCACTACCCGAACCTCGTTCCCCTTGAGTATGAGTCTCTTTATGAGTTCGGAAAAAAGGGTTTCAACGCCACCTACGTGCGGATAAAAATGCTCCAAGACAAAACAGATTTTCATACGCTCGCCTTTTTCTGAGGAGGTAATTTCCCCAGTGCCTCTTTACGGACGAGCTCGGAGAGGTTGCGTTCGAGGCGTTCGATGATGGCGAGGAGTTTGAACAGAATGACGAAGACGACGATGAAGCCGATGAAGATGAGCGTGTTGAGGTTCTCGCCGAGACCTATGGACTTGGAGACCATGAAACTGACCCGAGGGAAGAGCGCGAAAGCCATGATGCTTCCCCAGATGACGGTCGAGACGCCGAGCTTGAATATCGTCTGGCTCCGTTCGTGCCGGATGAATTTGGCAATGCCGTTTCCAATGAAGACGAGGGCGACGAGGGCGAGGACGATCTGATAGATGCTCATAGGTTGTTATGACGAGGAAAGGATCATTTTAATCAGGGTCTTGATACCGTTCTTGAGATTCATTTTCTGGACTTTGCCCATCGAGTATTCGGTATAGCGGACCTGGATGGGAAGCTCGGTGAATCGTAACTGGTGACGGTGGATCTCGCGGATCACTTCGCTGTCGTATTCATACCGGTCGGTTTTGGTATCTATCAGTTCGAGTGCCTTTTTGGAATAGGCGCGGAAACCGCTCTGGCTGTCCGTCACCCACAGGCCATATACCATCCAGACCAGGAAATTGCCGATGCGGTTGTGTGCGATCTTGTGTGCCGGCATCCCATCGCAGTTCTTGAGCCGGGAGCCGAGGACGACATCGTATCCCTCGCGGATGAGTGTGATCATGGGGGCGATATCCGCCGGATCGTGCTGGCCGTCGCCATCGAGCGTGACAACGATGTCCGCACCGAGTTCTTTGGCGGCTTCGATGCCGGTCTTGACAGCGGCCCCTTTGCCACGGTTCAGGAGATGCCTGAGTGTGACGATACCAGAATTCGAGGCTTGTTCCTGGGTATTATCTATGCTGCCGTCGTCGATGACGATGATGTTCGTGAATCCAGACGAGCGGATTTCCGAAATGACACCCTGAATAACCGTCGCCTCGTTGTATGCGGGAATAACGACCCAGACGGAGGTGGGTTTCGGAGATTCCATACGGCGAAAGCGACTTAGTGATGCCTTCAGGATAGCAGTTAATCGGGGGATAGGCAATATAAAAAATTGACAACTCACCACTGACAACTGACAATGGGAACGGGGGTAAAGCATGCCTCGTGGCCATGTCTGCATGGCTCTACAGGGTCGCGGAGACGGAAAAGGGAATAGGGAATAGGGAGAACGAGGATTGGACCGCCACGGACTCGAAAACTTACCCTCGCACCCGCCCGCAACGCTGACGAAGTGATTCGGGAGCACAACGAAATAAAAAAGCCATGAGAGGGGTCGTCGGTTGACGGGTCTCATGGCTTCGGTGGCGGTCACAGATATTTCGTGCCAGCGGATTTGATGCCTTGGTATTGCGGGTTACGTATGAGTCTCCTTCCGAACAGACGGTGAAGGACGACGACTAACGCGATGCCGAGAAATGTTCTCGTTCTCATGATTTCTTCCGTTGGTCCTGTTTGAAAAATAAGCGCCGATCGGTGATGATCCCATTTTCCGCGCGGTGTGAATGAACGGTTTTTCCCGTTATACCGCACGGTTGAAAATCTGTAAAGTTACCAGTCCGTACGGTCGAACGTTTATCAGGGATAAACGGAAGTTCTGAAAACGATGGTATTGACAGAATAGAATATATGTTATATCTTATTTCAGTATTTTAACCAATCGGCCAATTCTGTTCCGGTAGAAATTCAATAATTAGCTCATCTGGAGGATTGACTCGGTAGGTTTTCCTTTATACTGTGAATAATAATGCCAAGCTGATTATTATCCAGCGCTCTAATTGCCAACTATTATTTGAAGTTTTTTGTTCGATGCAAGCCGTTTTCAAGGATGAAACGGTAATGGAATGAGGGAGCGGGTTAATAATAATGATGGGATTTTAAAAAATAAAAAAAAGAGAGGTATTCATGGATGCAGAAAATGCACAGAGAATCGTGAAATCGCTTGAGGCGTTTCGATCGGAAATCTGTGAGAAAAACGGGGAACGGAACCTTCCGGTGGTGAAAAGCTGGTACCCCGGTCTGGGAGCTTGCTTTATCGTCCTTTTGGGGGACAATCGGGACTATAGACCGGTCGTCATGCTGGATCTCTGCCTGATAGCGATGAAAGATTTTCCGGAGCTGAAGTTCTCGGAAATCGGATTCACTTCCGGTGATCGGAGTCTTGGGATCAGATTCCCCGCCCCTTCTCGGGAAAAGATTCCGGACGCATATCTGAGTCCGGCGCTGATGCACATGATCCGTACCGAATGATTCGAATCTGAAGCGAAAAAAACCGGTCCGTAACAATTCGGACCGGTTTTTCATGTGTCATTGAAACCGATGACCCTTATTTCGGTCGGAAATGCTTGTCGTACCGGCCGGCCCAGTTGTTCCAGCGGATGCGCAGGAGGGCGAAGAGCATGTTTATGGAGTCGTGCACCACGCGGACATTCGTGTTGCGCGTGTCCTTGCGGATGAGGACGGGAAGGATGGCCACCCGATACTGGCGCTTGCGGGCGATAAACAGGAGCTCCGCATCGAACGCGAATCGGCGGATGGTGATCTTCTCGAATAGGTCGCGGGCGACGGCCCGGTTGAACAGCTTGAACCCGCACTGAGTGTCGGAGAACTCGAACCCGCCGAGGATGAATATCTGCAAGAGGTGGAACCCGCGTGCCGTGAGAACGCGATACCAGGGAGAAGGTTCCTCGAGCCGGGCGCCGGGGGCCAGGCGTGATGCGATGACGATATCCGACTCGGATTGGTTGAGGACGGACATGAACTCGTCCAGCTCGTCGATCGGGATGGTGAGGTCGGCATCGATGAAGAGGACCGGATTGTCTTTCGCGGAGAGCACGCCGGCCTTGACGGCGGCGCCCTTGCCCCGATTCGCGTCGAAGCGGATATGGATGAGCGGTATTTCCGGATGGTCCTTGATGACGTGGTCCACGATATCCGGCGTGCCGTCGGGACTTCCGTCGGTCACGACGATAATCTCATAGCGGTCGAACCGCTCGAGAAGGTAGGCGTGGACCGTCAGGATGTTTGCCGCGATGACTTCCGACTCCTTGTAGCAGGGGATGATGACGGAGATTTCGGGGTATTTCATAACGAGAGCCGTCCGGATGAGCCGGTTGATTGATTACGGACAGTATAGCAGAAAACGCCGATCTGGAAAATGGGCGGGAGGTCGGGGCGATGGAACGGTCCCGTTTGTCCGGAGAGTCGTTTCGTGGAAAAAGAAAAAGCCGCCAAACCCGTTTCACGGCGGTTGTCGCCACGAAATGGTGTGTCTGACGGCTCATATTTACCGGTATGGCCGATCGTGGATCAGGTCTCTGACTGTCCGTTCCCGACCTTCCGGAAGAGCGTTCAGCTCCCCCAGTTTCCTAACGGTCATGTGGTTTAAGAGGATGATATCCGATGTTTTCAAAAGCGCCGCGAAGGGGTGTCCCGTTTCGTTTATCGGGTCGTCCCGGACGGGAACTTGTTTGCGGATACCGTCTTTAAGATATGCGAGGTGTAGTCTCCCCGAATCGCGGACGGATTCGAGCATCTCGGCGATGTGGCTGAGATAGGGGGAATTTTCCCGGATATACCCAAAACAGTCGAAAGGACTTTTTTCGGCCGCCTGACGGAAGAACGGAAACGGGGACGGATTGTCGACGTGCTCGAGTGAGAATTCCGGGAAATGATTTTCCATGACAAGCTTTATGGTTGATTTCAACTGCAGGTTGGTCTTGATATGGAGGAACGCTTCGATGTCGTTTCCGGCCAGCTGTTCGAAAACCGACTCGATTGCCGTCAGGAATCGCCTCGGAATGCCTCGGTCACCCCTGGATTCGAGTATGGTATGAAGGTATAGTCGCATGTGAATATGATTTTTGATTTTGAAAAAACGATGCCCGGCAAAAGTATTGAAAGCTATTCCGGGAAAAAAGTCAAAAAAGAGAAGCCGCCAGAGAGTGGAGAAAAAAGATGTCATGATTGTCATGAGTATTCAGGAAGAGCTGAACGTCTTTTTTCTTCTCTGCATGGCGGCTGCAAATTGATGAGGGAGGAACGGGTCTTCGGATAAGACGATTTCAGGCGATGAAGCTGTCAATTGTCATCGCGATGAATATCATCAAACGGTATCTTGAGACGGGATGAATCCCGTAGCAGGAAACGTGTCTTGCGACCTTCCGAAGTCCGGAATCAGGTATTAAACAACGATGCCATCGCGATAAAAAGACTCTGTCCTCCTCCCTCACCCCAAACATAGTCCGAAGGGACGAAAAAGTCAAGGGTTCTTCGGGGGAAAGATGGTTTTCGGTCGTGGCGCGGGATGAGCGGGCGCTCTCGGCTCGAATCAGGCCTATTTCCGTTTGCCGGAACCGAAAAAACGTTCTAAAATGAGGAGAGAACGAACGTCGCTCCAGGATGGTCCCGCGACGTCGCGCGTAGTGCATAATGTGATAATGAACCATACCGTTATGGAAGATCGGAAGCTGTATCTGTCGGCGGTGGTGCCACTGTACAATGAAGAGGGAAACGTGAAGGAGCTGCACCGGAGGGTGAAAGAATCGTTCGAGGATATCGGCAAGCCGTACGAGATCGTCTTCGTGGATGATGGTTCGACGGACGGGACCGTCGCCGACTGCGAGGGGCTCTCACCGCTCCGTCTGATCCGTTTCCGCAAGAACTTCGGACAGACCGCCGCGTTCGACGCGGGCATCAAGGCGGCCAGGGGTGATGTCATCATCACGATGGACGGCGACCTGCAGAACGACCCGGCGGACTTCCCGCTCCTTCTCGAAAAAATCGAGGAGGGGTTCGATGTCGTATCGGGCTGGCGGCACAAGCGCAAGGACCCGTTCATGAAGAAGGTCTTCTCGCGGACGGCGAATCTGTTGCGCGGGTTTCTTATCAGGGACGGCATCCACGATTCCGGATGCAGTCTCAAGGCCTATCGTCGCGAATGCTTCGACGGTGTTGACCTCTTCGGCGAAATGCACCGGTTCATGCCGGCCATGCTCCTCCTTGACGGGTTCCGCGTGGCCGAAGTGAAGGTCTCGCATCACCCGCGGGTCCATGGTACGACGAAGTATAATTGGAAGCGCGGTATCAAGGGATTCGTCGATATGGTGTTCCTGTGGTTCTGGCGGGAATACTCCTCCCGGGCGATCCATCTCTTCGGCGGAACGGGCATATTCTCGATTTTCGCCGGTCTGGTCATCCTTGCCTGGATGTTCATCGACAAAGTCTTCTTCGGGGCATCGCTTTCCACGCGTATCTGGCCCCTGGTCGGGACGCTCCTCGTGCTCGTCGGCGTGCAGTTATTCGTGTTCGGTATCCTGGTGGACATCGCCGTGAAGATCTACTACCGGCAGCGGAACCGGATGAACTACGCGATACGGGAGATTCTCAATTCATAGCATATACGGAAATATGAATATCGCAGTGATCGGGACCGGGTACGTGGGTTCGGTGACAGGCGCGTGTTTCGCGGAGATGGGCAACACGGTCATCTGCGTCGATAAGGACCAAGACAAGATAGCGCGGTTCGAATCCGGAAAGGCGCCACTTCATGAGAAGGGCCTGGACGAACTCGTACTTCGGAACCTGAAGAACAAGACGCTTTCCTTCATGACCGATTTCGAGGATGCCCTGAAAAAAAGCGATATCGTTTTCATCGCGGTGGGAACTCCGCCGAATGAGGACGGAAGCGCCGACCTTTCCCATGTGCTGGGAGTGGCGACGGACCTTGGGCGATGCATGGATCATGAGATCATCGTCGTCGACAAATCGACGGTACCGGTCGGAACCGCCGAGCTGGTCGCGGAAAAGATCGCCGAACAACTGAAAATACGTGGCGTCGGGATCCCGTTCCAGGTGGTGAGCAATCCGGAGTTTCTGGCGCAGGGGACGGCCGTGAAGGATTTTCTGGAGCCGAGCCGGATCGTGGTCGGTTCCGACGATCCGAAAGCGATTGAGACGATGCGGGAGCTGTATGAGCCGTTCATGCGGCGGGAGGGACGGTTCTTCGCGATGGACGCGAAGACGGCCGAAATCGTGAAGTATGCCTCTAACTGCTTTTTGGCGGTGAAGATCTCGGCATCGAACGAGTTGGCCAATATCTGTTCGGAGGCGGGCGCCGATTATGAGAATGTCCGGAAAGCCATGGGTGCGGACCCGCGTATCGGCGAGGCGTTCCTGTACGCGAGTGCCGGGTTCGGTGGCTCGTGTTTCCCGAAAGACGTGAAGGCGCTCGTGAAAACGGCTGGCGATTTCGGATACGACGCCCTGATGCTCAGGCAGACCCTGGATACCAACGAAAAACAGAAGCTCGTGTTGGCGCGCATGGTGACGGATGAATTCGGCGAGGACCTGACGGGCAAGACGTTTTGCGTGTGGGGATTGGCGTTCAAGGCCGGTACGGACGATATGCGCGAATCTCCGGCAATCACGACCGTCAATGCGCTGATCGGACGGGGCGCGACCGTTCGGGCGCATGATCCGGAAGCCATGAAGATGGCACGGACGTCGGAATATTTCGGGGACAACCCGGCGATCGCCTACTTCGAGGACAAGTATGAGGCGCTTACGGGTGCCGATGCGATGCTTGTCATCACCGAATGGAAAGAGTTCCGTACGCCGGACTTCGATCGGATCAGACAATCGTTGAAAGCCCCGATCGTTTTCGACGGCCGTTTGCTGTACGAGCCGAAGAAGATGAGGGAGCTCGGTTTCGAATACCATTCGATAGGAAGATGACTATGAAGATATTGTTTCTTAATTACGAGTATCCTCCGCTCGGGGGCGGTGCCGGGAACGCCACGGCGTATTTGTTGCGGGAGTATGCGAAGATCCCCGACCTGACGGTGCATCTGGTGACATCGGCCGTCGGAAAGGACTATGTCAAGGAGACGGTCGGCGAGCGGATCGTCATTCATCGTCTGCCGATCGGCAAGGACGCGGAACACCTGCACTACCAGTCACGGAACAATCTGCTGGCGTATTCCTTCAGGGCATATTTCTTCGCGGAGAGGCTGATCAGGAAGGAAGGGGACTTTGATCTCATTCACGCGTTCTTTACGGTGCCGTGCGGGTTTCTCGCTCTGGTACTCGGCTTCCAGTTCCGTCTGCCGTATGTCGTTTCGCTTCGGGGGGCGGACGTGCCGGGATACAGCGAACGGTTCAGGGCGATGTACGCGATCCTTCGTCCGGTCGTCCGGATCATCTGGCACAATGCCGCGCGCGTCGTTTCCAACAGTGCCGGATTGCGCGACCTGGCACATGAGACCGACTTCGGTCAGGAGATCCTGATCATCCCGAACGGCGTATCCACGGAAGAATTCTCATCGGCGGAGCGCCGGACGTCGGACGGCACCGTCCGCATCCTGGCCGTTTCACGGCTTACGCCACGGAAGGGGATCCGGTTCCTGATCCGCGCGATGGCATCGCTTCCGGAAACGGCTAGGCTCATCATCGTCGGCGGAGGCGGGGAACGTCAGAATCTCGAGTCGATCGCCACATCGGTCGGGGTCGCGGACCGTGTCGAATTCCGCGGGCTCGTGCCGCATGAGGAACTGCCGGCGATCTATCGCGAGGCCGATATTTTCTGCCTCCCGTCGCTCAACGAGGGGATGAGCAATACCGTGCTCGAGGCGATTGCCTCCGGATTGCCGGTCGTCACGACGATCACGGGCGGGACCGACGAGCTCGTGACGAACGGCGGGAACGGGCTGTTCGTGCAGACGGCATCGTCGGAGGACCTGGCGGAAAAGCTTGGGAAGCTCGTGGCCAATCCGTCGCTTCGCGCACGCATGGGCGCGGCGAGCGTCGTGAAGGCGGAGAAGATGAGTTGGCACGCGGTCGCGCGGAAATACGTGGATGAGTATCATCGTTGCATAGCGCGATGACGTGTCTTTTATCGATATACCGAAAATCTTGTACGTATTTTGCACAAATCTCAAAAATAATTTTTCATCGTTAGCATATTTTTCTTCCCCAGAAAGTTTACTATATGGTGTTCCGTTTATTTGCGGACTGAGAAAACTACCCATTGGGTAGCCGGGTGCAATAACATCTGAGAATTTAACCACGTGATCATTCTCGAAGTCCGACGCTCTCGGATGGCTGATGTAGACTCTCATAGGGCAGGGATCTTGACTGACGGCTCTATCAAAAAAAGACGCTTCCTGCTACCATGATAGGGTGGCTTGTAAGATAATCGTAGCATCCTTGCATGGAATCCTGTAAACCGTCTTTGGAGCGGAAAAGCCTGAAGGGTCGGGCCTTTTTGGCGTTCAAAACGGTGATGGCGGTCGTGCTTATCACCCTGTTGGTCAGGGAAGTGGATTGGCCGAAGATCTGGGGCGAGGTGTCGCAGGCGTCGATGCCCCTGCTCCTGGTCGCGTTCGTGCTCTATGTCGTCGGGATCTTCATGTGCATCGAGCGGTGGTGGCGGGCGGCACAGTTCAAGAAATTCGCCATGACGTTCCGGAACGCGACCGAGTTCTATTTCGCCGGTCTCTTCCTGAACAATTTTCTCCCGTCGTTTTTCGGCGGGGACGCGTATCAGAGCTATATCCTCGGGAAGTCGGAAAAGCGGTATCCGGCGGCGATCTCGACGGTCATGTTCACGCGGTTCATCGGGCTGTGGGCGACGATGGCGCTCTTCTTCGTCTTCGGGCTGCTCGGATATCCCGCGATCTTCGCCCGGCCGCTGTTCGCCTGGTTCGGCATCCTGGCGCTTCTCTTTATGGTCGCGAACATCACGCTCACCCTCGTGTACGCGCACCCGCGCTGTCAGAAACTGTTCGACCGTCTGCCGGGACGGATGCGGAAATTCCTTAAGGAAATCGATCGGTATGCGAAGTGGCGGTTCCTGCGTGACAATTTCTCATTGGCCGCCGTGTTTGCGCTCGTCGGGGTCGGACTGTTCAACCTCATGCTGTTCTACGCGCTCGGCGAGAAGGTGCCGATTTTCCCGTATCTTTCAACCGTGTTCCTGATCAGTCTGGTGTCGAGCCTGCCGGTGTCGATCAACAATATCGGGTTCAAGGAATGGGCGTACTATACGTTCTTCCCGCTCATCGGGATCCGGCCGGAAGCGGCGCTCGCGGTAGCGCTTCTGGTGCGGTTCATCCAGATCCTGGTGAGTGTCGCCGGCGCTCCGTTTTTCTTCAGGGAAAAGAAGGCGTACGGGACGGAAGGATAGGATCTCCTACTCCACGTTCTTTCTCTCATGTTATCGCTCCCCGTTATCTGTTCACCGTTATCTGTTTACTGCCTATGTGCGGAATAACCGGAAAAATTTCTTTCACCGATCAGCCGGTCGATATCGCAGATATCGGGAGGATGAACGATGCCATCATCCATCGCGGACCGGATGACGGCGGATCATACCTCTCGCGAGACGGGAGGGTTGGCCTCGGTCACCGACGGCTTTCGATCATCGATCTTTCCCCGCTCGGTCACCAGCCGATGCGGTATATGGACCGCTACGAGATTGTTTTCAACGGCGAGATATACGATTTTCAGGAGAAACGCGAGATGCTCGAGAAGGAGGGATACGCGTTCGTCTCGCATTCCGATACCGAGGTGATCCTCGCGCTCTATGACAAGTACGGGAAAGGCTGCCTGCAACACCTCCGCGGGATGTTCGCGTTCGCGATCTACGATGAACGGGAAAAGACGCTCTTCTGTGCCCGTGACCGGGTCGGGAAAAAGCCGTTCAAATACTATGCCGACGACAAGGTCTTCCTCTTCGCCTCGGAACTCAAGGCGATATTGACGCAGCCGGAATATCATCGCGAGCCGGATTATCTGGCGATCCATCACTATCTGACGCTCCGCTATATTCCCGGGCCGCTCACCGGATTTTCCGGCATCAAGAAGCTCAAGCCGGCGCATTTCCTGTTCATAGACCTGAAGACGGGTGTGATCGAAAAGGAACGGTACTGGAAACTGGATTATTCCGAAAAGCTCGATCTGTCCGAGGCCGAATGGAAAAAGAAGATCATCGACAAGCTCGACGAGGCGGTGAGGATCCGTATGGTATCCGACGTGCCGATCGGCGCGTTCCTCTCGGGCGGTATTGATTCGAGCGCGGTGGTCGGGCTGATGAGCCGGCACAGCGACCGGCCTGTGAAGACGTTCTCCATCGGGTTCAACGAGGAAAAGTACGACGAGCTCCCGTATGCCAGGACCGTATCCGAACTTTTCGGGACGGAGCATACGGAATTCGTCGTCGAGCCCAAGGCGATGGAGGTCATGCCGCTTCTAGTGCGTCATTTCGAGGAACCGTTCGCGGACAAGAGTATGATCCCGTCTTACTACGTGAGCAGGCTGACGCGTGATCGCGTGACCGTGGCGCTCTCGGGCGACGGCGGGGACGAGAATTTCGCGGGATACGCACAGCACGGGATATTCCGGTTCTCGCTCCTGTATGATCGTATCCGTTTCCTGCATACGCTAATCGCGCTGCCGATTACGGCCTTCCTTGCCGACCGGGTCAAAAACACGTTTTTCCTGCGTGTGCACCAGTTCGCGAAGACGATGGCGGAGCCGTACGCGCACCGATACGCGAATTACATGTGCTACTTCACGGATGAGGAAAAGCGCGACGTCTATACCGACGAGTTCCGAAAACGTTTCGCCGACATCGATTCCCTGGAGATCGTCGCCTCGGAATTTTTCGGGAGCGGTTCCGACGACCGTCTGGATCAGGCACTCTTCGCCGACTTCGGGACCTACCTGCCGGACGACCTCATGGTGAAGGCGGACATCACCACGATGGCGGTCGCGCTCGAATCTCGCAGTCCGTTCCTGGATCACGAGTTCCTGGAGCTGACCGCCAAGATCCCGAGTCGGCTGAAGATCCGGGGGATCAATAACCGGAAGTACATCCTCAAGAAGGCGCTTGAGGGATTCCTGCCCGAGAGCATCCTGTACCGCAAGAAGATGGGCTTCGCCTCGCCGATCGACGTCTGGTTCAAGACCGACCTGCGCGACTATGCCCGCGAGCTCCTGTTGTCCCCGAAGGCCGTGTCGCGCGGGATCTTCCGCAAAGAGGCGGTCGAAAAGATGCTCGATGACCACGTCTCGACGGACATCAACTACGCGCGGCATATCCTGGCACTCACAGTTCTGGAATCGTGGTTCCGGGAATTCTTCGATAAAAAAACGGCATGAAGACGAAACTGAAAAAAACCATCGAATTCATCCTGAAGCTGCTCGTCACCTTTGGGCTTCTGGCCTGGCTGATACTGAAGATCGACTGGACCGAGGTGCTGACCTACCTCGAGCGGATATCCGTCTGGCAGATCGCCCTCTATGTCCTCGTGCTGCTTTCCGGCGTGGCTGTTTCCTCGTACAAGTGGAAGACATTGGCCGAATTCAAAGGCCTCTCCGTCACGACGGCGGAGTGTTTCGGGCTCTACCTGACCGGCTCGTTCATCAATAATTTCTTTCCGTCGTTCATCGGTGGGGATACGAACCGGGCGTATCAGCTGGGCAGGAAGGACGGCCGTTTCTCCGACGCCGCCGCGAGCGTGGTGATGGACCGGTTGACCGGACTGCTCGGCGCGATGGTCCTGTCGGTACTCTTCGCCACTCTCAATTGGCGCGTCGTGATCGGACACCCCGTGCTCTTGTGGATCGCGGCCGGCATACTCGCGTGCCTCGTCGGTGTCGCGTGCCTCGGGTATATCATGACGTTCCCGTTCTGGTCCAATGTGACCCGGTTCGTCCCGAAGAAGGCGTCGGACTTCCTCCTGGCACTGCACGAGTATTACGATCATAAGGGCATGTTCGCGCGCGCCATGGTCCTGTCGGCCCTGTTCAGCCTGGTCGGGCTCGGATTGCAGAACTACGTCATCTTTTGGGCGCTCGGCATCCGCGTCGGGCCCCTCGACTACCTGTCCGTGATCTTCCTTATCAGTATCGTCTCGTCCGCGCCGGTGAGCATCAACAATATCGGCATACAGGAATGGGCCTATGTCACGTTTTTCGGATTTTTCGGTGTTGCTTCGCCCGCGGTGATCGCCGTCTCGATCGTCATCCGAATCCTGCAGATGCTCGTCAGTTTCACCGCGCTGCCGATGTACCTGAAGGGACGGAAGCCGACGGGAAGCGGACCGGCTTCGGTCGGGCCTAGAGAAACAGGTCCATCCGGAGAAGCATGAAAGCCAGGAAAAGCGAGGTGATCATGAAGACGGACGTTAGGAGACGCTCCGCCTTTTTCGTGGAGTCTTTCCGGAAGAGCATGAGGAAGATGAACGGCGCGATGAAGTAGCGCTGTTCGATGAGGAACGAGGGGAGGAGGCCGGCGAGGATGAAGGGAAAGACGACGAGGTGTTCCCGTCTGAGTTTCATGAGGAAAAGCGTGCCGACGCCGACGACAATCATGACCGCGTAAAGCCACCGGGAGTCGCCATATGCCTGAGCGAGCGTCAGATTCCGAAGGAAGTGCGCGTCCAGATTGTATTTATGGAGGATCGGCGGAAAAAACACGAAGGAGAGGCCGAAGAGCGCCCCGAGCGGGAGTATGACCGAAAAAAACCGTTTTTTTTCCTTCATTGGAGGCGTTTTTCAGTGCAGTGACGGATGTCGGGAGGAAAAGGAGTCCGGTCAGCGTGAGAAAAAAGTAGACATTCCCGGGATAGAGGCCGAATACGTGACTTTCCTTGTCGCCGATCGCTATGCCGCCGTTTTGCCATACGAAGGCGAGGAAGAAGAGGAAAACCGGAACGTACCAGAATGTTTTTTTCAGGAAATCCGTGATAGTCTTCATCGATATGACGGAACCGAATTCCGATAGGAAGGAGAACATCCAGATGAACGCTATCCAGAGTATCGAGTCCTGCCGGACCAGCACGCACGAAAGCGATACGAGCGCCGAGGCGAGGTATTGTTTCTTCAGTGAGAGCAGGAAAGCGGTTAGGAGGAGCAGGATCGAGAAGAGATCCGTATAGACGAGGGGGAAGTAGAGGAAGGTGACCGGAAAGAAGGCGTATTGGAGAGTCCGTGTCCACGGGTTCCCGATACGGAGCACCTTCGATATTCGGAAAAAGAGGAGGATCGAAAGGATAGAAAAGACAAGGCTGACCAACCGCACTTCCCGGAGCGACGGTTGTTTTTGAGAGTGGAAGAGAAGCGAGGACGAGGCTGCTATGACGGCGTGATAGCCGGGGATAGTCGTGAGGTCGTCGATCATCGAATAGTTTCCTTTGAAGAACCGCTGTATCTGCCGGCAGTGGGTCGCCTCGTCGACATAGGTCTTGTTGCCGAGGAAGACGATCCCGATCCAGACCGAAAACGCGAGCGCGAGAGACAGGAAAAATATCCCCTTCCGGTGCCGTGAGATGAGGTCGGTCGTTTCCATGGTATTCGTTTTCATGATGATTGGGAGCGGTTCAGTAGGATATCTGGTCGGACGGCACGTCGGCACCTATCAGGGTTTTCTTTTTCATCATCGCGGCGTTCGCGGATATGAGGCTGACGTTTTCCGTCGCGCTTCCGGAGATCGACGCACATATCCGGCTTGCTGTCGGACAGGCAGGGCGGTCGATACTCACGTTGCGACCGTTCACGATCGTGTACGGGAAGGTGTCCGTCGACCGTATGGCGACGGATTTCAGCGTGATGCCGTCGACGTTTTTCAGGAATACTCCAGACCCGGACCCGATATCCGAGTCCTCGACGGTCACGTTCCTGATCGGACTGTTCTCGAGCGCGTCGAGGTCGATCGAGTTTTCGCGGGCGTGCGGGCTGATCATGTTCGAAAAATGGATGTCGCTGAAATCGGGAACGCCGGTCGGTTCACCCTCCGCCTGATCGGGTCCGTAGTGCATGGTCATCTGGATCGCACTGAAGAGGACCTTGTCCATCCGGATGTCCCGGAACCAGAGCCCGCCCGCGTTCACGCGTTCCGTCTCGAGCGCCTTCAGTCGGACGCCGTACTGGCTGCCGTGCATCCTGAGGCCGTACGCGAATACGTTCCGGACACCGCCCGCGATCTCGCTGCCGATGGCGATGCCGGCATGGCCGTTCTCGACGGTGGTATTCCTGATGACGACGTTCTCGGTGGGAAAATTCTCGGTCAGGCCGTCGCGCGCCTTGCCGGACTTAAGCGCGATCGCGTCGTCGTGGGTGTCGAACGACGAGTTTTCGACGAGGACGTTCCGTGAGGAATCGATATCCAGTCCGTCGTTGTTCTGACCGTCCGTGAGGACGGAGACGTTTCGGACGACGATATCGTGGCTGTACGTCGGGTGGAGCGTCCACATCGGTCCGCTTTCGATCGTGAAATCCTGAAGCAAGACGGAACCACATCGGACGAACTCGACGAAGGCCGGCCGAAGCATCCTGTCCGGGGAGCTGAAGACGCGGTCCTGAACCGGGATGCCCTGGTCGCCCATGGCGTACAGGGCATGCGTGACGACAAGGCTTCCGAGGCCCTTCCACGTGTTTCCGTTGCCGGCAAGCCTGCCGGTTCCGGTGATCGCGATGTTGTTTTTTCCATAGGCGTAGACGAGCGGGGAATAGTTGTAAACGTCGACCCCCTCGTAGCGTGAAAGGACGACCGGCAGGTAATCGTCCGGCTCCGTACTGAACGACAAGACGGCGTCCGGATCCAGGTGCAGGTCGATATTGTCTTCTAGGTGCACGGCGCCGGTGAGCCAGGTTCCTTTTGGGATCACGACATGTCCGCCACCCTGACTTGAACAGTCGGCGATGGCGTCGGCTATCGGTTGGGTGTTCTTGACGGTCGCGTTCGCGACGGCGCCGTAGTCGGTGAGGGTACACGTGCGGTCGGGGAAGACGGGTTGCTCGATGGCGGGCATTGGAAAGGGTGAGGTGATTCCGTCCGTATCCGCGAATGGCTCGACGGAAACCGTCTTATAGGTCGGCTGAGGCGCGTCGGAAACTATCCCGATGCCGAGTGCGAGCACGGATATGAGTGGGAGGAAAATGGACAGACAGAGGGTAACCGTTCGGATGACGGCTTTTTTCAGGATGATCGGTCGCATATCATTTGAATAACGAATCCCAGATGAGCAGTTTCGAGATATCGGACATCACCGCGGATTGCTTCCGGTCCGCATCGGACTGGCCCGTGCCGACGATGACTTTTTCGAGCGGCTTGAACCGGGTCACGGTCAGCGTGCCGAAGTTCCTCGTGTCGATCGCCGTGAATTTTGAGTCGGTGTCGAAGGTGTCGTCCGAAAAACGGATGTCGAAATAGTTTCCCTCGGTGTAGAGCGACGAATCGCCGATCTCATCATAATAGCGGATGCCATGCCGTTCCAAAAGGGCCCAGAACGCGGGCTCATACTCGGATTTCGCGTCCAGATAGACAGGGTATCCGTTCGTGTCGTATACCGACGCGATGTAGTCGACGATGCCTTGTTCCTGCGTGAGCGTGATGCGGTTCGTGTTCGGGAAGACATCGCCCATCTCGATATCGGTGTTTTCCGTCACTAGCGCGTTGTTTTTTAGTTTGGAAAACACCGGGGCGATGGCGTACAGATTGAGACCGACGAGTGTCAGTATGATGACATCGAACACGATCAGGCGCACACGGCCTTTTTCGGGACCAAGGAGCTCCAGGATGAATCCATAGAGTAGGAGCGCTAACGGCGAAAGCAGGAGGAAGAACCTCGGATACATCCGGTAACCGTCCGCGATGGAATAGATGAGGTAAAAGGATACCGCAAGCCACAACAGGATCAGGATGAGGAAATTTTTCCGATCGGCATCCTGTTCCCTCCAGGTCCGTACGATCAGGACGACTGATCCGAATACGGACAGCGCGAGTGCAAGGATTTTCAGGCCGAAGCCGTCGCCGTACGCTCCCGGTTCGAATCCGTAATCCTTCAGTTTGATCCCGTTGATCTGGTCGCTACCAGTATTGATGAAGAAGAACTCGTAGGCGCCATACTCGACCGTCTGGACCAGCGTATCGGGCATGACGAGGCTTCCTGGACTCGTCTTGACGAACTTCTCTTTCAGGTAATGAAGGTTCTCCCGGTTCGCCCTGACATCGTTTAAGATGGCGGGGGAATAGACGAGAAAAACGATGCCGAAGGCCACGAGCCAGACCTTCCATTTGAAGCGCGGGCGTTTGATCGCCGTGAATGCGACGGCGATGATCGGAATCACGAAAAATGAGTTGAAGTGGATCTGCGACGTGACGGCAACCATTGCGACCGCGACCAGGAACCATCGGGCGGGATGCTTCTCGTGGGGGGAAACACCGCGCAAAAGGGCATAGAAGGAGAGGAGAACCAGGAATGGCAGTACATTCGGACTCCAGGAGAAGCGCGAATACATGACGAGGTAGATCGAGACGGAAAAGACTGCTAGAAGTCCGATCGATTGGATCTTTTGGAAATATCGTCGGCAGAAGAGGTAGAAGAGCGGTAACGCGAGTATCGACGAGATGAGCACGTTCATCGCATGTCCGGTCGGCGTGTTTCCGAATACGGTCGCGGAGGCGTATTCCATGTAATAAAAGGCCGGGCCGAGGCGCAACAGGCCACCGCCGACATTCGGTCCGAGGAGTGGAAGGTTCTCGATGCCGTGATCGACGGCCGGTGAGACGAGTTCATAGTCGAACGCCTGGTCTATCTCGAAGTGGAGCCAGTCGGAAAAATGATACGTGCGCAGGAAAATGCCGACGGCAAAAATGAGTATGACGGCGACAAGTTCCCACCGGTTCTCCCTCGCGTTCCGGAACAGCGTTTTCCTTCGGGGTTCGGTTGGCATAGGCACCGTTAATAGGCGATCGCGGACGACCTGATGATCTTCACGAAATTGTTTGGGCGTCCGCCGATGACGACCTCGTGTTCGAAGGCAGTCGCATCGTTATAGACCTTCTTGAAATCGACGATATCGTTGACCGACCCGGAGAGTTTCAGCGACCGGCTCTGCCGACCGATGGAGATGACAAAGTAGTCGTACTTCTTCCCGAAAAGGTCCTTCTTGGTGAAGCCGATATTGCACGTGCCGACGAATTCGGTGCAGACCGCGCCCTTGTCCGACCAGACGACGAGGTTCCGCGCATTCGGGAGGGCGTTGAGGTATGCGGCGGCCTCGAAGCTCCCGTCGCCCATGTCTTTGATATTGAGGAGGTACGTTTTCGGGAGCAGTGGCGAGGCGTACGCGAAGTAGAACGGCCTGATATACAAAAGTGACCCCGCCAGAATGAGGGCGAGCAGCAGCGTCGCCGGCAACGGCTTTAGGAAACGCTTGACCGGGTCGAGCGAGAGAATGTGTGCGGTGCCGATCGCGGCGATGATGAGGACCATCGGATAGAGGATGATTTGGTAACGGACCGTTGCAATCACATCGTTGACCGTGGAGGCCAGGTAGTAAAGGACGATGAACAGGGAAAAATAAATGACAGTCTTCGTCTTGAGCGACGTGGCAGCTATTGGTCGTATAGCCGTCAGGAGACCGACGATGAACAAGCAGAATAGGACCGGATGCAGGCCGAAGATGAGACTGTACGTGTTCGCGAGCATAGCACCGGCGTAGGCAAGTGGGATTCCCTTCTCGCCCACCCCGACGCCCTTTGGCGACGAAAGGATGCCTTCCAGGTCGAACGGTTTCATATCGAGATACGTGTCGGCGAGGGTGAAAAGAATCATACCGATGAGGACGGCTATGAGCGTGATGACAAGCACTCGTTTATACTTTGAGAAAAACCGGAGCACTGGCCCGATGATCCGGGCCTCAAGGAAGGCGACGTCGACGGCAATCAACGTGACCAAACTAGTGAAGAGCGGCCAGGTCTTTTCGAAGGCTTTGCTTCCGAAGGTCCCTTCGAGGAGTACGTTCGGATGCGCCCACGTGGCCGGATAGAGCACGTAATAGGTTGCCATGGAGATGCTGGCGATGGCGAGGTAGTGAAGGAGTGATTTTTTCAGGAATGCTTTCAGTTCCGGCTTCTTGTCGGCGAGGATGTATTCGAGGAAGGGGAGGGCGAGGAAAAAGACATAGAGGATGTTCGCGATGTATTTCGTCAGGAGGGAAAGTCCGAGGAAGATACTGGTAAGGACCAGGTATCGTGTCTTGGAGTCCTTCTGAAAGACAAGGTAGCTGAGAAGCGAGAGGGGGAGGAAGATCCAGAGGAGCGAATCGGGGTTGATGATCATCGAGATGCCGAGGAGGATAGGCGAGAGTCCGATGAAGACGAACCCGAGGAGTGCGATCCTTTTCCCGAAGAGCCTGTCGAGAAAGAAATGGAAACCGAGGAGCATGAACGTGCAGAACAGGAAGATCGGCAGGCGGAAGAAGTAGTTGATCCCGTCGATGTCGGCGATCTGGGCATCGGTCTTGACATCGCCCCGGATGCCCTCGTAGAGCATCGGGTCGTACTTCAGCAGGCCGAAGCCGGAAAGGAGCGCGACGGTGATGCCTGGTTTGTCGTTGATGTTGGTCGATCGCCATTTGTGATCGGCGACGGCGGTCCAGAATTTCGGGATGCGCCCGTAGGTCCAGTACGGCTCGTCGACCGCCGAATAGCTTCCGATCCGGGTGAGCCCGAGGAATAGGTTCAGAGCTATGACCGCGGTCAGCACGGACGCGGTGGCGTACTTTCGGAACGGGGCGGAGGCAAGGGTTGCTTTCATGTGTTTGCGGTGATTATCCTTTGTGTCCATTGTATCACACGAAGCCGTGCCGGAAGGAGCGATACCGTCCGGAAAAAGGGCTTGTGAAAAGGGTAAGGATAGGGGTATAATGGGCATCGTATCGTTTCGGCCCGTTCGGGGTCCCATGTATCATAATATACTGTCGGAATAAAGCAATTTTTCGTTTCAAACCGATATATCACGGCGATTATGGAAAAAGTGAAGGCTTTCGTTTCCAGGCACTCCGTCCTTCTGACCATGCTGGTCATCGTCGGGGTGGCAGTGTTCGTGCGGACATACCACTTCGATGACTGGCTCTATTTCAAGATGGACCAGAGTCGCGACGCACTCCTGATCACCAATGCGGTCGAGAACGGACCGCAGTACCTGCCGCTCCTCGGCGCGCGCGCCGGCGCGGTCAAGCTTAAGCACGGATTCCTGCGCCTGGGCCCGATATTCTACTATTTCCAGTATGCGGCCGGGGTGACCTTTCATTCGACACAGCCGTACGTGTACGCGTACCCGGACCTGCTGTTCTCCATCCTGGCGATCCCGCTCCTCTATCTCCTGGTGCGGATCTATTTTTCCAAACGGAACGCGCTCCTGATCACGGCGATGTACGCGCTCTCGTTCATCATCATCCAGTATTCCCGGTTCGCCTGGAATCCGAATTCGCTCCAATTCTTCCAGCTGGTGAGTTTTTACGGACTGCTGAAATTCCTAAATGAGCCGGTCGAAAAGCGGAAGAAATGGTGGCTGGCGACGTGGGTGGCGGGCATGACGATCGGTTCGCAGCTACACTTCTTCGGGTTCTTCAGTATCGTCGGGATATCGGGACTGTTGTTTATTTTCCACTTCCGGCTCTGGAAGAAGTCTCAGTTGCTTTCGTGCCTGAAAAAGGACGTATTAAAGAAAATTGGCCTGTATACCGGTATCGGAGTGCTGGTCTTCTCGTTTTTCTATGCCCCGGTCTTCATCAGCGAGGCCATGAGGGGAGGTCAGAATTCGAAGAACTTCATCGAGGCGCTCGGGTCGAAGCCGGCGGCCAAGCCGTTGTCCGACAAGCTCGTGAAGACGGTGACGGAAAGCATCAAGTACTATTGTCTCGTCACGACTTCGCAGTGCTACGATAGCAGTATGAAAAACGAGATCCCTGCGCTGTCCGTGACGGTGCTTATCCTACTTTCCGGCGCGACGCTTGTCGTCCGTTCCCTTTGGAAAAAGACGCTCACGGCCACGCAACGGGATTTCCTGGTCCTGCTCATCGCCTGGGTGGCGGTATTCACCGTATTGACCGTGCCGGTCTCGTTCCAACTTCGGCCACGGTTCTTCATCGTCGTGTTCGCGATCCCGTTCATCTTCCTGGGTCTCATATTCGAATACCTCGGGGAGCGGCTGAACGCGAAGGCAGCCATCGCGCTCGCGTTCCTGCTCACGGCTGGTATCATCGGATGGAATTCCCACGGGACCTACGCGTGGTTCAAGGAACAGGCGAAGTCGCAGAGGAGCTCGTTCATCGTGAAACGCACCCTGATTCTGAAGGCAAAAGATGGCGTGACTTTGGGAGAATTGCAGGGCGTGACCGACTGGATGTACGCGAGACACGAGTCGGGGAAGACCCTCTATTATTACGTGAAGCCCGAACATGTGCGTCCGATCGAGTACCTCCTGTATTCCAAGCACGATGACAACCTCGATTTCGCCACCATGGCGAGCAAGACCGACCCTCAGGCCCAGTTCTTCGCGGTGACGCCCGCCAAGAACGGACTCGCGCCCGTGACGAAGAAATTCGGTGACAGCATCAGTGTCATCGCCTCGCAACAGTTCGGACAGCTGACGGTCTCCGAGCTGAATTTTCCCGGTCGGGTCATCGAGGCGAAGTACTCGTTCAACAAGGCGAAGACCAAGACCGACCGGGTGTTCTGGAAAGACGTCTTCGGTATCCAAGACGACGGGAAGAACGTGATCCAGATAGAAGGTGCCGAATAACCCTCCGCATTATCACTTTCCGAGCATCGATATGGGAAACAAGGCACTGGATTCGGCAAAGCGGTACCCCGTATGGACCGCACTCTTCCTCTACGTGGCGATAACGCTTCTTTTCACGTTCCCGCTGGTTTTTCGGATCGGCACCGAGATTCCGAAAGGCGGTGGCGACGTGTACCAGGTGATTTCCGTCATCGAAACGAAAATCGCCCAGCTACAAGGCATGGATTTCTTCCATGGGACAGTCGCGACACTCCGGGAACCGAACACGTTCACGCCGTACATACTGTTCGGTCTTCTGATCGGGAAAATCGCGGCATATAACGTTCTGTTCCTGCTGACCTATATCCTGAGCGGGCTCGGGATGTTCCTTTTGGCGAGGCGGTACGTGAAAAACGATGCTGCAGCCTTCGTGGCCGGCGTGGTGTTCGCGTTCGCGCCCTTTCATTATTACCAGTCGGTCGCCGTACATCTCGGGACGATGCAGCAACAGTGGCTGCCGTTCCTGATCCTTTTCCTGGGAAAATTCTTCGAGAAATTCCGGTTCCGATACTTCGTCGCGACCGGTGTCTTCGCGTTCCTGACGGCCATGAGCGAGCACCAGCTTCTCGCGTTCGCGATGATCTTCGTCGGCTTTTTCGCCGCGTACCGGATATGGATCGACCGCGATATCCTCAGGAACAGGGCGTTCTGGCTCTCCATGGCCGTCGCTGCCCTGTTGCTGTGCATCGTGGCCGTCACGATGTTCGGGGGGTATCTGAAGGTGGCCGTCTCGGACAACAATTTCCTGGCGGCGGGCATGAACGCGGCGAACAAATATTCCATCAAGGCGCTCGACCCGATCATGCCGCCGGTTTCGAGTTCGATCTGGGGCGGACTCTCCGCGAAGATCCAGGATCGTCTGCTTGGCGGGTCCGACCGCGGGTCGTACTTCTTCGGTTTCTTCGTGATGGTGGCGATCGGGTACTTCGGGTACGGACTGTGGAAAAAACGGGTGACCGAATACGGGGAACGGACGTATCGACAGGACCTGATCTTCTGGATCCTGGTTACGGTCGTTTTCTTCGTCCTCGCGCTCGGAGCCTCGGTCTCGATCGGAAAATTCACGGTTTATCTGCCGTATTACCTGATTTTCCGGTTCGTGCCGTTTTTCGAGAACATCCGCACCACTGGACGCATCTTCGTCTTCTCGATGCTCGGGGTGGCGATGCTTTCCGCCTATGCCCTGGCATTCCTTTCGGCCAGGTGGCCCGAGAAGCGGTCGCTGTTTTTCGCCACGTTCTCCGCACTGGTATTACTCGAGTTCTGGGTCGCGCCGATTCCGACCATGACCGTCTCGTATTCGCCGTTCTACGATGCGATCGCCAGGGACGCCGAACCGTATTCGCTCATCGAGATCCCGGGCTCCACGAGTTACGAGTTCGCAAGCTATGCGATGATGACGGATGCCGTTCATAAGAAAGCGGTGCTCAATGGTATGCCGCTCGCGCGCAAGATCAGCGGTCAGTTCGATATGCAACAGGAGACGCCGATCGTCAAACAGCTCCTCTATACGATCCCGAAAGAGAATGATCCGGATACCAAGGATATGACGGACATTCTGAAGGGGTTCGACTGGTCGCAGGGAAACGATATCCTGAACTATCATCACGTGCGCTACATCACGGTGAGCACGCTCTATGCCGGCTCGAAAGTGCGGGCGCTCGCCGGGAAGTTCATCGGGAACCACCTTTCCATCACGGATCGCTACGAGGACCGGTACCTGACCGCGTACGAGGTCGCGAAAACGGATCCGAAGGGATATTATTACTCGCTTGGTCTGAAGAATGACCGGATATCGACCATGTTCACGGGCGATGACGGACGGAACTACCGCGAAATCGGTGATGGTGCCGGACTCAGGATCATCGATATGGAAGCCGTACCGAAAATGGTGACGGTCCGGATACTTCTCAAGGGCGCGGTTCCGGGGCTGACGTTCTCGGTCACGGGAGATATGGGCGCGACGATGCTCCCGCTCGACTCGGACCTGAAGGAATACGTGTTCGTGAAAACGCTGCAACCGGGGGAGAACGATATCCCGTTCTCGGTCCGGGACGATTCCGACAAGCCGGTCGCGATCGGGGCGACGAAGAAAAAGCGCCAGGCCTCCCTGGTTACCGACATCCGCGTCGAACCGAAATAATCTTTCCTCTCCCGTATGCTGAAGCACGCCGTTCCTTCCGCGCCCACGCCGGTTTACAGGCATCTCCTCATCCTGCTCGTCATCGTGGCGGTCGGCGTGTTTTTTCGGACCTATCATTTCCACGATTGGTTGCAGTTCAGTCCCGACGAGGCCCGCGATGCCACCTACATCGGTGACGCGCTTACCGGGAAGGCGCCTTTGCCGATGCTCGGTCCGCAGGCGGGGAACACGCAGTTCTATCTCGGTCCACTCTACTATCAGGCGGAATATCTTTCGGCGCGCCTGTTCGGCAATGCGCCGGACAAGATGGCCTACTTCGACCTGCTGTTCTCGATCCTCGCGATCCCGATGCTCTTTCTTTTTCTGAAGCGGTATTTTTCGGAACATCTGGCGCTTTCCCTGACGGCCGTGATGAGCGTCTCGTACTTTGCTGTCAAGATTTCGCGGTTCGCGTCCAATCCGAACACTATCCCGTTTTTCACGTTGCTGTTCCTCTACGGGCTACTGTGGTTGATGGATCGTGAGAGGAAACGGAAATATATCCCGGCGGCCTTCGTCGGTATCGGTATGGGCGTCGGCATCCAGCTGCATACGTTGCTGTTCCCGATCCTGCCGGCCGTGGCGGTCGGGATGTGCGCGTACCTGATCGCGCGGAAAAATCTCTCCCGGCGGGATTTCGCGATCGCCCTCTCGTTTTTTCTCCTCATGAATTACGGGCAGATCGCCTACGATATCCGGTACGACGGCGCGAACATCCGCCAGCTCTTCAAGGGGGCCGGAAGCGAATCAGGCATCGGGGCCGAAGCGCTCCTGCGGAACGTCTCGCTCATCGCGTCGTGCCAGGCGCAGGCGAATGTGAACGTCGTCTTTTCGGCGATCGACGTGCAGAGTTGCGGCGGGATATACAATATCGCGAAGGCGTTCAGGGCGGACAAGTACGTGCCGGGAAACGCCGCGGTGAATGGCGTCGTATTCATCGTCGAGGCGATCATGACACTGTTCTTCTCGATCGGCGGATACGCACTTGCCATCCGTTCCCTTCGGAAAGAGCAGGATGAAAACCGGCGGAACTTCCTTTCGCTGTTCCTCTTCTATAATGCCGTTTCCTTCGTCGTCCTCGTCCCGGTCGCTTCCCAGATAGAGGTCCGGTATTTCAGCATCCTGCTCTTCGTGCCGTTCATACTCCTCGGGCTCTGGCTGTCGGCCTTTCTTGAAAACGGAAAGAAAACGGTCTTTGGTGGGTTCGTCGGCATCGTCGCGGTCCTCGTCGTCGCGAATATCTTGACACTCGCCTCTTTAGCCCAGCCGTTTTTGGATAAGAGCGCAAGCGATGTCGATAACAGCATTCTCGGCGAGGCGGAGTCGATGACCGCCTATCTCGTCTCGCACACCGATACGCCGGGGACCGTACGCCTCGACGGACAACCGCTCTATCTGAAGCGGTTCCTCAAACCGTTCGACTACCTTGCCCGGAAAGAGGGCATGTCAGTGACCCGTCCGGCCAGCAAGCAGTCCTTCGATCCGGGAACACGGTTCTTCTTCATAGACGGGACCAAATCGAAGCCGTACACGGTCGGGGACGATATCGGCGGGGGCACCATACTCGGATACGAACAGTTCGGCAGGATCATGATTTATTCGATGACGAAACGGCCATGAACGAGCGAATCGGCAGGATACTGCGGTCGGAGCGGGCGCTGTGGTGCGTAATGGCGGTGGTGTTCGCCGTGTCCGTCTTTTGTCGCGTCTATCATTTCCATGACTGGCTTCACTTCGGCAACGATCAGGCGCGCGATGCGGTGCTCGTCGAGAACGTGGTGAACCATAATGCCCCGTGGCCACTTCTCGGGTCGTCGATGGGGAATACCGGTTTTCTCCTCGGACCGGCGTATTATTATTTTCAGATCGTCTCGGTGAAGCTCTTCGGCATCGGTCCGGAAAAGCTCGCGTATCCGGATCTCTTCTTCAACCTGCTTTCCATCCCGCTCCTCTTCCTGTTCCTGAGGCGGTACTTCAACAAGGGAATCGCCCTGTTCCTGACCGGCCTCTACGGGCTTTCGTATTATGCGATCGAGTATTCCCGGTTCGCCTGGAATCCGAACCCGATCCCGTTCTTCGTCATCTTGTTCCTGTGGTCCCTTTTGGAATTCTTCTCGGCCGAGGAACGGACAAAGTGGTCCTGGATCATCGCGCTCGGCGTCGCGTTCGGCATAGGATCACAACTGCATGCTATACTGCTTTTGACCATGGTGGGGACACTCGGTCTCTCTTTTATTTTTCTAATGAAACGGAGCTGGAAGACGTGGAGCCGGTGGGTCGTCGTCGTGGCGATCGCCATCGCGGCGAATACCGGACAGATCATACACGAACAGCAGACGAACTATGCGAATACGAAGGTCTTCCTAAATTCGTTTTCCGACAAGCGGGATAACGGCGGCGGTAGCCGGTTTCTCCGGAATCTGGAGCTCAATGTCGCCTGTAATGCGCAGGCTAATACGCTCATCGCCGCGGCGATGGGCAACAAGGAGAACTGCGATTTCCTCTATGCGAAGGCACGCAATACCCGACCGGGAGCGAAACTGCAGCTGCCGAGCAACACCCTTTCGCTTCTCGGCATCGTCTTGAGCGTGCTGTTCTCGGTTCTCGGGTACGGGCTTCTCACATGGCGGACGTGGAAGGAGCGGGAACGGGCACGAAAATACTTCACCGGTATCATCTTGCTGTATGCGACGGTCTCGTTTGCGGTGATGTTGCCGATCATCGATCAGGCGCCGATGCGCTACTTTATCCATGTGACGTTCTTGCCGTTCGTCTTTCTTGGGCTCCTGATCGACTGCATACGACGCAGACATCCCCGGCACTACGTGCTGCCGGCGCTCCTCATGTTGGCGGTCCTGTCCACTACGAACCTCTTCTCGGTCTATGGCGAGGCGAAGGCCCTGGCGAATAAGACGCGTGGCGATTCCGGATACCTCGTTCTCGACGAGACGCGGCTTCTGACCGACTTCATCGTTGAACGGTCGGCGGGACGGAAGACGGCGTATCTTTTTGGCGGGACGAGATACTATTCGCCCTATAACAAGGCGCTTATCTACCTGGCGGCGGAACAGGGACTGACGCTGAAGCGGGGAACCGATATCGGGGCGGTCCCGTCGGATGTGCCGGCCTTCTATGTCAGCGCGAGTTTCGGGGCCGGTGGCGTGCGGGAGATCGGCGGGATGCCGTTTTCCGATCATCGCGATGTCGGGCAGGTGGGCATATACCGAATTCACTGATCGAACGCTATGGAATCGTCACTTGTTCGGAAGATCCGGCTCATTCCGCGATACGTATGGATCCTGCTTGCCATCGTGGCCGTCGGCGCCTTTCTGCGTACCTACCGTCTGCACGACTGGTTGGAATTCCGCGGGGACCAGATGCGGGACGCGACCATCGTCGGTCAGGTCGTGGACAAGGGGTGGGCCTGGCCGCTCATGGGCCCGTATATGAACCATACGGGGGACACCGAGGAATCCAGCTTCCATCTCGGCCCGATCTATTATTACTTCCAGATCACAGCCGCGAAGATCTTCGGGAACCGTCCCGACGTCCTGGCGTATCCGGATGTGTTGTTTTCCATTCTGTCCCTGCCACTGCTCTATCTGCTGCTCCGGATCTGCCTCGGCGAGAACCTCTCGCTTGGCATCGTGGGGCTCTATGCGATCTCACCGTATATCATCCACTATTCGCGCTACGCGTGGAGCTCGAACGACATCCCGTTTTTGGTGCTGCTCTTTCTCTATTCCCTGTGGAAATTCCTCAACGACAACGAAAAGACCGGATGGTTCTGGGTCGTCTGCATCGGCTTCGCGCTCGGGGTCGGCTTTCAGATCCATGCCATCCTGATGATCCTCTTCCCCGCGGTCGCTTTCATCGTCTTTCTTTATTCGATGTGGAAGCATCCGTTGACCTGGACGCGGTGGATCGCGATCGTTGCCGTCTTCCTCCTCCTCAACTCGGGGCAGATCCTCTCGGAGTACGAGACGGGCATGAACAATACGAGGACCTTCGTCAATTACTTCCTCCGCAACAAGAGCTCTGTGGTTCCGAAGGGCGACCGGTTGACGCCGTTTGAAAACGACCTGTCGTGCCATTTCGCGGCGAACTTCTTTTTCCTCACCTCGTACGGCGAGGACAAATGCTCGTACGATTATTCGAATATCGTCGCGGCCGATCGGAAGGTCGGCGTCGATAAGGTACTCAAGACCGAGACCGACCGGTTGCGGTTGGTCGTCAGCCTACTCTTCTCGATAGCCGGGTATACGCTCCTGATCCTCCGCGCGCGGAAGGAGACCAACATTGAGCGGAAAAATTTCCTTTTCCTGACGTCCCTGTATGCCGTACTAGGATTCGGCGTCATGCTCCCGCTTAGCGGCGACGTCTTCAATGATCTCCGATACTATACCTTCGAGCTCTTCATGCCGTTCCTTCTTTTCGGATTCGTTGTGGAATACCTCTCCTCGAACGTGGCGCTTCGGCGACACCGGTTCGTCGCGCCCGTCATCATCGGGACCCTCTTCGTCCTGATTACGACCTCGGATGTGAGGGGAATACGGGCGGAAGCGACCATGCTCAACGAGGAAAACGGGATTTGTTCCCGCACGGCCATCCTCGGGGAGATGGAGCCGATTGCGGACCATATCGCCAACCATGCGAACGGTCGGGGCACCGTCTATCTGGAAGGAGACAATATGATGATCAGCTATATCATCTTCCCGATGAAGTTCCTTTTGGAAGGAAGGAATATCGACGTGATCAAGGTGAACGGCGACGACCAGCCCGCCGATCGGCTGGTCTTCCACGCGACCTGCAAGAAACCAAAGGAAACCGTGGACGGGCTTCGGAAGATCGGTCGGGTCTTCGTCTATTCGACGGGCGACTGACGGTGACGGTGCGGATTGGATATCCAGAGAACGAACGCCTATGAAAAGAAAACACGATCTTCGGGCGACGGCCCGAACGGTCCCGAAATATGTCTGGTGTCTGTTGTTGATCATGGCCGTCGGCGCGTTTTTCCGCGTCTATCGTTTCCATGACTGGCTCGAGTTCAAGGGTGATCAGGCGAGGGACGCATCGGTCGTGTCCGGCGTCCTCTCGGGGCGTACATCGTGGCCCTTGCTCGGTCCCGTCATGGGAAATTCCGCGACGGATTCCGGCGAACACTACCGAATCGGCCCGATGTATTACTCTTTTCAGATCGTCTCGGCCGGAATGTTCGGGAATACGCCGGATTCGCTGGCGTATCCGGATCTCCTCTTTTCTCTTCTGACGATTCCGCTTCTCTTCCTGTTTCTCCGTCGTACCTTCGGACAAAACCTCTCCTTGGGACTGGTCGGACTCTATACGGTTTCGTTTTTCGCCATCCGGTATTCCCGGTTCGCCTGGAATTCGAATCTGATCCCGTTCTTCGTGCTCCTCTTCCTCCTGTCAGCGGGAGAATACGATCGCAAGCGGGAAAACGTGGGTTGGCCGTGGGTCGTCGCCTTGGGAATCGCCCTGGGCGTAGGGGTCCAGCTGCACGTCATACTGCTTATCATCTTCCCGATTTTCGCCGGCCTGATCATGTTCAAGTCGGCGTCGAAATACCGGGAATTGTGGAAAAAATGGGTCGTCGTCGCGTCCCTGTTCATCTTGCTCAATGCCGGGCAGATCCTGAGCGAGACACGGACGGACTTCGCTAACTCGAGGATATTCCTCAGTTATTTCACCCACTCGGGTGGCGGGGCCGTCTCGGAAGAAAAACGTCCGGCGAGCCTGATGAACGATATCGACTGCCATATCGAGGGGAATTTCTACATGCTGTCCTCTCTCGGGTCTGACAGTTGTTCCTATTATTTAAACGACCTGCTCGCCGGGGAATCGCGAAAAATTTTCCACGACACGTTTTTCAGGCTCTCCCTGCTATGTGGCCTGTCGCTCTCGATTTTCGGATATGCCCTGTTCGCGTACCGGTGTGCTAAGGAGGAAGACGCCGAACGGAGACGGTGGCTCCGTATGCTGGCACTGTATCTCGTCGTCTCGTTCCTAATCATGTTTCCCGTGCTCAAGGCCCAGGTAGAACTCCGGTATTTCAGTTTCGCGTTCTTCGTCCCGTTCCTGTTCCTGGGGTTTTTCATAGACGCCCTTTCGCGCGCGTTTCCGAAGTCCGGACGGTTCATCGTGCCCGCCCTGTTCATGGCGGTCCTTTCTGCCAATGCAAGCTCACTCCTGTCCATGACGACGGAGCTCGTGAATAAGACGAGGCTCTATTCGAATTCGGTCGTACTGGACGAAATGGAGCCGATAGTGGATTATATGGTCGGGAACGCGGAAGGAAAGACTGACCTTTACCTGGGAGGGGACTCCAAGTTGATGGATTATACCTTCTTCCCGTTGTCGTACCTGTCCGATCGGAAGGGCGTGCACTTGATCAGGTTGGCGAACAAGGATGAGTCCGTCCTATTCGGCAAAGTCGCGCCGTCGTTTTACCTGAACAATAAGGAACATTCGGCGAAGAGCCCCGAATATTTCCGGATCGGCGATCGGATATTCGTCCACACATTCCGATGAAACACGATTAAGAACGACCGATATGATTCCGATGAACATGAAAAAGATCCCGAAAAGCGTCCTGGTCCTGATCGGGATCATGGCGGTCGGCATATTCCTGCGCACCTATCATTTCCATGATTGGCTCCGGTTCAATGCGGACCAGTCGCGCGATGCCGAGGTGGTCAGCGGCTTTATCCGGGGAACGATCGCCTATCCTCTCCTGGGACCGAAGGCGGGAGGGACGGAATTCAAGCTCGGAGGGGCGTTTTATTCGCTCCAGATACTGTCCGCGCAGGTCTTCGGGAACGCGCCGGACAAGATGGCCTATCCGGACTCGTTCGCGTCCATTATGGCGATTCCGCTCCTTTTTCTTCTCATGCGAAGGGCATTCCGGGAGCCGGTCGCGCTCGTCTTGACCGCGGTGCTGTCCGTGAGCGTCTTCGCGGTCAAGTATGCGCGGTTCGCGTGGAATCCGAATTCGGCACCGTTCTATTCCCTCCTGTTCCTCTACGCGGTCCTCGTCCTGGCCGATACGAAGACGGTTCGGAAATGGCGGTGGGCCGTCGTGGCCGGTGTCGCGCTCGGCATCGGGGTGCAGCTGCACACGCTGCTTCTGATCATCCTGCCGGTCACCGTTCTCGGTTTCTTCATCTTCGTCGGACGGAAACAGCCGTCGCTCTGGCGTCAGGCCGCAATCGTCTTATCGGTCGCGCTGGTGTTGAATGCCGGGCAGATCGTGGAGATGTCACGGACGAACGGTGATAATATCCGGGCGTTCTTCGGTGGTACGGCCACCAAGACGGCGAAAGGACACTCGTTTCTCCGCGACGTGGCGAACGATGTCGCGTGCCAGTCGCAGGGGAACGCGTTCATCGTTACGGGCATCGGCGAAGACGACCGGTGCGGGACGGGCATGATCCGCGATGCGTACGGGAAGGCTAAGGGACCGGTCGGAAAAGGACCGCTCGTGGCCGGATTGTTCTTCTCGTTCATTTTTTCCGTCGGTGGCGCGTGGCTTTGGATACGGGCTATCAGGAAGACAGATGACCCGAAGAGGTGCCTTCTCTTGCAACTGACCGGGTGGTATGCGTCGGTCGGGTTCGTGTTGCTCGTCCCGCTTGCCATGGAGATTTCGCTCCGGTTCTATCTGGCGCTCATATTCGTCCCGTTCGTGTTGCTCGGATTGTGGTTGGAGGCCGTTTCGGAATGGTTTCGGGATCGCCGACGATACGCGTCCGTCATCATCGGTATCTTCATCCTTTCCGTCTTGTGGACGAACGGAAGCGCCACCCGGATCGCCTTCGCGGATCACTCCGGAAAAAAGCAGGTGAGCGGTTCGACTTCGACGGAAATCACGCTCGGCGAGGTCGAGGGAATCGCGAATTATATCGTCGGCCATGCCGGGCCGGATCGGGAAGTCTTCCTGCGCGGCAAGCAGACCTATCTATTCAAATACCTTAAATCGATCGAGTACTTCACGGAAAAGGATGGCGTCACGCTCCGTCAATTCTCCAAGAAGATGACCGTGCGGGCGGATCAGACGACGTTCCTGATTGCCAATGCCAGGAACAAGGGGAAACTCACGAAATCGATGGCGGAGACGTATGATCCGCTCGATGTCCGGATCTTCGGGAGATTTTCGATCGAGCGGCTCATATCGAAATAGGAGTCTTTCCGCCACCCGACGGCCTGCAATGTTTCGGATTCGCGGTGTCCCGCGGATTCCGTTATATGCTATCGGTGAAAAAGGTTGCCTTGCCCGTCACGGCGTTTGCGGTAACATCACCGGAATTTTCACGTCCGATTTCGGTTCTCATTCTTCCCGCGATCCGTTCCGGTGATCAGAAGAGCGTGATCTTTTCTTCGACATACGAATGGAAAGAAGAGCACATCCGAAATGATCCAGACGTACTCGAACGGGCCCGGAAATGCCTCGTCGAACGAGAATTGGAGCAATAGCTCTATTGACGTGACCCCTGTTCACTTCGCTGATCTTGTCGGAAACAGCTTCAGGAGTGGGGCGAGGTCGGAGTCTTCCAGGACGCCGAAGAGTCTGAGGATGCCGAAATGGAGAAGGAAAAGGCAACCTCCGGAAACGATGAAGGAAAACGGACCCTGCGGCAACAGTCGGGCGAGCCCGACGAGGGTAGCTGAGGAACCGAGGGAGACGACCCAGAGTCTGAGCGGGATGCGGACCCTGAAATGCCGGTCGGTGAAGATAAGAATGCCGGTCATGAGGATGAATGTGACGATAGTCGTGGCGACTGCCGAGCCGACGATGCCCAGGGGCGGGATGAGGAAATAATTGAGTACGGCCGAGGCGATAAGTCCGATTCCGGAAACATACATCGGGATCATGACGAGCCCGGCTCCTGAGATGGCGAACGCGAGGACATAGAACACGGTCAGGAACCCGTTCCCGATCGAAAAGACGCTCATCGATGCAGTCGCGCCGGCATACGCGTATCCGTAGAAGAGTCGGAGGAACGGACCGGCATATGTCGAGAGCAGTGTAACGGTCGGGAACAGGGCGAGTGCGAGTAACCGCAGGGACTTGTTCACGAGTGATCGGGTCTCGGTCTCGTTGCGATTGGCGGAGGTCTTGGAAATGGCCGGAAGCAGGATGATCGTCAGGGCGTAAAACAGGTAGTAGGGGATATTCCCGACGGTGATGACCGCGTTGTAGAGTCCGGTCAGATAATCGTCCCGAAGCAGCGCCTTGACGAGGAAAAGATCAAGCGAGGTGATGAGCTGGTAGAACAGCATGAAGAGCGTCAGCGGCCAGGCGTAGTCGAGGAGCTTCTTTGCCGGAAAGTCCGGTGACGTTTTCTTCCGGATGGCGGGAAAGAACTTTCCGGTCCAGAGAAAATCACAGGCGAGCGCGACCCCGAAGACGACGAACGGGGAGATGATATAGCCGGCGACCGCTCCTTGGACCCCGAAATACCAGGCCAATAAGATGATGAACATCATCCGGGTGACGGAGCGGGTCGTCTTGAGGACGGCCTGGAGCCGGAAGAAATGCAGTCCGGTGAAATAGGAGAAGTAGAACGATGCGGCGGCGAACGAGGGGATGATGAGCGAGGAAAGCCGGAAGAGCGGCGTCAGGCTCGGATCTCCGAGAAGCGCCGCGATGAACGGCGACGCGAGGAAGAATATCAGCGTGACGGCAGTCATGATGCCCGTCTGGAGGGCGATAGCCTTGCGTTTGATTCCGAGGATGCGATCCGGGTGCGACTCGAAAATCTCGCTCAGATACTTCGACATCGCGGTCGGGATACCGTTGCCGATGAGGACGATGACGGTCGTCGTGAGGTTCACGATGAGGCCGTACCGTCCGTAGTCGGCCGGACCGAGCAACCGGCCCACGACGGAGTGTATGACATAGCCGGACGCGTTGAAGATGATCTCGGAAATCGTGAGCCAGATAAGCGCGCGTGAGAAGTTTTTCATGACGATGAGAAAGGTTACGTACCCGTCGTCTTTCGGATGAGTGAGAAGACCTCCTCTTTCGTTCGGTTCGCATCGATGCGTATGAGGCTGAAGCGGTCGGTATCGGCAAGGAAGAGGGCGCGCTTTTTCCCGACATATTCCAAACCCTGCTCGGGAACGCGGTCGCGCCGCATGACTTCCTCGGGAGAGACGTCGAGAAAGAATGCGAAGTCTGGTTGTGGAATCATCGTGTCGAGACATCGAAAAGCTTTCGAGCCGGAGAGGTATTCGATGTTCACGACCGAATCGAAAAAATAGCGATCCGAAAGGAGGATATCGGTCCCGTCTTTTCGAAGAGACTTCAGGAGGAATCGGAAACGGTGCATGTCGATCGCGAGAAAAAGTTTTCTCAGGAGCATCGAACAGGATGAGGCCTCCATGGACGCTTTTTCACTTCCAGGCGTAAACGTGCCGTCACCCTGCGCTTTCCTTCTTAGCCGGTTGGCGAGCGAGAATCCGACCGCATGAAAATAGGCGACCTTCTTGCTATTATTCTCGAAATATTCACGTAACAGTCCGAGCTGAGTGGATTTTCCGGAACCGTCCGTGCCGGAAAGGGTGATGAGGATCATGAGACAGGAATCAAGAATGGTGAATCGGGCGCGAATTGATTGGCAAAAAAAGAAAAAACACTTTAAATAAGCAAAACCTGTTCATAGAGTATCAGAAAATGGTACAATACGCAATATGAATATCGTCATTTATGAGCCATTTGAAGAGGTACGCCGATAATCTCTATTTATTTTTTCTTTTTCTGCTCCCGTTCCAGACGGTATATTTGTGGCGTGAGCCGATAGTGAACGATACGAAATGGCAGTACGGGACGATCGGGATATATCTGTCGTCCTTGGTTTTGGCTGTCGCAATCATGATCGGGACGGTACTGAAAGTGAAAAAAATGGAAAGTGAATCCATCGTCGATCGGGTGAAAAAAATGTGGCAAAAACGAAAAGCCGACGTGCTCCTTCTACTCTTCGTTTTCTGGTCGGGTTTGTCGATACTGTGGGCGCAAGATACTGCTTTGGCTGGGTATACGTTCGTGAAGATCCTGCTTGCCGCGGATGCGTTCATCATGACCCGGGACATGATACGACAGGGGAAGATAAAGCGGATCGTCTCGGTGCTTTTTTTTGCCGCCATGATCCAGTCGATCATCGGCATCGGACAGTTCCTGACGCAGGAAAGTTTCTCTTCGACCCTGCTTGGTACGAGCGCGTACCAGTCGTGGCAGGCGGGGACATCGGTCTTGAAAAATGATACCGGTCGGTTCTTGCGCGCGTACGGAACGTTTCCGCATCCGAATTTATGCGGGCTGTTTCTTGCGGTGGTTCTGTTGATAGTAACTGAGCGGATTGATTCTTTTGTTCTCACCCCTCAGTCTCGCAGACTCGACAGCTCCCCTCCGAAAGGGGAGCGGGCCATCTTAAATATTTGCAACTATAATGCATTAACATGGCTTGGAATAATTTTGCCTCCTCCCCTTTGTGAGGGGAGGATTGAGGAAGGGTACATTTCGAATGAGCAGGGATTTTGCAATCGAATTGTAATTCTCTTCGGTATCCTTATTATTCTCCTCGGCCTCATCCTCTCCTTCTCGCGGTTGGCGTGGGGAGGATTCGCGCTCGGGTTTGTGTTTCTCTCTTTGAAAACAGCATGGAACAAATGTATTTGTCATTCCGGCCTACGAGCCGGAATCCAGAAAATTATTAATACTAGATCCCTGGTCAGGCCCGGGATGACAAGACGGTATAGATTTGCATATTTCGCGACCATTGTCATTTCGGTCGCGATATTTGCAGGGATACTGCACGAGACCGTCTTTCCTCGTTTCGACAGCGGAATCATAGAACGGGAAGGGTCGGTCGTCGATCGGATGGCAACCTATCGCGATGCGATCGGGATTATCCGTGCCCACCCGCTTCTCGGAGTCGGTGCCGGAAACGAGACGGCGGAACTGATCCGACTGCATCCCGAGCGTCCTATCTGGGATATCCAACCAGCTCATGATGTCCCACTTCTTATCCTTTCCGAACTCGGTATCCCAGGCCTCGTTCTTTCACTTAGTTTTTTTCTTTCACTTTTCTTACCGAAAAATAGAGAAGTGTCATCACTAAAAAGGAAAACCCAAAATGTTGTCATTCCCGCGAAGCCTGTCCTCGGACCTCATCGAGGAGCGGGAAACTCAACCTGGTTATTGGGATGGATAAAAAAAGCGGTTGCCTTTCCGGATGTAGCAGTGCTTCTTGTCCTCATCCCAAGTCTTCTTCTTGATCACTTCCTCTGGGACTTGAACGTCGGACTGTTGTTTTTATCCGTTCTGTTTGGACTTGTCTCGGGATTTTTATAGGATGAGTTTAGTCTTATTTAAGGAACATTTTTAGTTTTATGGTTGACAGATATTGCAAAAAGGCGTACTATTTGGTGTCGTAAACATAGAGGTTTGCGACGCCTCGATTCCCGGCAAAAGGGGATACTCTTTCACAATAATTGGAGATGATAATGACTATCGAGTCAATTACATCAGGACAGGAAAAGCAAATCGCGCGTTTCCTTGAGGATGCGGCAATCAGTGCTACTAAACTCGGGCTTGCACAAGTAGTTCTTCGGCTTGATAAGGATAGTGCTCAGTGTATCATCACGCGTGGCGATGAACTTAAGGTTGCTATTGAGCAGGCAACTATTAACGCCCTTAAACAGTTGAGCTCACGCTACCTCGTGCTGGAGGAGACGAAGCTTCTCAAGCCTGTTGCCATAGCGACCGTTCCGGCAAGAACAAAATTCTTCAATGCGGAGATGTTCTACCAGACCGGTCCAGGCCTCTATGTCTGGGGCACCTTCGAGGATCGTCTCGACCTTCGTGCCAGGCAGATAGTTTCTTCGGCTCCCGAGCGGTCCTATGTCGCTTCGCTTCTCAAAGCGAATGCGTACGATCGGGACATACGTAAGGAGTTGCCGGAAAATCATCTGTCGAGGCTCGAAGACATCGCGGCGCTCATCGAAGCACAGCCAGATGGGAAGTCGGGCATCCTCTTTACCAATGGTTATACGAATATCTTCTACGTCGAGGGTAAAGACGGTGAAGTGTTCGCGGTGCCTGTCTACTGGCTCTCCGACGGTCGCACGTGGAGCGTCGGCGACTGGGAGCTTGACGCGGGTGGCGACTGGCGTGCCGGCTCTCTGGTTCTCTGTCCTGGCAACGCGGTACTTTGAACCTCGGTCCGTTGGTCAAAAGACCCTTGGACCCTTTGTCTCTTGGACCCTTGGAGCTGCAAACAGTTTCCGGGGTCCTTTTGTTTTGATACAATACAAGCGGTATGTTGGAAATTTCTTTCGGTTACGGCTGAAAGGTCAGGATACCGGGAATGAATCGTGCAGGAGTAGTCGCGTCCGCTGCCTGCGGATTCGACTAGCGTGCCGTTTCATTTTCAAAAAAATTGAATGCGTTGGTGTCTTGGACCGGTGGACTTCGAGGTCCCGCATACGATACAACCCCGAGAGTATTCAAAGGGTGGTGGAACGGATGGTCCGAGGCACGGAGTGTTCGCGGTGAATGTCAACTGGAACTCCGACGATCGCACGTGGAACGTCAACGACTGGAAGCTTGACGAGAATGGCGACTGGAATGCCGGCAATCAGGTTCTCTGTCCTGGCCACGCATACGATTTCTCTCGTCTTCAGGGCGAGAGTTTTGCTTCCAGGCCTTTTATCCAACCGCCGAGCATCCGCCCGATCTCATTGAGCTCCGCGGAAAGAGCCGAGTATTTTTTCGTATCGATCAGTTTGTTCTCCCAGCCGATTTGTAGGAAGAATTTGAGAAGGTCAAGCTTGCCACTTCCGGCAACGAGGTAGCGGATCTTCTCGTCCGGTTTCATGTATTGTGCACGGAAGATAATCTCCAGTATCTCAAGAAAAAGTCTGTCGATTTTTCCTCCGAACGTATACCGATGAAGTTTTGGAATATGCGCGACCATGCCTTGCCACACTTGATAAACAGCCTTGAGTCGTTGCAACAAGGGAAGAACTGCGGGGGGGGGGTATTCGAGGAAGACATACGGAAAAAGTAAGAGTATCGGACGATTATCATCATATCATTTCTTCCGAAAATCTCCTCGAAGCCTGGGGAGAATTCATCCATGGAAAACACAAACGGAAAGACGTGGCGGAGTTTGAGCTTCATCTTGCGGATAACATTCTTGCGATACACGAGGCGCTGGTCCGAAAAACGTATCGACACTCTTGTTACGAAGCATTCAATATCTCGGATCCGAAGCCGAGGAATATCCACAAGGCGCGAGTGAAAGACCGGGTGGTGCATCGGGCCGTGTGCCGTGTTTTGTACCCGTTCTTCGACCGGCTGTTCATCGCCGATTCGTACTCTTGTCGAAAGGACAAAGGGATTCACAAGGCGCTCGATCGTTTCCGAAGTTTCACTCGAAAGGCATCTCGAAACAATACGCGTACAGTGTGGGTGCTGAAATGCGATGTGAGGAAGTTTTTTGCCTCGATCAATCAGGATATCTTGATTAGCATTCTGAATGAGTATATTCCGGACCGTGATATCCTCGGACTGCTTGAGGAAATTATCCGGAGTTTTCATACGGAGCATGGGAAAGGCTTGCCACTCGGCAATCTGACTTCCCAACTTCTGGTAAACGTCTATATGAACGAGTTCGATCAGTTTATGAAACATCGGGTACAAGCAAAATATTATATACGCTACGCCGATGATTTCGTGATATTTTCGGATGATAAATCCGGGTTGGAAACCATGCTCTCGGAGATACGTGTTTTTCTTGATTCACGCCTCGGTCTCACGCTCCATCCTGATAAGGTATCCATCACGACGGTCGCTTCCGGCGTGGACTTCCTCGGATGGGTACACTTTCCGGACCATCGGGTATTGCGAACCGTTACCAAAAACAGAGCCTTTCGGAATATGCGCGAGAAAGAGGGTGCTCAAAATACGGTGACGTCCTATATAGGCTTACTGCGACATGGCAATGCGTACAAGATACGGAATCGGATTGAGGCGCTATACGACAATGAGAATCGGTTATCTGAACGATAATTTTTGAAGGGTACGGAATACTCGTACGGTTCATAGTCAGATACAATGCTTTTGCTAGATTCGTTTTATCGGACAATATGATTTATCGAAACTGATATGATAATGACAATTTTATCGTGTCATGATACGATTCCCATTCAATAATGTAATCCAATGAAGATAGCGATGCTTATTTCCGGCGGGGTGGACAGCTCGGTTTCGCTCCGATCTTGTTATGGCGATGTAAAGCGATTATTGAGTATGCATGGATAAAATGTATTTGACAAATCCATATTATCTGATATTATGGATTTATGAAATATTAAGTCGAATAATATCCCCAATATGAGCATTCTTAGGGACAT
>Ga0118677_10001715_pt1 | contig 45741 bp, 66 predicted proteins | sample AliMusrvi5mmetaG_FD_86154 | JGI IMG/M metagenome (GOLD analysis project Ga0118677, IMG submission 86154) | reverse complement strand
ATATTAGTGGAGCTATCTTTGATGCTCAGTTTAATATTAATCAGGCGTTATTTCCGACACAGCAGTTCTTTAGTCGGGCTTTCCTATATCTAGCAGCACACCAGCTAGTGGAAAAGCTACTAGCTGCTCAGGAGGGCATGGGCAGTCAATATTCTTGGCTGACTACATCCAAGGGCATCGACTCCGTTAATGAATCATTCCAGATTCCAGAACGGATAGCTCAGGACCCAATGCTCTCACACTTTAGCAAAACTAGATACGGTGCTATGTATCTACAGATTATTAGTCCTCAACTCATTGCCAACGTATTTGTAGCATTTAGAGAGACGTTGCCGTAGTATACCAATGCAATCTACGGTTACATTGAATACCGACAAGCTACAGGTATTAGCCAATTCCCTAAAAGGGATAGCTAAATCGTATGTAAAACTTGGAGTCAGGAGCGATAGAAATAGTCGTTATCCGGTATACGATGATGAAGATTCAGGTTCTACAAATAGTGAAATAGCACGTAAACACGAATTTGGAGAAGGAAAGATACCTCAACGGTCTATTTTATTAAAACCTATAACTTTGCTTATGGGATCTAGATTAAGTAAAGTAAACATAGATGAAATAGGTACAGTTTTAGATACAATAGGACAAACAGGTTTAAAATTGGTAGATGATAACTTTGAAGCACAAGGTATTGCTGAAAACTGGCCTAAGTTAAGTGAAAGTACACTTATGCATCGTTATGAAAACGACAGAATAAGTAACAGAATTTTACAAGATAGTTATCAATTACAGGAATCCTTTGGTTATGAGGTGATAAAATGATTAGACCTACACCAGCCTTCCCGACTAATCCTGGACCCATTGTAGGGGCAGGAAACACCATTCTAACGCATACTAGAACTGCACCACAGGCTAATTATACAGTAAGCGGATGGTCACAGCCATTATTGATGCTTATTAACAGGGTAAGGGTAGTAGACGGTGATGCTGTAACGGTATCTTATCAATTTAAGACCCAAGGGTTTCTTACGCCAGCAGGCCAGAAATTAAGTTTCAAATTTGAAGGCGAACGTATTTGGCAACATTATAATTTATATTGTCTCAATGACCCTGAGTTGAAAAACAACGATCAGGTAGTTATAGACAATGTTACGTATCGCGTAACGTATAAATGGAGTTGGACTCAATTTGGTTACCTTAAATACAAACTCACGGAGGACTATTCTAGTGCAACCGAAACCTGAAATAATTAGTTTATTGGTTAATCTTATACGTGAGCAAATGCAACTTGATGTAAATCATGTTGTTACATATAATCAACGTATACCTATACCACCAGACGACACTATATTTGTCGCTGTAGGTTTACTTGGAGATAAGCCTTATGGTCATAAAATATCTTATGAACAAGGGTACATTCCTGCTTCGCAAGTAGGTCAACCTGAGACTGTTGTACTTAACGAAGTACAAACACAAAACGTCCAACAGATATATTCTATTCAGATTATGTCTCGCAACAATGATGCTAGAGCAAGAAGACAAGAAATATTGTTTGCTTTGAACTCAACGAGGGCTGAACAACTACAGGAAAAGTATGGGTTCAAAATCGGCAATATTCCAACAAGTTTTAATGATGCTTCCTACGTCGAGGGAGCATCTCGTCTTACTCGTTACGCAATTACATTTAACGTCCTTACGGCGTTTATTCGTATAATTCCAGTAAACTATTACGACGACTTTGCTGGTTCACCAGAACTTATAACCCAACCTTAACTCATATAAATCATGTCAATTAGTATATCAGACTTCGTCAGTTTCTCGGTGGCACAGCCTTCTTTGGCGTTGCCAGCTTATAACGTCAATTCCTTGGCGTTACTTACAGTAGATGCTCCTTTATCAACTGCTGGATACGGTACAGGTGCTACTGGTACTTGTGCTATATTAGGTGGTATAATAACAGGTGCAACAGTTGTTACAGGTGGAACAAATTACACAACTCCTCCTCAAGTATTTTTAATTGGTGGCGGTGGTACAGGAGCTGTTGTTACAGCTATACTTACTGCTGGTGTAGTAACAGGATTAACAGTGGTTAGTGGTGGAATAGGTTATACTTCAATTCCAACCTTAATGATCAGCAATACATTTGGTATTTATACTGATCCAATTTCAGTAGGTAAAGATTTTGGTACAGATAAAGAAACTTATGCATTGGCTCAAATGGTTTTTAGTCAAAACCCAAATATCTTAAGTGCAGGTGGTCAATTAGTAATTTACCCAATGACTACTGGTATGACCCTAACTCAAGCTATATCAGTATTACAACCTCAGATTTACACTGGTGGTTATATATATGCTGATGCTTATTCTACTAGTTTTGCATCAACTGGTGCGTTCAGTGTTGCTGACATAGAAGCTGCTTCTACATTGGTAAATTCCTTTGTAACAAAAGCTCTATTCTTTGCACCAACTGCTTCAATTAACGATCTTTATCCATCAGGCTTATGTGCTGAAATCTCTGGTAATTCTGAACAACAAACACGTTTATTAATTCATACCGCAGGATTACCAACAGCTCGTAAATTTGCTGCTGGTTATGCTGCACGTTTATTCGGAACAAATTTCAATGGTTCCAATACAACAATAACAATGAATTTGAAACAGATTGTTGGAATTGGTGCTGATACTGGCATTAATGAAACAATCGCTGCTAAATGCCAATCTGTTGGTGTTGATTTTTATGCTCTTGTTCAAGGTTTACCAGAAGTTGTTTCAACTGGTGGTAACGGTTACTCAGATAATGTATATAACTTAACTTGGTTATTAAACGCATTACAGGTAGCTACATTTAATACGCTTGGTACAACTTCTACTAAAATTCCTCAAACGGAAACTGGTATGAACACAATCAAGAGTTCTATTGCTCAAGTTCTTAACCAAGCAGTTGCTAACGGTTTCCTAGCTCCAGGTACATGGACAGGTGCATTATTTGGCAATCCTGCTTCCTTGGCTACAAACATTAAACAATACGGTTATTACGTATATTCACAACCTGTTTCACAACAATTACAATCACAACGTAATCAACGTATAGCTCCGTTGGTACAGATTGCAGTTAAATACGCTGGTGCTATTCAAAGCGTAAACGGAATCATCTACATCAACTATTAATCTTATAAGTCATGGAAATCTCACTAAACGGTAACGATACTATTACCCTCAACGGTACACTACTGACTGACCTCGCTGATGGCGATGTTGGTCATGTTACATTCCCTAACGAGTTCGTAACAATGAAACCTGGCAAAAACAATAACACGCTTATTGCTTTTAACGCTATGGGTCAACTTGCTGAATTAACTCTTCGCATAATGCGCGGTAGTTATAATGATCAATTAATTAATTCTGAATACCGTAGTTTTACTAATAATCCAGCAGGTTATAATTTAATTAATGCAAACATTGTAAAAATTATTGGTGACGGTCAGGGAAATATCACAACTGATACTTATTCATTATTAGGTGGTGTACCTCAAGCTATACCAGAAGTTAAATCCAATGTAGAAGGCGACACAGAACAAGGTGTCACTATTTGGAAACTTAGATTTGCTCTTGGAACTCGTCAGGTTTCTTCTTAATAGTTTATGAAAAATATTCCCCTATCAAGCGGTGCCACCCTTGGATTTCAATTAGCGAGATTCAACGATGGTATGAACTTATTCAACGCAACCTTCAAAGAACTCGTTGGAGTTTCCGTAGGTCAGCAAGCATCATCTTTTGATTTGGCTGCTTTGTTCCAAATGGACATCAGCCAACTTAAAGATATTGTTATAAAAGTAGCTACCTCAGACAAGGTACAGGAAGCAATTTGGAAGTGTATGGAATCATGCACATACCAAGGTGTAAACGATTCGGCTGGAATTAAAATTAATAAAAATACTTTTGAATCCGAAGATGCTCGTGCAGACTTCCTGCTTGTCGTTTGGGAGGTGGCGACTTTGAACCTAGTCCCTTTTTTCAAAAACCTCGGATCTCTGTTGTCAAGCCCCTTAAAGGCAACGACTGGCAGCGAGCCAAAATCAATGACGAGCTAGAACCTCAAGTCCGTATAGCTTTACAGTTAAATGGGCGTGGTGTAGGCACCCTTATGGAAATCCTTAATATGCCTACAGATTTGGTTCTTGATGCGTGGCATTACTATATCTGTATGTCAGAAACTGAAGAAACAGAAAGACAACTTAACAAGGATCAAAAATAATGGCTGCAAGTATTGGAGATTTTTTCGTAAAAATTGGGCTGAAGATAGATAATCTTCAAAAGCTCAATAGCCTTACTACGCGATTAGATAATGCTTCTGTAGCAGCTAACAACCTTGTTAAAAACTTAAATAAGCTTCCAGAAGCTTTAAACAAGTTAAATATACCCATTGTAGTTAAACAATCAGGTACTGACACAACAGATAAGTCTAAAAGCCAATACAAAGAACCAATAGGTCCATTATTAGGAGGAACACAATATTCTGAAAAAGCTGGTCCTTCTATAGAATATTTTAAAAAAGATCTTAAAGAGAAAGCTAGTGCAGTTAAAGGTTTTGAACAGATGATGAAGGATTATGCTTCTAAACAAGTAAATCCTACATCAAGAAATGCAGCAGCTTATGACAAGCCAATAGGTCCTCAAGTACCACTACCACCATCATTACCGCAATACGATAAACCTATAGGTCCATCAATAGACCTTTTTGCTAAACACAAAGAAAAAATTGATTTCTTTAGCAAAGCTATATCAGGAATTGGTAAAGCAGCAGGTGTATCTATAGGTGGTGAAACAGTAGGTGCTTTACTTGCAGGAAATTTAGCCTTGGGAATTTTTGCTGCTGCTATAGGGAAAGCTATAGAATATGTTAGTAAGTTTATTACTTCTGTCATAAGTTTTACAGAAGAATTATTTAAATTTAATGTAGCTACAGGTATTTCAGTACAAAGTTTACAACAATGGCAATATGCTGCTGCTAAAGCAGGCGTTGCTGGTAAAGATGTTGCAAATGCACTTAAAGGAATTCAATTAGCGCAAGCTGAAATACAACTAGGTGAAGGAAATATAGCTCCTTGGGCATTATTAGGAATAGATCCCAAACAAGAGCCTACTGCTGTACTTTGGCAAATACACGAAAGAATAAAGCAAAGCGCAGGACTTTCAGAAGGAATGGCTCGTTTGTATGCCCAAAAATTTGGGTTATCAGATGATATGTATCAAATGTTAAGAAGAGATAACTTAGCGTTATCAGATCTTAATAGAAACATGGCCGTAAGCCAAAGACAGACGGCTACTTTTGATAAACTTAATGGTGCAATAGGTCAGGCTAAAATGCAATTTAGCATACTGGGTGCTAATATTGGTGAAATACTAGCTCCTGCTGTACAAATGGTAGTTGATTTAGTTGCTGATTTAATTGAAGGATTTAATCTTTTAATGCCAGTGGTTAAGTTTCTACTCGAACCATTTAATATGATTTTTAAGTTAGTAAACGGCATATTAGAGGGTTTAGGTAAAATATTAAATTGGGCTAGTGGTGTGTATAATGTTTTTACACCTGAAGAAGGAAAACAATCAGCTCAGAGGAAAACAACTAACCCAGCAACTAACTGGCTAAGTATGTCCACTCAAGATAAAAAGAAATCAACAGCTTCTTCTATCACCCCAAATGCTAGTTTATCATCTTCATTGAATTCAAATCCGTCTAAAGTTACAGGAATAGAAAATCAAAATGTAAATATTAACTTAGCTGTAAATGGTGCTGGTGATCCTAAAAAAGTTGCCGAAATGACTACAGCTTTAATTAAAAAACATTTAGATAATCAAAACTCCAGCGTTTTAGAATTATCACAGTTAGCAACGGTTTAATATGGCAACAAACATTATACCTAGTGATCAAAAAAGTGTATATGATGGGTTAAGTAATAGCCAAAAACTTGCTTACGCTTATCCTACTCCATTACCTTATGGTATTTCTGGTTTAGTATTTGATATACGTGGTGAAGAACGGATGGAGTTTCGTTCTGAGATTACAGATCATTGGTTAGAAGATAATACTGCTATACATGATCAAATATCTCTTAATCCAGAAAAAGTTACACTTACTGGATCTGTTGGTATTATTGCTTATGCTAAACCTTTAGCTCCTAGAGCACCTATACAAACAGCTGATAGTTTACCTATAAATTTAATTGTAGTTCCTGTTATTACACCAGGTTCTACTCAAGCTGAAAATGCTTCAGATAACACAGAAGCTATAGATGTAGATACTGGGATACAAAGTCTTTATGATTACTATTTAGCAAATGGAGATATGGGTACAGATAGCAATGAACCTAATGCTCAAACTAAACAACAACAAGTTGTAGGGTATCTTTACAATCTTTGGACAGGTAGGGCTTTATTTACAGTGGAAACACCTTGGGGTATATTTACTAATATGGCTATTGAGTCATGTGAGCCAAGCCAAAGTTCTGAAACAGAAAATCAAACAGATATTTCTGTTACATTTAAAAAATTAAGATTAGTTGGTGAAGTGTTAGTTAATGTCAATGTTACTATTGGTCGTAGAACTGCACAAAATGCAGAAGGTAATCCTTCTTTAAATGGCAAAGTAGGACAAACTACACTTACACCTACACAAGGTATACAAGCATATTTAGCAGCTCAACTTAAAGCACCGAAATCATAATATGCAAATAGTCACAGGTATAAATGATAATCCATCACAGGTGTTTAGTTTAAATCTACCAGATGGCACTTCAGCTACATTTACATTGTCTTATAGACCTAATCAAAAAGGTTGGTATTATGATATGAGTTGGAATGGTACTAATCCATCATTTCAAGTAAATGGATGCAGGATTACTGTATTTCCAAACATTTTAAGAGCTTTTAAAAATAAGATTAATTTTGGTTTAGCTTGTTTGACGACTGATGGATACGAACCTATGAATTTAAATGATTTTAATATTAAGTATGCAAATCTTTACGTTCTTACTGAAACTGAAGTGCAAAGTATTGAATCTAGTATTTTTACACTTTCTTGAAATTTAACCGAACATATAATCTTGTTGTCGATGTAGGTCCTTATTCTCCAGTACAAAAGGCCGTAGGTACTCCTTCAACCAAGTTTTCAGCATTTCAAAAGTTTGCAGAAAACAGTGTTACAATAGAACCTAATTTTACAATAGAGTTTACTATCAGGCGTGAAATGCTTGCTACGGCTCAAACGGCATCATTTAAGATTTATAATTTAGCACAAGCTACAAGGGATGTAATTTATAAAGATTGGTTTAATGGAGCTTATTATACAGGCATTGAATTTAAGGCAGGTTATTTAAATCAATTTATGCCCGTTATTTTTAACGGAACAGTACGCCAAGCTTACAGTAAAAGAGTAAGTCGTACTAATATTGTTACAGAAATAGAAGCTTACGATGGTGGATTTGCACAAGCTAATAGTTATTCTAACTTTAACTTACAACCTGGAACTAATCTTACCGATTTAATAAATCGTTTAAATCAAGATTTAGTTAAAGTAGCTCCTACTCCTATAGTTGGAAATCTACCTGCATTAGCTAATCAAAGAGCTATTGTATGTGTAGGTCCTACATATAACATAATACAAAAAATATTACCTGTTAATGTTAATGCCACCATTGATAATAATCAGCTTAAGGTTCTTGGCATTAATGATGGATTTAAAGTAAACGAAGAAATTTTTGTTATTAGTTCTGAAACAGGTTTATTAGACATACCAGAACGCCAAGGTAATTTCATTGCTTGCAAAATGTTATTTGAGCCTCGTTTAACTATAGGTCAATTAGTGTGGTTGGTAAGTGCGGATATACCCAAATACAATGGTATATACCCAGTTCAAGGCATTACCCACGAAGGCATTATATCTCCTTCTGTAAATGGTCCTTTAGTAACAACTGTAAACTTGTTCTTAGGACCTAATGGTGAAAAAACTTTAAGCGGTGGAGCGCAAGGTACTTCATAATATGTCTGATCAAACAAACATAGCTAATACGCTTCCTAAATCTAAACCTGATTTAAAACTAGTATTCCAACAAATTACTAGGGAAATAATGAATAGCTTATCAGTAGCTCAATCGGCTACTATTGTTAAATTTTATCCAGCTACTCAGACCGCAGATGTACAACCTAATATTGCTCAAGTTATACAATATTTAACTGATGCAAATGGCAATCCACAGCCTAATTATGGTCCTTATCCTATATTCCCTGCTGTGCCAGTTGTTTGCTTAGGGGGTGGGGGGGGTGCTATAACCTTTCCAATAACTGCTGGTGACCAATGTATGCTTACGTTTATAGACAAAAATATAGACGCTTGGTGGCTATCTGGTACTCAAGGATTGCCTCCAAATAACGCTAGACAGCATGATTTGTCTGATGCAGTGGCTATAATTGGCCTTAGAAGTCAAAATAAGAGCCTTTCTAGCTATTCTACAACCGATACACAGGTTTATGGATCATCTGGTCCTAGTGGCCCCTTAGTGTCATTAGGAACCGATAAGGTGGGCATTTCTAATGCTTCTATGACTTTATTGACTGCAATGAATGACTTGGTATCTGCTTTAATCGCTTTAAATGCTAAAACTGGACCATCTGCTTTAACTCAAATAACACAATTTCAATCGGATATTACCGCATTACTTAAATGAGCACGCCGTCCATGATATTTAGAAGCCTTACCATTGGTGGTAATGGTGCAAGTGCTATAGCTACAGTATCTGGTGGTGTAGTAAGGCAAATTATTCCTCTTACCAATGGCAGCAACTATTTTAGTCCACCTGCTATTACTTTGGTTGGAAATGGCACAGGGGCTACAGCTCAAGCTAATATTATCCAAGGACAGGTAGGCACTATAAATGTAACTAATGGTGGTTCAGGATATACTTATCCTCCTACTGTTAATATTATTTCAAGTTCTGGAGATTGGAATTTTGGACAAGGATTATCTAGTTATTTTACTGGTAATGCTGCTATAGCTGCTAACATAAAAACAGCACTAAATACATTTTTAGGTGATGCTTTTTGGCAAGCTAATTTTGGAGTAGATTGGATTAATTTACTAGGCAATAAAAACACCGAACAATCAATTATATCGCAAACTAGGGCAATTATTGCAAATTGCTACGGAGTGGTGCAAATAAACTCAATTAATTATAATTTAGATAGCTTTAGACGACAGTTGACCTTAAGCTATACAATTTCAACAATTTACTCCAGTAACGTAACCAGCTCGTCTACAGTCTCATATTGACCACTGTAAACCAGTTATTCGATACCTATTCCTAACTTACTAGACATTCACGGCCTACAAACCCAAACGATTAACGAGATCATTAGCGAAATCGAAAACGGTTCCGTTGATTTTCCTGGTTATTTAACAATATTCCCAGGTGCTAATGTACAACCAAACTCGCCTGATGCTAATCTTATACAGATTTTTGCACAAGGTAAGTTAGATGTATTAGAGCAATTAGCTACTATCTATGCTTCATTTGATCCTGATTTAGCATTTGGCACTACATTAGATCAGCGTTGTGCAATTAATGGTGTTGTACGTTTAGCTGGTACTTATACTCAGCAACCAATGACGTTAGTTATAACGTCAACTGTTACACTTTACGGTTTAGATAATCAAAACAACAATCCTTTTACCGTATCAGACAGTTCTGGAAATCAATATCAATTACTTGTTACACAAACATTTTCACCAGGTACATATACTAGTAGCACTAGTGTTGGATTTCAAGCTGCTAAACTTGGACCTGTACGATCTGATGTTAATACAATAACAAACATAATTACTGTTACAAACGGTGTTTCGTCTGTTAATAATCCTTCTACTTATACATATCTTGGAATTACAGAAGAGACAGATGCTCAATTAAGAACACGTAGAGCTGCTTCAGTGTCTTTACCTAGCCAAGGTTATTTAGCTGGTCTTTATGGCGGTTTAACGAGCATACAGAATGTAACTTATGTTAACGTTAAAGAGAATAATACAAACATAGCTTCAAGTACTACTGTAGGAGGTATACCACCTCATAGCATTTGGGTTATTGTAGCTACTTCCGCATCCTTAACAAGTATACAATCCAATGGTTATTCTTTAGCATATAATATAGCTGAAGTAATTTATAATAAACGTAATGCTGGATGTGGTCAGACTAATTCTGGATTAGGTGCATCAGGAACAGCAGTTCTTTCTGGTAGCACACTAGGATCTATTACATTAGGATCTGGTGGATCTGGTTATTACAATGCTCCTTTAGTTACTATTACAGGTGGAGGTGGTACCGGAGCTACTGCAACCGCAGCTTTCAGTGCAACTACTGGTCAAATTACTGGATTTACTGTAGTCACGGCAGGCACAGGTTATACATCTGTTCCTACTGTAAACATTAATCCAAACACTAATGTTTATCCAATAACACAAGTAGACGGTACAACTTTTAATATTTATTGGGATAGTCCAATATTGAAACCAATATATTTTAGTGCGACAGTTTCAGCTATAACTGGTAATGTGCCTACAGATTTAGCTACTCAAATAGCCAATGCTGTAAACTATTCAATAGGACAATCTGCTGATGCTAGCTCTATTGTTGCTATTATTAAAGCTTTGGCACCTAACTGTTATGTAAGTTTAGAACAAATAAGCACTACATCTGGTGGCTCTGGTTCATACATAGCTGCACCTGGTTATAATTATCAATTTACGTTACCAGTAGGTAATATTGCAATTACTGTAACAGCTCCGTAAGTATAATGATTTCAACAAATACAACAAGAGTTAATAACATTGTTCCCATTTTTGCAGATGGTGCTCCTGTTGTGTCTTCTACTCCTAGTGTTGTACCTAATTGGCCTACTTATGGATCTCCTAGTGGAACTCCACCAAGCAATAATTTAATTAGTTTAGTTAATTATTATATAGCTAGACTTATATTCCAATATTCGCAGCAACCTAATGCCCAAATGTTAACGGCATTAATGGTTAAACAAGCTGTAGCTGATGATTTAACATCATTATTATTAAATGCTTTTGATATTACCACTGCTGTAGGTCCACAATTAGACATAATAGGCAAATATGTAGGGGTAAAACGGCAAATAATGCCCCCTGTTACTACTGCTAACTACTGGGGTTTTAATAATTACCAGAATACAGGTAATACAGTAGGTTTCAGAAATTATGCTGGTAGTACTAATAATACAGGTGTTTGGGAAAGCTATTCGGCTGCAAACCAACCTACTACCAACCTTAATGACGATCAATATAGGTTAGTTATTCAGCTTCAAATCATTCTGAACTCAAATAATGGAACGCTTGCATCAATTCAACAGTACCTCAATGACTTATTACCAGGTTTCGTGCAATTGGTGGATAACCAAAACATGACCCTAACCTATACCGTCAATCAAAATTCCATTATAAGTACAGCTTTATTACAACAATTTTTACCAAAACCAATGGGTGTGGGCATTAATGTATACATTCAAAGTGCAGGTAGCACACGTACAACCAGCGATGGTTATACTAGAGTTACAAGTGCTGGATATACTCGCATAACATCATCAGGAACTTAAAAAATCATGGCTAACGAAAGAATTATACAAATTAACGGTGGTACAGCTATCACACGTTTACGTTCTGGTGATGTAATGGAGCTTGATAATAGTTCTTTAGGATCAGCACAGATAGTAGTAGCCAATGTTACAGGTGGTCAGCTAATGGATTACGGCGTATCAACAATATCTACATTAGCTAGTGGATATGACAGTGTGTACGTATTTGCATTTAATTCTACGTTATCCGCAACTCCTTCATATATTGAAATTTCAATTATGAATAAATCTACAAATCTTACTACTGTTTTTGGTAATGTTATTTGGGATGTGACTAATACTACAGGTTTTCAAGTTGCTCTTTCAGCCCCAGTACCAGATGGAACCCACAAGCTTATTTGGAAAGCATACGCATGAAATACTTAAAATACATACTTTTACCATTATTGGTAGTTAGTGCATTTGCACAAACTACGCCTATTAATAATCCCGTTCTTACGGGAACCATTTCTGTTCCTGCTATCACAAACAATGTAACTTACGTTAATAGTTCACACACATTATCTCCTATTACATTAGGTAGTGGATTAACATTAACTAGTGGTGTTCTCAACACTACGGGTGGTACAAGTGGAATTGTTTCGGTTAGCGGTACAACTGGTCAAGTTAATGCTGTAACTACAGGAAATGCAGTTGTTGTTTCTTTACCTACAACAACAGTATCTGCTGGTACTTATACAACAGCTAACATATCGGTTGATGCTTATGGTCGCATTACCGCAGCAAGTAGCGGATCAGGAGGAGGCGGTGGAGGTGTTACCGCTTTAAGTGGAACAACAAATCAAGTAATAGTATCTTCATCTACAGGTGCTGTTACACTTTCTACACCACAAAACATTGGAACTACTTCTAGTCCACAATTCTTTTCAATAGGACTTGGTTCTGGTGCAGGTCCAATAGCAGGCGCAGTAAGCATTTTAGGTAACTACTATGGACAATCTTTATTTTCTACTAGCCCATTTGGTATAGCAGATACGCCAACATTAGTTGCTGCTGCTAATAACGAAAGTTTTACAGGTTTAAACGTAACACCAATTCTTAATACATCTGGCTATGCAAGTCTTAGTTATTATGGTATTAATCTTGGTACGCCATCTGGCGGTAGCAGTAGTATTAGTACGGCTTATCAGTTGTACATAGCAGCAGCTCCTACAGCTACAACTAAATATGGAATTTATCAATCTGGCACAGATGTCAATCAGCTAAATAATTTAAAGCTTACACCGTCTGGTGGTGGAGCAATTACATTTGCTGATGGTACAGTTCAAACTACAGCAGCAACAGGAGGTGGAGGTGGTGGCGTAACTTCAATTACTGCAACATCTCCTTTAACTGGAGGTACAATTACTTCTACAGGTTCTATTGGGTTAAGTACATCAGGAGTTGGTGTTGGTACATATACCAATTCTACAATTACAGTAGATTCTTATGGTCGTATTACATCTGCATCTAATGGAACTGCTGGTGCTCCTGTAAATAGTCCTACATTTACAGGTACAGTTACTTTGCCTGATGGAAGTTACGATACTACTTCTGGTATGCACTTTGGTGGTCCAGTGGCTTTAGGTAGCCAAGCTAACGCAAGCGGTACTTTTGCCGTTAATAACCTTACATCTTCAGGTACTATGTATCTTGGTGGTACAGGTGGTGGTGGTGGTACAACAATGATTGTAAATGCAAGCAGTATAAATATAGCAACTTTTGCTACAGGTGGATATGGTTTACTTTATACTGATGGAAGTGGGTATCTTACAAAAGCATCTGTTGGTAGTGGTTTATCTTTTTCTGGTGGAATATTGTCTTCAACTGCCGGTGGCGGTAGCGTTACATCTGTTGCAACAGGTACAGGTTTGACAGGCGGTACAATTACAACATCTGGTACTATTTCAATGCAATCTGCTTACGCAGGCAATGGTATTGGTAATGTTAATGGTATAGCTAAAGGAAATGGATCAGGAACCATTACTGCTGCCACAGCAGGATCTGATTACACTTCACCTTCTGGTTCTGAAAACTTAAGTAATAAAACTATATCTAACTCAAATATTAGCAGCACCAACGGTAACATAAATGTAACTGGTGGATATGTTGCTTTGTCATCTGCTACGGGATTGCCTGGAAGTAATGGACAAGGTCAATTAGGTGCTCAAGCTTCATTAGGTGCAGAATTAGTCGGTAAAGGTGGTATATATGATGTGACTATCTTTGGTTCTGGTGGTACAGCTATGGCAATACCTACAGGTACAAATTATACATTACATGGAGGCGTAGTCATTGGTGCTCACTATACAGTATCTGGTTTACCTGCTGCTAGTTCAGTTCAGTACGGCGAATGTTTTGTTTCTGATGCACAAGAATCTCCTGGTACTTCATTAGGATCTTCACCTACAGGTGGTGGAGGTTATATACGTAAAGTTTATTCCGATGGATCAAGTTGGTTACTAGAATAATTTAATATCATGGCACAACCACAACTACCTTTTACAACTCCAGCAGTACCTCAATTATTTGCAGGTAATTATTACGGAGTATCAGGACAAACGGCTATAGGCCAATTTGGTTCTGCAACTTCAACTCCTGCCTATACTACCAATCCTAGTACAATCCAAGGATCTGCTTATTCTGGTGGTTGGTCATCTGCTGTAATTGGAACTAATCAACCATGTATAGAAGACATGAACTCATTGTTCTATCTTTTTTCTTATTTTATTACTTACTTATCACAACGTGGTATTGCAGAATGGGATTCATCTGGTAACACATACTATGGTTTAAACGCTGTTGTTAATAATAGTAATACAGCTAATGGTCCTGTTGGTATTTACGTAAGTCAAGCTGGCTCATCTTCAAACAACACTGGATTACTTACTAATCCTTCAGCGTGGTTACCATTAGGTAATACGATTACAGGTTCTAATATATGTAAAGCATGGGTTACATTTGATGGTGTTAATTTAACAGGTGGTAATCCAACTATACTTCAGCAATCTGCATCTATAGCTAGTGTTATAAAAGTAGCTACGGGAACCTATTTAATTAATTTTGTAAATGGTACGTTTACACAAGCCAATTATTCATTTTCAGGAAGTGCTGGCACTCGTGATGGATATACTGCTGTTGCTGGTGATAACAATGTGATTACTGGTGGCGTAAGTAATAACCAAGGAATTCGTTCAACATCACAATTACAGGTTTACTGTTGGGAACCAAACAGAGGTTCAGGCGCAGGCCAACTTGAAGATTCAACCTGTGTTTCTGTAATGATATTTGGAAACTAATTTTATGCCTTACGAGCAACTACCAATTCAAGTCCAGCTTACGCTGGTATCTAACCCTCCTGTAACGCCTGTTGATATTCAAACAGGCTTACCTCCACAGATATGGGTACGCAGATGTGCTGCTGTACAAGTTGCTCTATTTAATCAATACAATGCTTCAGTAGATCTTTCCAATCTTCAGTATCTACAACTTGTAATATCTTCCTCTCCAAGTTCGGTAGCTCCTGTTATTACATCTACTGTATATACTCCTTATATATTTAGCCCTGTAAACTATCAGGAATGGATAGCAGGCAATCAATATCAGGCAGTATTTAATCTTAGTCAGGCACAGACAGACATTAGTCTTTATGGATTAGATTCAGCTCAATACTGGATGTCTATTCAAGGTCTAACCAATTCAGGTAACATGATTACCTATGGTGCAGGCTATGTTACTTTCTACAATCCTGGCTATAATGTTCCTGCTCCAACTGGTTTTTATGTTTCGTATCATGGTCAAACCACAAGCAACTCTACTTTAATACAAGTTAATCCAACAAGTAATCTTCATACAGAGTGGATAACATTCTCAGGTGCAGGTGGTATTAGACAATGTTTAGTTAGTGGATCTTATATGTCTGCTGGTGGTCATGCCATTCTAAGATTTAGCAGCAATAATGCGTTAGGAATTACCGTTAATGTTTATAGTAATTCTATAACCAACCCAATATTATGTACTTTTACAAGCGATCAATTTACTCCTGCTGGAGAATTGCATCTCGTTTACAATGGAACACAGTACCAAGTTCTTGACACGATCATTCCGGCTGCTGGAACTCTCTCTTAACTCAAGTACCTTGACCAAACCAATTAGCTTATACTTAAATCTTATATGAAATTCAGTAAATTTATTCCCTTATTGCTATTGCCTGTTGCCCTTTTTGGACAAACAAGCGTGCAAAAAAATCAAAGCACAAATGCTTTAACCAACGGTTCTATCGTTGTTCCAACTGGTGTTTCTATCACTGCTTCAGGTAGTGGTGCGATTAACGCTACTAACGTAATTTATACTACTGGTAATGCTATCTTATCTGGTAATAACGGCGGTGGATTCACCAATGTTACTATTGGATCAGGTTTATCATTTGCTGGCGGTACCTTAAGTTCCACTGGTTCCGGTGGTACTGTTACATCTTTCAGTTTCACTAATGCAAACGGTGTAACGGGAACAGTAACCAATTCAACAACCACACCTACACTTAGCTTAAGTCTTGGTGCTATTACGCCTTCTAGCGTATCTACTGGTGCTTTAACAGCCACTGGTACTACGACATTAGCTACTAGCTTATCAGGTCTTTTAAAAGGTACAGCTGGTGTAGTATCTACTGCTACTAGTGGTACAGACTATGCTCCAGCTACAAGTGGAACAAGTCTCCTATATGGTAACGGTTCTGGTGGTTTTTCAAACGTAACCATTGGTACTGGTGTATCATTCTCAGGTGGCACTCTTTCAGCAACAGGTAGCGGTGGTACAGTAACAAGCTTTAGTGCTGGTACTTTAAGCCCATTGTTCACAACAAGTGTTGCTACATCAACTTCAACACCTGCTTTAAGCTTTAGTTTAACTAATGCTGCTGCTGGTACGATTTTTGGTAATAACACAGGCAGTGCAGGTGCTCCTGCTTATAGCACGATTTCTAGTTATCTAGATACCTTTAGCTCGACTCAAGGTTCTATTCTTTATCGTAACGGTTCAGGTTGGGCAGCTTTAACTCCTGGTACAGCAGGTCAGGTACTTGCTACAGGTGGATCAGCAGCTAATCCATCATGGACAAATGCTAGTGCAGGTACCGTAACTTCAGTATCTGGTACAGGCACGGTAAACGGTATCACTTTATCTGGAACAGTAACTAGCTCAGGTTCTTTAACTTTGGGCGGTACACTCTCTGGTGTAAGCTTGACTACACAGGTATCTGGCACGCTTCCAGTAGCAAATGGTGGTACAGGAGTAACAACAAGTACAGGTACGGGTTCAGTTGTGCTTTCTAGCAGCCCAGTATTGGTAACACCTAACTTAGGAACACCTTCTTATGTTAACTTATCCAATGGTTCTGCTCTTCCTACAACTGCATTAACCGGTACTGTTAGCAATGCACAATTAGCTAATAGTGCTATTACGATTGCTGGTACATCAACATCCCTTGGTGGATCAATTACACAAGACACAATCACAGGATTAAGTGGTTCTACATCCATCGTATATCACTCAGCAACTAACACCCTATCTAGCGTAACAGTTGGTTCTGGATTAAGCTTTAGTGGTGGTACGTTAACAGCAACAGCAACAAGCCCAACTTCCTACCATGCTCAAACAGACACTGGTGCAGGTACAGTTGCAGTAGCTCCTACGGGTCAAATTGCTACTGAGTACATTACAACAACAGCAAGTTCATCTACTAGCCGTAACGTAACAGTTGCTCATGGTAGCTTAACTGCTGGTGCTATCACCAAGATTCGTTTTAGTAACTCTGGTAACGGTGCTAATGTCACTACCTACAATGTATATGATACATCAACCGGTGGTACTTTATTAGCAACATTCCAAGTAGATTCAACGACTCCAGCAGCACAATTAGAAATGGTATATACCGGTTCTACTTTCCAGTTGCTCACAACAATTATCCCTGCTAGCGGTAGCAATCCTTAATCAATGAAATGTATCCTTTTACTTTTAACATTATTACTGCCATTATCATTAGTTGCACAAACGAATGTTCAAAAGGTACAGGGTACTAATGTTATTTCCAACGGCTCTATAGTCGTTGGAAATAGCACTTCATTATCAGCAACAGGTACAGGTTCCATTACGGCTACGGCTTTTAGTGGAACCTTACCTATAGCTAATGGCGGTACAGGGCAAACTACGGCTGCTGCTGGTCAGCGTGCTTTAACTCCGTCAACTACTACTATATCTGCATCTAACGTAGATTGGTCAGCAAGTAACAGTTTTTACAAAGCGTTATCAGCTAACACAACTTTAACTTTTTCTAACGCCCAAGATGGTCAAGTTATTACCGTCACTTTACTTAACACTTCATCTAATTATACGGTAACTTGGCCTACAATTACATGGGCTGGTGGTACAGCACCGACAATGGTTACAGGTGCAAATTATGAAGTATTTACTATCTACTATAATGCTACGGCAGGTGCTTATTTTGGTTCTTATGTTTCACCTGCTTCAGGTGGAGGTGGCGGTGGTTCGGGTACAGTAACAAGTGTTGCCGTATCTGGTGGTAGTACAGGATTAACTACTTCTGGAGGTCCAGTAACAACCACAGGTACTATTACATTAGGTGGCACTTTAGCAGTTGCTAACGGCGGTACAGGGCAAACAACAGCCGCTGCTGCTCAACGTGCTTTGACACCTGCAACAAGTACCATCTCAGCATCAGCTATAGATTGGTCTGCGTCTAACAGCTTTTACAAAACACTATCTGCCAATACTACGTTTACATTTTCCAATGCGCAAGATGGACAAGTAATTACAGTAACTTTACTTAACACTACTTCTAATTATACGGTTACATGGCCTACTATTACGTGGTCTGGTGGAACTGCTCCTACAATGGTAACAGGGGCTAATTACGAAGTATTTACTATATATTATAATGCTACTGCTGGGGTATATTTCGGTTCTTATATATCTAATGCAACTTCTGGTGGTGGTGTTACAACAATAGCTAATGGTGGCACAGGTGCTTCTACTGCTGCTGGTGCTGTAGTTAATTTACAACCAGGATCGTTGGCTGTTACAGAATCATCGGGTGCAATTACTTTAAATTGGGCATCAGCTCCAATTCAAAGAACTGTATTAAATGCTAATGCTACAGTAAGCTTTAGTAATGCTAATGAAGGTCAAACTATAACAGCATTATTAACTAATAATTCCACAAGCTATAATGTTACATGGCCTACGGGTATATTATGGGCTGGAGGTGTTAATCCAACCATGACGTCATCATCAACAGACACTTATAAATTAACTTACATTAACGGTAATTATTATGGACAAGCTATACAAAATTATAAGGTTCCTGTATCTAATCCTACAGTTTCATATTTAGTAGTAGCTGGAGGTGGCGGTGGTGCACAGAAAGGTGGCGGTGGTGGAGCTGGTGGTTTACTTACTGGAACTACAACATTAACTACAGGGACAACTTACACTATCACAGTTGGTGCTGGTGGCGCAGGAGGTACATCATCTACATATGTTGGAACCAATGGTAGTAATTCTTCTTTAGGATCAATAGCTATTGCTATAGGTGGGGGTGGTGCTGGTAGTGACGGCGGTAATGGCACAGCAGGTGGATCTGGAGGTGGCGGTGGCTTATCAGGTTCTAGTACAACTTATGGTGGTGCAGGTACGTCAGGCCAAGGAAATGCTGGCGGTGGAAATGCAGGAATTAATCCGTCACCTTTTTCTTCAGGTGGAGGTGGCGGTGCTGGTGCAGCAGGTTCCAATGCTGTTAATTCAACTACTTCTGGTAACGGTGGCGTAGGCGTTGCATCTTCTATTACTGGATCATCTGTTTATTATGCTGGCGGTGGCGGTGGTACACAATATTACACCGGTTACACTCCAGGCAGTGGTGGTTCCGGTGGTGGAGGAAATGGATCTAATTCGGGTAATGGCACTTCTGGTACAGCTAATACAGGTGGTGGAGGTGGTGGTGCTCCTGGTAGTTACACCGGTGGCTCAGGTGGATCTGGCGTTGTAATAATTTCATCTACTTCAACAGCAGCATCTACTACTGGATCACCTACAGTAACAACTTCTGGTACAAGTACTATTTATACATTTACTGGTTCAGGTTCTATTACTTATTAACATGAAATATCTAATTACATTTTTATTAATTATCTCTGTTTCATTTGCTGCTCGTTACTACGCTTTATTAGATATGAGTGGCACAGTGCAACAAGTTATAGTTGCTGACCCTGATGTTATAGCTGCATTACCTAATGCACCATTCTACGTTGAGACTACTATGGATGGGAGCTTACACGGTCCTTATGCTGGCATAGGATATACGTTTAACATGGCTACACATCAATTTGTACCGCCTGTTAGTCAATATGCTTCTATTGTTGTAACGACTAATAACTCTGCAATTACGACGAACAACGCTGCAAAATAAAGTTAGCTGTTTGCTAATATGTTAAAATCATTAAAGTTTGTTTTAATTTGTTTATTAATTGGTTGCCAATTACAAGGTGCTAACTTTGGGCAAAACAACTTTGCCTTTTGGCAAACCGTTGCTTCTTCATCTAACCCTACAGCTACATATTTAGTCGTCGCTGGGGGTGCTTCTGGAGGATACAATGGAGGCGGCGGTGGTGGTGCAGGTGGATTACTCACTGGAACTACAACATTAACAACAGGCACAACTTACACAATAACAGTTGGTACAGGCGGTGCTGCTGTTTCTGGTGGTGCTTCTAGTTCAGGCGTTACTGGTAATAATGGTAATAATTCCGTTATTTCTGGAACAGGATTGACTACATTAACAGCTATTGGAGGAGGCGGTGGCTCAGGTGCTGTTACAAGTGCAGGTTCGGGCGGTTCAGGTGGCGGTGGTGGTGCTAATGGGGCCGCTGGCGGTAGTGGAACATCAGGCCAAGGAAATGCTGGAGGTAGCGGATATTCAGATAACGTAACTTACGGTATAGGAGGCGGTGGTGGTGGTGCTGGGGCCGCTGGCGGTACATTATCTAGTTCATCTACAGCAGGTGGTGCTGGTGGTATAGGTGTTACAAATTCAATTACTGGCAGTAGTGTATATTATGCTGGAGGCGGTGGTGGGTCAGGAGATTATAGAGTTTATCCAACAGGTGGTGCTGGTGGTTCTGGCGGAGGAGGAGCAGGTATGGGTACTAATGGAGGAACAGCAACATCAGGAACGGCTAATACTGGAGGCGGTGGTGGGGGTGCAGATTATTGTACTGCTGGTATTGGTACAACAGGGGCTGGCGGCTCTGGAGTCGTCATCATTTCATCTACTCGTACAGCAGCATCTACAACTGGATCTCCTACAGTAACAACTTCTGGAAGTAACACTATTTACACATTCACTGGTTCTGGTACTATTACTTATTAATATGAAAAAACTATTATTCTTTATCCCTCTAATAGCTTTTGGTGCAGCTACACAGACTCCATCTAACTACGAGTTATTGGACGCTCAAGGCAACGTCCTAGAGATATTTGTAGCTACGCCAGAAGTGGCAGCTACCTACCCAGCGTGTGTAAAAGAAGTCTATCCTACGGCTGTGAGCTGTGTACCTTATGTTGCCCCGATTCAGCCAAAAGTGGACATCGCGCCTGTTGTTACCACGAATAATGCCGTAAGTCCTGTAATAACCACTAACAACGCTGTGGTAACAACAAATAATATCGCACCATGAAAAACTGGAAACAATACTTTGAACATTATTTTTACGGCTTAGTAGCATCCTGTTGGAACGCAGGCATATCTGCTCTTTATGCTGCTTTTGGGCAATCGGCTGGTGCTGCGGTGATGAAAGATGTGCCAGAGCCTACTGAACACGTGATCTTGACTATATTTCTAGGTGCTACTGCTTTAGAGGCATTAAGTTACTTCAAATCTAATCCTCTACCAACTATCATAGATGAAACACCTACCACTACTGTTCCTCCTGCCACTCCTACTGCTTAGTGGTTGCGTTAGTGTTCCTGTTGGTACTACGCTTACAGTGGCTGCTAATGTTAAGAACATTGCACCATTTGTTACGCAGTTAGCTCAATCTGGGGTACCACTTGTTTTAAACAAGAATCCCAAGTATGCTCCTGTAATCTCTTCAATAGCTACGGCAATCCCTGCTGCTTTTGTTGCAGGCAAATTAGACTCAGACTCTATTAGCTTAACAATTGCCCTTATAGGGCAAAAGAACGGCCTTAGTAGCGATTCTGAAGCAGTCATTAGTGCTGTATTATTAGATGCCGTTACTTGGTATCAAGCTACCTATGGGGTACAAGTAGCTATGGCTACCGATCCTAACGTAGTTGTATTACTGAATGCTTTTGCTTCAGGTCTGCAAAATGGTGTAACACTTTGGTCAAATTCTCAGCCTAAAGCCTAATGGATCTAATTGCCTCCATATTTCAAGCTATTGCTCAATTCTTTGGTTTTATGAAACAAGATCAAGATTACCGCAATGGTGTGGACATAAAGTCCAATGTTGAGGCTAAAACCATAGCTAAAGATAAGGAATTGGCTATAGTTGACATTAATGATCCTGATTTGGAAAAATTAAGGAAAGATGTAGCGGAATGAAGGCATTACTGTGTACTGTACTTATATTCCTACCAGGCTGCCTGACTATTGTTCAACACCCTGTACAAAGTAAGATAGTTTCCTACGACGGTAACGAACAAAACTCAGGGGTAATAGCATCAACTTTAACTGGATACAAAGTTACTTCCCACTTTAGAGACCGTTATAATGCGTTAATTGAGATATATGGTAACGCTAAACTGGAAGACAAAAGCCCGATTTTCACGCCTAATCTAACGAAAGATAAAGGCTTAACCGCTAATAGCGATGGTAGTTACAAGATGACCAAGCAAGCTATGATGTGGATGGTGCAAATGAGCGAAATGCAACGCCGAGGATTTAAACCATCAATTTAATTCACATACTTCCTATGGAAATCACCTTCGATACAGTCGCTGCTGGCATTGCCTTAATTGCAGGAGTTAGTTCTTTTGCAGTTAGCCGTCAAAAGATACAAGATCTTGAACGACGTACAGAAATACTAGAAAAATCAGAACGTAATCACTCAGATAGGGTTACGGTTATTGAAACAAAGTTAGAAAATATTGTTGCAATACTAAATCGGATAGCTGAAAAGCTTGAGGTTAGCTGATAAAAAACCCCTAGTCTGTGCGACTAGAGGCTAAGACGATCCTCTGCCGAAGATCAGGCATCAATATGCAGCCCTAATGTCTATGACATGGTTGTATATTGGTGCTTTTTTATTTTTGCAAGTGTAAATTATAATAAAAATGAAGATTTTAGGTGGTTTGTATCCTTTTTCCACCTTTTGTGCGTTGTTTCCAATCACTTGCACATTTTCTTACACTAATTCCATCGTGGTTACGCAGGCGTATACCATGAGAATGACCTCTAACACGTGAGGTATGGGGGCACGTTTCTGCATCAATTTCTAGTTGAGTCCACCACAAAGGAAGCCCATCTTCCCTTGGAGGAAATGATATGGGTTGTTCTTTTTTCTTTTTAAGTGGCCTCACAACCCTTAAAAGTAGTTAGCTTCCTAACTATCAGTCAACTTGTTCTACTTAAAATCTGATTCTATGGGGATGAACTCAATTTGCGTTTCTTCATCGTCTTCGCTTTTGACCTTACATTGCGAGATTTCGTAATTAATGTTTTCTGGTTTATCGTCGCAGATAAGGCAGGAATAGCGCGCTGCATCAAGAAAGTACTTTCCGCACAAGTTGTCTTTGTCGAGTAAGCGTCTACGATAGCTTGTAATGCGAACAAGAACCTTTCCTGAGTAGTACGTTTTTCTTTCTGCCTCTGCCACCGATTCATTGCGAACAATTTGTTTAGCGATGGTATTGGATGCTTCACGTTCAAGGTAAAACGCTGATCCGTGAAGTTGTTTGGCGATTTGTCCATGATACTTGAGTGGTATCTGGTCTATACGTAGTCTGCTACTCACTCAGCTCTAGCTTTAAGCATAGCATCTGCAATTTCGTAAGCGACTGTTGCAAATGTTTCTACTGTATTATCTACGTGTGCTTCTCTATTGTATTGTGCATAGTTAAACACTGCTAATGCAGACATAGCAAATTGATCGCGTATGGTTGGCAGTTGAACTTTGTCTTCGTATGGTATGTCGGTATTGTCAATTGTCATTGTGATATTTGTTTAGTTCTAAAAAAGCCGTCGTATTGTGGAAATTCTTGATGAAATTTGCGAGCGAAATATGGCGAAGTGTCATTACTTATTTTATAATGTTCTCCTACAGTCATAATAGAAGTCTCCCAACGTATACGGTGAAGTATCATGTCGGAAGATAAATGTTTATGACCACGCTCTATTGCCTGCATTGTAAACTTACAAAAAAGTACCCATACAGATGGGTTCTTTGCTATAAAGGTATTAAACTTCTTTTGAAGTCTAGATGTGCCTCCATCTAATGTTAATTCTGTTTGTTCATTCATAGGGAAATTGGAAGTGGTAAGTGATCTTGTAGGTATAATCGTTTCGGTTTATCAGGATTATCTATATCCCTAGCCCATTTTTTATTATCCTCAATATAACTATGGCAGATAGAACATACCGCAAGAAACCATCGTGTTTCATTGAGTAATTCACCGTAACGCTTTCTAACATGGTGGATTTGATTAGATTTTCGTATGGGGTCTGTTTCACTTTTAACTGGACCTGTGTATTCTTCGCCTTGGTTAAAGGCTTTATTAAATAACTGTTGTTCCTTGACGCATACTTCACACCACGGATTTTCACGCAGATATTCCTTTCTTACGTTAATATAAGTTCTGTTTTGTTTTGTTCTTTTTTTACTAACTCTACGTAATGGTGTGCGTTTCATTTTTGGTAACATCAAAAGTCATATTGTGATGCATTACAATTTGATCACTGCGGTAATGACGTATAACACCACCGTTGCATAAAGCTACACACCAAATGTCATTTTCATACGTACCACCATCACGGACATATATTGCATAACCAGTACCGTGAATTGTTACAACAGGTATAGGATTGTTAAACTCGTGGATCATTTGTCGTCATGCATTGTTGAATCAGTTATGGTAACTACTACTAAAGCTATAAACATTAATAAAAGTAATACAAATACGGCTTTAATTTCTTGTGTCATGCTAATCCCTTTCTCCTGGGAACCTAATAAACATAGCAATTATAAAACAAAACGCCACTATGGTAAACGTGATGTAATATTGTGTAGTGTTCATTTTTTGGTAAGATTAAAATTTACGTCTGATGAAGGATGGGCGATACGAAAACTTGTACCAATAGAAAGAATGATAAGTGAAAAACTTATACTTATTAAGAGTATAATCTTAGTTATTGAGATTTGTTCTGTTCTAGGATGATCTTCGATACATCTCGTAGCGATCTTCTCTTCCAATATTCCTGAGCGAGGGTTATGTGTTTGCATACAGTTAAGGTAGTAAAGAGGGGCTGACCATCATTGACATTAGGAAGCTTTTTGTAAGCAAAGTCAGGACAACTGCAATGACCGTTGCCGTTATGATAAGTAAGGTTAACGAGGTCAGCATGATCGTTATCACGATCACTTTTAACGATGTAGGAAAGTGGCTCATGTTGTATAGGTGTAACAAGGTAATCTAATAATTCGTCGTCGATATATAGTATATTCATTGTGATTGTAGCTGTGCCATACATTGAGTAAATATACAGTTAACTGGATCTAATAATCGCTTACTAGTTGTAGGTACTTTCCAAGCTCTTCGTGCAAAATCTCTATCATGTTCGGTCATGTTTATATTCCAATGACGTATAGCTTGAATTGCTTCTTTTTCCCAAGCTTTTAAAGCTCGTGATTTTGTTTTTACTAATTTCATAATGGTTTAAGTTCGCCCTTAAGCATATTTTTTAAAGTTAAAGTAAGGTCTTTCCATTCTATCTTCTCTAAATACTCTAAATGAGGGTAGTCCTTCTTAGGCCACCTACCTATGGCTATAGATCTCCAATCCCATTTAGGTTCAGCATAAGGATCATCTTCCTTCATGTGAAAGTTCTCTGTAGGTTCGTTTACAAAGGTGCCGGTACCCCCGAATTTAGGCCAATGTAGGCTAAGTGAGGTAGGAGATAGGGATGCTTGAGGATAAGCCTTTTTATATAGCTTCCCTCTCTTCCAGATCTCTTCTTTAGTAACATTGGGCATAACTTCTAGTATTTGTGCTAAAGCTAGCCCACAGGAACTAGCAGCACCCCTAGTCATCTCATTGACCGCCATACCACATACATTGGCTAAAGCTTCAAATAACGTAGCTTTATTGGCATCTGGGGTAGGTTGTTCATTAACCTTCTCACGTTTTGCTGTGGCAATGGCCTTCTTTCTGTCTTTATCGGCCTGTTCTACCTGTAGGCTATAGTCATATACCCTATCTATAAGATCGGCTATTATAGAGGCATTTAAAGCCCCTATGGACTTAAGGTTGTTAGCCTTAAGGTACGCTCTTATAGAATCTGTACATTTTTCGCCAAAAGTCATATTAATTGCGTTTTAGACCATAGCCATTGCGTACAATGTCTTTCTTTCTTTCCATGCGCCGTTGCATAGCTGGTGTTACATATTCTCCATCTTTCATAAGCTTTGGTGCGTGTTTTTCGATTAGGTAAGCAAGTCTTTCAAAAGTTGATTTGTCTTCGGCGTCTTGTCTTATTAGGTTCAATCCATTACTCATAGTGATTCACTATCATCAGATCGCTTCATAAAATATGGTCGTTCTTTAGTTAATTCATAATAATAATGAAAATCAACAATACGACCCTGCCATGTAACTTGATATTTTATACCACCATTTGAATAAAGCAGACCAGTAATTACACCAGGTGTATCCTCGGTCATATGAAATACTAAATCTTTTTCTGCAAATAATGGTAAATCTGGTTGCATAAATTTAATGCTGGAGGGTTGACCGTGCTCCAGCTCACGTTGGTGTTAGCTTATTACTTAATCTGGATATTGTACCGTTCTTCAATCGTTGCTTTCCCTAGCAACGTCTCATCCCCAGCCAATATCGCTTCTTTTATCGAGTCCCTCTTAGGCTCAATAAAAATGGTTGTACGCTGAAACTCTTTAGGTAGATCTTCGGCTTTGCAATTAACTACAACTGCTGACGACTTCCTCCAGCCAATAACAACATGACCATTCTTGATGTTGTGACCAGGTTCCATGTGGCTGCGTAAATACATCTTGTAAAACTCAACAGTACGTTCACAGCGTTTACGTCGTGCCCTAAGTTTAACTTCTTCAGCAGATATAGCTTCTTCCTCTGCCGTTAAGTTTTTAACATAAGATGCAACATCTAAACATTTATCTGCATGAGTGCCTTCTAAACTAAGCAAAGCTTTCTCATGCTCTTTATATAAATGCTCTTCTTGTTTCTTATACTCTTCAGGTGATAAGTTAAGATCTTCTAACAAATATATCTTGTTTTGTAGATCTTCCCAGAGTTCCTGTAAACCTAATGATATTTCGTATAATTTCATGTTAGAATGGTGCGTCTTCATCACCTGTTTCAGATCCGTCTGTGTTTTCTAAATTAGCTGCCATTGCAGGCGTAACTTTCTTAACAGCTATGTTAGGTATAGTTAATGATGGTACATCTTTGTTTAAACCTTGCCTGTTGCCTTCAATGAAAAACGATGCAGCTAGGCATTTAATTATTTCTTTATCATCTAACTGTTGTGCTAATTGACTTTTAACTGATGCCACTGCTTCGATTGTTTGTTTTGCATAAATTATGCAATGTGCCATAAACAACGAATTATTTTTCATTTCATTATGAAAGCCACCGATAGGTTCCGATAATGATCTTTGTGCAACCAATTTTTTCTTAGGTACTGGATCTAAATCTGGGTGACTTGTGTGTGATGCAAAGTCTAACACTTGTATAAATGGTTTATTGCAAGTAAGCATAGGCGTATTTCTGTTATTGTAAAAATTATCTTCAACACGTCCCATGCTATCACCCGTAATACTTATACGTTGATTATTAGTAATTTTAGGAAAAGTATAAACAAAAATTGCCATCGTTTGTCCTGTATCTTCATCTGTGAGAGTAATTTTCCATAATGGTTTAAATGTTGTTTTATTTTTTAATTCTTGAACTTCCGCTAAACCAGTAATACCGCCGTCAAACCATGATGGATTAGCTTTGGTACCTGCTGGTGTTGTTTGTAATACTTGACTGACTGTTAGTGGGGATGTTGACATATTAGTTGATTTTAAAGTTGGTTGCGAGTGCGTGAGCAATAACGAGATCGAGGATATTGCCTCTCCTAATGTTTGCGTTTGTTTTTCTTGCTTTTTCCAACCATGATGTAAACTGGTCACAGGTAGTTGGGGATGATGAACAACTGAATATTTTTCTTCGTTCATTTATAGGAATAGGTTTACGGCCTCTAATTACGGTATCACTCATTGTGGTTATTTGCGTGGTTTAAAATTTCTGCCTTCTGTGCGAGCTTCTTCTTCTAATAATTGTTGTTTAATTGATTGAGCCTTAAAGTGCTCTATGTGAGTTAGCCTCTCCGCCTCCTCACGATCCTCTTCTGTCCAAGGACTAAGGCTTGGCAACTGATCCAAGGATTTTAGCTTCATATTGCTCTGCTTTTGCTAAATTGATGTTTGCTTGTTCACGATAGTAGCTAGCTCTTTTCTCCATAGTCTCGTTAATCTTGTTAATACATTCATTAACGCAACTATCAGTTGAGCTACCATAGTATGTTTGGTAATTCCAATCACCATCACGGACATATAAGCAATACTCAGGAGCTAGATCAGGTCGTATCTCCAAACGTAAATACACCCCTTTATATGTTTCAAAGATTATCTGTGGAATCGAAGAGTGCATGAGTTTTAAATTCCTCTCTGCCTCTGTTTCTGAAATCAGTTTAGTGCTGTCTGTTATATTATTCATGTGGGAAGATCCCAAGGTGGAAAATTATAATTAAAATGTAAAGCACTTATTTATAATATTTTTAAATTGACTTATTTAGCTCTAAGGTATTTTAAATTCCACTACTGAAATCTAATGCAAAGAGATTTATTGTATGTTCCGACATCCACGGCGATATGCAGGATGAAAAGGCGGTAGCGTCATTATTAGCCTTTACAAAAGATTTTGATCCCGATGTACGAGTGATAGCAGGGGATTTATGGGACTTTAGAAACCTCCGCAAAGGTGCTAGTGATGACGAAAAGGCTGCATCTTTGAGCGATGACTGGAAAGCTGGATTAGAATTTGCATCTACTTTTTTTGCTGGTGGTAGCGATAAAACTTTAATGCTTGGTAATCACGACACTAGGCTATGGGATTTCTCTCACAGTGCTACAGGCTTGTTAAGGGACTATGCTTCCGACGGCATTAAGCGTGTGCAGGGATATGTAAAAAAATGGAATAGTAAATTATTGCCTTATGATTCAGCCAAAGGTATATGTCATATAGGACACCTTAAAGTGGTTCATGGTTACTTTGCTGGTGCTAATGCTACTCAGCAGCACGCTCGCGTATACGGCAATGTTATCCACGGACATACCCATGATATAGCTGTGTGTGCAATACCCTCGCTAGAGCCAAAGGAAGCACGCTCTATAGGCTGCCTATGTAAACGTGACATGGATTATTGCAACGCTAAGACTGCTAAGTTACGTTGGAGTCACGGCTGGGCATACGGTTTTCTGTTTCCGAACGGTGAATATGTTTTAAACCAAGCAAGATCAATTAACGGACAATTCCATGTGTGCCAAGACATCAAAACCTACTGATTGGGCTGCATTGCTGGAAGATGAGCTAAAAAAGGAAGGTAAACTACCTCCTGGTAAAGGTTGGCTGACCCAAAGGGAAATTAAAGCACAGTGGAATATAGGCTATCATAAGCTTTATAAGATGCTGCGTAGCTTAATGGCTGAAGGTAAAGTGGAAAGATTTGATGGTCATACCTATACTAAAGGTAGGGTATCTACTAAGACTTGGTATCGAGTGAAATAGAACAATTTTAAGAGTAACATCGGGTATGTTACTTTATAATAGTGTATGTTACTTTGTATAATTCTGATGTTGGAGGCGGTTGTAACCTCAGAATACTGATATCAACATGAATGTTAATATCAGAACTTTCTTTAAGTTTATGCTTGCAATCAGTAATGTGGCATAGAAAATCACAGTGCTCTCTGTTGAATTACATCTGTACATAAAGGTTCCTGCTAAGACCCTTCCCCCCCTTCTGCCTAGCAGTTGGGGGTTTTTTCTTTTCAGGTGTTGACAATCAGTAATTTATTATAATGTTGGTCTAGTCTTAGCAGACCGCACCGTTCAGGGGGCGTATCAGCCAACTTAGCTCCTGACGCTCAAAAGGCGATATCACTTACAGATCTAGTTTAATCGACTAAGACCTTACTATTCAACTTCCAGAGGATTCGAGGGTGGTAAGGCATGGATAACGAAGACAACTCACTTCAGGGGAGAGAGATTAAATGAAGAGGTACTAAAAAGGTATCAGGTCGGGGTATAAGTTAAACCTAGGGGTAATGCTCATGGAATCCTCTACAATCTACTTAGGGGAGAGTTTAAAACAGCTCCGCGAGTTTCACAATGGGAAATGAGCTAGAGCAAATGGACTTTAAATAGTCTTTTTGGACTCATGCGAAAAACAGGAGTTTAAAAGAATTTCCTAAACTTCTTTTAATTATTTCTCCTTTAAAAAATGAACTATTTTAAAATAATATAGTGAAATATGTTTGCATTTATTTAAACGCTTTCTGATTTTTGAATATGTTAAACGCGCTAGACCTGTTCTCTGCTTCAGCAGACAATTCAAGGACAACTATGAAACGATCAACTGGTCTAAAAAGAACACCGTTAAGAAGAGTGAGCAAAAAACCAGAAAAGGGATAACATGGACAAATTAATTGATATACCTGACAAGTATCAAATTGAATGGGAAGGTATGCCTGAGTTTGTGCAGGAGCCACAAAAACCATTTGCAAAGATTATTGTACGCTTTGATACAGAGCAAGATTTACAAGACTTTTCTAAACTGATCGGCCAAAAGTTAACACCGAAAACAAAAAGCATATGGCACCCACAATTGATACGTGGTAAGAATGCTGGACTTAAATATACTGATGCAACCTAAGTATCCTATATACATTATATCTAAAGGCAGATGGCAGAGATGCTTAACTGCTAAAAGCTTAGAAAAAATGAAGGTTCCTTATAAAGTTGTTGTGGAACCACAAGAGTATGTAAATTACAACGATTATATAGATTCTGAAAAGTTGTATTGTTTGCCATTCAGTAATTTAGGACAAGGTAGCATACCAGCACGCAATTGGGTTTGGGAGCATAGTATGTCACTCGGCCATAATAAGCACTGGATACTTGATGATAATATTGAAGACTTTAATAGGCTCAATAGGAACATGAAGCCAGTGGTGCGTACACCAGCGATCTTTAGGGCAGCAGAGGACTTTGTAGATCGTTACACTAATGTAGCCATAGCTGGATTTAATTACTATTCATTTTGTAAGACAACTGATCGTGTGCCACCTTATTACTTGAACACACGTATCTATTCATGTATCTTAATCGACAACAAAATACCATACAGATGGCGTGGTAGATACAATGAGGACACAGATTTAAGCATACGTGCACTTAAAGATGGTTACTGCACAGTGCTATTCAATGCATTTCTTGCTGGCAAGGTGACCACCATGCGCATGAAAGGTGGAAACACTGATGAACTGTATCAAGGTGATGGTAGAAAGCTCATGGCACAGGCACTGGTCGAAATGCATCCTGATGTGGTCAAAATGACATGGAAATTTAATAGATGGCACCATCAGGTTGATTACAGGCCATTTAAGGCTAATAAATTGATTAAAATATCAGATATAGTTGTGCCAAAAGGCATTAACAATTATGGTATGGTTTTAACAAATCATGAGCCTTAATTCAAAGAATACACAACACTTTGCAATTGCATAAACTAACGTGTGTGATTGTGGTAGTATCCATGTCATAGTGGGTTATGTGATAGTTAAAAAAATACTATTGAATGTAAAGCATAGTAACCTAACGCTGGGTTCATGTTACTCCCATTCTCGATCACTGTAGCCCCTAACCCTAAAGATTTACATAGGGCAAACGTCGCTCGCCAGAATGAGAGCAACTTATCTAAATCTTCAGTGCAAATAACTGCGGCAGGCCAAACGCCTGAACGACATGAAACACCTGCACCTAAACGTACACTGATGGAAGGTGGACACCTAGATTTAAAACAGGGATAACACTTTACTTACACTTGACTTACACTTGACTCATGGACTTCGTACCTATCGTACCTTGCGACTCATTCTCTAACATGGAACCATACACAACCAATTTAAAAGGACTACCTTTTGACAATAGCGTAGTTAAAAACGTCAGCCCACACCAAGTTAATGTTATGCGTATGAACGCTGAACAAGGGTACAAAAACCCTCATGCGGTAGCATTAGGTCAAATGACTTCAGCAGCTAAAGCAGCAGCAGCAGTAGCTAATGGTGAAAAAGGTGGACGACCTAAAGAAACATAACCCAACGCTGGGTTATACAATCGCATCAGCTATACAAAAGGCTTCATCAATGTATGAGCCTTTTTACGCGATTACATTATTTTATTTGTGGGTTAATTTAAAAGGAATTAATTTACGCCAATAATTCGTTTAGTATGGTGTCCACTCCTCGTTTACGTCCTCAGATACTATTTGAATTGCTTTATCTTCATAGCATTCAGAATGTTCAGCAATGTAGCGAAACGCAGAATCTTTAGAAACGAAGTAATTAATTTCGTACATACCTTCATCGTTAGAGGTACGGTCATCCCACCAACCTAAACCATCATTTAATTGTATTTTATATTTCATAGTTTTAATAGGTGAACGTGTTGTATAGGTGCTGCACCACTAATAGGTAAAAAGCACAACACCTCTAATAGGTAAACGCACTGATTAGCTGTGGTTCACTAATAGGTAACAGACTGTATTTATTTAATAGCGAAAATGATTTTTAGTTTATAAATAACAATTAAAAGTTTCTAAATAAATGTTTCATTTTTGTTTGTTTCTAAATCGCGAATCCAGCAGTCAGAATCATAATTTATATGATTAAATTCAACTTCGTGTGTTTTTTTGTAATGATGTAGGAATTTAGGCGCGTCAGAATCCTCTTCAAGATAGAATTTAAACCCGTTTCTGTAACTATATATGCTAAAATCTTTAGGCAGTAAGCCTGCGCTTTGGATTTGGTTTAAGGAGACCTCAATCCAGGCGTGACGAGAATCAGAGTGAAACCATATTGGTGTTTTTTTCATTTTATATTTATTTATTGAAGCTTAATTGCTTCTTGTAACTCCCGCAAAAGCAGGAGTTAGGGGAAGCAATCACTTGCGATAGTCGTTGAGCTTTAAATTCCGCAAATAACTAGCGGGCACGAAAACCTGACCATTGTAAACAGTGAGTTTACACGCCCAAACTGCTCTGCAAAATGCGGCATGCTCACGCTTGGTTTGTCTGTAATTAGTAAATATTTGTGCCAGTATTTCTGTTTTCATTTTTAATAAAGGGTAAGAAAAAAAATTAAACGTGAATCACGAAACCGGTTGTGTCTTTTGATGCCGTTCCCTTGGCTCTTAATCCGACATAACAACCGCCCTTTTTGTCCATAAAACGAAGGTCGCTTACGTCACCGTCTAAAACTTCGATGCCGTTATAACTTTCCGGTAATGTGTCTTTTTTCTTAGTGGAAAAAACCGTTGCGATATTAACTCCTAACTTTATCAGTCTATCACATTCTTTTTCGTTGTTTTCACTCCTCGAAAAAGTTAAATCGTAATTTTTAGGCATTTTCCCTTGTGAGAATAATTCTGCTCTATTAGGGTTCTTGGTATAATCGTAAAATGGAACATGGGGAAAACGGTCGAAAAGATTAGTTTTTAAAAACCCGCCTAGTAGTTCAAATGGTAAATCAGAAGTGCCATTCAATCGCACTGCTAACTTCATGCCTAAATTATTAGCTTTTACTTCAGCCTCTAAAATATCGTCAGCAATATTTTCAATAAAAAGTTTCGGATTTTTAGCAAAATCTAAAGTGCGCTTCACCCTAGCATTTACTACGGAATCAAATACCCCTCGACCCTGAAAAAATATACACTCGTTTGAACAACCTTTACTTGCATTCGAGCAAGTGTTCATTACTCCACTTTCCCTTGCGGGCGCTAAATATAAAATTGCCGTATAAATGCCAAGCAATTCCCCTTTGGTGGTTTTCGCGTTTGAATCTGATAAATATTTCATATAATTAAATTATAATTTTTTAAAGTAAAAAAAGTTAGTTGAAAAATCCGTTAAGAAAATATACGCCAAAAGTAATGATACCGGCGTAAGTTAAAATGATAAACAAAGCATCGAATATTTTTTTCATGTTATTTTATAAGTTTATTAGCTTTTGAATTTACCCCTAAACGCTCTTTCAAATAAGTCTTATTAAATCTTTCAAACTCTCCGCTTGTATCGTTAATACTTAAAGCATCTGTCATTTTAAAAATGTTATTACTCTTCAAATAAACGTTAGCCTCTTTTAAATATTGATACGCCATTCGACGCTCATAAACGTCTGACAGTGCGCGTATGTAGTTTAAAGCCTCGTCTACTGTTTTAATTTCTCTAATTGAATCTGTTATTTTCATATATTTATAAGGTTAATTGTTAAATACTTATTTAAATTATAATTTAATTATAATAAATAAAGCATATTCCGTATGTATCATGTAATTAATTTATAAATAAAAGCTTGCTAACATGGTAAAAATAGTATTAAGACGGCCGGTGTCTTACTTCACCTAATGGAAACTTTAAAACCGGCCAAAGTAGAGAAAGGGTTATCTGCAAAACAGTTAGCGTACGCAAATCATGTCATTGAGGGAAAAACTCAAGCTAATGCTTACATTTTAGCATATGGCAAACCCTCAGATTATAGCTTACAAAATGCTAGAGCAAGCGGGCAGAAGTTATTCAATTCTAAATCTATTCAAAGTTATATTCGCACACAAACCAAGAAAGCAGAGAAGAAAGCCGGATTGAGCCTAGCAGAAAGATTTCAAATCCTAGCAGATATTGCAATCGACGAGAATAACTCTCCCGATACTCGAATAAGGTGTATAGATGTGTACAACAAAATGACCGGAGATAATAAGCAGAATATCAGCATGGAAGGGAATTTTTCCAACAACACTTTTAAGCAAATGACCATTAAGGACAAGATCAACGCTCTAAGGGAAGCTAGGGAAGTAAGAAAATCTAGAGAAACAGTTGAGGACAAAAGAGAGCCGGATAATCGTGAAACAACGAACGATAGCGAAAAAAGGGAAAAAAGGGGTGAACATCTCCCTACCGTGTGTCCATCCGAAGGGAAAGGAAGCGAATCGAAACATCTTCCACTAGTAGAGATTGAGACTTATTGCTATGAATGAAAAGAACTTACAGAAGGAAAAGCTTCATAGTCTTAGACTTCTCTACCTTCAACTTGCCAATGAAAGAGACGAGTTGCGGGGAATCGTCTACTCCCTTGCCACGTCTTACCGAGCCGGCATCGTATTTCCCAAACTCCGCCGGCGTGCCATTAAAGCAATTAATAGGTAAACGCATTCACCTATTAACTTAAAAACCATGTTTGTAGGGGGGTCCAAGCTTACCTGCAAATCAAGCAAGTCTGTCACGGGTCCCCTATTTGGGTCCTCTTTTCATTTAATTATAAACATAAGTTTTTAGGTACCATACGCACAGGTACCATGTAATAATATTATAATATAATTATAAGATTTAAGGTACCATCGACCTACCTCCCCCCCATTATATATTTTTTTAATTATGTCTGATCATTCTATGGAAAGTAACTCAACTGGTAATGAAATCTATAGTCCTGCTAACGACTGTATAAGCTTCTATGAGTTTTTCAGTGAATTATTTATACCTGAGAATAGGATAGAGTTACCGCTTAAGGGTTTTCATAGGACTATATGTGATACGTTAGAGCAGGCGTATTTGGGTCAGTTACCTAAAGGGATACAGTATGTGGTGGTTAATATGCCACCTCGTACAGGTAAGACTAAGATCCTTGAGGCACTTTATTGTTGGGGTATGGCGTATTTTCCTGACTCTATGATGATCCATACCAGTTATTCTGGAGATTTGGCTGAACAGACACTGGCATATGTTGCTAGAACCATGCGTGAACCGTGGTTTCGTTCGTTATACGGGGATTTGTTGGATGGGCAAAGGGCAGATAGGCTTATGACCAAATTTAACGGTATGGCGTTTGCTGAAGGTACTAGTGGGTCACTAACAGGTAAGGGTGCAGGCTTAAAACGAGTTGCTGGTGGTGTTATAGGTATAGATGACCCTGCAAAGCCTGATGAAGCATTAAGTAAGGTTGAATCTGGTAAAATACGTCAATGGGTCGAAACGACACTAAAATCACGACGTAACTCAGATGAGTACACTCCTATCATATTAAATGCTCAAAGGTTAAGTCCTGATGACTTATGTGGTTATTTATTAAAGAACTATCCGGACCAGTGTTTATTGTTAAAATTTCCTGCTTTGGTCAATGATGTATCAATCATACCTGAGACTATATCTACTGAAACGCTGCAAGGTCTTAAGAATACTCGTATAGGTAGGTATGTACTAGCATCTCAATATCAGCAAGAACCTATAGCTCTTGGTGGTAATTTAATTCAAATTGAATCCCTACGTAAGCATGATGGCAGGTTGTATAATTGGGATGATAAAATATTAACGTGTGATACGGCTATCAAAAAAGGTCAGGGTAATGACTTCTATGTTATACAGTGTTGGGCTAAGTTTAATCAAAAGGCATACTTGCTAGATCAAGTTAGAGGAAAATGGACACTTCCAGAATTTGTACGTGTTGCTGCCGTATTCTATAAAAAACATTGTCAGGAACAACCTGAGTTCCCAGTTAGTAGATTTATTATAGAAGAAGCCGGATCTGGTCCTGGTATTATGCAGGCATTGGGTGAACTTGGTGTACCTACTGAAGGTATTACCCGTGTTAAGGATAAAGGTAGTCGTATTAACGATGTACTTCCTTTTGTGGATTCAGGCATGGTGCTTATACCTAAAGAAGAAGAAAATCCGTGGATACCTGAGTTTTTAATGGAATTGTCGGCTTTTACTCAAGATGACACCCATGAACACGACGACCAAGTAGACGCATTTAGTGATGGTATTAGTCAACTATTAGGTAGTGGTCTTTCAATATTAGATGTATTATGAAATCTAAACAGATAAAATTTACAGTGTTAGATATAGCTAAAGCTAAAGGCGTTAGTAGAGATGTTGTGTATAAAGATATAAAAAAATCTAAATTTAATCCGTTTAAAATAAGATCGTTTTCGACTTATGTATTGCAAAACAAAAGAAACAAAGAGACTGTACCTTTGATGTAGCCATTGGTGCAAAGGATAGCATTTCAGAGCAACTAAACCTAAACTAACTAACATTACTTATTTGCACATCTTAGTAGTCGCTCTACAAGGTGTCTGAAGATGAGAGTTCGAGCCTCTCATGGCTATATCAACTATTTATGATTACCTATACAGACAAAACATATAACGCAGCTAATTCTTATAATCCAGATAATCCTCCTACTTATGCAACGGATGGGCAATCAGTATTTACTCTTAATGGCGATAATTGTCCTGTTCAGTTTGATAATTGTACATTTGATGGTGGAACAGTTCACTGGGGTTTTAAGGCTACTGCTTCCTTAGTATCTGATGGTTGTACACCAATAGTTATAGATAAGGTAACTTTTAACAACTGTACCTTTAAAGACGGTATTGAACGTGCGTATGATCAAGTTCGTGGTGGTGATGTAGTATTTAATAACTGCAAATGGATTAATACAGGTATTGCTCGTAAACGTGTTACTAATGCAGTTACTGATTTATCACAAATGTGTGATGCAGGTTTTAAAGCAGGCGTATGGAATGTACAGTTTAACAACTGCCAAATTAACGATGTGTTACTTGGTGATTATACTATCTATGATCAAATAGTACGTCCTAAAACCCGTGGTATCAGTTTTAATAACTGCACCAACCCTAACGGAGGTCCTATTTTTGTACGTGGATGGTATGTTGATGCTTCAACTATTTGGTCTAAAAATACCAACTTAAGTATTAACATACATTCAGAAGTAGCTACCCACGCATACTTTCAATATAACATTCACTTTGGAGATAATCGTAAGAATATACCAGGAGAGTTTGTAATAACTCCTGTTGAATATACAACGGTTACTAATCCGTTTGCTACGCCTGCCCCCGTGAAATCGTATGTTTCAGAGGGCAAGTTGATTTAATTGTCGTGGATGCGCTCTTTATGAAGAGCCATCTGCAACTTTAGATTAGCTTCATTAAGTTGTTCGGTCATATCCATTAATTGACCGTTTAACTTAAGGTAGTCGGCATATCCTATATGTCCACATTGGCACTTAGTGTCTAACCATGCTTTACCGCCTATCTTTCTCCAACGGTAAGATAGGTAATAATCTTCGGTAATATAACGTGGGTATGACGTTTTCCACCATGTGTCATCAACTACACCCATAGAGAATACATCATGGAATATGTCATTCTTTACAAAATCACCGTAATCTTCATCTGAATGATAAGCAATATTAGGAAAATTAATAATAATTTCATCTATCATTTTCATGGTATGTAATAGGAACCCTGTGCCTAAATGTAGCATAGGGGCTAAGTCACCCATGTAATCACCAGGTATATGCTCACCTACCCAAGTAAGGGGTATTTGTTTTTTAGGGTATGCACCACCTACTAAATCAACATCGTGAGATAGTATACGTTCAATTTGGGCTGGTCCGCAATTAATGTCGGAATCAATCCATAAAATCTTACTAGCTTTTGTTTGTCTGGCTAACCAGAGTAGTACGTTTCTAGCCTTGGCAACGCCAAAACCACCTAATTTACGTATTATGAACTTATGTCCAGCTACTTCATTTTGACTAAGATATGAAAGAATTTGGGCTGTTTCCCATCTTAGTTCGCCACTTACAGGTACTCCTATGAATACAAGCTTTGGGTCTCTTTCGGCTGCTGGAACGTGTTTACCTAATAACTTATCGTGGGGAATAGTCATATCTTTTTCTTGCTTCAAATTCATCAAAGGTCAATCACAGATTAACGTGATCACTTTATGCGCGAACGCCTAACTTCTGTTTTAGACTCTTCCGGCAAACCCACTGCCGAATCTCGTATCAATTCTTTACCAGAAATAGGTCAAGATCTTGTTAGTCAATTTACGCAAGAACTTAACTCTATTAAAAAAGAGCAAGATAATATTGAACGTATTAATAATGCAGGTGGTCAAGGAATGAGTAGCTTAATAAATGGTCTTGGTTTTCAAGGACCGTTTGCAGGTGCTCCTTATGCCACTAATCAACTTTCTCAAGTTAATACATTAGCCAATGCTAATGCTTACGTTCCGCTTTCATTAAATCGTATCTTACTTAGTTATTCATACATGACTCAAGGACTGTTTCGTACAGTTACTTGTCAGCCTGTAGATGATGCTTTTAGAGGTGGATTTAGAGTTGTTACTCCAGAATTAAGTGAAGATGAAATAACAAAACTTAATCGTGTTATGAGTCGCAACCGCAGTCAGAATGATATGCGGAAGATTGCAAAAACAATAGGAGGATGGGTAAATTATAATGCGTGTGCTAATCTTGCTCGTTCAGATATGTCAGCTCTTAAGCATCTCGCTTACTGGGGTAGACTTTACGGTGGATCTGGTCTTGTTATTAATACTGATCAGGATTTCCAAAAAGAATTGGACATTGAGGCAATTAAAGAAGACTCACCATTGGTGTTTATTCCAGCAGATCGCTGGGAACTTGTACTTTCCAATTTAAATATTTTTGATTATAAGAATGGTGTACCATATAACTATTATGGATACCCACTTCATGCGTCGCGTGTAGTTAAATTCTTATGGGCTGAAGCTCCATCGTATATTCGACTAAGATTACAAGGTTGGGGTATGTCTGAAATTGAACAATGTATACGTTCAATTAATTCATTCCTAAAATTTGAGAATCTTATATTTGAGCTACTTGATGAGGCTAAGATCGACGTTTGGAAGATGAAAGGTTTCAACACGGCATTAGCTAGTAGTAATACTACAGCCCGTGTTCAGCAGGCCATTACTTTATCTAACCAGATGAAGAATTTCCAAAATGCCATTGTTATGGATCGTGAAGATGATTACGATCAAAAGAACCTTGGTGCTATATTTACCGGACTCGCAAGTGTCTGGGAACAACTTCGCTTGAACCTGTGCGCAGCACTTAAAATACCTAAGAATAAATTATTTGGCGAATCGGCTGGTGGTTTCAGCTCAGGCGAAGACGCTTTAGAAAATTACAACTCAACAGTAGAGGCTCTACGTGAAGAACTAGAACCTGCTATCTTGGATGTTGTAGAATTACGTTGTCAGCAGTTGTTTGGCTTTATGCCAGAAGATGTAGACATTGAATGGCAGCCATTACGTGTACTTACGGGTAATGAAGCTGAAGATGTAAAAGTTAAGAAACAGCAACGTATTATGGAACGCTTCACAAGTGGTCTTGAGACTGCACAAGAAGCAAGTGTAGAACTTAAAAAAGAAGGGTTACTATCTGTTGACACTGAGGTCTTACGTGGTGAAAGAGACGTGGATCCAATCGTAAACCAAGGTTCTCCTGAAGCCAAAAAAGATAAAAATCCCCAAGCTGGAGCTGAAAAAGATTTTGCTAAAAAGGCCGGCTCTGCCCAAGGGAAGAAAAAACTTCTTGCTTCTGCCTAATGCAGATCACCCTCCAACCGATAATACCAAGGGACAGTGATGCAGCACCCATTGAACGGGAACTGCGTAATTGGTTCTTTGATGTTATTTATTCACCTATATTTGATTTAGCACATATAGAAGAATCTAGGGAAAATTACGTTGGTATAGTATTTCCAGCAATTACTCACGCATTAGAGTTAGGCGAAATACATTACAATGGAACAATTTTTTACGGATCGTTTAACTCAAAAATAAGTAAAGAGTTACAATCTATTGGAGTCAAATTTAATAAAACTCTTAACGGTTATGCGATTAAACAAGGCGATTTACCCTACGAATTACGTGGCATTATCTCACAATCCAAAGAAAAAAGTAAAGGAGTCCACAGACAAGTTATTGCACTCCTTGCTCTTATTTTCTCGACCATCAAAGAAATTAAAGAAATTGGTCTAGTATTTGATAAGCCGGTGGAAAGTATAGTGGGATTTACTCACCAAAAAATAGTTAAAGATCTTAAAAAACTAGAAGCTGTTGAAGAAATGGAATTTAGTGAAAGTGTACGGGAAGATGTACGTCTTAAGATTACAAGTATACTTCATGGCAATTTAGAAGAACGTCTTAAGAATTATACTTTAGATCATGTTGAAAGCCTGCAAGTAGTAGTCAAAAAAAACATGAAAGAAGGCAGATTGGATAAATTAGAAGGCATAATTAAAGCCCATCAAGGCAAAGCCAACCGTATGGCTAACATTATGGCTATCCAAGAAACCAATCTTTTAATAGCAAATTATGTCCAAGAACAGGCTAATGCTTTAGGTTCATCGGGATATATATGGCATACGGTGCTAGATAATAGGGTTCGCCATGACCATAGACTATTAGAAAAGCGTCAATTTACATGGGATAACCCACCTATAGTTGATAGCGAAACAGGACGGCGTGGACACCCAGGTGAAGATTATAATTGCAGGTGTGCTGCAAGGATTATTGTAAACCTACAAAAAACCTTTACCGCAGCATGAGAGAGGAAACTTTAAGTCCAATTCAGCTAAAAGCCCGTTACAAGGCTCTCTTAGATGACATACAACGAGCAGAAAGAAAGCGTGCAAGGCTTGACTCTAGTATAAAAGGACGCAAACAAACATTGAATCGGCTTCAATCCCAAATTGCTTTAAATAGCGATTTCGATACTGCCCTTCATCCTATGGTTGCAACTAACTGAATCTATCGAGTCTAACACCACTTCCCCCGATGATGCACTCATCTGGAGCGAACGTGTCAATTTGGTTTCATCTGGTAAGCGTTTTAAATGCTTTTTTATGGAACCTGGCCTTGTTAATTACAGGGACGTTAAGGGTGGAGACGTAGAGTTAATTAAGAAAGAAGCTATTGATGAGGCATTAAATACCTTAATTGGTTGCCCACTTACAATAGGTCATATTCCTACCTCTATTAATGACTTTAAAGACCTAGCTAATGGCTACATCGACCATGCAGAATACGACGCTGATAAAGGCTGGTTTGTATGCGAAGGTTCAGTAGATACCGAAGAAGCCCGTGAAATGATTAGAAAGCATAAGGGCGTTAGCGTAGGTACTAAACTAAACACACGTGACTTTGGGCCAGGTGGTACTTGGCACAATATCCCTTACGGAAGGGAAATTAAAAGATTCAAATTTCACCATCTCGCCATTGTACCGCCGGATCAACGTCCTCGGTTCGAGGATGCGGAAATTAGGCTAAACACTAAATCTAACAATATTATGATTAAATGGTTCAAATCGCTGACTTCCGTCAGCAAATCGGAGCAGGTGAACGAACTTGCTCCTTCTTCTCGCATCGACATCGGTGATGGGAAAACAGCAACACTACTTGAAATGATCGAATGTGAACGTGCTAATGCTTGTCATTCAGTACATCACGATGACCATATCGAACACGAAGGTGTACGTTATAACGTAGGACATTTGATTCGCTCTTTCACGACGCATCATGGTCATCATGTTATGGCTACTCCAATAGCAACAGCAACACACATGGGCCATGTCCCAGGTTATGACGAAGGTAAGGCTGGTCACAACCCTATTGCTGGTATGCACCATCCTCGCGCTAACGCAGAAATGCCAGCTAAAGAAGAAGCTAAAGTTCCAGCAGATAAAGCTGATGAAAAAGAAGCTGAATCAAAAGCAGGTATACGCGAAAACGCAGCAGTAGAAACAGCAAAAATGGAAGCTGTTAAAGAAGAAGCAGAGCGTTCAAATGCTGCTGCTGAAAAAGAGCGTAACAACGCTGCTTTCAAATCACTTGCAGAGGCTCAACTCAAGAAGAGCTTCGACTCCGCATCTCGTCTGAATAGTTCCGGTTCGATCAATGACCGGCTTGCGCGTGGTAAGAACCTTTTTGGTTCGAACACAACCAAGAACTGATAACAACAAATAAAATAATAATAATACCATGAGCCAATACTCGCTCAATCAAAACCAGTTCACACAAGCTCCGGTTATCGGTCAGGTTGCATTTCAGCCTAACGTCGATACCGAAACTTGTCAGATTAATCCAAATACAACTGCTACGTACATCCAAGCTGGCTGTGCAGTAAAGTTGATTGCTAACTCCGGTCCAGAAATCGTCGTAGACGTAACTTCTGGTCCTTCCGATGGTCCAGTATATGGAGTAATTTCATATAACCCACGTATAAATAAATATGGTGCTTCTGACCGTGTTGAAATCGCTTCAGCCTCAAACATCATCTACTTGAAATCGTCTGCTGCTATTAATCGTGGCAATCGCGTTTCAGTTACAAATCCAACAACCTCAACTAACGACGCAACTGTTGCTTCTGATGCAACTGCTGGTGATTACACTATTGGTTTTGCTCTAACGCAAGTTAGCGGTGCTAACCAGTTGGTTAAAGTTAAGATCGAAGTTGGTTCTAACAGCACAACGGGTCTAGTAACTATCGCTCCCTAATCTTAACCTTTAACTAAAGAAAAATTACCATGAATAGTGTTTTCTATCGCGGCACAGGCCGTAACCTACAGGACCCTTCAGAACTAAAAGCTGGAGAGATCGTCCGTAACAACGAAATCTGTGAACCACAGTTTCTAAGCTCACGCAAAACCAATGGTCTTTCCATCTTTGTTGATGGTGATCAAGGTTCAGGCGCAATCGACCGTAGCAATGCGGTTGGTGATACTGCTGATACAGCAACTGGTTACCAAATCGTTATCGACACATTAACATACATCAAGAAACAACTTACAGAACAGAAGTTCTACACAGTTGCTCCTGCTGATTATATTCCTGTTGTTGTAGGTGACGGTGCTTTTAGCGCAGACATCTTAACAAACCGTACATACGAATTAGCTGATGATTTCTCATCAGGTAACTTACGTACAGGTGCTTCCAATGCTCGTATTGCTTCTGCTGACGTTGCAGTTGATGGCGTAAGTGCTTACGTACAAAACTGGGGTAAGGGAATCCAATACTCCATATTTGACGTTGAACAAGCTCTTCGTGCAAACAACTGGGACATCATTGAACGTAAACATCGTGCTCGTAAAAAGAACTGGGATCTCGGTATCCAAAAAGTTGCTTTCTTGGGCGATGCTACAGATACACGTATCCCTGGTTTATTGACGAACACAAACATCAATACAAACACCAGCTTAATTACAGCTCCAATTAGTAGCTTAAGTGCTGCTGGCTTACAGACGTTTGTAACGACTCTAATCCAGACTTACTTTGCTAACACTAACAGCACAGCAATGCCGAACCGTTTCGTCATTCCTTATGCTGATTGGACTGGTTTACCAGCTCTAACACCTGGCACAGTTGGAACATATCCTGTACCAATTATCCAATACTTAGAGGAAGCTTTCACACGTGCAGTAGCACCTATGGAAAAAGAGTTCAAGATTATGCCACTCGCTTATTGCGATGCTGCAAACAATCCTGCCGGACTCCATTACTATATGCTCTACCGTGATGATTCTGAATCACTACGTATGGACATTCCAGTACCTTATACAACCACACAGCCAAACTCAAACGACAACTTCTCGTTTGCTGACGTAGCTTATGGTCAGTACACAGGTCTGAACGTATACCGTAATCTAGAAACTCTACGCTTCCAATACTAATTGGTAGCTAGGGTTAAACTTAAAATTAAATTATGAAAACTGAAGCCATTGCGACCCCCGTCGCTTCCGCACCAGAGGAAACTCTCGTGCGTATTTATAACAGAAACAAATCCTCATTTGGTTCTTACACTCACTTGCCATATACCATAAAAGGTACCGATTTCGCATCGGTGCCTAAATGGTTAGCTGACAAGTGGACAAAAATGTTTCCTCAACACATCGTTCTTGCTTCTGAAGTAGGATCTGATGCAGCAGCTAACACACAAGCTGTACAGGAACAAAAAGAAAAAGTTGAAGAGCTTTCTTTAGAAAATCAGGAGCTTGCATCTAGGGTTAAAAACTTAGAAGCGATGCTTCAGAACATGAAGAATCCTTCAAAAAATAAGGCTGCTTAATTGTGCCATTTACGATCCCAACTGTCAGTGATTTTAAATCGCAATTCACGCGCGACTTTCCGTATGCAGTACCTGCGTATGGTGCCGTAGGAACTGCGACCATTGACATTTCGGGACACGTAACATCAATTTCTCTTGGAGCAGGTGGGTTCGGTTACGCCACCGTACCTACAGTCATTGTGGGGGCTGCTCCAGGAGATCTTGGCACAGGGGCAACGGCTACAGCAACAATAGCAGGAGGTCAGGTAACTGGTTTCACTGTTGTTACTGTTGGTTCAAATTATGGACAACCTCCAATAATTAACATTACAGGTGGTGCTGGAGATAATTCAGATTTAAGCAAAGTTACTGATAACGATATTAGTGGAGCTATCTTTGATGCTCAGTTTAATATTAATCAGGCGTTATTTCCGACACAGCAGTTCTTTAGTCGGGCTTTCCTATATCTAGCAGCACACCAGCTAGTGGAAAAGCTACT
>Ga0118677_10001714_pt1 | contig 45751 bp, 35 predicted proteins | sample AliMusrvi5mmetaG_FD_86154 | JGI IMG/M metagenome (GOLD analysis project Ga0118677, IMG submission 86154) | reverse complement strand
CCTCAACCCTGCGCGTAGGCTTCATGCCCAGAGTAGAACAAATAAGCCCGCGCATGTCCCGCCTTTTCTTCTATCCCGCTCTCCTCTCGCTTCTTATGCCTCCAGCCGCATCCGCCCTAGCTTTTGCTTGGGCCAGGTTCGCCAACTGACGGGAGCGGCGCATCGCCTCGCAGATGGCGGAAACCGTTAGGCAACTGAGAACAAAGATCGCCATGCCCAGCCATTCGGGCGGCGACAGGTGTCCCTGCTGGACCCATAAGAAACTCAAAGGAACCGAAAGAGCCGTGGCCAAGAAGCCGCCAGCGAGACCGCCATACAACGCGGCGAGCATCACGGCGGGATAGAAGACCAGGTAGGGGATGCCGCGACCCAGCACGCTAAAGAACACCAAACGGAACGCGCTGGCGGCCCCGACAATCATTAGCGCCGTCAGCAGGCGTTGCCAGAGCGAAACGGGTTTCCAATTCCAGGTCATAGACGGTCCCCGTTCGGCGGATACATTTCTGGGTCAGCGGCGGCTTCACTGGCGTGACTCATCGCGCGGTCACAGGCAGCCGGCGACCTGTTGGCCACTTGGTTAGGCGGGCGGGTATCCAGGATGGGCACGACAAAACTCCCACCTGCCGAGACCAGGAAGCGCAACAAAACGGCGGGATGGATTGCGGGACTGCTCATACCCGGGAGGGTAGCAGGCCACCGTTTTTTCGCCTACCGCGTTAAATCCCGATTTCCTGTAGGCGAAGGCCTACAAGCGGAAGGCCCAGGGATAAAGGCTTTCAACCGACTTGCTCGCCGATTCTGTGTTCCATCGCGTAGCGGACCAGGACCGTGTCACTGTGAACGTTGAGTTTCTCCCAGACGCGAGTATGGTAAGTGCTCACCGTCTTTGGACTGAGCGACAACTCGATGGCAATTTCCTTGATGGACTTCCCCGACACCAGCAGTCGCATCACCGCGTACTCCCGGTCCGAGAGCAGTTCGTGCGGCGCCCGGTCCTTCGACTGACCGAGGTCCTCGGCGAGCCGTTCGGCCATCGCCGCGCTGACGTATCGGCCGCCGGCGACCACCTTCCGGATGGCCTTGACCAGGTCCTCGGGTGCAGCATGCTTGTTGAGGTAGCCTCTGGCGCCGGCCTTCAGCACCCGCGCCGCCAACTGCTCCTCAGGCGCGCTGCTCAGAACCAGTACCGGCAGGTTCGGATACTGTTGCCGCACATCCTTGAGGATATCCAGGCCGCCGCGGCCGGGCATAAAGATGTCCAGCACCAAGACGTCCCAGTATTGTCGGGAAAGATAATCCAATGTTTCCGGCGTCGTGGCCGCCTCGCCAAATTGCGCATCGACGAACTCGTCGGCCAGGATTTGCACCAGTCCCTTCCGCAAAACGGCATGATCGTCCGCGATCAGGATTCTCATGGGTTCTCGCTCCTGGGTAACGGGAGGCGCACGTCGACGGTCGCACCTTCCCCCGGCTCACTTCGAATCTCACAATGCCCGCCCAGCAACAGGGCCCGCTCCCGCATGCCCGTCAACCCGATGGATAGGGGGTTACTCAGGGTTTCGGGCCTGATGCCGCAGCCGTTGTCCCGGACCTTGAGGACGAGTTGGTCGACATCCTGTCGCAGAATGATATCCACCTGGGTGGCCCTGGCATGCCGCAACACGTTGGTGAGACTCTCCTGCACGATCCGAAAGACGGCCGTGGCGGCAGCGTGGCTTACGGGTGGTTCGGCCTCCGGCAGGTTCGATCTGCATTGAATTCCGGTGTGCTCCTGGAAATCGCGGGCCTGCCATTCCACGGCGGCGCAGAGCCCCAGGCTGTCCAGCACGGCCGGCCGTAACTCTGTCGCAATCATCTGCACGGAATGAATCGCCGCATCCGCTATTCCGGTCATTTCCGAAATGCGGTCCACCAGGGCTTCCGGCGCGCCAGGCAGGCCCGGCTTGGCCAGTCGACCGTGCAACCAGGCAAGATCGATCTTCAGGCGGGTCAGGTCCTGCGCCAGCACGTCGTGGATTTCGCGGGCAATTCGGGTCCGCTCCTCTTCGCGGACCGCCTGTAAACGGCCCGCCAGCGCCCGCAGTTGCTCACCGGAGACGCGCATGGCCTCCTCCGCCTGCTTGTGCCCGGTGATATCCACGTGCGTCGCCTGGTAGTAAAGCAGTTTGCCTTCAGGATCCTTGATGGCTTTCGCACTGACGAGGACGACGAGCCGACTTCCGTCGCGCCGGAACACCGCAAACTCCCTCGGCTCCATAGCGCCTTCTTCGGCGAGGATGCGCAGGACTTCCCGCCGATCCGCAGGGCTCGCGTAAAGTTTTCCGACGTTGGCGACCTCCCTCATCATCTCGTCTCGACTCTCGTAGCCATACAGTCGGGCGTACGCCATGTTTACGCAGAGCAGCCGCCCGCCCGGCAACGCCTGCGAAATGGCCGCGACAGAGTCCTCAAACAAACCGCGGTAGCGCGCTTCCGATTCCCTCAGTTGCTCCTCTGTCCGCCTGCGCGCGGTGATGTCACGGACGATGGCCAGGACGCGGTCATGTCCGCCAATCCGGGCGCACTTCAAGGTGACCTCGACCCAAAACACTTCCCCGTTCTTGCGGGACGACTTCCATTCGAATGCCTGCGGCCCTTCCTCCCTCGCCTTGCGCACCCAACGGTACGCATCGGCGGCCGAGTAAGGCGGCAAGAACGGCGGCGGCCGATACCCCGGCGGCGTCACCACTTCTTCGTAGGTGAGACCATACAAGTCCAGCATGGCGCGATTGACGTCCAGCACCTGACCGGTTTCCGCGTCGTGGACAACAATGCCGTCGGTGGTCGCGTTGAAGATTTCAGGGTACTTCTGATCCAAGGCAACCGACGCCTCGCCCACCGGGCTCTGCAGTGATACGGAATCAAGCGACTCGGCGGCACTGCCTCTCGGGCACTCTGAACCAATAATCTTCACACCCCCGCTCACGCCCCGGCCGACTTGCCGACCAGGCTCAGAAACTCGGCGCGGGTCGCCGCGTTGTTATGGAAACTGCCCAGCACGGAGGACGTCATCATGACCGATTCCTGCTTCTCGACCCCGCGCATCACCATGCACAGGTGCCGGCACTCCATCACCACCCCCACGCCTTCGGGATTGATGGCGTGCATGATGTCGCCCGCAATCTGAGCCGTCAACCGTTCCTGGATCTGAAGCCGCCGCGCGTAGCATTCCATGATCCGGGCCAGCTTGCTCACGCCGATGACCTTCTTTCTTGGAATGTAGCCGATGTGACAATGCCCGAAGAATGGCAGCATGTGATGCTCACACATGCTGAACACCTCGATGTTCCGCAGCACAACCATGTTGTTGGCCTCGGCCTCGTATACGGCGTCGTTGATGACCCGCTTGATGCTCGTGCGGTAACCGGCCGTCAGGAAGTCGTAAGCCGCCGCCACCCGCGCCGGCGTCTTGAGCAACCCCTCCCGATTCGGGTCTTCCCCGATCTCAATCAACAGTTCTCTGACCAGTTTCGCCACACGTTGCTTGTTCATACGCCCACCGTTCACTGTTTACTATTTACCGTTCACTGACTTCCGGCTGATCTCCACCTCGCTGCACCGGGCGAACCGCAGGGCGCCGGGTTTCTGCACCACGACATCGACCTGCTCCACACGCCGATCGGCCAGCGCCAGCGTGGCCACTTCCTCAGCCAGCCGCTCGATCAACCTGAATCGCTGTTTCTCGGCCAAGGCCAGAATTCGCAGCTTGAGCGCCTTGTAGTCAATTGAGTCCCCAAGCCGATCACTGCGACCGGCCCGGGAAAGATCAGCGTGCAGGGTCACTGTGAGGAGCACTTCCTGGGGCTTGGCGCGCTCAGCCGCGGTGACACCGACGCGGCACCTCACGGCGAGGTCGCGAATACGAAGTCGATCCAGTGTCGGTATGTCCGTCGTCTTCATGGGCGACATGCTACGCCCCAGCGCCATGGCAAGTCAATCGAGGCCCGGGTCCCCAGAGGCGACGGAGTACCGACTCCGACCTCCACTCAGACCAGTCGCGCCACGACTCTGACCCTGACCCCGACTCTGACCCACCGACCCTAATCTTCGCTCTTGGCCGCCAAAGCGTTGCGACGAAATGCGGTCCGAATCTTGGACGGCAGTCATTTCCTGGCGCCCTTCTTGTCGGAGGTCAGCCGTTTCATGGTCTTGTCGAAATCGGACAAAGCCGTCTTCGATTTTCTTGATCCAGTCGGTCATGTGCATGGGGATACGGCGCATGGCCTGGCCTTCGGCGAAAACGAGGTATTGCTCAACCAAGTTATTCAGGGCTGCGAGTTCCGTTTCGTCGAGGTAGTTCTTGGCGATAAACACATCGTCCTTGCGTACCTTGGCACCCCGCCAGTTAGTCAAACCCATATTGGGCCGCGAGGCGTCTGCGCGTCCGTGGATAATCTCCGCCGCCGTTTGACCGGTGATAGCCCAGTGCATCTTGTTCTGCACGGCCTTGAAGAACTCGATACTGATCGGAAACGTCGGGTCGTAGTCGATGCTGGTAGCATAGATGTCCGTGATCTTCTGGTAGAACCGCCGCTCGGAGGTGCGAATGTCCTGAATACGACGGGTCAACTCGTCAAAGTAATCGAACGGCTGATCGGGGTTCTTCAAGCGCTCATCATCCAGGGTGAATCCCTTGACGATGTACTCTCGGAGGCGTTGGGTTGCCCAGATACGGAAGCGGGTGGCAACGGCACTCTTCACGCGATAGCCGACGGAAATGATCATGTCCAGGTTGTAGTAATCGAGCTGCCGCTGGACGTCCCGATTCCCTTCTCGACGAACCGACAAGTATTCCTTGTGAGTTGCCTTCTTTGCCAGTTCGCCTTCCTCGATGATGTTTCGCACATGCAGACTGATGTTCTGTTGCGTCGTCTGAAAGAGCTGCGCCATAAGCGGTTGCGTCAGCCAGACAGTCTCGTTCTCCAGTCGCACGTCAATTTTTACTTGGCCGTTCTCGGCCTCATAGACGAGAAATTGGCTTTTCTGTGGCACATTCGTGCTCATGGCGTGATATCCTTTCTTAGTGTGCCCTGCCCAACGCTGAGGATGATTGCAGCAACTCCATGCGCAGTACCGCGCCGCCTTCGCCTAGTCATCCCCTGACATCTTCGCATGCGCAGGTGCAGAGCGCTGCCAGTCGGTTGGGGACAGACCGCGCAGGAAGGACCTAGCCGAACGGACGCTGTGCAGGTCAGTTCCCTCTTTCACGTTCGCGGAGAACCGCTCGCCAATGCCCACGGCGATACTGCGGGGGACGGCGTTCATGCGCATGAGGACGGCGGGTTCGGTGTTGACCCCGTGGTAAAGCATGGCGGGGAGGTTGTTGATGACGCGCTTCTGGTCTTCCGGCAAGTTGTCGAAGTCGAGGCCGGACGGGCCGAGACGACATCGGTAGATTCCGCCGAAACGTCGGTCGATTATCGGTCGATTCGGCTGGATGATCGGTGGGCAGTCGGGCGAATGTCGTGAGCGGTCGCATCGGACGATTGGCGCGGAATGTCGGACGATTACCGGACGATTCGGTCGCACGGCCGGGCGCCTGCCGGTCGCGGATCGATAGATTCCGCCGAAACGTCGATAGATTATCGATGGATTCATTTGCCCACCGCCGTCAATCTGTAGTGCGTCGCGCGCCCCTTGCCTTCTTGCACGATCAGCCCCTTTTGCACCAGTCCAGACAGGTCAAGATAGGCAGTGTTGTAGGTGATCCCCAGCGTCTTCAAGCACCACCCGCTTGTCACGCTGCCCTCGGTCTGCACCTCCACCATGATCTGCTTCTGTCGGTCATTCAGTTGCGCCTCCACCGACGGAGGCACGAAGCCGCGCGCGTCAGCCGGCACGCGCAAGCGCGCGTAGTCGCGGTTGGGGCCGGGCAGGATGACTTTGAAGTAGCCATCGCGCTGGTCCAGTTGGTGGGCGTCCAGCCCGTGATCCAGCATCGCGGCCCGAATGCGCTCAAACCCCGTGCCGCGCTGCTCCATCATATGGAGGGCCGCCAGGCATTCGGCCAGGACGGGATTGCGCCGGCAGGATTCGTATTGCCCCCGGCGCAGTTTGGCGAGCGTGAGCGGCTTGGGGGGATATCCCGGACTGGAAACCACGAGCCGGTCCCGGAATACCTCGACCCGAATCTTGCGCCCGACATCGGTGTAATCGCGGTGTGCAAAGGCGTTGACCAGCGCTTCCCGCACCGCTTTCCGCGGATACTCGTCGAGGGCAATGTTGTTGATGCCCACCACGCGCGTCGGGTGCGCCGTGTGCTTCTGGACAAAGGCCAGCAGGTCCTCGATCAACTGCGGAATGGGGCCGCTCATTCTGGCCTGTCCGAGCGGATTCGCGGTTACCTTGGTGTCGGGATACGCATCCGCCAGCACCTGGCATTGCAGGTATTTCGCCGCCGGGTCTGTGCCCAGGAACACCACGCCTGCTGCCGTGGGCCGGAACGCAGAAGTCAGCCCGTCCTGCCACAACAGTCCGCGCGTGCGAAAGACACGGAACAGGGGTGCCCCAACCGGCGCTTCCTTGCCGGTCAGGGCCTTATGCAGTCGCATGCAGGCGCTTCGATCCAGGTCGCCCACCGCAAGGTCGGACTGCTGGTCGCTCTCGAAGGTCGACGTCGCCTCAATCGTCTCGGCCCCACTCTCGCCGACTTCCGGCCCGGGTTCTACTCCCCGCTCTTCCTTCAGAACCTGCCGCAGCCAACTGGCGACCTCCTGCTTCAGGTCGATCCGATCCACAAACCGCTTGTACGTGAACCCGTCGGCCTTGATCCGCTTGAAGAATGCCTGCGTCCTGGAATCGCGGCTGTCGTCGTATCGGCCCTTCACGAGAGCCATGGATGGAATCCCCATGGAGCGAGCCAGGTCATATTCCTCGCGCGTGGGCGATACCGTCACGTGCTTGTCCGCGTAATCCCGATCCAGCATGAGCACGTAGATCTGACATCTCTTCAGGGCCTCGAGGTACGGTTTTCCGGCCGGACGGCTCGGCGGTGGCAGCCGCTCAAACAGCACCGGTTCGACATGATCCTTCAGGAAAGGGTCCGTAGTCAGGAGTGAAAGGAGAGCCAGACGTTCCGCCTCCAACTCCTTCTGCGCCGAACTGATGAAAGCCTTGTCTTTCATTCGGCATGCCCCTCGGCATCGATCAGGGCGACGTCCAAATCGGCAGCGGAGAATGCCACGCCTTCAGCTTCCACGGGAAGAGACCCAAGAACATAGGCATGACTGCCGGATGGAATCTTCGCTGTCACTAAATGCCTCTACCCTCAAGCCGGTCGAGAACCCGGTCACTATCCACAGCCTGCCATATGATAAAGAAAAACACACGCTTCTGTCTCGCGCAGTCCGGTATTCCTTTCTTCGATTCGCAATGGGCGCACCATACACCCCGACGGCGCCCTTGATCAATCCCTGTTCCCCAGTTTCCTGGTTGTTCTTTCCGGTGGCAGGAAATTCTCGCCGGTTACCACGCTCCGACCGGTCTTCTGCTCCAGTTCCATGCGGGCCCTTTTGGCGATGCCGCCGCCCTTGCGGCCGGCCTCGGCGTTTTCCGGCATCCCGGTGGCGTCAACCGTTTCCGCGATCTGCCGGGTGGAAAGTTCGGCCAGGGCCGTGAAGATCAACTCCGCCTCGCTCATGTGGTCCCGCAGGTTCTGCGTCTTCAGACCCTTGAGGTCCTTGTGCTTCTTGACGGAAACGCCGGTCCATTCCTGATGGATGATGTTGGTGGTGATCGGCTCCGCCTTGGGACTGGGCACCGACTGAATGACGCGCAGAAGCGTTTCCGGACTGGCCACGTCGGTCAGGCGCATCTTGCCGTCCTCAGCGACCATCTTCAACCGGTTACAGTTTGTAACCGTTTGACTTCCTTCCTTGTTCAGTCGGTTCTTCAGGACTTTCCAGTAGTTTCTGGCGGCCTGGTAGTCCGGTTGCTGAATGAGCGCCGCAACGATGTCCACCACTGAGAAATACCAGGTCTCCGACGCGTCGTCGTAGATGCGGCGGATCCTGTAGCCATCAAAGACCGCCAATGCCTGTTCGCTGTTCATTGCCAACCTCCATCAGACCTGAACTGCACACTCCCCTCAATCGCCGCCCTTGATCAATGCTCCGCCTGCTCGGGATCGGGAGGTTCGCGCCCTGCGAACGGCTACTCAAAATAGTCCCGGTTGATGCGCCAGCCGACATAGACGCCGATCATGCTGCCGAGTCCGCTCAGAAGGTATCCTGTCATGAAACCCACCTTGCTGCCGAGCCACCAGCCGATCGAACTGAAGACCGTCAACCCGATGAAAATGCACAGCTTGCCCATACGGCCACCTCAGTCGCACGCGCTACCCTTCCACCCGCCACTCGAACGTCCCGCACCACGGCGCCTCAACCGTGACTGTGTCGCCGGCATGGAGCGCGCCCACGCCTTCCGGCGTGCCGGTAAAAATCAGATCGCCCGGGCGCAATGTCCACATCCGCGCGAGGTGGCAGATCAGCGCCGGGATGGAAAACACCATGTCCGCCGTGTTGCCCTGCTGGCGCACGGCCCCGTTCACGCGCCCCGTGAACGCCAGGCTTCCCAGGTCAAGATCGGGTGGACACGCCGCCATCTGCCCCAGCGGCGCGCTGCCGTCGAAGGCCTTGCACGCCTCCCACGGCTGGCCCTTCTTGCGTAACGCCATCTGCACGTCACGCAGCGTCAGGTCGAGTCCCAACGTGAGCCCCGCCACCGCCGCCCGGGCTTCGGACTCGGTTTGCGGCCGGCCTTCGCGGCCGATCAAAACGACGACCTCGGTCTCGGAGTGAAAATCATGACCGTGCGTCGGCACGGCGATCCGCGCGCCCGGCGCCACGAGGCTGGTCGAAGGCTTCATGAAGATCACCGGCGCGACCGGCATCTCGTTCTTCAGTTCGCGGATGTGCGCGGCATAATTCATGCCCACGCAGAAGATTCGGCAGGGAGTGTAGTTCATGGGATGTCAGTGAACAGTGAACGGTAAACAGTGAACAGTTGACCGAAGTACGACCCAATCGCGGAAACTCCTTGCATGCTTGGACATAGTTCACCGTTTACTGTTCACTTGCGTTCCGCTCCGCCGGTGAAGACCTCCACCGCCGCTACGACCGCGCTGATATCGGCGACGGTGTTTCGACACGGCCCTTCGGGCGTCAGGTTCGGAACGGCCAGGACCGGCTTGGGAAAGGCGGCCCAGATGCCGGCCACAAGTTCTTTCGCGCACGCCACGGCCACCACCGCCTTGATCGCCGGATCCTTCACACGCGCCAGCGCCTGCCGCCCGCCGCCCACCACGCAGCATAGCACGCCGTAGTCGTTCCGCGCCTTGACCAGGTCGGCGAGGCTGCACTTGCCGCACCGCCGACACTCGTCGAGGGCGCGCACGACGTTCTGCGGACAGGACTCGTGATGCAGGCAATGCGGCAACAGGATCAGCACCTCTTGGGGCTTGGCCCTGATGCGGCGGCGGCGCACGATCGCGTTGTTGAGCCGAATCACGGCCCGTTGGAATAGACTCGACACAGTCTTGGGTTCTCGCTTCTAATCAACTGGGTATCGTATAGGATTCGCGTCAAATCCGCCACACGCCAGTTGGTTGGGTCCGAATGACTAGCGGGGACGAACTTGAACGGAAGATCGCGGTCAACGCCAGCGTCTGCAGTGAAATCTCCTTGGCGGCCCTGTAGCCGCGCACGTTGGGCGCGGAGAGACCAGATCGGCAATAGTCTGAAACTTAGGTACCAGTCATGAACCCCCGCACCATCCTCCTGGTATCGCCCCACGGCTTTTGTGCCGGCGTCGAACGCGCCGTCGAGGTGGCCGAGACGCTCCTGCGCGTCTACCCCAAACCGGTGTATTGCCTGCGGGAAATCGTGCACAACACCCAGATCATCGGCGATCTCGCGGCGCGCGGAATGGTGTTCGTGGACGCCGTTGCCGATATCCCCGAGGGTGCGACGGCGCTTTTCAGCGCGCACGGCGTATCGCCCGCCGTCCGCGCCGCCGCTGAGGCGCGCGGCCTGACCGTAATCGACGCCACCTGTCCCTTTGTGACCAAGGTTCACACCGAGGTCAAACGCTATGCGGCCCAGGGGTACACGATCTTCCTGATCGGGCATCGCGCGCACGACGAGGTCATTGGCGTCGCCGGCGAGGCCCCCGACCTCGTGATCGTGGTGGAAACCGATGACGAGGCGCGCACCGCCTCCGCGGTCGATCCCGCCAAGGTCGCTGTGCTGTCCCAAACCACGCTCAGCGTGGACGAAACCGCGCGCGTGCTGGCCGTCTTGCGCGGACGGTTCCCGGGGTTACGCTCACCGGCCGAAAGCGACATCTGCTATGCCACGCGCAACCGTCAGCAGGCCGTGCGCATCCTCGCCCAACGCGTGGACCACGTGGTGGTGCTCGGCGCCCGCAACAGCTCGAACTCCAACCGCCTGGTGGAGGTGGCCCGCGCGGAGCATTGTGCCAGCACCCTGGTGACCGATCCACACGAAGTGGACGCGCTGCCTCTGGCCGCCGTCCGGACGCTGGGGCTCACCGCCGGCGCCTCGACGCCCGAGTACGTCGTGCTCGACACGATCGCCCGCCTCAAAACGCTCGGGTTCGAACAGGTGGAGCAACTCGAGGTTGTGAAGGAAGACCTCCACTTCGCACTGCCGCGGGAGTTGAAGCGGGAGTAATCGCGTTCACGTTCTGGCGGATTTCACCGCGGCCGTTCGATGGCACGAACCTTGCCGCCTTCAAACTCAAGGCGCAGCACCGGGTATTCCTCGCGTGTATCGACCGTGACGAAGGCGGGCTCGGTCCCGAGGTACGTCCGCCCGTCGCGCCCCCGATACCTCTGCTCGGTCGTCACAGACTGAACGTCCGTCCCGTGTCGGTAAGCGGTGTAGATCCACACCTCCACCTCGCCGGTGCCCGTCCGCCGCGTCAGCACACGCGACGGCACGCCGAGCGCGAGCCGCACCATGTCGGGAGTGAAGCCGATATCGATCTCGCCCTTGCGCACCTTGGCCTGCACGTCGGGCGGAAAGGCGGCGAATACCGCCGGTGCTTTTTGGATCCGTTGTTCGGGCGTACTAACGCACCCGGTCGCCAGGATAAGACCCAGCAGGCTTGCGCTCGCGAACCAGCGTGTAACCGTCACAAGTCCCTCCTCGCGGCGACTGCCGCTCGTGTCCAAATGCCCCAACGTCTACACCGCCAGCACCAGCAAGTGAAGCGCCGCCCAGATGCCATAGCGTGTCAGTGCCGCTGGCCGCCCGGTGCGGCTCAACGCGGAGAAGTACACCCCTTTGACGAGCGTATTAACCATGACCGCCACCACGATGGCCGCCGCGGCGAGCGCCACGCTATGCGGCTTCTGCGCCACCGACAACACAAAGGGATCCACGTCGACCAGACCCGCCAGGCCGGCCAGGCCGAAAACGCCTTCCGCGCCCAGCCGGTCCCGGGCAAGAACCGTGGCCACGCGAAGCCCCACGAAGAGCAGCGCAAACAGCAGGGCCACGCGGATTTCCACAGGATTTTGCATGACCGGCGTCCGGACCGAGCGCGTCCCGGCCGTCGGCCGCACGGTCAGCGCCATCACCAGCCCCACGGCGGCCAAGCCGAGCAGTTTACCGCCCACCTGCTCGATCAGGACGCCCCCGAACACCGTGATCAACACGAACAGCCGCACATACATCACGCTGCTCGCCAGCAGGCTGGATTGCAGGGCCGCGGGCATTTGTTCCGGGTCCTCGCGGGCAATGCGGCCCGTCGCCACGCTGACGGCCGTACTCGAAACAATACCGCCCATTAACCCCGACAAGGCCAGGCCGACGCGCGGCCCCAACTTGCGCGTCAACAGGTAGCCGCCGAACCCGATCGCCGATACCAAGACGACAATCTGCCAGACCTTCGCGGGGTTGATGCCGTACGCCGTGTAGTCGACGTTTGGCAGGACGGGATAGATGACGACCGTGACGAGCAGGAACTTGGTCGTGGCGAGGAAGTCAGCCCGGTCGAGCCGCTCGACGTAATGCTCCAGCGTGGATTTCTCGGACAGCAACAGCGTGTTCACGACGCCGAGCGCCATGGCCAGGCGAGCATCGGCCAACATCGCCAGGGCGCCGGTCGTGAATGTCAGAAGCGCCGAAATCTCGCTGGTCGCTCCATGCCGGCCGGAGCGGATCTTCTCGCCATAGGCGACTCCGATGACGGCCGCCACGGCGAGCAAACCAGCGGGCAGCATGAGCGTTGCCCCGCGATCGAACAGCCACGCGCACCCGAACCCGAACAGGCTCAGGATGGGATAGGTCCGCACACCGCCGAAGAAGAAGGGCTTGTTTTCACGGCGACTTCCCTCGCGTTCGAGCCCCACGAGGAAGCCGACCGCCAATGCCGCCACAAACCGCAGCCCCACCGACCATTCGAATGTTCCGCTCACACGTCAAACTCCGCGGCCACGACCGTGTGATCCGAAGGCTTTTCCGCCTGCCGCGGCTGAAGATCGATCCAGGCCCTCACGGACTTTTCCGCCAGCGGCCGCGTCGCCATCAGGTGATCGATCCGCCAGCCCTGGTTCTTCTTGAGCGCCCCGATCTGCCGGTAATCGAAGAACGTGTACTGTCCGGGTTCGGGATGATACTTGCGGAACACATCAGTAAACCCCCAGGCCACGGTCGTGGCGAAGGCCCGGCGCGCGTCAATGTGATAGCACACGTGGTCGGCCTGCCGGTCGGCGTTGTGGATATCCATCGACTCAGGAGCGATGTTGAGATCGCCCGTCCACAGCAAGAGCTTGCGGGGCGTGTAATGGCGGTCGAAGTAGGCTCGCAGCCGTTCGAACCATTGCAGCTTATACTGGTACATCGCGTGTGTGATCTCGCGCCCCTGGGGCACGTACGTGTTCACCACGTGCAGGGGCCCCACCTTGGCCGCCACCACGCGCGCCTCATCGGCCGGCCCCCCGTCGTCGAGCCCGAACCGCACATCCTTCGGTTCCGCCTTCGAAATCAGCGCCACGCCGTTGTAGGATTTCTCGCCGCGATAAACAACGTGGTAGCCCGCCGCGCGGATCGGCTCGGCGGGAAATTCGGCGTCGATGACCTTGGTCTCCTGCACGCACAACACGTCGGGCTGGTTGGCTTTGAGCCACTCCAGCACAAGCCCAAGGCGCGAGCGGATGGAATTGACGTTGTAGGACGCGACAATCACGTCCCGTACTCCACCGCGCCCTTGAACACGTATTCGGCCGGGCCCAACAGGGTCACCGCTTCGGCGCCGGCGGCGGTGAGCCGGTAGTTCACCTCCAACACGTCACCGCTGGCGCACGTGATCTGCACGGCCGGCTTGACCCAGCCCATGCGGCCGGCGATCAGGCCGGCCGCAACAATGCCCGTGCCGCACGCCAGCGTCTCGGCCTCCACGCCGCGTTCGAAGGTCCGGATGCGCAGCGACTGCGGCCCGGTCACGGCGATAAAATTGGCGTTCGTGCCCTTGGGAGCGAAGTCGGGATGGTGACGGATGGCCGAGCCCAGCCGCGCCACGTCCACGGCGTCGAGGTCATCCACGCGGACCACGGCATGCGGCACGCCGCTGTTGACGAATCCGTACGCATGCCGTCCGTCCGGCAGTTCGAACGTCTGGTTCAGCCGCCAATCCTTGGGCTCGGTCAGCGTGAGCCGCACGCGCGCCCCCGCCATTTCCGCCGCGAGCAGCCCGGCGCCCGTGTCGAACCGCATGCGGGCCGGCGCCACGCCCAAGTCGTGCGCCAAGCGGGCCACGCACCGCGCCCCGTTGCCGCACATGTCGACTTCGTTGCCGTCCGGGTTGAAAAACCGCATGCGGAAATCGGCCGTCGCCGAGGGCTGGATCAGGATGATGCCCTCGCTGCCAACACCCGTGCGCCGTGCGCCGAGCCGCCGCAAGAAATCCGGGTCCGCGGCCGGAAAGGTCAACGCCCGGTCGTCAACGAGGACGAAGTCATTGCCCGCCCCGTGCATTTTCCAAAATGGGATGGTCATCCGATTTCTCCTTGGCTGTCGTGAGCGTGATCAGGTCGGCCAGAACGCGCTCGGCCTCGACCAGCACGATATCGTTTTCGTGTTTGCCGTTCTCGACGCTCTCCGTATCGTCGGCCTCCAGGGCATCCTGCTGGGCCTTTTCGAGCCCCTTCTCCTCGCGAGCCAGGGCCAGACGGTCGTCGAGTTTGAGCGAGATCTCGTCCGACTGCTGGTGCTCCTTGATGCGTTTGATGATGTCGGCCTGGGCCTTGAACCGGGCATCCTTCTGCCGACGCGCCTCGGACCACTGCCGGAGCTGGGGAATCGTCGGCCGCAGGTCCATGACCGGCCGGTACAACGCCGCATTGACGACGGACCACTGCATGGCATGCGGCAGGAATTCCTCGCCCACCTCAAGCGCATCGAGCACGGAAGGGATCACGACATCGGGCACCACGCCCTTGAGCTGCGTCGATCCGCCGGCGATCCGATAGAAACTGTGGGTTGTCACCTTGAGTTCCCCGAGCTTGGGATTGTGTTCGTCGAGGTTCTGCAGCGATTGCACGGTACCCTTGCCGTGCGTCTTCGAATCGCCAACGAGCACGGCCCGCCCGTAGTCTTGCAACGCCCCGGCCAGAATCTCGGAAGCCGACGCGCTGTGGCGGTTGACCAGCACGACCATCGGCCCGGTGTACAGCACATCGGGGTCCGGGTCGCTCAGCACCTGGATGCCTCGCTGATCGCGCACCTGCACGATCGGGCCGGACGTGATGAAGAGCCCCGTCATTTCCACGGCCTCGGCCAGGGAGCCGCCGCCGTTGTTGCGCAGGTCGATCAATATCCCGTCCACGCCCTTGGCCTTCAGGTCCGACACGATCTTGGCCATGTCGCGCGTCGAACTGCGGGCTTGCTCGTGGCCATTCATGCGATTCTTTATATCGGCATAGAAGGCCGGCAGACGGATAACCCCCATCTTGTTCGAGACGCCGCTCTCGCCAGCAATGCCCCGGATATCGCCCTTGGCGGCCTGATCCTCCAGCTTCACTTCGTCCCGCAGGATGTCGATCTTGAGCGTGCGCCCGCCCGAAATATCGGCCGCGGGGATCACGGTCAACACGACCTTGCTCCCCTTCTCGCCGCGAATCAGACGCACGATCTTGGAGAGCGGCCAGTGCATGACGTCAACCGGCGGCGCATCACCCTGCGCCACGGCGATGATCTTGTCGCCGGCCTTCAAGCGCCCGTCGCGATCGGCCGGCCCGCCCGGGATGATACGTTCAACCTTAGCGGCCCCGTCCTCGCTGCCGAGCAGCGCGCCGATCCCGACCAGCGAGAGCTTCATGCTGATGTCGAAATCCTCCGAACTGCTGGCCGTCATGTATTCCGAGTGGGGGTCGTAGGCCTCGGCGAACGACGTGAAGTATCGCTGCAGCACGAAGTCCGCGTCGCTATCGTCGAGCACCATCAAATACTGTTTGTAACGCTTACGGATGAATTCCTCGGGCGAGAGCTGAATGTCGGCAATGGCCTCGTCGTTGGTTCCCCCGCCCGCCGCCGTGTTCGTGCCGGTCACGGTATTCGTGGCGTGCACAGCCATCTCGACGGTGGTGGTCACGCCATTTGAGCCGGTCACGGCCAGCATGTGAACCATCGTATTCGTGTTCATCCCCGCCTTGGCCAGAAGGTTTGTGCGTTCCTCGGCGGCCATGCGCTGGCTGACGACGTGCGCCACGTACTCGTTCTTGACCTTCTTGCGCCATAGGTCGTTCCATTCGGCCTCGTTGGGCGCCCACGGCGCGTCCTTGCGCTTCCATGAATAGGTTTCCGGAACGGTCAGGTCGAAGCCCTTGCCGACCAGTGAGTCCACATACTCGACACGGTTGCGGACGCGCTCCTTGAGGCGCTCGAACACGCGGAACGCGAAGTCCACGTCACCCTTGGCGAGACGATCGGCAAGCAGGCCGGCTTCGCGGTCGAACTCCGCCACGTCGGAGGCGAGGAAGTAGGTGCGGTCATAGTCCAGCATGGTCAGGTAAACCTGAAGGGCATTGGTCGCGACCGTCGCATCGAGCGGCTGGTGCGATAGGTGCGCCCTGGGCAGCACGCGATCGAATTGCCGCGCGATCTGGGCGGCGGAAGGATCGGGCTCCAGCGGCGCCCTGGCCGCCGCATCCGCCGTAGACGCGTGCCACCACACGAAGACCGCCGTGGCCAGCACGCCTGCCATGCCCATCATCCAGCCGAGTTGTGCCTTCTTGCTCATAGATCTGCCATTGCCTCCCCGCGAGACTCGGCGCCTCCGCACCGTCGTCCTCACCTGCCGGGTCGCCCGGACTGGAGAGGATCACCGGACGCCAAAGTCCCCGGCTTCTTCCAAAGTCCCCTATTGTGCCATGGCAGGCCTATCCACCGCAAGCCGCGCGAACCTGCGGAATTCCGCGTCAAACTCGTGATCCCTGCTGGCGGACGATCGAATGGCCCGCCCGCCGCGGCCTCAGGTCAGAATCTTCCCTATAGCTGTTGTTGCGCTTTCTGCCTATAGTTAGATGAATTAGCGATAATGGGAGGAGATCCGATAACATGGCGGAGGGACAACCTTGCCGGCTCTTGATCGTGGATGACGATCGCACGATCCTAAGGCTCTGCTCGGTGATTTTGGCGAGGCAGGGCTTTGACGTCATCACGGCGGAAACCGGGCGCGAAGGCCTCCGGTTGGCAGCCGAGACCCCCATCGATGCCATGGTTCTCGACATCAATCTCCCGGACCTTCCCGGACTTGAGGTCATGCGCCAAGTTCTCAAAACGAGATCGATGATCGTCTTCCTCATGACGGGCGATATCCAGTACAACCAGGAAGCGGCGATCAAGGAGGGTGCCGTCGCCGTAATCCACAAGCCCATTCAAATCGCCGAAGTGGCCCTGCGGATTAGACAAGTCCTGGCGGATCGCTCCAAATGAAATGCAAGGCCAGGACCCGATTGGAGGAGGCGTCCCACCGATGAAGACGACACGGCTTGGCCTGCTGCTGGGTTTCGCTTGGGCCGCCACGCTCGGGGTGGCGCAGGCGGGCGGCACGACTAACGCGGCGATAGAGTCGTCGGATCTGACGGCCCTCAGCCTCGAAGAGTTGATGAACATTCCGGTCCGGTCCGCCTCCGGATTCGACCAGCACGCCTCCGAAGCCCCGTCCTCGGTCACCGTCCTGACGCGGAATGACCTGCAGGCTTTCGGTTATCGGACCCTGGCTGACGCGCTTTCCAGCGTGGCCGGATTCTACAGCACTTACGACCGAACCTACCAGTATCTCGGGGTGCGCGGGTTCGACCGGCCCGGCGACTACAACACACGAACGTTGATTCTGATCAACGGCGTGCGCGTGAACGATCCGATCTACAGCCAGGGGCGGATCGGCACGGATTTCCCCCTCGATCTCGACCTGATCGAGCGCATCGAAGTCGTGCGCGGGCCCAGTTCCTCGCTCTACGGCAGCAGCGCGTTCTTCGCGGTGATCAACATCGTGACGCGCGACGCGAAAGCGATGGCGCCGGCCGAGGTGTCCGCCGCCGCGGGCAGTTACGACGCCTTCAGCGGCCGGTTCAGCCTGGCCCAGGTTTTTGGCGAGCAAGGCAGCATTCTAATCTCCGGGAGCCTGCTGAACAGCGAAGGCGACGACCTCTACTTCCCGGCCTACAACAGTCCCAAGAGCAACAATGGGGTGGCGGAAGATATGGACGGGGACCGTGTCGGCTCGTTGTTTCTCCAAGCCCGTTACGGAGGCTGGACGCTTCAGGCCATCCACATGGATCGGACCAAAGACCGCCCCACGGCCTCGTACGGCTCGATCTTCAACGACCCGCAGGCTGACGATCGCGACCGGGAGACCCTGGCGGACCTCTCATGGGAGGGGGACTTGGCGAAAGACTGGACGGGGATGGCACGCGTGGGGTATCAGCGCTATGAGTACGGTGCAGACTGGCCGGATGACCACGCCGCTCCCGGGCAGCCGCCGGTACGGATGGTCGACCGGGACAGCGCCACGGCCGAAACCGTTGGCGGCGAAATCCGCGTTGGCACGACGATGGTTCCCCGGAACCGCCTCACGGCCGGCGCGGAACTTCGCGATGCCTTCCGGCTGGATCAGCGTTACGTGTCCTCCGGCGAGGACGTTTTCGACAGTCACGAGAATCAGTTGAATTTTGGCGCCTATGCCCAGGACGAGATCCGCCTCTCGTCCTGGGCCCTGGCAAACGCCGGCCTGCGCTACGATTGCCAGGAGTCGCAAAGCGAGAATGACATGAGCCCGCGTTCCGCGCTGATCTTGCAGCCGTTCGAGGGGTCGGTGATCAAACTGATCTATGGCGAAGCGTTCCGGGCTCCCACCGCCTACGAACGGTTCTACAGCGACGGCGGCGTATCCATGGAGGCGAATCCTGATTTGAATCCGGAGAAAATCCGGACCCGCGAAGTGGTATGGGAGCAGCGCGTCGTCGAATGGTTGCAGCTCAACGCATCCCTCTACCGTTACGAGATCAAGGACCTGATAACGGCGGTTGTCGACCCGGCCAACGACCTGTTCCAATTCAGGAACATCACCGAAGTCCGTGCGCAGGGGGGTGAGGTGAGGGGACGCGTGGAACTGCCCGCCGGATTCGAGTTGCGCGGCAGCTATTCTTATTGCGAGGCCGACGATGACGCCACCGGCCAGCAACTCAGCAACTCGCCGAAGCACCTCGTGAAAGTCAACATGCTGGCGCCGGTTGTTCCACGCCGGTTGACGGCCGGCATCGAGGCGCAATACGTCAGCGACTGCCTGACGGTTCAGCGCGCCGAAGTGGAAGACTATGTGGTGGTGAATGTGACGTTGATGGCCTACCGCTTGGCCAGAAATCTGGACGTGTCGTTGAGCGTCTACAACCTCTTCGACAAAAACTACGCGCAGCCTGTCGGCGAGGAAATCCAGGGCGGCGTGGTCACCCAGGATGGACGCACCCTGCGGCTGAAAGCCGTGTACCGATTCTAGCCTCCATGAACCTCAAGCGGCACATGATCCTTGGCGGCGTTCTCGCGGCGCTAGCCCTGAGCCACGCGGTGGCCGCCCCGATGGCGACGGGCGACCACGAGGATCGACTCAAGGCGGCGTTCGTGTTCAACTTCCTGAAGTTCGTGGAATGGCCCGGGGATGGTGGTGAGGCCAGGACAGGCCCCCTCCGTTTGGCCGTGATCGGCAAAGGCGCGATCCCCGCCGCGATCAAGGACGCGATCGACGGAAAGACCGTGCAAGGGCGGCCGGTGAAGGTCGCGCTGTTTCCCGACGCGGCCGCCTGGAACAACGCAACCGAGGGCAGCCAGGCCCTGTTCGTGACCTCCGCCACCGGACCCGACTGGGACGCGATCCGGACTGCCGCCTCAAACCGACCGATTCTGACCATCGCCAACTCTACGGGATTCTGCAACGGCGGCGGCATGCTCAACATGTTTGAAGAAGGGAACCGCATTCGTTTCGAGGCCAACCTTTCCGCCGTGAGCCAGGCCGGACTGAAGTTGCGGTCGGAGCTTCTGAAACTGGCTGTCATCGTCAAGACAGGGGCTCCCCCGCCATGAAACTGCGCTTCCGTGACTGGCCGATCACGTACAAGCTCATGGCCAGCATGATGGCCGTGGGTACGCTTGTGTTGGCCATCTGCACACTGGCGTTCGTGGTCCACTCGACGGCGACGCTGCACGGCATGATGAACGAGAAGTTGAGCACGCTGGCTCAGGTCATCGGAGCCAATAGCCGAGCCGCCCTGGCGTTCGACGACCGCAAAGCGGCCGGCGAGACGCTCAGCGCCCTTCGCGCCGAAAACGGCATCTGTGCGGCGTTCCTTTATGATGCGCAGGGCGAGGAAGTGGCCAGGTTCGTGCGCGACCGCAACGATGTGCGAGACGTCCCGTTGCCATCCACGAGGGTGTTGCCCGTGTCGCTGCCGCCGGAGGGAAGCCGTTTCACCGAAGGCCGTCGCGCCCACTTCGTCTACCCGGTCAGCCTTGACAATCAACCCATCGGTTCCGTTCACCTGGTGAGCGACCTGAACCAACTCACGCGTCAACTCAGGGCGTTTGCGATCACCGTGTTCTCGCTCGCTCTCATTGCACTCGCCTTCGCCTACATTGCCGCCGCGCGCCTCGGCAACCTTGTGGCGAAACCGTTGATCGATCTGACCGAAACCATGAAACAGGTTTCCCAAAGCCGGGACTACACCAGACGGGCTACGAAGCGGGGCAACGACGAGTTGGGCGCGCTTGTCGAAGGGTTCAACGCCATGCTGGAACGGCTTCATGCCGGCGTTCTGGAAGCGGCCCAACGTACGACCGATCTCGTGGCGGCCAAAGAGGCGGCCGAGGCCGCGAACCGGGCCAAGTCCCAATTCCTGGCCAACATGAGTCATGAGATCAGGACGCCCATGAACGGCATCCTGGGTATGGCACAACTGTTGAATGAAACGGAATTGACCCCCCGGCAGAAGCGTTTCAGCGAGGCCATCCACAACTCGGGCGAGCATCTGCTGAAGATCATCAACGACATTCTGGATTTCTCCAGGATCGAGTCCGGTCGCATCGAACTGGAGTCCCTGACCTTCGACTTACGCCAGGTTCTGGCGAGGTCGGTCGACCTCTTCAGCGAGCAAGCCAACCGCAAGCACATCAGGCTGTCGCTGAACATTCCGCCCGACCTGCCGACCGGCGTCCGCGGCGACCCCGGTCGACTGCAGCAGGTGCTGATGAATCTGGTGGGCAATGCGATCAAGTTCACCGAGCAAGGCGAGGTGGTTGTCCGGGTATCCGCGAAGGGCGCGGGCGACGGAATGACCCGTTTCCGCTTCGAGGTTGCCGACACCGGCATCGGCATCGCACCGGAGCATCAGGCACGGCTGTTCGAATCCTTCATGCAGGCCGACACCTCGACGACGCGCCGCTACGGCGGCAGCGGATTGGGGCTCGCCATTTCGAGGGAGATCATCCGGCTCATGGGCGGGGACATCAGCCTGCTTAGCGAGCCCGGCAAGGGGGCGACGTTCTGGTTCGAGATACCGCTCGAGTTACGGACCGAACCGATCGTTCAGGCGCCGGCGCCTGAGCCTGGACGGCCGAGCGATCGGGTATCGTTTGATGGACGCGTACTCCTCGCCGAAGACAACACGATCAACCAGGACGTTGCCCGGGCGATGCTCGAACAACTGGGTTGCACAGTCGAAGTCGTCGACAACGGACGCCGGGTGGTCAAGCGGGCGCTGGCGGCATGCTTCGACCTGATCTTAATGGACTGCCAGATGCCCGAAATGGATGGTTACGCCGCTGCCGCTGAAATTCGACGACAGGACCGCCGGTCGGTTCACACACCGATTGTAGCCCTCACCGCGCATGCGTTTGAAGGCGATCGCGAGCGCTGTCTGGCGGCAGGCATGGACGATTACCTTACGAAACCCCTGCAAACGTCGGAGTTGCAGGACGTGCTGATGCGTTACGTCAAGGTTGCCGATCGGCCGGCGCCGGCCGGGAACGGTGAAGCCGCCGCGTCAACTCGGCCTCACCCGGAGATACCGCCGTCCGCCGCGCCCGCCGAAACCGGCCCCGCCGCGAGTTATGATCGCGCCGAGGTACTGAGCCGCTGCCTCGGCGACGAGGCCCTCATGGCAACGTTGCTCGACGTGTTCGTGCGGCAGGCACGCGAGGGATTGCAGGAAATCCGGCAGGCTCTGTCCAGCGGGGAGGCCGAGCCGCTGCTGCGAGTCGCGCATCGCCTCAAAGGCTCGTCCGCCACTCTCGCCCTCGAGCGTGTGCGAGAGTCGGCGCTTGCCCTTGAGACCCATGTGCGCAGCCACGGCCTGTCCGGGGCCGAAGGGCTGGCGGCGACCCTGGAAACGGAAATCGCTCGCTTGATCATCCCCGAACAAACGCCCGCGTCACCCGCCCCGTCTACCACGCGTCAGTGCGGAACGACAGCGCCGGCAGACCGTCCTTGTTGAAGAGATTGGCCCAGGGATGGGTGTGAGACCAGGCGTACCGCACGGCCACGGGCGCGGGAACCTTGTCGCTCGACACGAGCACGGTATCGCCGTCAACGACGGCCTCGGCCCAGTGGAACTGCTTGTCGGCGCCGGCCACGGCGAACCCCTGAAGTTTATCAGCCGGGCGCGCCGCCAATCCCTGGCCCACATGCGCAAAATGCACGCGGACCTTGTTCCCCTCGACGGCATGCGAGGTGTAAACGGGGCCGTAAATCTCGACCGGCTGCCCATACACCTGGCCGAGGGCCACGCGAGCGGCTCGCACGCCGTAGCCTGATTTGCATACAGGATGGGTGCCCGAACCGAGATCGCTGGCGATGACCATGGCCGTATTCGTGTACTTCATGATCCGGATATGCATTTCGCGGTAGACGCCATCCGCCGGCACCGCCGTCGGCACCGCCGCGAACTTTTCCGCCCTGCACGTCACGGGGTCGGCCGGGTCCCAGGCGCACCCGCCGCCGCTGGGCTTCTGCACGTAAAGGAAGGGGAAGTCTCCCTGACCCCACTCCTGACGCCAACCGCGAATCAGAGCCCCCATCAGCGTGTACTGGTCCAGGCCCTGGATAGCCGTGCCCGATTCGCCCTGGTCCCACAACACGCCCCGGATGGCATAGGGCTGGAAGGGACGGATCCAATGTTCGTAGAGATTACCCACCACGCCTGTGCAGGTGCCCGGTTTCACGGGGGCGGACGGCTTTCGCGGTATCGGTTTACCTGCCGCCTTGGCGCCTTCGACCGACCGCTCCCACGCGACCAACGCATTCGTATAGGCCAGCAGGGCCTTGGTTTCTATTTCCGGGGAATACGCCGCCACGGCTTTGGCCGCCACCGCCTGGCAGTCCGCGTCGCCCCGGTATGCCGCCTCACTCAGCCAGTGCCCGGAGGGCGTGCCGCCCACCGCGCCCACCATCAACCCGACCGGCACGTTGAGTGCCTTCTGCAGCGGGAGGCCGAACGAAAACATTAAGGCCGAGAAACCGCGGCACGTGGCGGGCGTGACCGGTTCCCAGCGGGCGTCGACGTTGCGGAGCACGCGCAGGTGCGGGTACGACGCCGTTGCGTTCGTGGCAAGCACCGGATCGCCGGCCGCAAAGGAGCCCACCGGTATTTGCATGTTGGACTGCCCCGCGCCAAGCCACACCTCGCCGACAAGCACATCCGTAAGCACAATCGGGGGCTGGTTGGTATCGGCCGGCGCAACGGCAACCGTCATCGATCGCGATTCGTCCGAAGCGGTCATCGGGTCAAGCGCGATCCGCCAGGCGCCTTTGGCGTCGGCCTTGGCCACTTTTGTCTGTCCCGCGAACGCCACGGTCACGCTCGCGCCCGGCAACGCAGCCCCCCAGACCGGCACGACCTTGTCGCGCTGCAACACCATGTGGCTGGACAGCACCGACGGCAATGAAAGCGTTGCTGCCGCCGGGTTGGCCCCCTGTACGACCCCCGCCATCGCCAACCCAGCCGCCGCCGCGATTCTCAGTACTGCATGACGCATGATATGCCCTCCCGATAGGTCTACCGTTTCAATCCCATGCACCCTACACCCTGCGCCATCCGCACTCAACGGGTTTGTCACACAACCGGCCTCAGGGAAATGGGCTGCAAGACCTTCTGCAGACTGGTGTTCCCTCCGCCATTCTGCTATCTTGATCATGCGAACTTATTCATGCAGACCGGGGGCAAATCATGGCATGGCGGCACTGGGCGAGTGCATTTCTCACCGCGACTCTGATTGCGGGCAGCGGGGCGGCATGGGCGGTTGGCCCCACAGCCAGCAATTCCACCTGCTCAATCGTGGTGATGTCCGCGCGTTATGGGATCACGCTCCCGTACACCGATCCCGACGGCGGGACCATGACCTTCACGCTCGTCAGTGCCCCCACCCTGGGATCCTTGACCTATTGGGGCAGCGGCGGCTACACCAGCGTGACGTCTGGAGTACCCGTTTCCGCGAGTTATTGGTATTACACAAGCATCTCGGCAAGCACAGGCACCGACAGCTTTGCGTGGCAGGTAAGCGATGGAACGTCCACATCCTCTGTGGTAACGGCAACGATTCTCCTGACGACAAACACCCCCGTCATCGCGAACCCGGCGACGAACTCCCTGGTCGTGGGCACCGTGCGCTACGGGATCTACCTCAGCAATACCGACCCGGATTCGTACCAGCCCAAAGCCACGCAACTCGTTGCTCCCCCGACGCGTGGTACGCTGGAATGGAACAACAACAGCGGCTATGTCGCAATTGCCTCCAATGATTGGACGCAATTCCCGGTCTTCCAGAGTCCTTACTGGTACTACACGCCCTCCGGAACCAACATAGGCGCGGACAGTTTCAAATGGCGCATTTCGGACGGGGTCTCGACCTCCGCCGTGGTCACCATGACTTTGGCGGTTGTCGCCAACACGCCTCCCACGGCCAACAACCAGACACTGACGGTTGCCGCGGGTACGACTCGCACTTACCTCAACCTCTCCTACACGCATCCGGATTCCTATCAATCCCTGACGTTCAATCTCGTAACGCCGCCAACAAGGGGAATTCTGGAATATTATTCGGGCGCACCCTATTCGCAGGTTCCCACCAATGCGCCCCTCAGTACGAGTGGCTGGTACTACACGCCGTCAGGGCCCACGGCGGGCACCGACACATTCACCTGGTGGGCCAGCGACGGGATGTCGACATCGGCGCCCGCCACGTTCACGATCACCGTGAACGCGAATAACCCCCCTGTGCTCAATCATCTCTCTTTCGCACTGACGTGTCTGAAGAACAGCACCAACGACCTGACATCCTTCCTGTCCTACACGCATAAGGATACGGGCCAGAGCATGGTTTTCACGCTGACGGCCGCACCCACCAACGGAACAATCAAGGCATCGGGAACAACCCTGAACGTCGGCGGCACGGCAACCGCCAATACGTGGACGTACACCCCCAACGCCGACTTCACAGGGCCCGACGCTTTCGCGTGGACCGTCAGTGACAGCTTTGTCACAACCGCGCCGGGGACTGTTTCGATCACCGTCGTGCCCCCTCCACCGGCGAATACGCCACCCGTTTTCAAAGCAGGCGTGAAGCTGATGGACGGTGCAAATCCGCTCAGTCTCGGCTGGAAAGTCGTGAACGGAAAATACGACTGGGCAGGGGAAGGCAGCAGCATGGCGCGCGCCAACAGCGTGGTGGTGGCGGCGCCCGAACTGGTGGATTGGGATGACGACGGCTTGATGGACCTCCTGGTCGGGCAGGCCGACGGACGCATCGCGCTCTTCCTCAACCAGGGCACCAAGGGTCATCCTGTCTTTAACGGCTATCAGTATTTGAAACTTTCGAATGGCAAAGAGATCCGCACATACCTGGGCGGCTGCGTCTGCACCGGTGGCGGACCCGAGTGCCCCGTGCCACGGGTCGTGGACTGGGATAACGACGGCCGAAAGGATTTAATTGTAGGACAATGGAGCGGTCCCACGTACGGGATGAATCTTTTTGTCTATCTCAACAACGGCACGGACGAGTCGCCGGTATTCGACGAAAAGCTGGCCTGCAGTTTGACGTCGAGTTCGGGCTACCCGACGGCCATGCCCTGCGTGACGGACTGGAACGGTGACGGCATCACCGACCTGATCTCCGGCGACAACCCGGTCGGAACGGCAAACCGCATCATCAATGTCTTTCTGGGGTCGGATAACGATCACAGCCCCGCAGCCATCTACAGCGGAAATTGCTGGAATTACGAGCTTTTCCATTGGGATGAATTCACGCCTTCCGACAGCTTCGTGACGACGTCGCCAACCCTGACGCTGACCAATGCCTGTCCGCTCGGGTCGCGCAAATGCGTCGTGACGGCGGATTGGACCGGCAGCGGGAGCAAGGATCTCCTGACCGGCATGCAAGACGGGTCGGTCTACTACGCGCCGAACCTCGGGACAAAAAACTACCCCGTGTATACGAACTACTTCCGGCTGCAGGCGGGAGGTTCGAATATCATCGTCGGCACGGCCTCGAAGTTCGGCCAGGATCCGGCGTATGGCGGTCAGGGCAACATGTACAACCAAGCCGGGCTTCCCGCCGTCAACGAAGCGCGCATCGCCATCGGCGATCTGGATGGCGATGGGCTCCTGGATCTGGTGGTCGGCGATGTCAACGGCAACGTCACATTCTTCCAACAGTACAACCCGAAACCGGTGGCGATCGATCAGGATGTGATCGTCATGCCGAACGCCTCGAAGGCCGTCACGCTCACGGCGCGCGTGGACAGCGGCCGCGCCGTCACGTTCAACGTCATCACGAATCCGGCGCACGGCTATCTCTCCGGTACGTCGTCGAACCTCGTCTACACGCCGAATCAGGATTATCTGGGCTGCGACCAATTTTCATTCAAGGCCAACGATGGGTCGAACGACAGCAACACCGCGACGGTTCGCTTCACGATGAAAAGCCACCCCCCCGTGGCGCAATGGATCCCGCCGGTGCCCCTCTCCTCCGCCGCGATCATGAATATGAACACATCCATGGTGCTCACGCTGACCGCCACGGACGAAGGAAATGAACCGCTCACTTACACCATCGCGACGGGACCGGCGCATGGGTTATGCACGATCTCGTCGAACGTCGCCACCTACACGCCGACGCCGGGTTATGCCGGTCCGGACAGTTTCACCTATCAGGCCAACGACGGATACCTGGCGTCGGATCCGGCCACCGTAAGCCTGGATGTCTGCGTGCTGGCGGTGAACTTCCAGCCCAAGGCCGCGCCGGCACCCGCAGGCTATCGGATGGACTCGGGCACCAACTTCGATGCCGGGCGCGGCTATGGGTGGAATATCAATTTGTCATCCCAGACGGCGGTTCGGAACCGCAATCCGGTTCCCGTGCTGGACACGGTCGTCTGGAGTGGTAACGCAACGTGGACCTGCACTCTGTCGAACGGGAACTATCTCGTATCATTCGCCTGCGGCGATTCGGCCGGCACCTGCAACGGACCGCACCAGGTGGTGGTGCAGGGTGTGTCGGTCCTCGCCGGCGTAACCACGGCAACGGATGGTTTTGCCGTTACGGGAAATGTTCCCGTGAGCGTGACCAACGGCCAGTTGACCGTGGCCATCGGCGACGGAATCCACAACACGGGGCTGACTTATCTGTTGGTCCGGTCAGCCTATCAAGCCGCCGGGGGAGCGACGTTTGTCACCGAAGACGACACCACGCAAGGCTCGTGGAAGGGCGTGTACGGCGCGGACGGCTACAAGATCGTCACCGGCCTGCTGGGGCCCGCCGGCGAGGACTTCCAGACGGATTACGTCGTCTATTACGATCCGTATTTCGAGCTGACCGACACCCCCGACTATGCCGTCGTCTCCGGTCCGCCCGACGGCCTCTGGGGCTCGGCTCAATGGAAGGCGTGGGCGTTCCCGACGAACGACGTGCGGTGTCTTGAATACCCCACGTATGACGACAGCCGAATTGGCGCCTATTGGTTCGCGACCCCGGGCAACAGTTTTGTCGCCGACATGAATTTCATCGACGGCCAGACGCATCGCGTAGCGGTTTATTGCCTGGCGGCGAGCAACTCGACCTGGGCGCAGACGTTCACAATCCTGGACGCCAACGACGCCACGGTGCTGGACACGCGGACGCTGTCGAACTTCGGCAACGGCAAATGGCTGGTGTGGAATCTTAGCGGCCACGTGAGAATCCGCGTGACCTGCACCACGGGTTCCGCGGCCGTGAGCGGCTTCTTCTTCGGGACGTATGCCCCGCCGTCCATTGTCGAGCAACCGATTGACGACAACGTCCAAACGGGACAAAGCGCGATGTTCAGCCTCAGCGCAAGCGGCCAACCCTTGTCCTACAAGTGGCAGCGGTCCAACGACGGCGGCGCGACGTGGAACGATATTCCCGGCGCGACTTCGGATACGTATACGTTCGCCACCACGCTCGGCGACAACATGGCCCGGTTCCGCTGCGTCGTGTCAAACAGTTACGGCACGGCAACCTCCGACGCGACCCGTTTGTTCGTGAGCGACGCGCTGCCGCTGGCGCCGGTGATCACAAGTCCGCTCATGGTGTCGGCCGTATACAATCAAGCGTTCAGCTATATGATCACGACCCGAAACACCGCAACGTACTTTGACGCCTTTCTGCCGCCGCAGGTCTTCAACATCGACACCAGCACCGGCCTCATCACGTCGTCATCCCCGGCCTTCTGGATCGGCAACAACACCTCCTGGTGGAATGGTCCCGGCACCCTGTATATACCGATCTTCGCGGTCAACGCGGGCGGCATTGACGCCGAAACACTGACGGTCTTCGTCAATGCCACAAACGCACCCCTCGTCACCAGCACGTTGTCAGTGACCGGCATGGTTGGAGTGGCCTTCTCGTATACGATCAGCGGGAATAACGTCCCGACGAGTTACACGGCGACAGGCTTGCCTCCAGGCCTCACATTGAACGCCGCCAACGGCGTCATCTCCGGCAGTCCATCCCCCGCCGCGGCGGGCACGACGAGCGTCAGGATCGGCGCAAAGAACGCCAACGGCACCGGCCTCGCGCAACTGAGCGTCAAGATTCTGAGCGCCCCGGCGGTCACCGCCTATTCCCCGCGAACCCCATGCGCGGTGGAGGCCGACACCACCAACCTCTTCTCCGTGTCGGTGACCTATCCGGCTGGGGACACGCTCGGCTACACCTGGAAACGCGATGGCGCGACAACAGCAACCAACCTTGCTTCCTGCACGTATGCCCCCGGCACCAATGCGGTGGGGCTGCATACGATGTCCGTTGTTGCACTCGACAGCACATGGGGTGGCAGCGTGACGCAGGCGTGGTCGGTCAGCGTCCAAATCGGCAATCGGCCGCCCGTGGCGCTGAACCAGACGGTGTTCACGCCGGTGGGTACGCCCTGGCCCATCACGCTGACCGGCACGGATGCGGACACAAACTACCTGACCTATTCGGTGGTGGACGGTCCGACCAACGGAACGCTGTCCGGGACCGCGCCGAACCTGACCTATACCCCCGCCTCAGGCGACCCCGGGGGAGACACGTTTACGTTCAAGGCCAATGATGGATTTGACGACAGCAACGTCGGGACCGTGACCGTTGTGGTGGTGGCAGCGCCGATCGTGTCGTTTGCCCTGACCAACACCGCGGCGCAGGACATGATACCGGTGGGCGTCAGTGCCGCGGTGGCCGTGACCGGTGCGGGTCAATTCCTCACCGTCACGAACTACTGGCACGACTGGCCGAACGGCGCGTGGAACGCCATCCCCATGGCTTCGAATCAACTCGGTGTATTCACCAACACGATCCCGATTCCGGGCCGCCCGAGCGGGGCGATCGTCGAGTACTATGCGGCCGCCGCGTACGGCTGGTCCACCTGGACTCTGACCACAAACTCGGCGACCGGTTCCTACGCGGTGCAACCGCTGACGCGCTTCAACAGCCTGTCGGTCACGGGCGCCGTGACCACGAACTTGCTGCTGGGAGCCGACTACCAATGGCAGCGCGCCGTGCCGGCCGGCAACCTCGTTAACGCGCCTTTCTGGTTTGACGGCGCCAGCAATGACGTGACCACGCTATGGGGCGACGCAAACCCGGCGTTTGCCAACATGCCGGCCTTCGGGACAGCGGAGGTCGGCGCCACAAACATCACGCTCTACGGGACGAATACCGGCTATCTGGCGTTCAATTTCAATGAAAGCAATCTCACTTACAACGCCATCGGCTGCGATTATGTCAACTTTGATGCCTGGGCGAACGCCCCCTACGGAGTCTACACCAACGGCGGCTGGGTCGTGTCGGACGGCCAGATCACTAACGACGCCGCGCATGCTTTTCCTGCCATCGGCAGCGGCAGTTTCGCCGTTTTGAACGGCGCCCCCAATGCCGGCAGCAACTCCGTTCTGAGTTCGCCCTTCCGGGCCAGCGGCATCGGCCAGATCTCCTTCTGGTACCGGAACTGGGAAACCACGGGCAACCCGGCGGGCAGGCTCCTCGTGCAGATCGCGCCGTCGGATACGTCCACGAACTGGACCACCGTGGCCACCCTCACGAACATCGTTTCGACCAACTACCTCTGGGCCAGCATCCCGTTGAACACAACAACCAGTCACTGCGCAAGGATTCTTAACAACCCGGCCGGAACGAATTCCCGAGTCTGTCTTGACGAGGTGATTGTCGCCGACCCTGGCGCCAATGTTCTGGCCAGTTCCAGCCTCACCAATTCGCAGCCGACGACCGTCTTTGACGGCGTGACCGTTTCGCTGGCCGTCACGCCCATTTCGGGCGCGGTGGTGACCAACATGACCTGCTGGTTCGCCACGAACGGCGTCTTCCGCCCCACCCCCATGACCTCCACGGATAGTGTCCATTACGTCACGACGGCGCCGATCTTCGACCCGTCCACGGGGACCGTCCAGTACGCCGTACAGTGCTTCTATTCCGGCTATCAAAGCGAGTCCACAAGCCCGGCCTTCTTCCCGCCCGGCGGCACGAATCAACCGCAAAGTTACACCGTAGGCCCTGCAACGAGGGGTCTTTGCAGGCAGGGATTCGAAAGCGACACCGACTATTGGACGGGGCTCCCGTGGGGCGTGGTCCCGACCGCCTATTCCAACAACGCGACCAATGCGACGACAGGCTGGGTTGTGAATGACATGACGATTAACGGCGGCAGCTACGGCAAGAACTCCGGAACATACGCCGGCATTTTGCAAAAAGCAGATGGCAGCAATGCCTGGATCCAGACACCCTTCCTGGCCAACGGCGTGGGAACGATCACCGTCTATGCCCGCAACTACCCCGCAGCCGGCTGCACGAACCGTCTGAACGTGGAGAGTTCGTACGATGGTGCGACCTGGTTTACGAGTGCGGTGCTTACGAATACGTTCCTGGGTTCATCAACACTCTTCACCCAGTTGACCTGCTCGGTCGCCTCGACCTCAAATCAGTACATCCGCTTCCGCAAGACCAGCACCAACAGCGACTACCTCGTGCTGGACGACATCACGGTCTGCAGCTACTACGCCAACTGCCCCGCCAGTGTGACGGTCACCAACATCAGCCTTAGTCCTGGCGCCCCCACAACGGCCAGCACGGTGAACGTCTTCTGCGATATTCTGCAAGGCAACCCGCTGTTCCCGATATACGCGGTCTCGCCGACGCTGTCCTACCGGGCCTGGGGCGGAACCTACACCAACGTACCAATGGCGCGCGCCGCGGGGACCGCGAATACATACGTCGCCGCCATCCCGCCGTTCAATCCGGTCCCGGACGGCATCGTCGAATATTGCATCCGGTGCGACTTCGCCGGATATGGCGCCACACTCCCCGCGTTCTACCCGGCGGGCGGCACCAACAGCCCGACCAACTACATTACCCGGGCCTGCGCCCCGTCCCCCGGCCCGACCAACACAACCATCCGCTCCATTCGGTTTGACACCAATGTGTGGATCGAGTGCGCAAGCACCAGCCAGTCGCCCGTGACCCTGTGGTATTCGACGAACCTGCTCAATCCGGACGGGTGGATGGGCGTGACGTCGTTCTGCGTCGGAGCGCTCTCGGCCAGCAACACGTGCATCATCAACTTCGCGGGTCCCACGAACTGCCCGGCGTGCTACTTCAGGCTGGGGACCACCAACGGGCCGTGATTCAGCCTCTAGTACCACTTCTTGGCGAGCAATTCGATGCCGGACCGACCGAGTTCTTCCGGACTCATGACAACGTGGAACTGGACATCGGCGTCAAAGAGAAGAAACCAGGGCTCAGCCAGATCCGGCACCTTCGAGGGCTGGTCCAGGTTCACAATGAGAATTACGCCGCGATGCCCGTCATATTCCGTAAAATAGACGGCCTCGGGTTTTGTTTCGGCGAGCACCTTCTGGATCTTGTCACCTATCGTCCCATCTTTGACGGCGGCATTGAATTTGGCGTTAGGAATCTTGACGTGCATGAGCATTCGCATGGCTGACCTCCTTGAGTAGTGATTGTGTGCAGCATGCCGCGCCGCCGGAAGAACACCCATCGGGGAATCCACGAGGTTGCGCCTCGTAATGCCCTACCCGGAAATCGAGGCCCGCGCGCGCTCCTTGCCAACCTATTTCAACCACGTGATCGACGTCGGATACGGCCACACCACGCCCTCATTCGCCTTGATCCCGCCGATAATGGGAAAGACGATGCTGACGATGGCCAGGGGGATCAGAATGAGGAGACCGCTCAGACACGCGAAGCACAGCACCGCGCCGACAATGCCGTAAAGCAATTCCGAGATCATCCAGTTGCAGACAACCTTGCCGTGCGCGTCCACGCCCGGCAATTCGTTCTTCTTGATCTGCCAAAGTACGATGGGCAATACGAATCCGGCGAGCGGAAGCGCAAAGCCGGCAAGCAGGCCGAGGTGGATGAACATGGCCCACTGACGGGTCTGCGATTCCCTGGCTGCCGGCGTCAGCGGCGCCGGCTGGGGTTGCAGGGTTGCGGCCGGCGGCGGAGGCGGCGCGGACGCCGTCGCGCTCAGAAGCGCCTCCTTGGCACGGGCGAATTCCGCATCCGAAAGTCCGCCCGACTGGTGCAGTTCCTGGAGTTTCTTCAGTTCATCGGCCACGGTCATGGTTCGGTCCCTCGCGTGCTTACCAATAAGGTCTTTGCAGAATGGCCGCGAAAGAACATAAAGAACGCAAAATGTCGCATTCCCTTTGTGTTCTTTGCGTTCCTTTGTGGCTATTCCGCCGCCTGGGTTGCAGGAATACTCATCACGACACTCAGAATCGGATCGGCGCGAAAAGCGGATAGCGGGCCAGTTTCTCGCGTCCCTTGAGAAACGACAGTTCGATCAGAAAATCCAATTCCACCACACGGCCGCCGGCGCGCTCAATCAACTCGGCGGACGCCAAGGCCGTGCCGCCCGTGGCCAGCAGGTCGTCCACGAGCAACACCGGCTCACCCGGTTCGAACGCATCCGTATGGACGGAAAGGGTCGCGGATCCGTACTCGAGATCGTAAGTGGCTTCGTGCGTCTGGTACGGCAGCTTCCCTTTCTTGCGAATCAGCACCACGCCGGCCTTCAGCACGCAGGCCAGGGCTGAGCCGAACAGGAACCCTCGCGCGTCGATCGCCGCGACCTTGCGGATGCCTTTGCCCCGGTGCCGTTTCGCGAAAAGCGCGATCGCCTCGCGGAAAAGGACCGGATCCTTGAGAATCGGGGTGATGTCCTTGAACAGGATGCCGGGCTTGGGAAAATCGGGTACGTCGCGAATCGCCGCTTTCAACGTTCTGATGCTCATGGTGATCTCCCGTGGATAAACGCCACATGTGGAGCAAAACCTAGCAGAAGCCATGCCGGTCTTCAAACGCGAACGCACGCGGCGGCAGGCTTGACTCCGCCTCCGCGGCGCGGCATGCTCTCACGGACCGGAGACGCTCATGCCCGACGTCGACCAGAACAACAAGCAGCGCCGCGACCAAACCGCCGAACTGGCGACTCTGAACGAACGCCTGCAGCGGCAGATCGTGGAACGGCACGCCCTCGAACAGCGCCTGCTGATCAGCGAGCGTCATCTCAGGGAATCCCAGCGCCTGGCCGGCATTGGAAGCTGGACTTACGACCCCGTTTCCGAGACAGCCGTGTGGTCGGATGGGATGTACCGCATTTACGGGCGGGCCTCCGACTCGTTTATCCTGACACTGGCGAATATTTCCGCGTGCACGCCGCCCGAGGATGGCCACGTCATTGCCGAGACCATGGCCAAGGTGCGCGCCACCCTGCAACCGACGGAGTACACGCACCGTTTCCTCCTTCCCAACGGATCGGTGCGCCGCTTGCAGGGGGTCTGCAACTTCACCCGCGACCAGGACGGCACAGTGGAACGCTTCATCGGTATCGCCCGCGATGTCACCGACCTGCACGGGCAGCAGTCGGCCATGGAACGTGCGCTGGAAGACTTGCGACGACTCAAAGAGATTGTGGATCGCAGTCCCGTCATGGTGGCAATCGGATCGTTGACGCCTTCGGGCATTGCGGTCGAATACGTCTCGGACAATATCCGTCAGTTCGGGTATGCGGCGGAAGATGTGATTGCCGGCCGGGTGCGCTGGGAGGCGAATATACCGCCGGAGGACCGCTCGCGGGTACTGACGGAAGTCCGGCAGCACCTCACAGCACGGCACCGGCATTTCGCCGTCACACACCGGCTCGTGACGCGAACGGGCGAGATCCGGTGGGTTCACAGCGACCTTGCCGCCACCGCCTTCCAGACTGATGGACTCGTGGCCCGACTGCAATGCCTGCTGACGGACATCACGGAACAGCACGAAGCCGAGGCCCGGATCCGCGATCTGGCGTGCCTGAACGAGACGATCGTGACTGCGGTGCCCGCGGGGATCGCGGCCTATAATGCCGCCGGCCAATGCGTGTTCGCCAACCCTGCTCTGGGTCATATCCTCAATGCCTCGGTCGACCAACTCCTTCGCCAAGACATTCACCAGATCGCCTCATGGCGGGAGTCGGGCATGCTCGAACACGCCCTGGCGGCGCTGACCACGGGCGAGCCGCAATCTGCTGCCGTGCACGTACGTAGCACCTTCGGCCGCGAAATATGGCTCGACGTCTCGCTCACACGCTTCGAGACAGGCAATGTGCCGCACCTGCTCACCGTTTGCCATGACATCACCGAGCGCGCCCTGGCGGACGCCAATCTCCACCAGACCGAGTTGCGATACCGCATGCTGGCCGACTCGATTCCCGACATGATGTACCTGGTCGAACCGGACGGCACCGTGCTCTATGCCAATGCATTCAGCGCCCGCCAGTTTGCCATGACGCCGGAACAGATCGTCGGCAAACGGCAACAGGATCTGTTTACACCGGAAGCGGCCGAACGCCACTGCGCGGCCATCCGCCGGGTCGCAGAGACAGGGCAGCCGTTTGTGGCGGAAGTGCCCGATGTGCTCGACCCAAAACATCCCGTCTGGATCGATACCCGCCTCATCCCGATCCGCGATCCGGCTGGACGGGTGACGGCCGTGATGGGCCTGTCACGCGACGTCACGGAACGCCGGGCCATGATAAGCGCCATGCAGGAAAGCGAGGAGCGCTACCGCCAGTTGTTTCAATCTATGCGCGAGGGTTGTCTTATCTACGATCTGATTTACGATGGCGCCGGGAACCCTATCGACGCCTTGATGACCGCAATGAATGCGTCGGCCGAGGCCATCTTCGGCCCCCTCGTTGGAAGGCGCGCCTCCGAGGTCGTGCCCACAGGCAAGCCATTGTTTCTGGACATTTACACGGCCTTGGATCGGGGACAACCTCCGGTGTCGATCGAATCCTGGATACCCTATATCAAGAAGCACCTGTCCAATTCGTTCTTCAGCCTCCGCAAAGGCCGGATCGGCACCATCTTCACCGACGTCACGGCCCGCAAGACGGCTGAAGAGCAGATGGCCCGTTACCAGCAACAACTTCGCCACCTCGCGGGCGAGATGGCGGTGGCCGGCGAACAGGAACGCCGCCGGATTGCCGTCAACCTCCATGACGGACTGGGCCAGACGCTCGTGCTCTGCAAGATGAAGTTGGAATCAGTCAAAGCCGCCGCCGAGTCTCCGGTCAAAAGGCAACTGCAGCCCGTTGTGCGGCTGATCGAAGAAGCCATTCGCGATACGCGCTCCCTGACCTTCCAGCTCAGCCCGCCCGTCCTTCACGAAATCGGATTGTCGGCCGCGATCGAATGGCTGGCGGAAAACCTGGGCGAACAGCATGGCGTGACTATCAGGGTGACCCCCAAGGCGACCCGCGAGCCGACGGGCATGGCCGAACGCGTCACGCTCTTCCAGTCGGTCCGCGAACTGCTCCTCAATACCGTCAAGCACGCCCGTGCCACCGTAATCGCCGTTGACATTCGCTCCAAGCGAGAGCATCTTGAAATTGTCGTCGAGGATGACGGGGCAGGGTTCGACCCAACAACCTTGCAGGGACTGGGCCGGAAAGGGCTGGGGCTGTTCAACATCCAGGAACGTTTGCAGTTGATCGGCGGCGAGATGAAAATTCGAAGCCAGCCGGGCAAAGGCACGAGCATTACGCTTGTAGCCCCGGTGGCGGCGGCAGGGCAAGAAGAGGAGGCGACTCGTGAGCATCCGAATCGTGCTGTGTGACGACCACCAGATCATCCGGGAGGGCCTCCGGTCGCTGCTCGACAAGCAGACCGACATGAAGGTCGTGGGCGAAGCCACCAACGGCCACGAAGCCATCACCCTGGCCGGCAAAGAAACCCCGGACGTCATCGTCATGGATGTGGCCATGCCCGACCTCAACGGCATCGCGGCCGCCCGCCGCCTGCGCCAGGAGCAGCCCCGGCTCAAGATCCTGGCGCTGTCCATGCATTCGGACCGCCGGTTTGTCACCGGCATGCTGGAGGCGGGGGCCAGCGGCTATCTGCTGAAGGATTGCGCCTTTTCGGAACTCGCGAATGCCATCCGGACGGTCGCCACGGGCGGCCTCTACATCAGCCCGCGCATCGCGGGCAGTGTCCTGCAGGAATTCGTCCGCCACACCAAGCCCACCCGCAGCAAGCCGCAGAAGATCGAGTTGACGAGTCGCGAGGAAGAGATCCTCCAACTGATCGCGGAAGGCAAGAGCACCAAGGATATTGCCGCCGATCTGCACGTCAGCGTCAAGACCGTCGAAACGCACCGCACGCACATCATGCACAAGGTGGGCGCGCACAACGTGGCGGCGCTCACGAAGTTCGCGATTCGCGAAGGCTTCACCACGCTCGAGGGCTGAGCGGCTTCCCTACCGGCGCCACCCGAACCGGCCCCAGGAAAAGCGGCGCCGACGAAAATTGGGACGCAGGGGCGCCTCGTCGGGCGGTCCGCGCCGGTAAGGCGGCGGTGAAATCGTAGCCACGTCGTCCGAGGCGTCGGCGTCCGTCCACGTCCAGTCGCCCCACTCCTGCAGCCGATGCCATTCCTGGTACCGCACGGCGCGGTACTCGGCCCCGGCCGCCCAGAAGACGAACACAGCCACCACGCTCAGCATCGAAAACCCGTATCCCCGCCACCAAAGGTAGAGGCTCCAGACGAGCATCAGGACGGCAATGATCCGACCGATGCGCGCGGCAATGCGCGTGGCGCTAAGCCGGCCGAGCCGCCGCGCCAGCAGCGCGCGCAACACGCGACCGCCGTCCATCGGAAAGGCCGGCAGCAGATTGAAGACCGCCAGCACCAGGTTGACGATGCCGATCTCCTGAACGCCGTTGAGTCCCCAAACACCAAGAAACGGCGCGTCTTTCGTGAGCGGCAGGTAAGCGCCGAAGAAGTAGAACGCCGCAAACAGCGCCAGGCTCACCGCCGGCCCGGCCAGCGCCATCTGTAATTCGTCCCATGGTCGCCGCGGGAGGCTCTCCATCTGGGCCGCGCCCCCGATCGGCAGCAGCAGGATCTGCTGCACGCGGCAACCCTTGCGGATGGCCACGACCGAATGCCCCAACTCGTGCAGCACAATGCTGGTCAGCAGGCTGAGTCCGTACACAATGCCTCGCACCGGACCGTAGACCCCGATCAACAGGGGCAGGAGCAGCACCAGGCTGATGTGAAGACGGATCGGTATCCCGTAGACCGTCGCCAGTTTATAGGCAGGACCGAACATTGGAGGAAGTGAACAGTGATCAGTGAACGAGTGAACAGTGAAAGAAAATGCCTACCAGAACCCCGGCCACTGTTTACTGTTCACCGTTCACTGGCTTGCCTCACGTTCCCGGCACAAACGTCTGGTCGGGCTTGAGATCGACCAGGAAGTCCGCCAGCAACCGCGAGGTGTTGTCGAGATCCTCCAGCGAGATCACCTCGACCGGGGTGTGCATGTAGCGGTTGGGCACGCTCACGAGCGCCGTGGCCACCCCCGCCCGGGTGAGCTGCATCGCGTTGGCATCGGTGCCGGTCGCGCGCGGCTCGCCCGTGATCTGGAACGGAATCTTCCGCTTCTTCGCGTTCTCTTCCATCAGGCGCCCAAGCACGGGGTTGATGTTCGGCCCGCGATGCAAGGTCGGCCCTTTGCCCAGGCAGCATTCGCCGGTGCGTTTGGGATCGCAACCCGGAAAGTCGGACGCAAACCCGACGTCGATGGCGATGCCGACGTGCGGGTCAATGCCGTAGGCGCTCGTGTGCGCGCCGCGCAGGCCGATCTCCTCCTGCACGCTGGTCACGCCGTAAACCGCGACCTTGAGCTTCTTGCCTTCGAGCCGCCTCAGGGTCTCGGCCACTACGAACGCACCGGCCCGGTCGTCGAACCCGCGGCCCGCCACCAGGTCGTTGTGCATTTCGCGCAACGCCACGTCGATAGTCGCGTAATCGCCCACGGCCACCAGCTTCTCGGCTTCCTTCTTCTTGCGCGCCCCGATATCGATGAACGACTCGTGCAACTTGAGCGGCTTGCCGCGTTCTTCCGCTTCCAGCAGGTGGATCGGTTTGCGGCCGATGACCCCGAACACGGGCCCGTTCGCCGAGTGCACCGTCACGCGCTGCCCGCCAATCACGGCCGGGTCGATTCCCCCCACGGCCGAGAAATAGAGAAAGCCTTTGTCGTCGATGTGCATGATCATGAACCCGATCTCGTCGCAGTGACCGGACAGCATGACGCGCAGCGGCGCCCCGGCGTTCACGATGCCGATCGTGTTGCCATGAACGTCCGCGCGGATTTCGTCGCAGTACGGCTGCATGCGCTTACGCAAAATGGCCTGGATCCCCCACTCGTACCCGGACGGGCTGGCGGTGGCGATCAGTTCACGCAGGAAATCGATGGAATCTTTATTCATGAGGTGACCTCTCCTTATGTGGCAATCAGGGTAGTCGCATACGCCACGCCCGTCAATCCCGGGTCAAGCTGTGTCAAGCTGCGCACGCCGGCCCGATTCTCGAAGTCGACGGCGACCATGGGTACGCGGTATCATTCCAACATGCTGATCGACGACATTCCGGCCGTCCACAAAGCGCTGCGCGCCTATTTTGAAGGCCGGCAATCGCCCGTGGCGACGTTCATGGAAGTCCGCACATTCGACCCGTTCCGGGTCCTGGTTGCCACGATCCTGAGCGCCCGCACCAAGGACCAAACAACAACGCTGGTCTCGGAGCGTCTGTTCAAGCAGGCGACCTCCCTGGCCGAGTTGCGACGGACGTCCCTGCCTGACCTCGAACGCCTGATCTATCCGGTTGGCTTCTACCGCACCAAGGCCCGGATGCTGAAACAGCTTCCCGACGCGGTGGATACGCTGTTCGACGGCCGGATCCCCGACACTGTGGAAGACCTGATCCGCCTGCCCGGCGTGGGGCGCAAGACCGCCAACCTGGTGGTGACCGAGGCTTTCGACAAACCCGGCATCTGCGTGGATGTGCACGTGCACCGCATCTGCAACCGCCTGGGCCTGCTGCGCACGTCAACCCCGCTGGAAACGGAAATGACGCTGCGCGAGATGCTGCCAAAGCGCCACTGGAAGACGTGGAACCGCTATCTGGTCGCCTATGGCCAGACGCTGTGCCTGCCGCGCGGACCAAAATGCGCCGAGTGCGTGATCCGCCGCTACTGCGACAGGGTGGGCGTGGCTGACGGCTGAAACAGCTCGATGTTGGTAACCCAGCGCACGTCGGGGTCGGCGCTCAGTCGGGCGATCATCGCCTCGAATTCGCTCCACATCGTCTCGTTTCGAATCTCGTAGCTGTGGCCCCAGAAATAAAACACGCCGCCCGCCGCCTTCGCGCGCTCGAACGATTCCCAGAAGGCCGGGCCATGGACGTGGGTGCTGACTTTGAACTCCATGGGGTCAACAGGCGGGAAGACGTGATCGGCATTCGAGACGGTTCGCGCGTAGACGTAACCCGCGGCCCGCAACTCTTCCTTCACCGTGTCGTTGAACGATCCGAACGGATAGGCAAACCCGGGGATCGGCCGCTGAAACCAGTCCTCAAGAATCCGCCGGCTGTCCACCAGCTCCTGCCGGACCTGCTCGCGCGGAAGCTGCTCCAGACGGGGATGCGTCACCGAATGACTGGCAACTTCGAAGTCGCCAAACAACGTCTTCACGTCGCCGCTCGACAGCCGGTAGACGTCGTGATCTTTGAACCGCCAACCGAAGCCGCGTTCGTCCCGGTAAATGCCGGGATTAAGATTGAACGTCGCCTTGGCTCCATGGCGTCGAAGGATGTCCATCAACCGAATGTCGTCCAGCACTCCGTCATCCCAACTCTGGGTCACCAGGATCATGTGTCACTCGCTTCGACTATCCGAGTCGGGCTTCGCCCGCAACCCAATTGGAGGGCGGCGCGCTGTCGCCGCCGTTCTTCGGAGCAGACGGCGCCGGCGGCGCGGCGCCCTCCAGAAAAAAGCTAATCCGCATCGCTGGACACCCGCGCGAGCTTCCCGAGTTTCGCGACGACGGCGCTCACGCGATCCAGGCTGGTCGTCGCGAGCTTGAGCGTCTGTTCCTGATTCGCGCTGACCTCGCCCAGCCGGCGGCTCTCGAGCATGTCCAGGCAACAGGCGATGACCGACAGGGGCTGACGAAGTTCCTGCACCACCGCCGCCAGCATGGCGAGGAGATGGCGACGGTCGGGTGCCGTGGCCGCCCCCTTGGCGACGCCTTGCGATAAAGGCAGCCCCGCTTCGAGCGTACTCTCTGCCCGGCCTGCGGCCGCCAACACTTCCACGTTCGCCTTGTCCAGCATGTGCCGGAAGCCCGCTGTGGCCGCGCGCCCTTCGTCGGCATCCGTGGCAGCCTCCATGGCCTTGGAAAGCTCGGTGAGCATTGTGCTGAGCATGCGGATCTCGGACGCGTCGTCGCCGCCGGTCCCGTCGGTCGCGGACGAATCGGCTTTCACACTCTTGGCCACCAGCGTCTGCCACCCCTGCGGGCTGACGCCGGCCTGCGCCATCTTGTCGGCCAGTTCGGATTCCGCGATCCCGTCCGCGCCGACGGCCTCCATCAGCCGTACGATTCGCTTCTCGCTCGCCTCGGCCGCCTTCCTGCGCCGGCCATACTCGGCGACCAGCGTGCTCATGTCGACCTGGTCCCGCATTTCCTCCATCGACGCCGTGATCCGCTCGGCCACGGCGGCCGCATCCGGGCCGGCCAGGTCGCGGAGCTTCTCCAGAAGGGTCGCCTCAAGGACAACGAGCGTCTTGGACAACTTCTTCTTGCCCTTAAGCGTCTTGACGGCCGGATCCTTGTGCAGGCCATCGAAGGTCCTCCGCAGACAGGCCACCATCAGATCGCCCAGCGACTCGCCGCCGCCCGATCCCTCCGGGCCCACCCGGCCTTCCGTGGCGCGCACGATGAGGTCGGCGAGCGTATTCACGTCGTTGGCCGCCGCCTGCACGCTCGGGAAGGGCGCTTGCGGACCTGGCGTGGATTCGCCCTTCAGAAACGCCAGAATCTTCTCGAGGCCCGGCCCCTTGGCGAGCGTTTCCAGCTCCTTCTTGCCGACGACCATCTGGTCGTCGTACACATGAACGTAGGTCGCGGTACGGCTTCCGACGTGCTCCAAACCTGCGGCGGCCAGGTGTTCAGCGAACGGCTTATCGGCGAGATCCTTGGGGTTGGCGGTCAGCAGACCCACGACCTTGATAAACTCGTCCGGCGTGAGGCCGGGCGCAAGGCGCAGACTGCCGACACCCAGATCCTGCAGCGACTTGGCCAGGGCCGCGACATGCGGCCCGCTGCCTTCGAAGGTGGTGCCGTTCACAATGAAAGTCTCTTCCGCGATCGCCAGGTGAACCTCCCCGAGCACCGGCAGGATTTCGACCAAGAGGGTGTAGGCTTCTTCCATGACCGCGATGGTCAAGGGATGGTGCAAGCCGTAGAGCCGGCAGTTGCCGACGATCCGGCCGAGAAGGTGGACGAAGGCCGCGAGAGAATCCGACTGCTCCTCGGTAGTGGCCGGCGCAGGCATGCCCTCCGGCAATGGCGCTGATGGCGCAGCAACCGGTGCCGATTGCGGCCCGGTACTCTCCTCGACGCGTTCGCTCATGGCGCTCTCTCCCCCCCATATTCCTACACAGCCGCGCTCACGACAGACTGAAGACTTGAAAATTAACGCATTGTCGGCCGATACGCAATAGCCGCGACGGGCGCAATCGTCCCATCGGGGCGATCATCGACACAACGACCTTGATTTGGCCGCATCCGTCGGGTAGACATCATGCCGTTGGCCGCATCGGCCGGCACACGCCATCCGCGTGTTCAGTGCGCGTCTACACCAAGGATGACTTGATCGTCACGAAACCAGGAACAAGGCACCAGGAACCCCACTCTCATGAAGAAGCCGCCCACACCGCGTCAACTCGAAGGCACCGTCCGTAAAGCGCTCGACCGACTGCCGATCGTCGACCTGCACACACACCTCTACGATCCCGCCCTCGGCTCGCTGCTGCTGTGGGGTATCGATGAACTGCTGACCTATCATTACCTCGTAGCCGAGATCTTCCGTGCCCGTCCGGAGATGTCATACCCGACGTTCTGGGCCATGAGCAAAACTGACCAGGCCGACCTGATCTGGCAGGAACTGTTCGTCAAGCGCTCGCCCGTGTCCGAAGCCTGCCGCGGCGTCCTGACGGTCATGCACGCGCTCGGGCTCGAGACGCGCGTCAAGGATCTCAAAGCCGCCCGCAAGTATTTCGCGAAGCAGACCGCGCGCGGCTACATCGATACGGTCTTCAAGATCGCCAACATCGACAAGGTCTACATGACCAACGATCCCATGGATCCGCAGGAAGGCCCGCAGTGGCTCAAGGGCTTCGACCGCGACCCGCGCTTCCTCGGCGTGCTGCGGCTCGATAGCGTGGTCATGGGCTGGCCCGACGGCGCCGCCCGCCTGCGCGCCATGGGCTACGACGTGGACGACGGCCTGACCGGCAAGACGCTCGACGCCGTTCGCCGCTACCTGAACGACTGGTGCGACCGCCTGGAAGCCCGCTACATGGCCATCAGCCTGCCGCCGACGTTTGCCTATCCGGACGTGCACTCGCCCGTGACCGAACTCATGACCAAGGCCGTGTTCCCGGTGGCCCGCGAACGCGGCATCCCGGCCGCCATGATGATCGGCGTCAAGAAGCTCGTGAATCCGGCCTTGCGCCTCGCGGGCGACTCGCTGGGCCGCTCGGATATCAACACGGTCGAACGCCTCGCCAACGACTTCCCGGATGTCCGGTTCCTGATCACCATGCTGGCGCGCGAGAATATGCACGAGCTCTGCATCGCCTCGCGCAAGTTCAAGAACATCCAGCCGTTCGGCTGCTGGTGGTTCCTGAATAATCCGAGCCTGATCCTCGAAATCACGCGAATGCGTTTTGAAACGCTCGGCCTTTCCTTCGTGCCGCAGCACTCCGACTGCCGCGTGCTCGACCAATTGGTGTACAAGTGGCAGCACTCACGCGCGCTCATCGCCAAGGTCCTGGCCGAGAAGTACGCCGACATCGCGGCCACCGGCTGGGTGACCACGGTGAAGGACATCGAGCGCGACGTCCGCCAGTTGCTCACCTACGCGCCCTGATGCAAGGCTACGTCCAGGTCTATACCGGCGACGGGAAAGGCAAAACCACGGCCGCGCTCGGCTTGGTGCTGCGCGCGGTCGGGGCCGGGCTCCGGGTGTTCGTGGGCCAGTTCATCAAGGGCCGCGAGTACAGCGAGATCCAGGCCCTGCACGAGCACCTGCCGGCCGTGACCGTGGAGCAGTTCGGGCACGGCCGCTTTATCCGCAACGCGCCGGCGGCGGAAGACATCGAGGCGGCTCAGCGCGGCCTCGCCCGCCTGCGCGAAGTGCTCGCCGGCGGCCATTACGATCTCGTCGTCGCCGACGAAGCCTGCACCGCCGTGCAGGCGGGACTTTTCGGGGAGGATGATCTCCTCGCCGTGCTTGACGCGCGGCCCGCGTCCGTCGAACTGGTGCTCACCGGCCGGGCCGCCGGCGCCCGGCTCCAGGCGCGCGCCGATCTGGTGACCGAAATGCGTTGCGTCAAGCATTACTTCTCGGAAGGCGTAAAAGGTCGACCCGGCATCGAGTCGTAGACCGCACTGTCGCAGGCGGGTGAGGACACCCGCCCCACATCACTCCGTCAATGCCCCGCAAACGGTGGGTCAGATGTCTCGACTCGCAGGCAATGTGGGGCGGATGTCCCCATCCGCCTTGCGAACGACGCGTCTTGTCGTTTGACCTGACGCGCCTATCTCCGTAAGAATACCCCTTCATGAACACCACGACCGCCCCCCTCACGGTGACTTTCGAGAACGGCGCGACCGCGCTCGTGGCCCCGCGCACTCCTCTGCGCGACGTCCTGCCGCCCACAACCGGCGCCAACGGCCTCCCCACCATCGCAGCCCTGGTGAACAACGACGTCACATCCCTCTCGTACATGATCGAGATGGATTGTACCGTGCGCCCCCTGACCCGGACCGATCCTGAGGGCATCCACGTCTATCAGCGCTCGCTGACCTTCCTGCTGGCCAAGACCGTCAAGGAACTCTATCCCGCGTCTTCATTTGCCGTCGATTACTCCATGGGCAACGCCCTGTACTGCAGCTTCGACCCCAAGGGCGAGAACGGCCACGGCACCGGAACGCTGCCGGAGCACGTCAATGCCATCCGCGCCCGCATGCGCGAGCTGGTCGCCGCGAACCTGCCGATCGAGCGTCGCAAGGTATCCTTTGCCGATGCGATCGCCCGGTTCAGTGCCGCCGGCCAGACCGACAAACTGAACCTGCTCAAGTTCCGCAATCCGCCCCGCATCACGCTGCACGGGTGCGGCGAGTTCTACGATCTCTCCCAGGGCCCGCTCGTGCCGGCCACCGGCGCCCTGACCTGTTTTGAACTGGGCCACTACCCGCCCGGTCTCACCCTCCAACTCCCCCAACCCGGCGAACCGGACAAGGTTGCCCCGTTCAAGGACCGACCGAAACTCTTCCAGATCTTCCGCGAACACAAGGCCTGGGGCCGAATTCTCGGGGTCAGTACCGTCGGCCGCCTGAACGAGATCATCGTCAACAGCGACATCAGTGATTTCATCAAGGTCAGCGAAGCGCTGCACGAAAAGAAGGTCGCCACCATTGCCGACGAGATCAAACGCCGACGGCCGGAGACCCGCGCCGTCCTCGTGGCGGGCCCCTCGTCGGCGGGCAAGACGACCTTCGCGAAACGGCTGGGCATCCAGCTCCGCGTAAACGCCCTGCAGGTGTCGACCATCTCGCTCGACAATTACTTCTTCGACCTGGCCCGCACGCCGCGCCAGCCCGACGGCCAACCCGACTTCGAGCATATCGATGCCCTGGACCTGGCGCTCTTCAACCGCGACCTGAGCCGCCTTGTCGCCGGCGAGGAAGTCGAGCTGCCCGTATTCGATTTCAACACCAAGCAGCGCACCTATCGCGGCGACCGTATCCGGCTCGGGCCGGACAGCATCCTGATCATCGAGGGCATCCACGGCCTCAACCCGCGCCTCACCGAGCAGGTCGCCGAACGCAACAAGTTCCGGGTTTACGTCAGCGCGCTCACCCAGCTCAGCCTCGACGGCAACAACCGCATCCCGACCACCGACAACCGGCTCATCCGGAGAATGGTGCGCGACCGCAAATATCGCGGCCATTCGGCCCAGAAGACCCTGGGCATGTGGCCGTCTGTGC